>Ga0233375_1001212_pt1 | contig 11925 bp, 11 predicted proteins | sample ElkDunMinimDraft_10_FD_191539 | JGI IMG/M metagenome (GOLD analysis project Ga0233375, IMG submission 191539) | Fecal eukaryotic communites from dung pellets of Tule Elk in California, USA - Elk Dung E16 | ecosystem: Host-associated > Mammals > Digestive system > Large intestine > Fecal | place... | reverse complement strand
GTCCAGCCCGGCCTCCGCACGGGCCTGCGCGATCAGTCGCGCGGTGTGCGTGGCGGTGCCGCTGGGAGCGTCGAGCTTGCGCGGGTGGTGCTGCTCGATGATCTCGACCGACTCGAAGTGCCGGGCTGCCCGGGCGGCGAACTGCATCATCAGCACCGCGCCGATGCCGAAGTTGGGGGCGATCACCACGCCGACGCCGGGCTTGGCCGCCAGCCAGTTGCGGACGCGGTCAAGCCGCTGCTCGGTGAAGCCACTGGTCCCGACGACCACGCTGATGCCCTGGTCGATGCACCAGTGCAGGTTGTCCATGACGGTGTCCGGCGTGGTGAAGTCGACCATCACCTCCGCGCCGGCGTCGGCGGCGTTGAACAACCAGTCACCCTGGTCGATCATTGCCACGACTTCGAGGTCCGACGCGGCGTCGACCGCTCTGCAGACCTCCTGGCCCATGCGTCCGCGCGCGCCCAGTACGCCCACCCGGAGCACCTCGGCCGGGGTCTTTTCCTGCTCATCGCTCACGGCCCACAACCTATCCCAGCCGGATGACGCGCACCCCGAGGGTGCACAGACCGCCCAGCCTGTCGGACAACCCACCCCCGCCGCGGAGCGCGGCGAGAGCGCGAGAGCCGGCCCAGGGTCAGGCGCTGGGGAAGGTGTCGTTCTTGTCGAAGGGGCCGACCACGGCCAGCGACATGGGGCGGGTCAGCAGCTCCGCGGCCACCCGGTTGACCTCGTCGGCGGTGACGGCGTCCACCCGGGCCAGCAGCTCGTCGACGGAGAGCAGATCGTCGTAGAGCAGCTCCCCCTTGGCCAGCCGGCTCATCCGCGAACCGGTGTCCTCCAGCCCGAGCACGAATGAACCCTTCGTCATGCCCCGGCCCCGGGAGAGCTCCTCGTCGGTGATCCCGTCGGCGGCCAGCCGGGCCAGTTCGGCGCGGATCAGGTCCAGCACCTCGTGCACCTTGCCCGGAGCGCAGCCGGCGTAGACACCGAAGTGCCCGCTGTCGGCGTACTGGCTGGCGTAGGAGTAGACCGAGTAGGCCAGGCCGCGGCGTTCCCGGATCTCCTGGAAGAGCCGGCTGGACATGCCGCCGCCGAGGATGTTGTTCATGACGCCGAGCGCGAAGCGCCGGTCGTCGAAGCGGTCGATCGCCGGGCAGCCGAGCACGACGTGCGCCTGCTCGGTCTCCTTCGGCTCGACCACCGTGTTCGCCTTGCGGGTGCGTACCCGCGCTCCGGCCGGACGGTGCGAGGCCGGCTGCGCCGGCGCGGTGTCCAGCGGGCCGCCGGCGAGCGCCTGGCGGATGCCGCGGACGACCTCGGCGTGGTCGAGGTTGCCGGCGACCGCGATGACGATCGACGGCGCGGTGTAGCGGCGGCGGTAGAAGCCGTGGATCTGCCGCCGGGTCATCGGCGTGATGGTCTCCTCGGTACCGGAGATCAGCCGGCCCAGCGGGTGGTTGTCGCCGTAGATGGCCCGGACGATGAGGTCGTGGACCTCGTCACCGGGCTCGTCGTCGTGCATGGCGATCTCTTCGAGGATGACGCCCCGCTCGGTCTCCACATCGGCCGGGTCGAGCACCGAGTTGGCGACCAGGTCGCACATCACGTCGATCGCCAACGGCAGATCCTGGTCGAGCACCCGCGCGTAGTAGCAGGTGTACTCCTTGGTGGTGAAGGCGTTGGTCTCGCCGCCCACCGCCTCGATCTGCGCGGAGATGTCCATCGCGCTGCGCTTCGGCGTGCCCTTGAAGAGCAGGTGCTCCAGGAAGTGCGAGACGCCCGAGAGCGGGCCCGTCTCGTCCCGGGACCCCACACCCACCCAGACGCCGAAGGAGACGCTGCGCATCGCCGGAATCGCCTCGGTGATGATGCGCAGCCCGCTGGGGAGCACGGTACGGCGTACCGTGCCGCCCAGCGGATCGTCACTGATGGTGCGGGTGACCGCCCGGGCGGGGATGTTCTCCCCACCCGAACGGCCACGGTGCAGCAGGAATGGCGGTCGTGTCGCCCGATTCAAAGGACCCGTCACTCCCAGTGCGCAGTCTCGACTTGTATGGATCGGATGGCTCAGCTGTGGCGGTTGCGCCGACGACGCGGCTCGCCGCCCTCGCCGCCTTCGCCACCCTCGCCGCCACGGCTCGGGCCGCCCTCGCCGCGCTCACGGTCGCCGCGGTCGCGCGGACCCCGGTCGCCACGGTCACGGCCGGCCGGCCGCTCGCCACCGGCCGCCTCGGCCGGGGCCTCCTCGCCCTCCGGGCGGACCTTGTCGAGGTAGATCTTGCCGCGGGCGTCGATGTCCGCGATCTGCACCTCGACCTTGTCGCCGACGTTGAGGAAGTCCTCGACCTTGTCGACCCGCTTGCCGTCGCCCACCTTGGAGATGTGCAGCAGACCGTCACGGCCCGGCAGGAGGGCGATGAACGCACCGAAGGCGGCCGTCTTGACGACGGTGCCGAGGTACTTCTCACCGATCTTCGGCAGGGTCGGGTTGGCGATGGCGTTGATCCGCTCCACCGCCGCCTCGGCCGACGGGCCGTTGGTGGCGCCGACGTAGATCGTGCCGTCGTCCTCGATGGAGATGTCGGCGCCGGTCTCGTCCTGGATGGCGTTGATGGTCTGGCCCTTCGGGCCGATCACCATGCCGATCTTGTCCACCGGGATCTTGACGGTGGTGACCCGCGGCGCGTACTCCGACATGGCGGCCGGCGCGTCGATGGCCGACTGCATGACGCCCAGGATCGTCTGGCGCGCCTCGAACGCCTGCTGCAGCGCGGCAGCCAGCACGTCCGTGGGGATGCCGTTGAGCTTGGTGTCCAGCTGCAGGGCGGTGACGAACTCGGACGTGCCGGCGACCTTGAAGTCCATGTCACCGAAGGCGTCCTCGGCACCGAGGATGTCGGTCAGCGAGACGTACTCGGTCTTGCCGTCGACCTCGTCGGAGATCAGGCCCATCGCGATGCCGGCGACCGGCGCCTTCAGCGGCACACCCGCGGAGAGCAGCGCCAGCGTCGAGGCGCAGACCGAGCCCATCGAGGTGGAGCCGTTGGAGCCGAGCGCCTCGGAGACCTGCCGGATGGCGTACGGGAACTCCTCGCGGCTGGGCAGCACCGGGATCAGGGCCCGCTCCGCCAGCGCGCCGTGGCCGATCTCGCGGCGCTTCGGCGAACCGACGCGGCCGGTCTCACCGGTGGAGTACGGCGGGAAGTTGTAGTTGTGCATGTAGCGCTTGGACTTCTCCGGGGAGAGGGTGTCCAGCGACTGCTCCATGCGCAGCATGTTCAGGGTGGTGACGCCCATGATCTGGGTCTCGCCACGCTCGAAGATGGCCGAGCCGTGCACCCGGGGCAGCACGCCGATCTCGGCGATCAGCGGGCGGATGTCGCGCGGGCCGCGGCCGTCCATGCGGACCTGCTCGCGCAGGACCCGGTTGCGGACCTCGGACTTGGTCAGCGACCGGAACGCGGCGCTGACCTCCTTGTCGCGACCCTCGAACCGCTCGGCGAGCTGCTCCTTGACCCGGTCCTTGATCCGGTCCAGGGAGTCCTCGCGGTCGGCCTTGCCGGCGATCTTGATGGCCTCGGCGACCTCGCCGCGGGCGATCTCGGCCACGGCGTCGTAGACGTCGTCCTGGTAGTCCAGGAAGACCGGGAAGTCGGCGACCGGCTTCGCGGCGATCTCGGCCAGCTCGGCCTGGGCGCGGCACAGCTCGCGGATGGCGGGCTTGGCGGCCTCGAGGCCACCGGCCACGACCTCCTCGGTCGGGGCGGGAGCGCCACCGGCGACGAGCGCGACGGTGTTCTCGGTCGCCTCGGCCTCGACCATCATGATCGCGACGTCACCGTCGGGCAGGACCCGGCCGGCGACGACCATGTCGAAGGTCGCCCGGGAGAGCTCCTCGTGGGTCGGGAACGCCACCCACTGGCCGTCGACGTGACCCATCCGGGTCGCGCCGATCGGGCCCGAGAAGGGCAGCCCGGAGAGCTTGGTCGACATCGAGGCGGCGTTGATCGCCACGACGTCGTAGGGGTGCTGCGGGTCGAGCGCGAGGATGGTCTCGACGACCTGGACCTCGTTGCGCAGGCCCTTGACGAACGACGGGCGCAGCGGCCGGTCGATCAGCCGGCAGGTGAGGATGGCGTCCTCGCTGGGACGGCCCTCACGGCGGAAGAACGAGCCGGGGATGCGGCCCGCGGCGTACATCCGCTCCTCGACGTCGACGGTCAGCGGGAAGAAGTCGAAGTGCTCCTTCGGCTGCTTGCTCGCCGTGGTCGCGGAGAGGACGACCGTCTCGCCCAGCTGGGCGACGACGGAGCCGGCGGCCTGACGCGCGAGGCGGCCGGTGGAGAAGGTGATCTCACGGGTGCCGAAGGCGCCGTTGTCGATCACCGCGGTGCGGGACTGCGTGCCGAGTGTGGTCTCGGGCATAAAGATGTACTCCTCTGGTCGCGGGTGCGCGACGTGGGAGCTGTCCAGACGGCCGGTCTTCGATCGAAGCGCCCGGGGCGGTCGGCGTGAGCGCCGGTTGGTGCCCGGGGGCCACTACCGGAGACCGGTGCGCTGAGCGGCTTCCTGTCGGAGGTCGCGCGGACCCATGGTCTTGTCCGGGTGGGACGGGGCGGGGGAGCCGCCGGTCGGCCGCTCCCCCGTTACGTCAACGCCGCAGGCCGAGGCGCTCGATGAGCGCACGGTAGCGGGTGATTTCCTTCTTCTGCAGGTAGTTGAGCAGGCGGCGACGCCGGCCCACCAGCAGCAGCAGACCACGACGGCTGTGGTGGTCGTGCTTGTGCACCTTCAGGTGCTCGGTGAGTTCCGCGATCCGCTTGGTCAGGACCGCGACCTGCACCTCGGGCGAACCGGTGTCGCCCTCGGCGGTCGCGTACTCCGCGCGGATGGCGGCCTTGGCTTCTTGGTCGAGCGCCATTTTCTCCCTGATTTCTTGGGTTGATGCGAATTTTGCCGGCGTCTGTCTTCAGGACTGACGCGGACCGGACCCCGACCCACGGCGTCGTGCAGGCACGCGGGGCCCACGTCGGTAACCCGACGCCTCCATGAGGTTACCAGCTTCCCCCGAACCCGCCCGGCCAAGGGCGTCAGGGCAGGGCGCGGCGGGCGCTTTCGACGTCGGCGGCGATCTGGGCGATCAGCGGCTCGATGCTGTCGTAGCGTTGCTGGCCGCGCAGGTGGGCGACGAAGTCCAGGGCGATCCACTCGCCGTACAGATCACCGGTGAAGTCCAGCGCGTACGCCTCCACCCGGCGCTCCCGGCCGGAGAAGGTGGGATTGGTGCCGACGGAGACGGCGGCCCGCAGCGGCTCCAGCGCCTGCGTGCCGCGCTCGTTGCGCCGGTGCATCCACGCCGCGTAGACCCCGTCGGCCGGGATGGCGGCGAAGCGGTGGCAGAGCAGGTTGGCGGTGGGGAAACCGAGCTCCCGGCCGCGCTGGTCGCCGCGGACGACGACGCCTTCCAGCCGGTGCGGCCGGCCCAGCGCCGCCGCGGCCGCCGCCACATCGCCGGCGTCGACGCAGGAGCGGATGTAGGTCGAGGAGAAGATCGTGCCGTCCTCGGCGACCAGCGGCGCGGCCTCGACCCCGAAACCGAAGGTCCGGCCGAGCTGCTCCAGCATCGCCACGTCCCCGGCCGCCTTGTTCCCGAAGCGGAAGTTGTCACCGACGACGACCAGCGCGGCGTGCAGGTTCGCCACCAGCACGTCGTGCACGAACTGCTCGGGCGTGAGCCGGGAGAACTCCGGAGTGAAGGGGACCACGCAGAGCGCGTCGACGCCGAGTTGCTCCATCAGCTCCGCCTTGCGGGCGGACTCGGTGAGCACGGCCGGGTGCGAACCGGGGCGGACCACCTCGGAGGGGTGCGGGTCGAAGGTGACCACGACCGAGCGGATGCCCAGCTCCTTGGCGCGCCGCACGGCGTGCCCGATGGTCGCCTGGTGCCCCCGGTGCACGCCGTCGAAGACGCCGATGGTGACCACCGACCGGCCCCAGCCGCTGGGCGCCGCGTCGAACCCCCGCCACCGCTGCATCTGCTTCCTCCCCTGGTGATCCCGCCGGACGGCGGTGGTCCCGATCGCGTCATCCGCCCACCGGCGGAAGCTCCCGTTGTGTGCTCCGCCGGACGGCGGTGGTTCCTGCGTGCTCCGCCGGACGGCGGTGGCCGACGGCTGCCGGCGCCCCCTCAGGCCGGCGCCAGGACGATCTCCGCGCGGGCCCGGCCGTCCCGCTCGCTGACGATAGCGAGCAGCCGGCCGTCGGGCGCGAACACCGCGTACGGTCCGTTGATGCCGACCGGGTCCAGCGGCCCGCCGTGCGACAGGGTCTTCGTCTCCTGGGCGGTGGCCTCGCGCCGGGCGAAGAAGCGGTCGGCGGCCTGTTCCAGCGAGAGGTTGACAACCTCGGGCGCGCGTTCTTCCAGCTGCGCCAGGGTGGCGGCCTCGGCGAGGGTGAAACCACCCACCGCCGTACGCCGCAGCGCCGTCAGGTGCCCACCGACGCCGAGCCCTGCCCCCAGGTCACGGGCAATGGCCCGGATGTACGTGCCGGAGGAGCAGGTGACGTCGACGTCCACGTCGATCACGTCCGGCTCGTCGCGCCGTACGGCGAGGATCTCGAGCGTGGAGATGGTGACGCGGCGGCTGGGAATCTCGACGGTCTCGCCGTCGCGGACCCGCTTGTACGCCCGTTGGCCGTTGATTTTGATGGCGCTGACGGCGCTCGGCACCTGGTCGATCTCACCGGTCAGCGCGGCCAGCCCGGCCGTGATCTGCGCGTCGGTGACGTGACCGGCGGCGATCGTCGCGGTGACGTCACCTTCGGCGTCGTCGGTGACCGTGGTCTGCCCGAGCCGGATGGTCCCGGCGTAGCTCTTGGCGGCGCCGATGACGTAGGTGAGCAACCGGGTGGCGCGGCCCACGCCGATGACGAGCACACCGGTGGCCATCGGGTCGAGGGTGCCGCCGTGTCCGACCCGGCGGGTTTTCGCCAGCCGGCGGATCCGGGCCACCACGTCGTGCGAGGTCATACCTCCGGGCTTGTCCACCACGATCAGACCGTCTGCGCTCACGTCCGCCAAGCCTGCCAGAAGCCCACCTGTCGCCGTACAGCCGGTCGCCCCGGGGTGTCGGGGGTGAAAACGGCTTGCCCAGGGGTGCGAGACTGCTCACATCGATGCATTGATGCGTAGCGCTGCTCAAAGGAGCGGAAATGAAGGGGACGACCCGGTCGAGCCTGCCGGAATGGATGCTCAATCCACCGCCGCCGCGCCTCACCCTGACGCAGCGACTCACCGCTCCGATCACCCGCACGCCGCGCTGGCAGGCACTCCAGCTGCGCTGGTGGCACTGGCAGGATCGGCCCCGGCTCTACGACCGCTACCCCACCACGTTCAAGATCACGGCGTTCTTCGTGTCCTGGCTGCTGGCCATGGTGCTGCTCAGCATCGCCTACACGCTCTTCGCGCTGAGCTGAGCCCCGCGCCCGGGTGCTCTTCGCGCTGAGCTGAGCCCGTACCCCGGCCGCTCACCACGGCGGGGTCAGACGCGGGTTGCGCCGATGACCGCCCAGCGGCCGGAGCGCATCCGTGCCAGCGCCCCCACCAGGCGGATCACGATCAGCAGGGTCAGCCCGGCCCAGATGCCGCCGAGACCGAGGTCCAGCCCGTACGCGAGCCAGACCGCCGGCAGGAAGCCGCCGAGCGTGGCGACGATGGTGAGGTTGCGCAGGTACCGCACGTCGCCGGCGCCGATGAGCACCCCGTCGAGGGCGAAGACGATCCCGGCGAGCGGCATCATCGCCACGAACCACGGCCAGGCGACCATCGCCTGCTCGCGTACGGCCGCATCGGTGCTGAACAGGCCCGGGAGGATGCCGGCGCCGGCGGCGATCAGCACGGCGAACCCGATGCCGCAGGCCGCTCCGAAGCGGGCGATGCGTTTCGCGAGGGCCTTCGCGGCGGCGGCGTCCTCGGCGCCGAGGGCGGCGCCGACGAGCGACTGGGCGGCGATGGCGAGCGAGTCGAGCAGCAGCGAGGTGAAGAACCACAGCTGCAGGGCGATCTGGTGCGCGCCGACGACCGCGGTGCCGAACCGGGAGGCCACCGCGGTCGCCGACAGGAAGCTCGCCTGGAACGCGGCACCGCGGATCAGCAGGTCCCGGCTGAGCGCCAGTTGCTGCCGGATCATCATCGGGTGCGGGCGCAGGGAGACCCGCTCGGTGATCAGCGCGCTGACGAAGAGCAGTCCGCCGATGGTCTGTGCGGTGGCGTTGGCGATCGCCGACCCGGCGAGCCCGAGGCCGAGTGGATAGACCAGTAGCGGGCAGAGGAGCGCGGAGAGCAGGTTCGGCCCCACCACGAAGATCATCGGGCGGCGGGTGTCCTGGACGCCGCGCATCCAGCCGTTGCCGGCGGCGGCGAGCAGCAGCCCGGGCGCGCCGAGGATGGCGATGCGCAGCCAGCCGGCGGTGGCGTCGGCGGTCTCCCCGGCCGAGCCGACCAGGAGCCGCGCGATCGGCCCGGCGGCGAGCTGCATGACCACCACGGCAAGCAGCCCGGCGGTCAGCGCCAGCCAGGAGGACTGCACCCCCTCGGCGACCGCCCCGGCCCGGTCCCCCGCCCCGAAGCGCCGCGCCGCCCGGCCGGTCGTCCCGTACGCGACGACGGTGCCGATCCAGGCGACCATCGTCATCAGGGTGCCGCCGACGGCGAGCGCGGCGAGCGGCATCGCGCCCAGGTGCCCGACGACCGCGGTGTCGACGAGGATGTAGATCGGTTCGGCGGAGAGCACCACCAGCGCCGGGAGGGCGAGCGCCAGAATCCGGCGTACGGAGGCGTCGATCGGCGGGGCGGCGTTGGGGCGTACGGTCTGCGGGCTCATCGGCTGTGATTCTGCCACTCGGTCCGTAAGCGACTAAAGGGTCTGAGATCCTTACGACTGCGTCCCACGGCATGATCATCCACCGCTCGGCTGGGAGCAGGCCGACGCGGGCGCGAGTATCGTGCCGCCGTGGCTGATTTCTGGAAGAACCTGGCGGAGAAGGCGCGCCCCCTGTGGCGGCTACTGGCCAAGGCGGTGGTCCGCAAGTACCGCGAGGATCAGGCCCGCACCGCGGGCTCGGAGCGGGCCGTGCCGCGTCCGGCCCCGAAGCCCGGCCCGCCGGCGGCCACGTCCAAGACGGGTGCGGCCGGCTCGAGGCCCGCCGGGTCCCCGCGCGGCACGACCAGGGCCACGTCGAAGACGACCGGCAAGCCGGGTGCTGCCGCCCCGAAGCCGGGCCCGCGCCCCGGCACGCAGCCCGGCCGGGTTCCCGCCCAGGTGGCCCGCAACTCGCAGGTCGCCGCCCTGCAGCGCCGCAAGCTCGCCTACGCACCCGAGCCGGACGGCGAGGCCGACCCGGGCGAGATCGTCTGGACCTGGGTGCCGTACGAGGACGACCCCAGCCAGGGCAAGGACCGGCCCGTGCTCGTCGTCGGCCGTGACGGCGGCACCGTCTTCGGGCTGATGCTCTCCAGCCAGGACAGCCGCGACGGCCAACGCCACTGGCACCCCCTCGGCCCCGGCAACTGGGACCGCGACAACCGCCCCAGCTGGGTACGCCTCGACCGCGTCCTCACCGTCGCCGAAGACGGCATCCGCCGCGAAGGGGCCGTGCTCGACCGTGCCCGCTTCGACCGCGTCGCCGCCGCACTCCGCGCCGAGTACGGCTGGCACTGACCACACCGTGCAAGCCATCCTCGTTCCAAACCGCCAAGGACGCCGGCTATCCACGAAGATGGCTAAGCATTAGACCATTGACCTTCGATTGGGATCCAGCACGTTCACAGCTGCTGCATCCAGCAATGATTCAAAATCCTCAAGCGTCTCACTTCTGATGAAATCTGCTTCACTCTTATAAATCGGAAGAAGCCACAAAAATCGCGCGCCGCCAGCCTCGGGCGGAGCCCACTCGAGTTCCGGACCGTAGGGGTAAGGAAGGCTCACCAAGAGGTGATCCATCATTGATGTTGGAATCCATGGACGACCGATGTTCATGACTGACCCGATAGTCAATCGATGAGCCTCAAAAGAGTTAAAATCGCTCACCATCGCCAAAGTCTCCGAATGAACATCATCAGCCACGGGCGACATGACGAAGAATTCGCTTCCATTGGCGCTGGAATCAGCTAGAGAGGCACCCACAGTCACGTAGACCCAAGCGTCACCGGCGCGCTTCGGGAAGACTTTATAGGTCATGAACTGTGGAATTCTCTCCAGGATCGGACCGCGATCCCAAGTCGCGAGTTCCACGATGTGACCGTCCCAGAATCTCCGAACATGCCTTTCAAGAGCAGCCAGTCGTTCCGTTTCAATGATCATAGTCCTATGCCAAGTCCCACTCAATCAGCCGGGGATGATCCCGGCAGTCACCCAGTCACCAAGGATGCACTCAAGGAGGCTCCGGCTGCCGACCGGATAGACCCAGAGAGTGCCGACCGGCATGCCCCAAAACTCCATCGCCCTCCGCCTTGCCACATCTGCCGGCATCCGCACCGCAGGGATGGACCCGACATCCCAGAAGACGACGACGCTGCGCCCGGCTCGCTCGTGATCAAGGAGCAACTCCCGGAGGGCTTGCGCGAACTCCGCTTCGTCGGCACAGGGCAGTCGGGCAGCGTAGGTACCGTCGCGCCAATCGAGCGAAACGCTGTTGAAGGCGGGAAACCTGTTGAGGCTCGCCTGTGCCAGCTCCCGCTCGACCGCCGGGTCGTAAATCTTGCAGACCTGGGCACCGTCCGGGTCGTCGGGATCATTCATGAACCGCGGCAACGCCCACCTGTTGTACGGATGCCCTGCCATCCACGCTCGGAGCTCGTCGTCTTCCCGCTTACCCTTCAGCCACGCCAGGACTTGGCCCAACTCGTTGATGGAGAGACCGCGCTGCTTTCGCAGCTCGGCAGCCCCGGCGAACTGCTCGCTGCGGTCACCACTCCGATCACGAATTGCGGTAGCCAGCTCCACGATGTCGTCCACATCGCGCAAGCTGTCGCTGAACAGCAAACCCCAGTCGACGTCACCCACGCCAACCTCCCGGTCCGACGGCACCGGCCGTCATCGATTCCGCCTATCCGGTCCCGGCGTCGGATGCTTCAGCAAGGGCACCGCCGCCACCAGGACCGTGATCATCACCGTTGTCACGGTAGGGTGAAGACGTACCGCCGTTCGCGCCCGCCGAACGCCACCTCCACCTGTGGCGCCGTCAAACCGAACTCGGCCACCGCCCAGCCGTACATCGCCGGCGCCAGAGCCTCGAACTGAAAATCGCAGTCGTTGTATTGGAGCGCCCGCACCTCGACGACCTGTTCCCGTCACCGGTAACCCTCCGTATGGGCGTCACAAGGGGCCGAAGACCAAGAGCGAGCATCTGCAGGACAGCAGGAGAGAGCTGCTGCCGGGCAGTCGCGTCCCGCAGCCACAGGCCAGGCCCCACGGACAACGCATCCCGCCCTGCCCCTTCGCGGACCTCGGCGTCAACGTCGATTGCCACACCCCATGACGACTTCAAGACCCGGTACGTGTAGACGCTGCTCACCACCTTCACGTTGTCGAATGGGCGCCTACGTCGCCGCCCTCGCCGTCAGCGGCGTGATCCTGCTCGTCCTGGCCGCGCTGCCGTTACTGTCGCCGAAGACGGCATCCGCCGCAAAGGAGCAGTCCTCGACCGCGCCCGCTTCGACCGCATCGCCGCAGCACTCCGCGCCGGCTACGGCAGGCACTGACCGGGAAGCAGACGAGGCTTCTCCGCCCAAGCGGTGACCGGCACCCGGCGGGAGCGACCGGCGAAGGGCGAGGTCAGTCTGCTGGTGGGGCCGGAACCTGCCACAGGGCGCTAACTGGCAGGGCGCGGAGTCGGTCGCCGAACGGCAGCGTGGCGGTTCCG
>Ga0233375_1001208_pt1 | contig 11961 bp, 14 predicted proteins | sample ElkDunMinimDraft_10_FD_191539 | JGI IMG/M metagenome (GOLD analysis project Ga0233375, IMG submission 191539) | Fecal eukaryotic communites from dung pellets of Tule Elk in California, USA - Elk Dung E16 | ecosystem: Host-associated > Mammals > Digestive system > Large intestine > Fecal | place... | reverse complement strand
CGGCGCGCCACGGCGGGCGGCCGTCGCATCCTGCACGAATTCCTTCACTGCGTCGGCATAGGCGGCGCCCGCGCGCACCGCGCCCGAATGCGTGGCCCCGTCGATTTTCACCAGGCGTTTCAGGTTCGGCGCCACGTTCTGCGCGGCGGCGAACAGCTGGTCGCTCATGGTGTGCGGCACGACCGCGTCCCGCGTACCGTGCACAAACAACACCGGCGTACTCAATCGCGAAAGCTTCGCCAGCGAGTCGAACGGCTGCGTTACAAGCAGGCCAGCGCCGGGTAACCAGCCCCACTTCAGCGTCTGAACCATGGCGCCAATATTCGTGAAGCTGCTTTCGACGATGAGGCCGGCGAATGGCGGGTTGTCGGGACGGGCTGCCAGGTCGATGGCGATGGCGCCGCCGAGACTGTGACCGTAGACGAACCGGCGCGCGGGGTCTGGCTGGCGGCGCGCAAGTTCTTGCAGGGCGGCAGCGGCGTCCTCGCCAGCACTGCGTTCCGATGGCAGTATCCGGGTGGACTCCCCGAAGCCGCGGTAGTCGATGGCCAGCACCGAAAACCCCATGTCCGCCCAGCTTGCCATGCGAAAGACGCTGCCGTTCAAGTTCCAGCGCGCGCCGTGAAGGTATAGCACGGTCGCCGCGGCGGGATTCGCGCTTTGCCAATACCAGGCGCGGACGTGTTGCCCGGGTGCCGGCGTCAGATCAAATACTTCGGTGCCCGCGGGGGGCTCGCGGAACCAGCGCTGGTCGTCATGTTCGGGGGCGAAAATCGCCTGGCGCTGCCAGCTGTCGAGTTGCGTACACGCGGCTACGCCAGCCGTCGCCAGCAAAACGCTGGCGACGACGCGGCTCAGATGCGCGCGCAGGGGGCGCCGCGAGCGCGGCGGAAGGAGTGGGGCCATGGAGGGATAGACCGCCGGCTGGCTCTGCGGTTCCCGGCGCGGAATGGCTGCCCGTGGCTGACGGCGCGGCCGGCCCATGGCGCGGGCCGCGAACCAGCCATTGAACGTCGCCGCCTTCCTTCGGTCGACCCGGTTTCCCGTGCAGGCAGGTGGGTGTTCGCATGCAGGCTGCGCTGCGCCTGGTGCACAGGGGGGCAGTGAGGCGGCGCGCCATCACTTCCTGTGCCGCCCCGCGCTGCATCGACAGCCGTTTCCCGCGCGGCCGGGCGGCAAGTCCGCCCCTGGGCCTGGCACCGCGTGGGCGGCTGAATGCAGCGCTGTTCAGCAAGTCGATCCGCCGCCGAATGCAAGCGGTCGATGCAAGCGGTCACCCGCCACCGTTCGGCTGGATCGTGCTCCCGGTGGAGAAACGATTAAACGCCAAGGTGCCCGCCTGCCCCCCAGTGGACGGCGGAGTGAATATACTGTGGCGGTTCCCGGCATCCCGGGGCCGCGATCCGCGCGGCGGCGGGCTGTCGAATCCGGTTGCACCGCCAGGAGTTCCGCCATGTCCATACCCGTTCGCGCTATCAATGACGCTTTTTCAGTTGCCCCGCAGCTGTCGCCTGACGACATGCCCGCGGTGGCCGCCGCCGGATACAAGAGCGTCATCATCAACCGGCCGGACCATGAATCGCCGGGGCAGCCGCTCGCTGCCGACGTTTCCAAAGCCGCGCTGGACGCCGGTCTCAAGGTGGAATATCTGCCCGTTGTCAGTGGCGCAATGACGGCCGAGGATGTCACCAACTTCGCCCGCCTGCTCGAAGAACTGCCCACGCCAGTGTTGGCGTTCTGCCGAAGCGGCACGCGCAGCACGCAGCTTTACGTGGCGGCCCAGCAGCTTGCCTGATGGTCCTGCCGGCCAGGCAGCCTCGTTTGCCACGATCCGATCAACGTTGATTGTTTCCCTACTGTCAGGAGTAAAACCATGTTCAAGAAAATCCTGATCCCCACGGATGGCTCGCCGCTCTCGGTTCAGGCTGCCAACGCCGGGGTGTGCTTTGCGCGGTCCGTCGGTGCGGAAGTCGTGGCCTTGAATGTCATGCAGCCATTCGCCGCCACCATCGGCTTCGACGGCATGGCTGCCGCCTATGCAATCACCGATGAAGATTACGAAAAGGCTTCGGCCGACCAGGCCCAGCGGTACCTCAAGCAGGTGACCGACCGCGCGCAGACGGCGGGCGTGCCGAGCAAGTCGCTGGCGGTGACCAACTTCAATGTTGCCGATGGCATCGTCCAGGCCGCGGCCGAATCCCACTGCGATCTGATTTTCATTGGCAGTCATGGCCGTAGCGGCCTGTCGCGGCTGTTGCTGGGTAGCGTCACGGCCAAGGTGCTGTCGCTGGCGCAAACGGCGGTGCTGGTCTACCGCGTCAAGGAAGAAAAGGACAAGGCCTGAAGCTTGTCCTCGTGGGCATATACCGTGGCGTCGCCGCCGCGGGTAAACCCCAGCAGGACGATACCCAGGCGCTGAGCCAGCCGTTGCGCAAGCGCGGTTGGGGCAGAAACGGCCGCCAGCACGCTCACGCGTGCGGCGGCCGTTTTTTGCACCATTTCAAAACTGGCCCTGCTAGACACCACGATAATGCCGCCCGGCGCTTCTGCCTGCCCGCGCGCCAGGGCGCCAGCCAGCTTGTCCAGCGCATTGTGACGGCCCACATCTTCGCGCACGAACACCAGGGCGCCGTCGGGCCGTGCCCATCCGGCGGCGTGGGTGGCGCCGGTGGCCTGGTGTAGCCCCTGGCGGTCACGCATTTGCGCCATCGCATCCAGGATGGCGGCCAGCGGCAGCGGCGCGGTGGCGGGCACGGGCGGGACATCGCGCATCACTTCCGGCAGCGTTTCCACGCCGCACAGGCCACAGCCAGTGCGGCCCGCGAGGGCCCGACGGCGCGCTTTCAAGCGGGCTTCGCAGGCGCTGGAGATTTCCAGGGCGACAACGATGCCGTCGCATTCCTCGCGTACGTCGATGCCGCGCACATCGCGTGGCGAGCCAATGATGCCTTCAGTCAGGGAAAAGCCCAGCGCGAAGTCTTCCAGGTCGCTGGGGCTGGCCAGCATGGTGGCGTGACTGATGCCGTTGTATTCAAGCGCGACCGGCGTTTCCTCGGCCAGCCAGTCCTCGTCCGGCGCCGCGATCAGCGCGCCTGCGCGCACCCGGCGCACTTTGACGCGCTGGCGATCGGCGTGCGGGGAGTGGGCCGCCGTTGGAGCGGACATCTGGGCCGACATAGGGGCCGACATAGGGGCCGACGTCTGAGCGGACGCTTGGTCCGACATTTGAGCCGCCTCGGCAGCCGTGCCCGCGGCCCGGGCATCGTCGCAGGGCGCGCCAGGGTGGTCCGGCCTGCCTGGCGCGGCGGAGTTGATATTTGACATCGTGGCGGAGTTTTCCTGGGAAAAGCTATGATAGCCCCATGCCGAAGGTTATTTTTCTGACTGATGCGCGCGATGCCAGCGCCCGCCCCGCCGGCGGCGCTGCCGCGGAGCGCCCGGACGCCGTCTTGCCGGCGCCCGGGCAGCCCCTGCGCGACACGCGCGCCCGGCCGCTGCGCGACCTGCGTATATCTGTGACGGACCGCTGCAATTTTCGGTGCACATACTGCATGCCACGGGATGTGTTCGACAAGAACTACACTTTCCTGCCGCATGGGCACCTGCTGTCGTTCGAGGAAATTACCCGCACCGCCGCCGTGTTTGCACGCCTGGGCGTCGAGAAGATCCGGCTGACGGGTGGCGAGCCCTTGCTGCGTCGTCACATCGAAACCCTCATCGCCATGCTCGCCGAGCTGCGCACCCCGGCGGGCAAGCCGCTCGACCTCACGCTGACCACCAACGGCAGTCTGCTGGCACGCAAGGCCACGGCACTGAAGGCGGCTGGCCTGACGCGGGTGACCGTCAGCATGGACGCGCTGGACCCTGACGTTTTTGCCCGCATGAGCGACACCGGCTTTACCCCGGACGACGTGCTGCGGGGCATCGATGCCGCCGCGGCTGCCGGGTTGGCACCGGTAAAGGTCAATATGGTGGTGCGGCGCGGGCTCAACGACCAGGAAATCGTGCCGATGGCGCGCCGCTTCCGTGGCACCGGGCACATCCTGCGCTTCATCGAATACATGGATGTCGGCAGCACCAATGGTTGGAACATGACCGAAGTGCTGCCAAGTGCCGACGTACTGGCGCGCATTGGCACGCACTACCCCTTGCACGCGCTGGATGCCGACCCCATGGGGCGGGTGGCCGAGCGCTGGGCCTACAACGATGGTGCTGGTGAAATTGGCGTCATTTCCAGCGTGACGCAGGCTTTCTGCGGGGGTTGCACCCGCGCGCGTTTGTCGCCGGAAGGACGGCTCTTCCTCTGCCTGTTCGGCACGCAGGGCCATGACCTGCGCGCCCTGATTCGCGGCAGCGCCGATGACGACGCGCTGACGCGCGCCATTGGGCGCATATGGAGCGCGCGCGGCGATAGCTATTCCGAACACCGCGCTCTGGGGGCCGCGAAACCCGCCCCTCAGGGGGATGGTGCCGCGCGTGTCGAAATGAGCTACATCGGCGGCTAAGCTGAAAGGGGCACGCATGCATCCAGTAATTGCCGCCATCACCGCAAGCTGGACGCGCCCGGCGCGGCGCCGGACATGGCCGTAACCGGGCTGATTCTGGCGGGCGGTCGTGGCACCCGCATGGGGGAAGCCGACAAAGGGTTGGTGGAGCTGTTTGGCCAACCGATGGTGGCGCATGTCGCCGCCCGGCTCCGGCCACAGGTCGACAGACTGCTGATAAGCGCCAATCGGAATCCGCAAGCCTACGCCGCCCACGGCACCGTGGTTTCGGATGATCCCGCCGACGGCAACGCGGCCGGGCCGCTAGCCGGCGTGGCAGCGGCGCTCGCCGCGGCACGCAGTTCCTGGGTGGTCACGGTGCCTTGCGATGCGCCTTTTTTCCCGATTGATCTGGTGGTGCGCCTGGGCGCCGCGCTGGGCTTGGGGGCCGACCCTGCGGCTTGGGCCGCAGCGCGGTCGGCAACGTGGCCGGTTGCGCGCCCGGCGTCGGGGCGTCTTTCCAAATCCGCACCCGGGCCGAAATCCGGGCCTGCAGCCGGGCTTGCATCCGGGCCTGTATCCGCGCCGACAACCGCGCCGACAACCGGGCCGATATTCGCGGCCGCATCAAATTCGGGGCTGGTAACACCGTTTGCAGTAACGCCCGGGACGGCGCTCGGGCAGCCGCCCCGGCTGGCGGTGGCGCGCGCCGGTGCGCGGCGCCAGCCGGTATGCATGCTGCTGGCGACCGACCTGCTGGATGATCTGCGCGCTTACTTGCGTGGCGGCGGGCGCCGTGTTGCCGCCTGGCAGAACGAAGCCGGCGTCGTCGAGGTGGACTTTCCAGACGAAAGTGGCTTCCTGAACGTCAATACGCCAGCCGATCTGGCGGCCGCGGCCGCGCGGATGGCAGCCTACACCAGCCAGTGACGAAAATCGTAGTACGCCACCGTGCCGCCGTCGCTGATGGTCTGGCCCGCTGGAATGCGCGCGAGGCCGCTGGCCCATGGCAGTGAGCTGACCACCCCGGAGCCTTGCCGGTCGAAGGCTTCCAGCGTTTCGCCGCCATCCGCGTCGGCCAGGCGGCGCACCCGCAGGAACTCTTCCCGGCTGTCACCGCGCGGGGCCTTGGTGCGCAGCTTCACATGGCTGACTTGCGGGAAGATATCGCGGCGTCCTTGCAGACGTCGCACCATCGGTGATACCAGAACCGCGAAAACGGCGAAGGCCGATACCGGGTTGCCCGGCAGACAAATGACAGGCGTGCGGCCGCCATCGCCGCGGTCGACATGGGCCAAGGCCACCGGCTTGCCGGGTTTCATGCGCACCTTCCACAGGGCCAGTTCCGCGCCCAGCGCGGCCAGCACGGGCTTGACGAGATCGCGGTCACCCACCGACACGCCGCCCACGCTGATGACGAGATCGCATTGCGCCGACAGCTGTTTGAAGGCCGCCGTGATGGCTACCTCCTGGTCCGCCGCATGCATCATGTGCACCACGCGCGCGCCCATGCCTTCGACCAGCGCCGCCAGCATGGGGCCGTTGGAGTTGTAGATTTGGTGCTCGCCGCATGGCGCGCCGGGCGGCACCAGCTCGTCGCCGGTGGTCAGGATGCCCACCCGCACCGCCGGATGCACGGGTATTTCGGCCACGCCCTGCGAGGCCAGCAAGGCTATCTGCGCGGCGCCGATGGGCGTGCCCGCGGGCAACAGCTGCGTGCCGCGCGCGGTGTCTTCGCCACGGCGGCGGATGTGCTGGCCAAGTGTGGGCGGCGTCAGTATTTCAACCTGTCCGTCGATTTCGCGGGTGTGTTCCTGCATCACCACGGTGTCGGCGCCGTCGGGCAGGATGCTGCCGGTGAATAGACGGGTGGCGGTGCCAGGGCGCTGCGGTTCGGGCCGATGGCCGGCGTACACCACCTGTTGAACGGGCAGGGCACGGCCGGCGTGGTAATCGGCATGTCGCAGGGCGTAGCCGTCCATGGCGCTGTTGTCCGCCGGCGGCATGTCGAGCGCGGCGGTGAGGTCTTGCGCCAGCACCAGGCCCATGGCCTGCCGCAGAGGCAAGTGCTGCGTGGCCGCAACGGGCTGGACCGCATCGGCCAGCAGTTTTTGGGCGTCGTCGAAATCGAGCATCGCGGCTATCCGTTGAAACGTGGATGGGGCAGGGCGCGGGGCCCGGGAAAATCGTCGGTGTATGGCACCGGTCTCAGGCTTTGCGATCTAGCGTGACGAAGTGCGAAGCGAAATTGCAAGGCTTGTGACGGCTGTCGAGCTGTTCGCGCAGGATGGAATTCCAGGCCGTTGCGCATGCGCGGGTGGAGCCGGGCAGGCAGAAGATCACCTTGCCGTTGGCGTAGCCCGCCAGCGCGCGCGATTGCACGGTGGCGCTGCCGATTTCCTCATACGAGACATGACGGAACAGTTCGCCAAACCCGGGGACTTCGCGGTCCAGTAGGGGCGTGACGGCCGCCGGGATGCAATCGCGATGTGAGAAACCGGTGGCGCCGGAGGTGATGATGATCTGTACCTGCGGGTCGGCGATCCAGTCGCTGAGGACGCGGCGAACTTGATAGAGGTTGTCCTTGACCAGATCGCGCCGCACGCACACGTGCCCGTCCCGCGCCAGGGTTTCAGCCAGCCAGTTGCCCGATGTGTCATCGCCGGCGGTGCGGCTGTCGCTGACGGTCAGGATGGCGCAGGCCAGGGAAACTTTATCGTCGCTCATGTTGTCTTCCTCGGGTCGGACGTGGCCGCCGCGGACCCGGTTTCCCAGGACTGCGTGCGATCGGCATCCGCGGCGCGCTGTTCCACCCAGAAACTGCGGCCGCTGGCCAGGGTCTCGCGCTTCCAGAATGGCGCGCGGGTTTTCAGGGCATCGATCATGAATTCGCAGGCGCGAAAGGCGTCGCCGCGGTGCGCGCTGGCGGCGGCGACGAAAACGATTTGCGCATCGCGCGGCAGGGCGCCCACGCGGTGAACGATGATGGCATCCGCCACTTGCCAGCGCGCCTTGGCCTGGGCGGCGATTTCTTCCAGTTCGCGTTCGCACATCCCGGGGTAGTGCTCGAGAAACAATACTTCCGTGGCTTCTCCCGGGGAAAAGTCGCGAACGTACCCGGTGAAGGACACGATGGCCCCCGCGCGGCCGGCGGTACCGGCGCGCAGTTGTTCGAGCAAGGCGCCAGCGTCGAAATCATCCTGCTGCACGGTGATCATCTAACCTCCCGTCACCGGTTCGAATACCGCCACCTCATCGCCGGCGCGGATCAATGCCGTGTGCTTGGCGTGGGTTTGATTGACCGCCAGGCGCAGACGGCTGGCGGGCGCCAGCAGCGGGTAGCGCTGCTGCAATTGTTCCAGGAACGCCGCGCCGGTGATGGGTTCGGCCGGCGCGGGCCAGGACTCTTCACGCCGGCCGGTCAGTTCGGCCACGCGCGCGAAGTACAGCAGGTGGACGGCCGGGCCGCGATCGGCGGGGCCGCCTGCGGCCGATCCGGGCGCGGCTGTCGAGGAAAGTTGGTCTGCCGCCGTAGCGGTGTTTGTCGTCGCGCGATTCACGGCGCACCTCCGGCCCTGCAAGGGCGAAACATCAGCGGCCATTTTACCCGCGCCGCCCTGGCGCGGCATGCCTGTTCAGGAGCCGGCGCGCCACGCCCCGCTCTTGCCGCCGGCTTTGTACTCCAGATGCACCTGTTCGATAACGATGCCCTTGTCGGCGGCTTTGCACATGTCGTAGATGGTGAGCGCGGCGACGCTGCACGCCGTCATGGCTTCCATCTCCACGCCGGTCTTGAAATCGGTGCGGCAGGTGGCGCGGATACCGATGCTGTGACTGGCGTCATCGAGCGCGAAATCCACGCCGACGAAGGACAGCGGCAGGCTGTGGCATAGCGGAATAAGTTCGGCGCAGCGCTTGGCGGCCAGCATGCCGGCCACCCGCGCGGTATTCAGCACTTCGCCTTTACCCTGGCCGGGCTGCGTCAGCAGGCCGTAGGCCACGGCGTTCATCCGCACCCGCGCGGCCGCGATGGCCACGCGCGCAGTGGCGGCCTTGCCGCCTACGTCGACCATGCGCACTTGGCCGGATTCATCCAGATGGCTTAGTGCAGGGACGGTGGGAGAGGGATCGGACATGGCATTCTTCATCGGGATGGAAAGGGGCGCGGCATACGGCGTCTCGTTAGCGCCGCCGCGGTATCCGCAACGCTGCGCAACTGCGGTAAGGTGGCGATACGCGCGGGTGGTTCAAGTCGTTGCGGCGATGCTGTTTCGCCCCGGCTATTTTTCCTATGATACGGGACAGCGCAATGCCTGCGCGCTCACCCCAGAACGAAATGCCGAACTGCGTAAGGCGGAACCGGACGCCCGGCCCGCGCGTTTGACCGACACCCCGCAAGGCGATGGGATGGCAGGGCACGACGCCTGACACAGCCATTCACGGCGCCCTCGGGTCGCATTGTTTTGCCAGTCTCTCACAACCGCGCGGCGTGGCCGCGTATGAACGGAGCGTGCAATGCCTTTTTCGAACTCCCATCTCGACAGCCTGTTGCCACCCCTCAAACTCAACCGGCGCGGTTTCATCGCCACGGCGGTATCAGGCGGCTTTGCGCTCGCGGCCGGGCCGGTCGCCGCGCAGACCGTCGTCAAGACCGGCGCGGAAGGGCTCACCGCGGGCATGGTCAGCATTCCCGCCGCCGATCGCGAGATTCCCGCGTATCGCGCCGCCCCGGCCGGCAAGACCAATCTGCCCACCGTGCTCGTCGTGCCGGAAATCTTCGGGGTGCATGAATACATTCAGGATGTCTGCCGGCGGCTGGCGCGCCAGGGCTATCTGGCCATCGCGCCCGACCCCTTCGTGCGTCAGGGCGACCCCACCCAGTACAGTGACATTCCGCGCATCCTGAGCGAGGTGGTGATGAAGGTGCCCGACGCTCAGGTGATGGCCGATCTCGACGCCGCCAGCAAATGGGCGGCCGCCAACGGCGGCGACCCCGCCAAACTGGGCATCCTCGGGTTTTGCTGGGGTGGTCGCGCGGTGTGGCTGTATTCCGCCCATAACCCCAAGCTGAAGGCCGGTGTGGCGTTCTACGGCAACCTGCGCGGCAGGCACGACCCGCAGTTGCGCCCGCGCGGGCCCGTCGACATCGCGGCGCAGCTGCATGCCCCGGTGCAGGGCGCCTACGGTGGCAAGGATGCGGGCATCAGCCTGGAAGATGTGGCGGCCATGCGCGAGGCCCTGGCGCAGGGGTCCGCGGCCGCGCGCGCTTCGGTGATCGACGTCTACCCCGATGCGGGCCATGCCTTCCATGCCGATTACCGTCCCAGCTATCGCGAGGCTGAGGCAAAACAGGCATGGCAACGCATGCTCGACTGGTTCGGCCAGCACGGACTCAAGTAAATTGGCGGATTCACACAGGAGATATTCATGACGATAAAAGTGGGCGATCGGGTCCCGGCCGGCACCTTGACGGAATTCATCGACACCGCCACCGACAGTTGCGCGCTGGGTCCCAACGCCTTCCAGGTGGAAGACCTGGTCAAGGGCAAGAAGATCGCCGTCTTCGCCGTGCCGGGCGCCTTCACGCCGACCTGCTCGGCCAAGCACCTTCCCGGCTACGTCGAACAGGCCCAGGCCCTCAAGGGCAAGGGCATCGACGAAATCTGGTGCGTCGCCGTCAACGACGCCTTCGTCATGGGCGCGTGGGGCCGCGAGCAGCAGGCGGGCGGCAAAGTGCGCATGCTGGCTGACGGCTCGGCCACGTGGACCAAGGCGCTGGGCCTGGAACTCGACCTCGATGCGCGCGGCATGGGTGTGCGCTCGCAACGCTATTCCATGCTGCTGGACGACGGCGTCGTCAAGCAATTGAACGTCGAAGCCGCCGGCAAGTTCGAAGTGAGCGACGCCGCCACCCTGCTCACGCAGATCTAACCCCAGCATTACCGATCCACCCGGCGGCCGCAACCCGCGGCCGCCGGCGCCGCAGGCCGCCATGTACACCACGCTTTACTCGTTTTCTTCCCTGTATGCCGCCGCCTTGCTGATGTTGTGCGGCACCGGGCTCTTCAACACCTTCATGGGGCTGCGACTTACGGCCCAGGCGGTCAGCCCGTTCTGGGTGGGTGCGCTGATCGCCTGTTATTACCTTGGGCTGGTCTGCGGCGCGCGGCTGGGGCACCGCCTGTTGATCCGCGTCGGGCATATCCGCGCCTTCGTCGCCTGTGCCGCGATCGCCGCGACCATGGTGCTGGCACAGGCGTCCATCGCCTATCTGCCGCTGTGGCTGTTGTTCCGGCTGGTTGCTGGCGTCGCCATGGTGACGCAGTTCATGGTGCTGGAAAGCTGGCTGAACGAGCAGACCGAAAACCATCTGCGTGGCCGGGTGTTTTCCGTGTACATGCTGGTGTCCGGCTTGGGCACGGTGCTCGGGCAACTGTCCCTGACTTTCTACGGCGCGATGGACCTGCGGCCTTTGACGCTGGTGGCCATCTTTCAAGTGCTTTGCCTGGTGCCGGTGGCATTGACGGCGCGCTCGCATCCCCCCACGCCGGTTCCCGCGCCGCTAGACCTCAAGTTCTTTGCCAAGCGGGTGCCCTTGTCGCTGACCGTGCTGTTCGTCGCCGGCAATCTGTCGGGTGCCTTCTACGGGCTGGCACCGGTCTACGCGGTCAACCTTGGCCTCAGCACGGCACAAGTGGCGATCTTTACGGCGGCCGCGGTCACCGCCGGGCTGTTGTCGCAATTTCCCATGGGATGGCTTTCGGACCGCGTCAACCGCGCCGGGCTGATACGCATCAATGCGGCGCTGTTGGTCGTGCTGCCGGCCTTGCTGTGGGGATGGACCGAGTGGCCCTTCTGGGTAATGTTGCTGTTGTCCTGCGTGTTCGGCGTCCTGCAGTTCACCCTGTATCCCTTGGGCGCGGCCTTCGCCAACGACCACGTCGGCGCCGAACGGCGCGTCGGCCTCAGCGCCATTCTGCTGATGGCGTACGGTATCGGCGCCTGCCTCGGGCCGCTTATCGCCGGCGCCTTGATGTCCTGGGCCGGCCCCAATATGTATTTCGTTTTCGTCTCGGTCTGCGCCCTGGTGCTGGTGCTGCAGGTGCGGCCGGCGCGCGTGACGGGGGCGCATCAGGTTGACCAGGCGCCGGTGCAATTCGTGCCCATGCCCGATACGCTGCAAAGCTCGCCCGCGGCGGCGGCCACGCTCGATCCGCGCGTCGATCCAGACGTAGACCGCAACCTGGAGATGGTCGAGCCCGGGCCCGAGGCGGCCACTCCCCCCACCACAACGAGAACATGATGAGACTGAGCCTTACTTTCTGCGCCGTGGCGGCGTTGTTCGCAACGGCGGCCCCGGCCGGTGCCGCGCCCGAGAGCGCGGGCCACGCTGCTGCGTCGGTTGGGGCGCCAGCGCCAGCTGCAGCGCCTGCTGCGGCGGCGCCGACTGCGGCTTCAACGCCGACTGCGGAATCGG
>Ga0233375_1001204_pt1 | contig 11984 bp, 10 predicted proteins | sample ElkDunMinimDraft_10_FD_191539 | JGI IMG/M metagenome (GOLD analysis project Ga0233375, IMG submission 191539) | Fecal eukaryotic communites from dung pellets of Tule Elk in California, USA - Elk Dung E16 | ecosystem: Host-associated > Mammals > Digestive system > Large intestine > Fecal | place... | reverse complement strand
CGCCGTACGTGAGATCCCCCACGAGGCTGTGCTTCAGCGCCGCGAAGTGCACGCGGATCTGGTGGGTCCGGCCCGTCTCGAGGTGCACCTCGACGAGCGAGGCGCCCGGCAGCATCTCGAGCACCTCGTAGTGCGTGACCGACGGCTTGCCGCCCGCGACCACGGCGAACTTCCAGTCCGAGGACGGGTGCCGGCCGATCGGGGCGTCGATCGTGCCCGTGGTCGGCGACGGGTGTCCCTGGACGAGCGCGTGGTACACCTTCTCGACCGTGCGCTCCTTGAACGCCCGCTTGAGCTCGGTGTACGCGTGCTCGCTCTTGGCGACGACCATGAGTCCCGACGTGCCGGCGTCGAGCCGGTGGACGATGCCCTGCCGCTCGGCCGCCCCCGACGTCGAGATCCGGTAGCCCGCGGCGGCGAGCGCACCCACCACCGTCGGCCCGGTCCAGCCCGGCGACGGGTGGGCGGCGACGCCCACGGGCTTGTCGACGACGACGAGGTCGTCGTCGTCGTGCACGATCCGCATGCCGGGCACCGGCTCGGCGACGACGGGCGGCGCCTGCGGTGCGGACGGCGTGAGGTCCACCTCGAGGTACGCGCCCGCGACCAGGCGGTCGGACTTGCCGACCGGGCGCCCGTCGACGCGCACGGCACCGTCGGCCGCCAGCTCGGCCGCCCGCGTCCGGGACAGCCCGAGCAACCGCGCGAGAGCGGCGTCGACGCGCTCGCCCGCGAGCCCGTCCGGAACCGGCAGCGCCCGTGTGCCGCTCACGCGGCCTCGCCCCCGGACGCGTCGCCGTCGACCGGTCCCGCGGCAGCGGCGGATGCGCCCTCACGGGTGCCGTCGACGTGGACACCGCGAGCCGTGAGCCACACGATCAGCACCGCCGCGACGACGATCGCGATGTCGGCGACGTTGCCGATGAACAGCCGCCAGTACGCGAGGAAGTCGATGACGTGCCCGTGCAGCGGACCCGGCTCGCGCACCATGCGGTCGACGAGGTTGCCCAGGGCGCCACCGAGCAGCAGGCCCAGCGCGACCGCCCAGCCCGTGGACCCCAGCCGCCGCGAGACCCGCACGATGACGACGACGACGGCCGCCGCGACGAGCGTGAGGACCCACGTCATCCCGCCCCCGATGGACAGCGCGGCTCCGTCGTTGCGCACGAGCTGCAGACCGAACAGGTCGCCCAGCAGGGCGGTCCGCTCGCCGGGCTCGAGCGCCGCGACGGCCCACACCTTCGTGAGCTGGTCGACGACCAGCACGGCCGCCGTCAGGAGCGCGAACAGCCGCAGCAGCCGACGTCGGCGTCCGGCGTCGACACCGACCTGCCCGCCGTCCGGGTCACCGGGTTCCGCAACCACGGAACCCGGGGAGCGGTCGTCGGGCAGGTCGGTGTCGTCGTCCGTCGTAGGCACCGCAGGAGTCTACGGGCGACTCAACGACGCTCCTCCCGCTGCTTGCAGGTCACGCACAGCATCGCGCGCGGGAACGCCTGCAGGCGCGCCTTGCCGATGGCCTGCCCGCAGGACTCGCACACGCCGAACGTCCCGGCGCCGAGCCGGTCGAGTGCGTGAGCGGTCTGGTCGAGCAGGTCCCGGGTGTTGTTCACCAGCGTGAGCTCGTGCTCGCGCTCGAGCGCGGACGAGCCGGAGTCGGCCTGGTCGTCCCCGGCACCGTCGCCGGAGTTGCGCAGCAGGTCGGACAGCTCGGCGTCGGCCGCCGCCAGCTCACCTGTGAGCCGTTCGCGGTCGGCTGCGAGCTCGCCGGCCACCTCGTCGATCTCGGCTCGCGTCCACGGCATCTCGCCGTCGCGCACAGGAAGGAGCGCTGCCAGCGCCCCTCTCCCCTCGTCGGACCCCACCGTCAGTGTGCTCAGTGCATCATTCATGGTCACGGACGTTCCCCCCGTCTCGAGTTCCGCGACTGTATGCGCGTCTGCGCCTACGCACAACAGCACGAGCCGGGCACGCGTGACCGGCGACACGCCGGGGCGACCAGCGCGGGCGCCACGACGGGGGTCGGGTGCGGTGGTCGGGTGCGGTGGTCGGCCGAGCGGCGCCCGGCCGACCATCGCGGCCGGGCACGACGACGCCGCCGGGAGCGGGCACGCGCTCCCGGCGGCGGACGTCGGTCAGATGCTCTGGTTCTCCGGCACCTGCTGGCCCTGCCCGGACCGCGGCGGCAGGGCGTTGCCCCGGTTCTCCAGGTCCCCGAGGAGGTTCTCGAGGTAGCTCTTGAGCCGCGTGCGGTAGTCCCGCTCGAACACACGCAGCTCGTCGATCTTGCGCTCGAGGAGCGAGCGCTCCTGCTCGAGCTGGCCGAGCGTGCGCTGCGACGTCTCCTCGGCCTCACGCACGATGCGGTTCGCCCGCGACTTCGCCTCGTTGACGAGGCGGTCGGACTCCTCCTGGCCGCTGCGCACGTAGTCGTCGTGCAGCTTCTGCGCCAGCGCCAGCATCCCGGTCGCCGACTCCGGCTCGTTGCCACGTCCCGGCGCGGGCGCCGACACCACGGGCGGCTGCGCGAGTGCGGGCACCGGGGCGGGCTGGACCGGCGCGGGCGCGGGTGCCGGCTCGGGCGTCGGCTCCGGCTTGGGGGCCGGCGCCGCCTGCTGGGCACCGGCACGGCTGAGCTCGGCGATCCGGCGCTCGGCCGCAGCCAGCTTCGTCTTCAGGTCGTCGTTCTCGCCCTGGACGTCCCGCAGGGTGTTGACGACCTCGTCCAGGAAGTCGTCGACCTCGTCCTGGTCGTAGCCTTCCCGGAACTTCGTCGCCTGGAACTTCTTGTTCAGGACGTCGTCTGCGGTGAGCAGTGCCATCGTCGTCACCTCTGTCGGTCGTACTGGCTCTGGCCGGCGGCAGTCAGTCCACCGACCACCTCGGGCCACGGTAGCGGAGAATCCGGGCGGCGCACGCCCCCCGACCCTCCTGTGGAGCGTGCCGCGCCCGGTGTCCCGGGGCGCGCGCAACGGCGTGTCGTGGGGGCGCTCACACGCCTCCCAGCACGTTCAGCAGCAAGGAGCAGGCCAGCGCCAGGACCAGGAAGGCCAGGTCGAGCCGGACCGAGCCGAGCGTCAGCGGGGGCAGGAACCTGCGGAGCAGACGCAGCGGCGGGTCGGTCACGGAGTACGTGACCTCGGCCACCACGAGGGCGATCCCCGACGGGCGCCACTCCCGCGCGAAGAACTGGACCCAGTCCAGCACGAGGCGCACGAGCAGCAGCAGGAAGAAGACGAGGACGACCAGGTACAGCAGGCTGCGGATCAGGTCCACGCGTCAGCTCTGGTTGTAGAAGCCGGAGCGTGCCGCCGGTTCCGGGGAGGTCGTGGCGTCGCCGGCGAGCTCGACGTGCGCCGGCGAGAGCAGGAAGACCTTGCTCGTCACGCGCTCGATCGCGCCGTGCAGCCCGAAGATCAGGCCCGCGGAGAAGTCGACGAGACGCTTGGCGTCCGCGTCGTCCATGTCCGTGAGGTTCATGATGACGGGCGTGCCCTCGCGGAAGGCCTCGCCGATCTTGCGCGCGTCGTTGTACGACCGCGGGTGGATCGTGGTGATGCGGCGCAGGTCACCCGCCTCACGGGGTGCGGGCGCCGCCTGCACGCGCGGTGTGCGGTGCAGCGGCATCACCTGCGCCTCGTAGGTGTCCTCCGGCACGGCGACCTCCGCCTCCTCGTACTCCTCGAGGTACTCCTCGTGGTCGGACCGGTCGTCGGCCAGGCCGAGGTACAGCATCGTCTTGCGCAGCGCTCCGGCCATCGCGTCGTCTCCCATCCGCCGGGCCTCCCCGACTCGTGCGGCCCGCCTGACCACTCGAGCACCGCCGGTCCGGCCGGTGCCGGTGCGGTGCGGGAGCGGTGTCGAAACGTCCCAGCGCTGGTCACGCTAGCAACGGGCGGGAGCAGCGGCCTGTCGACACGCGGGCGTGTCGCGCGCGTGTCACGACGTCACCCGCTCGCCGCACCCGACGTGTCGAGCAGCCGCACGACCCCGGCGAAGCGACCGGTCGCCGCGACCCCGTCGTGCACGGCGCGCCGGTGGGAGTAGAGCGCGACGTCGCTGTAGGTGTCGCGCCCGTCCAGGTGGACCGCGGTGGGCGCGAGCCCGCAGCTCAGCAGGACGGCGCGCACGCCGGCGGCGAGGTCGATCGCGGCCGTCCCGGCCGCGGTGAGGCAGGCGGCCTCGGGCACGACGGCGGCGACCTCGTCCCGCATGGTCGCAGGCACCTCGTAGGAGGCTCCCGCGATGCAGGGGCCGACCGCGGCGACCACGCGGGCGGGGTCGGCGCCGTCACGCACCATCGCGTCGACCGTGGCCTGCAGCACGCCCGCGACGAGTCCCTGGCGCCCCGCGTGTGCGGCTGCCACGACGCGAGCGACGGGGTCGGCGAGCAGGACGGGGGCGCAGTCCGCGACGTACACCCCGACCGCGACGTCGCTCGACCGGGTGACGAGGCCGTCCGCCCGGGTCTCGTGGGCCGTCTCCTGCGGGACACGCACCACCCGCGCCCCGTGCACCTGCGTCACGAACACGACCGGGGCGCCCACGCGTCGTTCGAGCGCACGCCGGTGCGCCGTGACCACGTCCGCGTCGTCACCCACCCGCAGCCCGAGGTTGAACCCCCGCCAGGGCCCCACCGACGCACCACCGACGCGCGACGTGAACCCCGCGAGCACGCCGGGGCCGAGCTCGACGACGTCGAGAGGGACGTCGTCGAGCGGCCCCGGGCGCTCACGCACGCGCGCTACTTGAGGAAGTCGGGCACGTCGAGCTCGTCGCGGTCGCGCCGCGACTCCTCGGCGAGGACCCGCGGCACCTCGAGCGGTCCCGTGGCCGGGGCGGGCTCGCCCTGCGAGGACAGGAACGCCGGCACCTCGGGACGCGGGACGTCCCCGGGGCGGCCGGCGGCACGGCCCGTGCTCACGGGGACCAGGTCCTCGTCGGGCACGTGGACCGGACGCGGCGTCGGCACCGACGAGGCGTTCGGGAGCGCCGTCACGGGCGCGACCGCCGGGACCTGGCGCGCCGTCGCACCGCTCACCTGGCCGAGAGCGCGCGCGTCCCGCCGGACCACGGGCCCGCCGTTGTCGAACCCGGCGGCGATGACCGTGACCCGCACCTCGTCGCCCAGCGCGTCGTCGATGACCGCACCGAAGATGATGTTGGCCTCCGCGTGCGCGGCCTCCTGCACGAGGCGGGCGGCCTCGTTGATCTCGAACAGACCCAGGTCGGACCCGCCCTGGATCGACAGCAGGACGCCGTGCGCACCGTCGATGCTCGCTTCGAGCAGCGGCGAGGAGATCGCCATCTCGGCAGCCTGGACGGCCCGGTCCTCGCCGCGGGCGAAGCCGATGCCCATCAGGGCGGACCCCGCTCCCTGCATGACCGACTTCACGTCCGCGAAGTCCAGGTTGATGAGGCCGGGGGTCGTGATCAGGTCGGTGATGCCCTGGACGCCGGACAGCAGCACCTGGTCGGCCGAGTGGAAGGCGTCGAGGACCGACACCGACCGGTCCGAGATCGACAGGAGCCTGTCGTTGGGGATGACGATCAGCGTGTCGACCTCGGCGCGCAGGGCGTCGATGCCCGCGTCGGCCTGGACGGAGCGCCGGCGACCCTCGAACGTGAAGGGGCGCGTCACGACACCGATGGTCAGCGCGCCCAGCGAGCGCGCGATCCGTGCGACGACGGGCGCGCCGCCCGTGCCGGTGCCGCCGCCCTCGCCGGCGGTGACGAAGACCATGTCCGCGCCCCGCAGGACGTCCTCGATCTCCTCCGCGTGGTCCTCGGCGGCCTTCTTGCCCACCTCGGGGTCCGCGCCGGCACCGAGCCCACGGGTGAGCTCGCGACCGACGTCGAGCTTCACGTCGGCGTCGGACATGAGCAGGGCCTGGGCGTCGGTGTTGACGGCGATGAACTCGACACCCTTGAGGCCGACCTCGATCATGCGGTTCACGGCGTTGACGCCGCCCCCGCCGATGCCGACGACCTTGATGACCGCCAGGTAGTTCTGCGGAGCTGCCACGGTGGGTGCCTCTCGTTCGCGGGTCGCGGCGTGCCGGGCCGCTGGTGCTCGTCCCGACACGCGGGACGCGGGTCGTGCTGGTGAACCTTCACCCTCAAGTTGAGGGTTAGAGTTATGTCAGATGTCCTGTCGAGTCGTGACGCTAGGTGGCGTCCCCCGCAGGATCAACGACCGCCGCGCGCGTGTCGTCGGTTGGTCGTCCCGGACCCCGGTCGGGCCGGTCGCCGGGCGGACGACGCTCCTCACCGGGTGATGGGCATCCGCGGGGCCGACACGTCGAAGACGGTGGCCGCCGCAGCCTCCGGCGCCGACCGCAGGGCCGCGAGGACCGCGATCTTCAACGGTGTCTCGTCCGCACTCCCCCAGTCGATCCGGGCCCCGCCGTCACGCAGCTGCATCGTGACGGTGTCCTGCGTGCGGGCCGCCACGGACCCCACCTGCGCCAGCAGCTCCGCGGGCAGCTGCTCCAGCACGCTCAGCACCGCCGCCAGCGTGCGCCGGTCCCCGAGCGGGACGTCGACGACCGGGAGGCCGTCCGGAGCCACGTCGGCACGCCCCACCTGGACGCCTTCTTCGTCCAGCAGCACGAGCCCGGCGGCCGGCGCGTCCTCGGGCACCGCCGCCACCGGCTCGCGCGAGACCAGCTGGACCGCGAGCCCGTGCGGCCAGTCCCGGACCACACGCGCCTCGCGCACGCCCGGTACCTCGAGCACCCGGTCCCGCAGCCGGACGGTGTCCAGCCGCGGCAGCGGCGTGCCCGCGCGCTCGCCGACGACGGCCAGCACCTGGTCGACGGCCACGACGGTGCCGGCACCGCTGACCTCGACCCGGGCGGGATCGAGCGCCAGGGCGGGCGAGACCAGCAGCAGCCAGGCGAGGGCACCGACGCCCACGACGCCCGCCACGACGCCGACCACCTGACGACGCGCCAGGTTGCGCCGGGCCCGCGCGCGCTCCGCGAACCGTTCGCGCGACGTGGTCGACACGACCGCCGGGCGCACGGGTCCCGAGAACCGGCCGACGGTGTACGTCGTGACCGTGCGCGTCGGACCCGTCGCGGGCGCGGGTGCCGTCGCCGGCGCGGGGGCCGACGCCGGCGTGGGCGCAGCCGGGCGGCCCCCACCCGCCGCGGTGGCCGGGCGGTCGTCCCGACGCTCCCCGGTCCGGCGGGTCGCCGCCGGGGCGGCGGTCTCGGCACGAGCCGCCTTCCCGGTGGGTCGTGGGACGGCCGGACGGGCAGCACGACCGGCGGCGTCCTTCGGCGCCGGTGGCGTCACCTCCTCCGTGGGAGCAGGGCGCCGGCCGGCCGCACGACGCGGCGGGACCGGACGCGCGGCGGCCGACGGGCGTCCCGGGCGCGGGGCCGGTGGACGCTGCGGGCTCACGGCCGCGCACCGCCCGGGCGCTGGGGGTGGGCCGCCTCGGTACGCGGCGCGCCGGCGCCGCCCTGCGCGTCGGAGCCGACGTCGTGCGCCGCGAGCTCGGAGAGCACCACGTCCGCGAGCTCCGTCACGTCACCCGCACCCACCGTCAGCAGCAGGTCACCGGGCCGCGCCAGCGCGGCGACCGCGCGGGCCGCCGCCACCCGGTCCGGGACGAACACGGCCTTGCCCGCCGTGGGGACGTGGTCGGCGACGAGCGCACCCGTCACGGACGGGTCGGGGTCCTCGCGCGCCGCGTACACGTCGGTCACGACGACCGCGTCGGCGAGGTCGAACGCCTCGCCGAACTCGCGGGCGAAGGTGCGGGTGCGCGAGAACAGGTGCGGCTGGAACAGGGCGAGGACGCGACCGTCGACGACGACCTGACGCGCGGCGCGCAGGAGCGCCGCGACCTCCGTCGGGTGGTGCGCGTAGTCGTCGACCACGCGGACGCCTCCGGCCGTCCCGCGGTCCTCGAACCGTCGTCCGGTGCCGACGAAGTCGTCGAGCCCGGCGGCGGCCTCCTCGCTGCTCACGCCGAGACGCCGCAGCGCACACCACGCCGCCGCCGCGTCCAGGGCGTTGTGGGCGCCCGCGACCTGCAGCCGGAGCGTGACCGGCGCCTCGTCGCGGGGCGTCAGGACGACCTGCCAGCGTCCGTCCGCGGTGCGCGCGCTGTCGCCCACGTGGACGTCGGCGTCCGGCGTGCCGCCGTACGTGCGCACCGCCACGCCGCGCGCCGCGAGACGGTCCCGTGCCGCGTGGACGAGCCGCACCGCACCCGGGTCGTCGGCGCAGGCGACGAGCAGCCCGCCGTCACGGACCCGGTCGGCGAACCGCTCGAAGGCGGCCTCGAAGCGCTCCTGCGTGCCGTAGTGGTCCAGGTGGTCCGGTTCGACGTTGGTCACGACGGCCACCAGCGGCTCGTACGCGAGGAACGAGCCGTCGGACTCGTCGGCCTCCGCGACGAACGGCCCGTCGCCGTGCCGCCAACCCCCCAGCGTGCCGCCCGTCGCGCGCACGACGCCGCCGATCGCGAAGGACGGGTCCGCCCCGGCGTGCACCAGCGCGGCCGCCACCATCCCGGACGTCGTGGTCTTGCCGTGCGCGCCGGCGACCGCGACCGCGTCGCGGTCCGCCATGAGCGCCGCCAGCGCCTCCGAGCGGTGCAGCACCGGGATGCCGCGCTCACGCGCGCGGGCCACCTCGGGGTTCGTGGCCCGCACGGCGGACGAGACGACGAGGCTGTCGACGTCCTCGACGTGGTCGGCGGCGTGGCCGACCTGGACCTCGACGCCCGCGGCACGCAGGCCGACGAGCGCGGGCCCGTCGTGGGCGTCCGACCCGCTGACCCGCAGGCCGCGCGCGGCCAGCAGCGGTGCGACGGCCGACATCCCGGCGCCGCCGACGCCCACGAGGTGCACGCGGCCGAGGTCGGCCAGCGCCACCGGACCGCGTTCCCCCGGGTCGGCGACGGCCGGCGCGTGCGCCGTCACGGACGGGCGGGGCGGCGCGGTCGCACGGACGTGCGCCGGCAGCTGCGCCTCGACGAGCGTCGCGACGCGGGCGGCCCCGTCGCGCACCCCGACACCGGCCGCGGCCTCACCCATCCGCGCGCGGGTCGCCGCGGCGTCACCCGTGCCCAGCAGGGCCGGGACGTGGGCGCGCACCCAGTCGGATGTCAGGTCGCGGTCCTCGACGAGGATCCCCCCGCCGGCGGCGACCACACCGGCGGCGTTCAGCCGCTGCTCGCCGTTGCCGATGGGCAGCGGCACGTAGACGGCGGGGATCCCGAGCGCCGCCAGCTCGCAGACCGTGCCCGCGCCGGAGCGACCGACGACGACGTCCGCGACCGCGAGCGCGCGGTCCATGGCCGTCAGGTACTCGACGACGTGGTACCGCTCGGCATCGGGCACACCGGCGAGCGCCGCGTGGACGTCGTCCGCCTTGCCGCGTCCCGTGAGGTGCAGCACCTGCGCCCCGGTGGCGAGCAGCTCGGCCGCGGCGCCCGCCACCGCACGGTTGACGCTGGCGGCGCCCAGCGACCCACCCGTGACGAGCAGCGTCGGCAGGGTCGGGTCCAGCCCCAGCGCCCGGGCGCCCGCGAGCCGCGTGGCGGCCGGGTCCGACGCGCGCGCGACCAGCAGCTCCTGCACGGCGGTCCGCAGCGGAAGGCCCGTCACCTGGGCGTGCGGCAGCGCGGTGCCCTCGAAGGTCACGGCGACGGCAGCGGCCCACCGCGCGCCGAGCCGGTTCGCCAGCCCGGGGCGCGCGTTCTGCTCGTGCACGACCACGGGGACGCCGCGACGGCGCGCCGCCAGGTACGCCGGCGTCGCGACGTAGCCGCCGAACCCGACGACGACCTGGGCGTCGATCGCGTCGATCGCGTCCTCGGCGGCGCGCACGGCCGCGCGCAGCCGCCCCGGCAGCCGCAGCCAGTCGGGGGTGGGACGGCGCGGCAGGGGGACGCGCGGCACGACGGCCAGGTCGTAGCCGTGCTCGGGCACGAGCCGCGCCTCGAGCCCCTCGGCGGTGCCGAGCACGGCGAACCTGCCGTGCGGGTGGCGCCGGCGGAGCTCGTCGGCGACCGCGAGCAGCGGGTTGACGTGGCCGGCGGAGCCGCCGCCGGCGAGGAGCACGGAGGTCGCGTCAGCCACGGGCCCGTCCGATCACGGCGAGCGAGCGGCGCACGACCGACGCCCGTGCGGCGAGCGCCTCGGCGGCGCCCGGCTCGGTGCGCGCGAAGGACAGCAGCAGCCCGAGCGCCGCCATCGTCATGATGAGCGCGGAGCCACCCGCCGAGACCAGCGGCAGCGGCACGCCGATGACGGGGGCGAGCCCGATCACGACGGCGATGTTGACGATCGCCTGCCCGATGATCCACGCGAAGATCGCGGCGGTCGTGATCTTGACGAACGGGTCCGGGTGCCGGCGCATGACGCGCACCATCGCGAAGGCGAGCAGCGCGAACAGGCCCAGCACGAGCAGGGTGCCCACGAGACCGAGCTCCTCTCCCAGGATGGCGTAGATGAAGTCGTTGTGTGCGGCGGGGAGGTACGACCACTTCTCGGCGCTCTGGCCCAGGCCGACACCCGTCCAGCCCCCCGTCGCCAGCCCGTACCCGGCATGCAGGCTCTGGTAGCACTCGTTCTGCACGTCGCACTCGTCCGACAGCCAGGACAGGATCCGGTTGACGCGGTTGCTGCTGCCGATCGTCAGCAGCGCGACGCCACCGGCGGCGATCAGACCCGCGAACCCGAAGATCCGTAGCGGCACCCCCGCGACGAACATGGCGCCGGCGACCAGCAGCACCATGACCATCGCCGTGCCGAGGTCCTGGCCGAGGACGACGACGCCGATGGCGAGACCGGCGACCGGCAGCACGGGCACCAGCGAGTGCTTCCACTCGTGCAGCAGGGGCAGCTTGCGCGACAGCACGGCGCCGAGCCAGATCGCCAGCGCCAGCTTGACGACCTCGGAGGGCTGGGCGGTGAAGCCGGGAAGACAGACCCAGTTGAGGTTGCCGCCCTCGCCGCAGCCCATCGGAGTGAACACCAGGAGCTGGAACGCGACGGCACCACCGAGCGCGGGCCAGGCGAGCGCCCGCACGACCTTCAGCGACAGCCGGGACATGACCAGCAGCACGGGCAGCCCGATCAGGGCGTACCGCGCCTGGTTGAAGAAGACGGCGTAGGGCGAGTCGCCGTCGGCGAGCGACTCCACGCTCGAGCTCGACAGCACCATCACCAGGCCGATGACCAGCAGGAGGAGCGTGGCGCCCAGGAGCAGGTAGTAGCTCGTGACGGCCGAGTTCCAGGTGCCCAGGATCGAGGCCTCGGGGACTGCGGGCGAACCACCCGGGGGTGTCACCGCCCGGGTGGGCGCCGTGCGCGGCCGTGCGACCGCGGGGCTCACGGCCGACCCTCCTGCAGCCGCTCCCGACCGGCGTCGTCGGTGCCGCCCAGGGCGCGCACCGCGGCCGCGAACGCATCGCCGCGCGCGGCGTAGGACGTGAACTGGTCCATCGACGCGCACGCGGGCGCGAGCAGGACCGTGGTGGGCACACCGGCGGCCGCGCCGACCGCGAGCCGGCGCGCGCTGGTCACGGCACGCGTCATCACCGGCTCAGTCTCACCGGCGTCCACCTCGATCACCGGGACGTGCGGCGCGTGTCGGGCCAGGGCCTCGCGCAGCGGCGCCCGGTCGACGCCGATGAGCACGACGCCGCGCAGGCGGTCCTCCCGGGCGCGCACGAGGTCGTCGAACTCCGCGCCCTTGGCCAGCCCGCCCGCGATCCACACCACCGAGTCGGGCTCGAACGCGGCGAGGGACGCCGCGGCCGCGTGCGCGTTCGTGGCCTTCGAGTCGTCGACGTAGGCGACGTCGTCGAGGCGGCCGACGGTGACGATGCGGTGGGCGCCGGGGGCGAAGTCCCGCAGCCCGTCGCGCACGTGCGCCGGTTCGACGCCGTGCGCGAGCGCGAGCGCCGCCGCGGCGAGCGCGTTGCGCACGACGTGTGGCGGGACGACCCCGCCCGG
>Ga0233375_1001203_pt1 | contig 12003 bp, 10 predicted proteins | sample ElkDunMinimDraft_10_FD_191539 | JGI IMG/M metagenome (GOLD analysis project Ga0233375, IMG submission 191539) | Fecal eukaryotic communites from dung pellets of Tule Elk in California, USA - Elk Dung E16 | ecosystem: Host-associated > Mammals > Digestive system > Large intestine > Fecal | place... | reverse complement strand
GCTGGCCGCGATCGTCCTGATCCGGACGTTCCTCAGCTTCTCGCTCGAGCTGGAGATCACGGGCCGGTGGCCGTGGCAGCAGACACCGCCCGCCGGGTCCGGGGCGGGCGCCGAGGGCTCGTAGGGCCCCCGGGTGTCAGCTGGTCGCGGTCGAGAAGATGACCGCGTCGTACTCCCAGGCGCCGGGGTTGATCTCGAGCGTGACGTCGGCGGGGTCGGCGACCCCGAAGACCACCGGGAACGTCACCGTCTGGCCGGGCAGGAGGGACGTGCTGGGCCCGCCCGCGATCCCGCTCGAGGAGTCGAAGACCTGCGACCCCTCGGCGCCGCCCGAGGACAGCGTGACGTAGGTGAGCGCAGGGTCGAAGGCTTCGGCGGTGCCGTTGGTCAGGGTGATGTCGACGCGCACGAACTGCGTGTAGCCCTCGACCCCGGCCGCCCACTCGCCCGGCGTGAACGCGGCCGGGGCGCTCGCGGCGACGCCGAGCCCGTCCTCGAACGTCGCGGTGTCTCCGAAGAGGAGTGCGGCGGAGGGCGCCTCGTCAGGGGCGACGTCCGCAGGATCGTCCTCTGCCGGCGCACCGGGAGCGGTGCTCGTGGTGCCCGTGGACTCCAGGCTCGTCGAGAGCTCGTCGAGCGCCGCGACGAACACGACCTGGGAGACGACCACGCCGATGCCCGCGACGACCGAGATGATGATCGCGGCGATGGACATGCCCTTGCCGCTGCCGAGCGTGCGCGCCTTGACCAGTCCGAGGATGCCCAGGACGAGCCCGGCCAGGGCCAGCACCGCGGCGAAGATGTTGATGACGGGGATCAGGCAGAGCAGGAGCCCGACCAGCGCGAGGACGAAGCCGGTGATCGCCAGCGCGTTCGACTTCTTGGGCACCACGGGACCGCCCGGCAGGTAGCCGGCCTGTCCCGGGCCCCAGCCGCCCGGCTGGCCGGGCTGACCGGGCTGACCCGGCTGTCCCGGCTGCGGGGAGGGCAGGCTCTGCTGCGGCGCACCGGGATAGGCGGTCGGCGCAGGCGTCTGCTCGGAAGGTCCCGGAGGGGGGTACGTCATTCTTCTGCTCTGTTCTTGTCGTGCACGGGACGGCGACGCCGGGATGTGCGGAGAGGAGCCGCACGCGGCCCCCGCACGCACTCCGGTACAAGTGTTCCATGTGTGGAGATCGTGCAGAGGCCCATCTTCGGGTGAAAACGTCCTGCTGCGGCCGGACGCCACCGAGGGAGGACCAGCGGGCGGCGCCTACGCTGGGAGCATGCCCACCCTCCCCGCACCGCCCTCCGCGCGCCCTCCCGGGGCGAGCGGCGTCGTCGGGCCCGTCCTCCGCGGTGACGAGTGGCTCCCGCTCGCCGCCGCGCACGCCGAGCGCGCCGACGCCCTGACCGCCGGCTGGCGCGAGCGCAAGGCTCGCGGAGAGAAGCACGCCGTCGAGGACTTCCTCTTCACCTACTACCCCACGCGCCCCGCCCAGCTCCGGCGGTGGCACCCGGGCGCGGGCGTCACCCTCGCGTCCACCGACGCCCCGCGGCCCGACGACGTCGCGGCCCTCCTCGCCGAGCGCGCCGCCTGGCGGTGGTACCGGGCCGGCGCGGACGGCGAGGTGACGCTCGACACGGGCGCGTTCCTCGCGGACCGGGGCGACACGGTGCGCTACGCCCGCGACCTGCTCGCGGCCACGGCCTCCCGGCCCGCGACGCTCGGGTGCTTCGGGCTGCACGAGTGGGCCATGGTCTACCGCGACCACGCCCAGGGGCGCGACCACCGCCACCCGCTGCCCCTGCGGCTCGGGGCCCGCGGCACCGACGAGGTCGTGACGACGCACCCCGTGCGCTGCTCGCACTTCGACGCGTTCCGGTTCTTCACCCCGGAGGCCGTGAGCCTCAACCGGCTCCAGCCCACGCGCGAGACGCAGCCCGCGCTCGAGCAGCCCGGCTGCCTGCACGCCAACATGGACCTCTACAAGTGGGCCGTCAAGCTCAGCCCCGCCGTGCCGAGCGGGCTCGTGCTCGACGCGTTCGAGCTCGCCCGCGACATCCGCTGGGTCGACATGCGGGCCAGCCCCTACGACGTGTCGTCGTACGGCCAGGCCGCCGTCGCGATCGAGACGCCTGCGGGCAAGGCCGAGTACGTGCGGCTCCAGCGCGGGTTCGCCGAGCGCTCGGCGGTGCTCCGCGCGCGGCTGCTCGAGGTCTGCGAGCGCCTGCTGCGCTGACGCCACGGCCCGCGCACCTGGCAGGATCGGAGCATGTCGCGTCCGCCCATCGCCGAGATCCCCACGCGCCCTGTGCCCGTCCCTCCCGCGGTCCGCACGCTCGTCGACACCGCCGGCGGCGGCGACCTGGTCCCTGTGTGGGTCAACAACCTCGGCGGGCTCACGTTCCGCTGGGGCGCGGACCGCTACGTCAAGTGGGTCGCGGCCGGGACCCCGGAGATCGACCTGCTCGCCGAGGCCGAGCGGCTCGCGTGGGCGTCCCGGTTCACGGCCGTGCCGCGCGTGCTCGACGCCGGCCAGGACGAGGCCGGCGCCTGGCTCGTGACCCGGGCGATCGACGCGGCGTCGGCCGTCGACCCGCGCTGGATCGCCGCACCGGCCACCGCTGCGGCGGCCATCGGCCAGGGCCTGCGCGTGCTGCACGACGCCCTGCCGGTCGAGGAGTGCCCGTTCACGTGGAGCGTCGAGGAGCGCGTCGCACGTGCCGACGAGCGCATCGCCGGCGGCGCGGGCCCGTCCGAGTGGTTTCCCGAGCATGCCCGGCTCACGGTTGCCGAGGCCCGCGCCCGGCTCGACCTGGCACCGCCCGTCGACCGGCTCGTGGTGTGCCACGGCGACGCGTGCGCACCCAACACCCTGCTGACCGCCCGCGGCGGGTTCGCGGCGCACGTCGACCTCGGGTCGCTCGGGGTCGCGGACCGCTGGGCGGACCTGGCCGTGGCGGCGTGGAGCACCGAGTGGAACTACGGGCCGGGCTACGACGGGATCGTGTACGAGGCCTACGGGATCGAGCCGGACCCGGAGCGGATCGCGTACTACCGGCTGCTGTGGGACCTGAGCTGACCTCGGTGGCGGGTCGCCCCCTGGGGCACGGTCCCACCGGGTGCGAGCATGGGACCGTGCTCCCCCGACGTTCGCCCGCGCCCGCGTCGCTCGCCGCCGCGGCCCTGGCGCTCGTCCTCGTCGCCGGGTGCGCTGCCGGTCCGGACCCGGCACCCTCCGCCTCCCCGCCCGCGGCCGAGGCGCCGGACCGTGAGCCGTCGACCGCGGCGAGCGGCGTCGTCGGGCAGGAGCACCCGGCGTCCGCTCCCCCGCCCGCCGGGGCGGGGATCGACTACCAGCTCGGCGGGGCGTACCCCCCGCCCGACGGCGTCACGGTCGTCGTGCGCGACGTCACCGACGCTCCCGCAGGTGCGGGCTACGACGTCTGCTACGTCAACGGGTTCCAGACCCAGCCCGGCGACAGCGGGACCTGGCTGCGCGACCACCCGGAACTGGTCCTGCGCGACGACGAGGGTCGTCCCGTCGCGGACCCCGGCTGGCCTGACGAGCTGCTCCTCGACACCTCGACCGCCTCGTCCCGGCAGGAGATCGCGCGTGTCGTCGGCGCCCAGGTGGATGCGTGCGCGGACGCGGGCTTCGACGCGGTCGAGCCCGACAACCTCGACTCCTTCACCCGTTCCCACGGTGCCCTCACGCGGGACGACAACCTCGCGCTGGCCACGCTGCTCATCGAGCGCGCGCACGCGCGGGGCCTGGCGATCGGGCAGAAGAACACGGTGGAGCTGGGCGGGCTCGGCCCGGAGCTCGGGTTCGACTTCGTGGTCACCGAGGACTGCGCGGTCCACGACGAGTGCGACGAGTACGCCGCGGCCTACGGCCCCCACGTCCTGGAGGTCGAGTACGCCGACGAGCCCGCGCTCGCCGACCGGCTCGCCGCGGCGTGCGCACGCGGCGCGTCCGTGGTGGGCCGCGACCGCGGGCTCAGCAGGCCGGACGACCCGGGCTACGTCCTCGAGTCCTGCTGAGCCGGCGCCCACACGTCGCCCGGGACGTCCCCGGGCAGATGCGGGTTCCCGACCCCGACGAAGCGGGCGTCGCTGCCGTCCTTGCGCAGGCGCTCGAAGTCCTTGAGCGCACCGAACGCCCACCGGCCCAGCAGCATGATCGCGACGAGGTTCACGAGCGCCATGAGCGCCATCGCGACGTCCGCGACCGCCCAGACGGCCTCGAGCTCGATGAGCGCCCCGATGCCGATCGCAGCGAGCACGAGCGTGCGCAGCGCGGTCAGGGCCTTGGCCCGGATGCCGAGGAACGTCAGGTTGACCTCGGCGTACGAGTAGTTGCCGAGCACCGAGGAGAACGCGAACACGAACACGAGGACCGTCATGGGCCACACGGTCCACGACCCGAGCTGCGCCGCGACGGCCTCCTGGGTGAGTGCGGCACCGGCCGCGTCGGTCGTGGTCCCCGGGTCGAAGACCTCGGGACCGGCCATGAGGATGATGAAGGCCGTGGCCGAGCACACCACGATCGTGTCGACGAACACCCCGAGCGACTGGATCAGCCCCTGCTTGGCCGGGTGCGAGACCGTCGCCGTCGCGGCGGCGTTCGGCGCGCTGCCCATGCCCGCCTCGTTCGAGAACAGCCCCCGCTTGACCCCGTTGAGCAGCGCCGCGAGGATCCCGCCCGCGGTGCCCGCGACGGCCTGGTCGAGGCCGAAGGCCCCCTCGACGATCTGGGCGACGACGGCCGGGACCGCGCCCAGGTTCATGCCGATGATCGTGGCGGCGAGCAGCACGTAGATCCCCGCCATGATCGGCAGCACGACCCCGGCGACCTTCGCGACGCGCTTGACCCCGCCGAACAGCACGGGCGCGGCCAGGATCATGAGGAACACCGCGGTCCACCTGGGCGAGACCGCGTGCCCCGTGGAGAGCGCGTCGCTGATCGTGTTGGCCTGCACCATGTTGAACGCGAAGCCGAACGCGAAGATCAGCAGGATCGCGAACACGATCCCCCACCGGCGCGAGCCCAGACCACGCTGGATGTAGTACGCGGGGCCGCCGCGGAACGAGCCGTCGTCGGCGCGGACCTTGAAGATCTGGCCCAGGGTCGCCTCGACGAACGCCGTGGCCATCCCGATGAGCGCGACGCACCACATCCAGAAGATCGCCCCCGGGCCGCCGAGCGTCAGCGCGATGGCGACGCCCGCGATGTTGCCCGTGCCCACGCGGGACGCCAGGCCCACGCAGAACGCCTGGAACGAGGAGATGCCGCCCTCGGCCGCGCCCGTCGACCCACCCACGAGCCGGAACATGAGCCCGAACAGGCGCACCTGGACCGCGCGCGTGCGGACCGTGAAGTAGATCCCCGCGCCGATCAGCACGTAGATCAGGACGTACGAGTACAGCGCGTTGCTCAGCGGGTCGATCAGGGCCTCTTGCAGGACCTCCATGCCTTCACTCCTCCAGCCCGACGGCGGTGCTGCCGTCCCGAGGGACGCTAGCCGTTGGCGGTGGTCGTGTCGCGACGGACGCTCGGCGCGGCTGCTCGTGCACGCGCCCGGGCCGCGGGACCGCTCGACGACGGGCACGCCCGTCGGGGGATCCGCGGGGCGCAACGCCTCTGCGACAATGGCCACGATGAGCACCACGACCCCCACCACCCGTCCCGAGCCCGGCCTGGTCCGTCACCTGCCGGCACCGGACGGCTCGGGCACCCCGGACCCTGACGCCCTCTACGAAGGGTTCACCGAGTGGGCCACCGAGACGGGGATCGACCTCTACGCCCACCAGGACGAGGCCGTCATCGAGATCTTCTCGGGCGCGCACGTCATCCTGGCCACGCCCACGGGGTCCGGGAAGTCGCTCGTCGCGGTCGGCGCGCACTACGCGGCCCTCGCCGCGCACCGCGCGGGAGTCCCCGGCCGCAGCTACTACACGGCTCCGCTCAAGGCGCTCGTGAGCGAGAAGTTCTTCGCGCTCGTCGCGGTGTTCGGGTCCGCGAACGTCGGCATGATGACGGGCGACTCGTCGGTCAACCCGACCGCGCCGATCATCTGCTGCACCGCGGAGATCCTCGCCAACATCGCCCTGCGCGACGGCGCCGACGCGGACGTGGCGCAGGTCGTCATGGACGAGTTCCACTACTACGCGGACCCGCAGCGCGGCTGGGCCTGGCAGGTCCCCCTGCTGGAGCTGCCCCAGGCGCAGTTCGTGCTCATGTCGGCCACGCTGGGCGACACCTCGACGTTCACCGAGGACCTCGAGACCCGCACCGGGCGCCCCGTCGCCGAGGTGACGAGCGCTGAGCGTCCCGTGCCGCTGACGTTCAGCTACGTCGTCGAGCCGCTGGGCGAGGTCATCGAGGAGCTCGTCACGACGCACCGCGCGCCGGTCTACGTCGTGCACTTCACGCAGAAGGACGCGGTCGACCGCGCCCAGGCGCTGCTGAGCATCAACGTCGCGAGCCGCGCGGAGAAGGACGCGATCGTCAAGGAGCTGGGCGACTTCCGCTTCACGTCCGGGTTCGGCAGGACGCTCAGCAAGTTCTTGCGCCACGGCGTGGGCGTGCACCACGCGGGCATGCTGCCCAAGTACCGTCGCGTGGTCGAGCGCCTGACCCAGGCCGGGCTGCTCAAGGTCGTGTGCGGCACCGACACGCTGGGGGTGGGCATCAACGTCCCCATCCGCACGGTGCTCATGACGAGCCTCGTGAAGTTCGACGGCGAGCGCATGCGCCACCTCACGGCGCGCGAGTTCCACCAGATCGCGGGCCGGGCGGGCCGGGCGGGCTACGACACGCTCGGCGAGGTCCTCGTCATGGCCCCCGAGCACGTGATCGAGAACCGCAAGCTGCTCGCCAAGGCCGGCGACGACCCGAAGAAGCTCAAGAAGATCGTGCGCAAGAAGGCGCCGGCAGGGGCGGTCAACTGGACCGATGCCACGTTCGAGCGCCTGCGCGACGCCGAGCCCGAGGCCCTGACCAGCCACTTCACGGTCAACCACGCCATGGTGCTCAACGTCCTCGCGCGGGGGGGCCACCAAGGGCACAGCGTGGACCCCGATCGCGATCCGGTTCGAGCCATGAAGCACCTGCTCACGGCCAACCACGACACCGACGCCCAGCGCGAGCGCCACGTGCGCCAGGTGTTCCGCATCTACCGGTCGCTGCGCGTCGCGGGCATCGTCGAGCGCGTGCGCGTGCCGGACCCGACCTACCCGAGCGGGCAGCGCCCCACGGTGCGCCTCACGGTCGACCTGCCGCGCGAGTTCGCGCTCAACCAGCCGTTGTCGCCGTTCGCGCTCGCGGCGCTCGACCTGCTCGACGTCGAGTCCCCCACGCACGCGCTCGACGTCGTCTCGGTCCTGGAGGCCACGCTGTCCGACCCGCGCCAGGTGCTCGTCGCGCAGCAGCACCGCGCCCGCGGCGAGGCCGTGGCGGCCATGAAGGCCGAGGGGTACGAGTACGAGGAGCGCATGGCGCTGCTCGAGACCATCACGTGGCCCAAGCCGCTCGCGGACCTGCTCGAGCCCGCGTTCGTGACGTACAAGCACTCGAACCCGTGGGTCTCGGACGCCGAGCTCTCGCCCAAGTCGGTCGTGCGCGACATGGTCGAGCGGGCCATGACGTTCGCCGAGTTCGTCTCGGTGTACGGCCTGGACCGCACCGAGGGGGTCGTGCTGCGCTACCTCGCCGACGCGTACCGCTCGATGCGCCAGACGATCTCCGAGGAGCACCGCACCGAGGAGGTCCAGGACATCACCGAGTGGCTGGGCGAGCTGGTGCGCGGCACCGACTCGTCGCTGCTCGACGAGTGGGAGCGCCTGGCCAACCCCGTGGACGACGACGCGGACGACGAGGTCGGCGACGGGCCGCTGTCCGGGACGGGCGCCGAGGCCCCGGCCCGTCCCGTCACGGGCAACGTGCGCTCGTTCCGCGTCCTGGTCCGCAACGCCCTGTTCCGCCGGGTCGAGCTCGCGGCGCGCGAGAGCTACGACGCGCTCGAAGCCCTCGACAAGGCGAGCGGCTGGGACGGCGACGCGTGGGCCGACGCCCTCGACCCGATGTTCGAGCTGCACGGCAACGACGCGATCGGCGTGGACGCTGCAGCGCGGTCGTCGGCCCTCGTGCAGATCGTCGAGAGCGGCGTGCGACCCGACGGCGAGCGCGTCGAGCCCGGCACGTGGTTCGTCCGCCAGGTGCTCGACGACCCGGCCGGCGACCACGACTGGGCGATCAGCGCCGTCGTCGACCTCGCGGCGAGCGACGAGGCGGGTGCCGTGGTGCTGCGCGTGGTGGCGGTCGGGACGATCTGACGCCTACCGGACGACGTCGTCCGCGGGGCGGCGGGGCGTCCGCGGGGAGGTCGTGCTGTAGCCCAGCCGCAGCACCATCTGCGGGACGCCCGCGTCGAGCGCGGTGGCGAGCGCGGCCCGCGTCGTCGGGTTCTCCAGGACGGTCGTCGCGAAGGACGCGTGCACGAAGTACGTGGTCGCGGTCAGCAGGACCTGCTCGAGGGCCTGGCCCGCAGCGAGCCAGTCACGCACGCAGTCGCCCGGGGTCGTGAGCACGGCGAGCGTCGAGCGGTGCTCGAACGCGGCCCGGTCGCTCGTGGAGTCGCCCCCGAAGTGGCGCACGGGCGCCAGGGCGTCGTCGCTCGCGGGACCCAGCGCCGCGACCGGGATCCCGTCGGGCCGGTCGGGGTCGCTCGTGACCCAGCGCGCCTGCTCGACCCGGCCCGCGTGGTCCTTGCCCGCAGCCTCCTCGGCCTGGTGGACCAGGTCCAGCAGGACGGTCCGCTCGGGGGCCTGGGGGGCGAGCGTCACGAGCCGCGCTCCCTCGGACGTCGCAGCCTTGTCCAGGTCCTCGAGGACGTCGGCGTCGAGCGGCTGGTCCTCGAACGGCACGCGGGACGTCGAGCGGCGCTCGATCGCGACCGCGAGGTCGAGCTCGTCGGCGTCGGGCAGGACGCCCGGCACCAGGTCGATGCGGGCGACCAGGGCGGGGTCGGCGTCGTCGGGCAGCAGCGTCAGCAGCGGACGGAAGGACTCGCGGCGCGCCGCGACCCGCAGGTTGGCGAGGAACGCCCCGCAGCTGATGAGCATCTCGCGTCCTGCCGGGTCGGCGTGGGCCAGGCGACGCGAGTCGTCGGCACGCACGTCCAGCACGGTGCCCTGCACGTGGACGGACCACGGCTGGGTGTTGTGCACGCTCGGGGCCCGGGACGCTGCCGCGAGGATCCGTTCGATCCGGGGGTCGTCGATGCTCATGTGCGTTCTCCCTGCTCCCGATGCGCCCCTGACGCATCCCCTGCCGGCGGTCACCTCTGCCACCTCGAGCCTCGCAGGAGTCGTCCGGATCGGCCAGGGACGAAGGTCCTGGCGGGGCTGAGGTGCAGGTCACAGGCCCGGCGGCCCGGCGGTTCGGCCTCCGCCACGACAGACCCGCTCCCCCGTCCTACCGTGGCCTCATGGGCGCACCGGGACCGCAGGCGACTCCGCACGAGGGCGAGCAGCACACGAGCGACGGCATGGGCGCCCGCCTCAACCGGCTCCGGGCCGGGGTGCTGGGCGCGAACGACGGGATCGTGTCGACCGCGGGCGTCGTCGTGGGCGTCGCCGCCACGAGCACCTCGATCCCGGTCATCGCGACCGCGGGGGCCGCCGCCCTGGTCGCGGGCGCGCTGTCGATGGCCGCGGGCGAGTACGTCTCGGTGAGCACGCAGCGCGACACCGAGGAGGCCATGCTCGCCAAGGAGCGCCACGAGCTCGCGACCATGCCCGACGCCGAGCTCGCCGAGCTCGCCGGGATCTACGAGGCCAAGGGGCTGCCCCCCGAGCTCGCGCACGAGGTCGCGGTGCAGCTCACGGCGCGCGACCCGCTCGCGGCGCACGCCGACGCCGAGCTGAACATCGACCCCGACGCCCTGACGTCGCCGTGGGAGGCCGCGGTCGCCTCCATCGCGTCGTTCACGGTGGGTGGGCTGCTGCCCATGGCGGCGATCCTGCTCGCCCCGCCGCCCGCCCGCATCCCGGTCACGTTCGTCGCGGTCGTCCTCGCGCTCGTCCTCACCGGCTGGGGCAGCGCGCGGCTGGGGCAGGCCCCCACCCGGCGCGCGACGATCCGCACGGTCCTGGGCGGTGCGATCGCCATGGCGGTCACGTACGGGATCGGTTCGATCGTCGACGTGAACGTCTAGGGGCACAATCGTCCTGTGGCCAAGAAGCAGAAGTCGTCCCCCGTCGGCACGCCCGCGCTCGTCGCCCTGGAGAAGGCCGGTGTCGCCCACACCGTGCACCCGTACGAGCACGACCCGTCCTCCGACCTGAGCTACGGCCTGGAGGCTGCGGCTGCGATCGGCATCCCCGCCGAGCAGGTGTTCAAGACGCTCGTGACCTCGGTCGACGGGACGCTCGTGGTGGGCGTGGTCCCCGTGGACCGCAGGCTCGACCTCAAGGCCCTCGCGCACGCCGCGGGCGGCAAGAAGGCGGCGATGGCCGAGCAGGCTGCGGCCGAGCGCGCGACGGGGTACGTCGTGGGCGGGATCTCGCCGCTCGGCCAGCGGCAGCGGCTGCGCACCGTGGTCGACGAGTCCGCCCTGGCGTTCGAGACGGTGTACGTCTCGGGCGGGCGGCGCGGGCTCGACGTCGGCCTGGCACCGGCCGACCTGGTCTCCCTGACGGGCGCCGTGACCGCGCCGATCGCCCGGGACTGACCCGCCGGCTCACCGGCCCGGACCGTGGCCCCCGGGCCGGCGTGTCACACCGTCTCAGCATGCGCGACGGGTCTTCCGACCCGTGGACCGCGTTCCTAGAGTGACGAACCGCAGCTCCCGCCAAGCACCTGGAGGACCTCATGCCCGCTCCCCTCGACACGACCGAGAAGATCGCCGCCTACGCCCACCCGGAGCGGCTCGTCTCCACGGACTGGCTCGCCGAGCACCTGCACGACGAGGACGTGGTCGTGGTCGAGTCCGACGAGGACGTGCTGCTCTACGAGACGGGCCACATCCCGGGCGCCGTCAAGGTCGACTGGCACACCGACCTCAACGACCCCGACCTGCGCGACTACCTCGACGGCGAGGGCTTCGCCAGGCTGCTCGGCTCGAAGGGCATCTCGCGCGACGCCACGGTCGTCCTGTACGGCGACAAGAACAACTGGTGGGCCGCGTACTCGGCCTGGGTCTTCACGCTCTTCGGCCACCAGGACGTGCGCCTGCTCGACGGCGGGCGCGGCAAGTGGATCGCCGAGGGTCGCGAGACCACGACCGACGTCCCCGCGCGCGAGCCCGTCGAGTACCCCGTGGTCGAGCGTGACGACCAGACGGTCCGCGCCTTCAGGGAGGACGTGCTCGCGCACCTGGGCAAGGGGCCGCTCGTCGACATCCGTTCCCCGCAGGAGTACACCGGAGAGCGCCTGCACATCCCCGACTACCCCGAGGAGGGTGTGCTGCGCGGCGGCCACATCCCCACGGCGCGCAACGTCCCGTGGGCGACCGCGGTCGCCGACGACGGGACGTACAAGCCGCGCGAGGAGCTCGAGGCGATCTACCAGGAGGGTGGCCTGGGCCTCTCGGCCGAGGACGACGTCATCACGTACTGCCGCATCGGCGAGCGCTCGAGCCACACCTGGTTCGCGCTGACGTACCTGCTGGGCTTCGACAAGGTCCGCAACTACGACGGCTCGTGGACCGAGTGGGGCAACGCGGTCCGCGTCCCGATCGTCAAGGGCACCGAGCCGGGCGAGGTCCCCGCGCGCCTCTGAGGTGACGCCCCGCACGGGGCACCCTCCGGATGCCCGACGGCGGTGGGCCGGGTTCGCGACCCGGCCCACCGCCGTCGGGCATCCGGCGTCCTCGCGGCAGGGCGCCCCGGGGACACCGCGCGGCCTGGCCGCTCGCCCTGCCCGGCGCCTCCGTTCAGACCCTGCGCACGACCGGCGGGACCCAGCGGCCGTCGAGCGCCTCGGGAAGCGGCGCGTAGAGGCGCATCGTCAC
>Ga0233375_1001202_pt1 | contig 12009 bp, 12 predicted proteins | sample ElkDunMinimDraft_10_FD_191539 | JGI IMG/M metagenome (GOLD analysis project Ga0233375, IMG submission 191539) | Fecal eukaryotic communites from dung pellets of Tule Elk in California, USA - Elk Dung E16 | ecosystem: Host-associated > Mammals > Digestive system > Large intestine > Fecal | place... | reverse complement strand
GTTCAGCGCCGGGCCGGCTCGGGCGGGCGAGAGCCGGCCCAGGCCTGCCCGAGCCGGTCAGCGACCGGCGTCTCCCGGCACGAGCGACACCTCGCTCGCGGGCGACACCGAGATGACCGCGCCCACGATCACGGCTGCCGCGGTCGCGCGCCGCTCGAGCGCGTCGATGCGCTCGGCGACCACGTGCTCGTCGTCGTCGCCCGCCAGGTCCACGCTCGCGACGAGGTAGAGCGACCGCGGACCGACGTACTCCAGGCGCAGGTACGTGACCCGGTCGACCTCCGGGTCCGCGAGCAGCTCGCGCAGCACGGCGTCCGTCGTCGCGGCCCCCGCCGTCTCCCCGACGAGGAAGCGCCGGTTGCGGTCGATGAGGACCCACGAGATGACACCGAGGATCAGGCCCACGACGATCGACCCGATCGCGTCCGGCACGGGCGACCCCGTGACCTGGTGCAGCAGGATGCCCACGAACGCGACCACGAGCCCCATGAGGGCCGCGGCGTCCTCGGCGAACACGGCCCGCAGCGTCGGGTCCGACGTGACCAGGACGTGCTGGAGCAGGTCCTGCTCGGCCCTCTTGGCCTCCTTGCGGGCCTGACGGTTCGCCTGGAGGAACGAGATCCCCTCGAGCACGAACGCCACGCCCAGCACCGTGTACGCGATCGCGAAGTCGTCCGCGGGCTCGGGGTGGACGAGCTCCTGGATGCCGTGCGTGATCGACACCCCCGCGCCCACCGCGAACAAGCCGAGCGCCGCGAACATCGACCAGACGTACGCCTCCCGCCCGAACCCCAGGGGGTGCTCGTGGTCCGCAGGCTTGCGCGAGCGCTTGTTCGCGAGCAGGAGGAAGACCTCGTTGCCCGTGTCGGCCCACGAGTGGACGGCCTCCGCGACCATCGACGCCGAGCCCGTCAGCACCGCCGCGGCCGACTTGGCGACCGCGATGAGGAGGTTCGCACCGAACGCGACGACGACCGTGAGCGCGCTCTCGGCGTGCTCGCCGGTCTTCGCGACGCGCGGGCTGTCGGCGACAGGCCGGGTCGGGGGCTGCGCAGCGGACGACGAGGTCATGTAGCGGGTCTATCACCGGACCCGTGGCGGCGCGCGGGGACGCGCGCCCTCTCGGCGGGGACCCCGGCGTCCCGCGCCTGGCGTCACCCTCGGGCGGGCCCGTCCTCTCGCCCGGCGTCCGACGCCCGCTGGGTCGCCTCGCGGTCCGCCGACTCGCGGTCCGCCTCGACCTTCTCGCGGTCGGCGGCCTCCTGGTCGGCCGTGAGGTCGTCGAGCACGAGCAGGTCGGAGCGGACCTTGCCCGTGCGGTAGCCGGCGCGGCCGACCATGTGCGCCGCGACGGGCGACGTCATGAGCTGGAAGACGACCACGAGCACGAGCATGCCCACGGCCGACCAGCTCCGCAGGCGCAGCGCGAGCGCGATGAGCACGAGGATCAGGCCCAGCACCTGCGGCTTGGTCGCGGCGTGCATGCGCGCGAGCAGGTCCGGGAACCGCACGACGCCCACTCCCGCGGCGAACGCGAGGAACGCCCCGCACAGCAGGAAGACCGCCGCGACGACGTCGGCCACCAGGGTCCAGCTCATGAGCGTGCCTCCTCGGGTCCGGTCGAGCCCTTGACCTCGGGGGCCGCGGCGTCCTCGACCTCGTGGAGCTTCTCGGGCTCGTGCTCGGCCCCGTGCTCGGGATCGGCGGCCATGCCCCGCTCGTCCTCCTCGGCCGCGAGGCGCTCGGCCTCCTCGGCCGCGATCTCCTCACGGGTCCGGATGCGACGCTCGCTCTCGGGCTCGACCGACGCGAAGCGGGCGATCGTCACCGACCCCACGAACCCCACGAGCGAGAGCACCACCAGGAGCGGGATGGTCTCGGTGCGCCGGGACCACGCGGCCTCGAGCGCGATGGTGCCCACGAGGGTGGTCGTGAAGACGTCGAGCGCGATGGTGCGGTCGAGCATCGACGGGCCCTTCTCGGCCCGGACGACGGCGAGCGTCGCGGCCGAGGCGAGCAGCACGGCGCAGATCAGGACGACGACGATCATCGCTTCCCCTCCCCTCGGTCGGTCGGGCGCTCGGTGCGGTGGGCGTCGCCCGCGTCGTCGGGTCCGCGCCGCGGCCCGCCCGACGACGTCGCGCGCGCCGGCTCGAGCCGCTCGCCCGGCGGGTGGTAGAGCCCGGCGGCCTTGAGCTCGTCGTTGGAGGCGAACGCGCTCAGCACCCGCGCCTCGAGGTCGAGCGTGTCCTGGCGGACCTGGTCGGCGCCGCCCGCCGCGTCCAGGTCGAGCACGTGCAGGTACAGCATGCCGGTGAGCCGGTGCGCCTCGATCACGAGGGAGCCGGGCACGAGCGAGCTGAGCTCGGCCGTGATCGTCATGTAGATGTCGGACGGGTTGCGCAGCCGCACCCCGACGACGGCCCCGTGGGGCGTGTGCCGGAACCGGAAGGCCTGCATGCTGACCTGGAAGGACGCGACCACGAGGTCCGCGACGAACCGCGAGACCAGGACGAGCAGCGGCCAGGGGCGCACCGTGCCGCTCGTGGCGATCGACGGCAGCGGCATGAACGTGATGAGCAGGCTCGCGATCAGCACGCCCGCGAGGACGTTGCCCCACGACAGGTCGCCCCACAGCATGACCCACACGACGGTCAGCCAGGCGGCGGTGCGCCACTGGGCCAGGAGCCGGTTGAACCAGCCGCCCGCGAGCGGGCCCCTACGACGGTGCAGGCTCACGACCCACCACCTTCCTGCTCCTCCTCGACCAGGTCGCTCGAGACGCCCTGGCCACGGCCGGAGTCACCGGGGAAGACCGCGTCGACGTACGTCTGGGGCTCCATGAGGTTCCCCGCGGCCCGCTCGGCGTAGGAGTAGAGCGGACCGGCCGCGAAGGTCAGGGCCACGCCGAACGCGACGAGCGCCGTCGCCGGCCCGACCATGCCGCGCGGGGTGCTCGCGGCCGGGAGCTCGACGGGCGCGGTCTGCCAGAACGCCTTGTTCCACGCCTTGACGATCGCGTAGAGCGTCAGCAGCGAGGTCACGACGCTGCCCACGACCAGCGCCCAGGTGAGCGGCGTGCCCTGGGCCACGCCCTCCTGGATCAGGCCGACCTTGCCGAGGAAGCCCGACAGGGGCGGGATGCCCGCGAGGTTCATCGCGGGGACGAAGAACAGGATGGCGAGCCCCGGCGCGATCTTGGCCAGGCCGCCGAGCTTGTCGAGCGAGGTGGACCCGCCTCGGCGCTCGATGAGGCCGACCACGAGGAACAACGTCGTCTGGACCGTGATGTGGTGCACGACGTAGAAGATCGACGCCGCCATCCCGGCCTCGGAGGCCATCGCGATGCCGAAGATCATGTACCCGATGTGGCTGACCAGGGTGAACGAGAGCAGACGTTTGATGTCGTTCTGCGCCACCGCGCCCAGGATCCCGATCACCATGGTCGCCAGCGCGAGCCACATGAGCACGGTGTCGAGCCTGTTGTCGGGGAACAGCAGCGTCTGGGTGCGGATGATCGCGTAGACGCCCACCTTGGTCAGCAGCCCGGCGAACACGGCCGTGACGGGGGCGGGCGCCGTCGGGTAGGAGTCCGGGAGCCAGGCCGAGAGCGGGAAGATCGCCGCCTTGATGCCGAACGCGAGCAGCAGCAGGAGCTGGAGCGTCATGCGGACCCCGGGCTCCACGTCGGGCAGGCGCTCGGCGAGCTGGGCCAGGTTGACCGTGCCGGTCGCGGCGTAGACGAGGGCGATCGCGACGAGGAAGATGACCGAGGACAGCAGCGCGACGACCACGTAGATGGAGCCCGCGCGGATCCGTTCGCCCGTGCCGCCGAGGGTCAGCAGGACGTAGGACGCCGCCAGCAGGATCTCGAAGCCCACGTAGAGGTTGAACAGGTCCCCCGAGAGGAACGCGTTCGCGACGCCCGCGGCCAGGACCAGGTAGGTCGGGTGGTAGATCGAGACGGGTGCCTTGTCGTGCCCGTCCGCGACACCCTGCCCCAGCGAGTACAGCAGGACGCACAGCAGCACGAAGCTCGACACCGTGAGCATGAGCGCCGAGAGCCGGTCCGCGACCAGGTCGATGCCCACGGGTGCGGCCCACTCCCCGACGTCGACCACGATGGGGCCGGCGTCCGCGCCCACGAGCAGGCCGATCGACGCCGCGAGGACCAGGGACAGGGCCGCGACCGAGATGATGTGCTGGGCGCGCGTGTGCCGCCACAGCGCGAGCGCGAGGCCCGCCGCGAACAGCGGGAGCACCACGGGCAGGGGGACGAGGGTCGCGAAGCCGTAGGTGAGGTTCATCGCCCCTCACCTCCTGCGGTGCCGGCGCTGCCCGACGGCGGCGTGGCGCTGCCCGACGGCGGGGTGCCGCCCCGGGACGGACCCTCGCCGCGCAGGCCGGTCGCGCCGTCCCCGTCGCCGTCGGTCTCGTCGTACGCCTGCGTGGCCTCGTCGTCCAGGGTCTCTCCACTCTCCTCGGTGTCGGTGTCCTCGAAGGCCGGGGCGTTGCGCGCCGCATGGCGCGCGACGCGGCGGTCCTCGAGGTCGTCCTGCACCTCGTCGTGACCGTGCAGCTGCCACGACCGGTAGGCCATGGCGAGCACGAAGGCGGTCAGGCCCAGGGTGATGACGATCGCCGTCAGGACCATGGCCTGCACGAGCGGGTCGCTCATCTGGTCGGTCGGGGTGGTCCCGATGAGCGGCGCTCCCCCGGCCCGTCCGCCGGCCACGAGGAACATGAGGTTCGCGCCGTTGCCGATGAGGATGAAGCCGATCAGGACGCGCGTCAGGCTGCGCTCGAGGAGCAGGTAGACCCCGGCGGCGAACAGCACGCCGATCGCGAGCACCATGACCAGGCTCGGCGTCATGTCGATGCTGTCGGTCGTGCGCGCGACGTCCGCCGGGTCGACGTCGGCCGTCGGCAGCAGGAGCGGTGCGAGCAGGTGGTTCGTCGGGCTCATCGCCGCCCCCCTCCGATCTGGTCCGGTTCCATCGCTTCCATGGGACCTGCGTCCTCCCGCGCCGAGGCTTCGGCCTGCCGGTCGATCTCGGCGCCGAGCGTGCGCAGGATGTCGAGCACCAGGCCCACGACCACGAGGAAGACCCCGAGGTCGAAGAACAGCGACGTGACCAGGTGGACGGTCCCCACGAGCGGCAGGCTGATGTCGATCGCGGTGCTCAGCAGCACGCTCTTGCCCATGAGCAGGCCGATCAGGCCGACCCCCACCGACAGGAACAGCCCGGTGCCCAGGAGCAGGCCCGGGTGCACGGGCGCGGCCTCGCCGAGCTCGTACCGTCCGCCCGCCAGGTAGCGCACGATGAGCGCGATACCCACGACGAGGCCGGCCGCGAACCCGCCGCCGGGCGCGTTGTGCCCCGAGAACAGCAGGAAGACCGCGAACACGATCATCGAGTGGAACAGCACCCGGGTGACGACCTCGAAGATGACGGACCGTCGTTGGGGTGCGAGCGTGCGGCCCGCGCTGAGCCACACCAGCATGCGCGGCTGCTTGCCCGCCTCGGTGGCCTGCTCGACGCCGCGGCGCCGCAGCGCTGCGCCCGGGTCCTCCTCGCCCGCCCAGATGCCCGGCGTCGCCGCGCTGGACGACGTCGCGTCGCGCTCGCGCAGGATCTCGCCGCTGCGGGTCCGCAGGAACACGAGCGACGCGACCCCGGTGGCCGCGACGAGCAGCACCGAGATCTCGCCCATGGTGTCCCACGCCCGGATGTCGACGAGCGTGACGTTGACGATGTTCTTGCCGTAGCCGTGGATGTACGCCTCGGCGGGGAAGTCGAGCGAGATGGGGCTCGCGACGCGCGCGAGCGGGACCGTCAGGGCGAAGCCCATCATCACCACGCCCACCGCGACGCCGAGTCCCAGGCGCAGCCACCGCGACGCCACGAGCGGACGGTTGGAGAAGTACGGCGGCAGCCGGCGCAGCACGAGCACCATGACGACCAGCGTGATGGTCTCGACGAGGACCTGGGTGAGCGCGAGGTCCGGCGCACCGTGCAGCAGGAACAGCATCGCGTTGCCGTAGCCCGCGATGCCCACGAGGATCACGGCCTTGAGGCGTCGGCGCGAGCGCGCTGCGAGGATCGACGCGACGCAGATGGCCGCGACGGCGGCGACCTGGGCGGGGCGGTCCCAGGCCTTGACCTGCTCGGGCCACTGCCCGCCGATGAACATGAGCAGCCCGGGCCCGGCCACCAGGACCACCAGGATCGCGCCGAGGTAGAACGGCAGCGAACCACGCTGCGTGATCGCGGTGACGTCGGCCGCGACGTCGTCGAGCCGGCGCATGATCCGCCGGTAGGTGCGGTCGGCCTCGGGGCCGGTCCACACCGACGCCTGGAACCGCTCGACGGCGTTGCGCTGCCAGAACAGCGCGGCGCCCACCCCGAGGATCAGCACCGTCAGGCCGAGCGCGGGCGTGAAGCCCGCCCACAGGACCAGGTGGCCCGGTTCGCCCGTGGGGTAGGTGTCGGCGTAGGGCGCGAGCAGGTTCTCGCCGAAGCGCGGCACGAGGGCCGTCGCGAGGCCGAGCAGGGCCAGCACGAGTGCGGGCCACACGAGCAGCGCGGGCTGGCGGTGGATGCGCGCCGGGTCGATCGGGGTGTCGTCGGGCAGGGACGCCGTGGCGCGCTGCGCGGCCGCGGCCTGCGCGGCAGCCACCTTGCCGGCCGCCGCGGCCTTGCCGGCTGCGGCCTGGCGAACGTGCTCGTTGGCGCGCGCCAGGGCCGCCGCGACGTGCTTCTTGGTCGAGAACGCCCCCCAGAAGAACCGCAGGCCGTAGCCGACCGTGAACATCGAGCCCACGACGACGCCGACCAGCACGACGGTGTCGACCCACGTCGGGCCCTGGCCGTGCAGGAGCGACTCGAGCGCGGCCTCCTTGGCGACGTAGCCCGCGAGCGGGGGCAGGCCGATCATGGACGCGGTCGCCAGGCCGCCCGCGAGCGCGGTCAGCGGCAGCGCCCGCCCGACGCCTGTGAGCCGGCGCAGGTCGCGCGTGCCGGTCGCGGCGTCGACCACGCCGACCACGAGGAAGAGCGAGGCCTTGAACATCGCGTGCGCGCCGATCATCGCGAGGCCCGCGAGCGCGGCCGAGCGCGTCCCGAGGCCCACGAGGAGGATGATCAGGCCGAGCTGGCTCACGGTCCCGAACGCCAGGACGAGCTTGAGGTCATGCTGGCGCAGCGCGCGGTACCCGCCCACGAGCAGCGTGCCGACGCCGAGCGTCACGACGATCACGCGCCACACCGTGTCGTCGGAGTACGCGGGGGCGAACCGGGCCACGAGGTAGACCCCGGCCTTGACCATGGCGGCGGCGTGCAGGTAGGCGCTCACGGGCGTCGGCGCCGCCATGGCTGCGGGCAGCCAGAAGTGCAGCGGGATCAGGGCGGACTTGCTCGCGGCACCCGCGAGGATGCACACGATCGCCGCGGTCACGGCTCCACCGGTCGGCGGGTCGGCGACGATCTCCGACAGGCGGAACGTCCCGCCCTGCACACCCAGGATCACGACCCCCACGAGCATCGCGAGACCGCCCGCGGTCGTGACGACGATGGCCTGCATCGCGGCCCGTCGACTCGCCTTGCGGTCGGCGTAGTGGCCGATCAGCAGGTACGAGAAGACCGTCGTGAGCTCCCAGAAGACGAACAGGAGCAGCATGTCGTCGGCCGTGACGAGACCGACCATGGCGCCCGCGAACGCCGTGAGCACGGCACCGAACCGGCCGAGGCCGGACGCCGTGGGCGAGAAGTAGGCCGAGCAGTACACGAGGACCAGCGCGCCGACGCCGCCGACGAGCAGCAGCATGAGCCACGACAGGGTGTCCATGCGGAAGGCGAGCTCGAGGCCCAGCCCGGGGACCCACTGGACAACCTCGGTGGGGTGCGCGCCGTCCATGACGCGGGTGGTCCAGCTGAGGGCGTAGACGACGGCCGAGGCGGGCGCGAGGGCCATCACGAGGAACGCCTTGCGGCCCAGCACCGAGACGAGTGCGGGCGCGCCGAGTGCCATTGCCAGATGCGCAACGAGCAGATAGAGCACGTCCGCTCCGTCCTGGTCGGGGGCGGGTGGGCGAGAGCATGGACCGTCGAGCGCACGGGCCGTCAGGCCGGCGCGGCAGTGCGCAGGCGCAGTCAGCCCCTGAGCACACCGGGTCCGGTAACTATTTTACCGTTCGACGAGACCTGCGAGACCACCGGGCGCCCTGGGGGCCGGTGGGAGATGTCACAGGTTCAGCGGGAATGCACCGACGGCCCACGGTTCGACCGGCAGAGCGGGGCGGGTGCCCGGGTCACGTCGACGACGCGGCGGGCGTCGCGTCGCGCCAGGCCTCGAGGCCGCCCAGCGTGCCGTCGGCCAGGCGGCGGACCAGGGTGTCGGTGTACCGCACCTCGGCGAGCAGCAGGGCGAGCTCGTACTCGGTCTCGGCCGTGAAGGGCGCCGGGTCGGTCCCGACGCTGCTCTCCAGGTCGTCCTCGATCCGCCGGACCGCGACCCGCAGCGCCACGAGACGGGCGCGCAGGAGGGTCGCGGCGTCGTCGGGCGGGAGGACCTGCATGAAGCTCAGGGCCGCCATGAACTGCGGGTACTCCTTGACGGGGACGCCCAGGAGGCTGCGCAGCCAGTCGTCGACCTCCGCGCTGCCGGTGTCCGTGAGCCGGTAGACCGTGCGCTGGGGGCGGTTGCCGTCCTGCTCGGTGCCCGCGGGCTCGATGAGACCGTCCCGGACCAGGGCCGTGATGACGGAGTAGAGGGACCCGTAGCTCAGCCGGACCGACTCGTCCTTGCCGCCGTCCTTGAGCACCCGCGCGATCTCGTAGGGGTGCATGGGCTTGTCCCCGAGCTGCGCGAGGACCGCGAGCGCGAGCGGGTTGCCGCGACGGCGGGCCGTCGCCGCGTCGTGGTTCTCCGCACCGCGCGCCATGCCCACCTCGCCCTCTCCACCCCGCCCCGACCGGACGGTCGAGCGTATGCGGGAGGTCATGAGAGCGCAACCAGCTCTCAGACGTCCTGGGGGTCCAGCAGGAAGTCGGCCTCGTCGGCGATCTCGCCACCCACGGCCGCGTAGATCGCGCGCGTCACGGTCGCCACGAGCTCGGCGGCCCGCTTGCGCGCGATCCGCAGCTCGAACGACGGCACCTCGGTCTGCGACTCGACCAGGTCGCGCGGCTCCCAGCGCACCCGGTACGCGACCGCGCCCTGCGCCGCCCAGGGCAGGGAGCGCAGCAGCAGCGGCAGCTGCTCCTCGCCACCCACCTCGACCGCCACGAGGCCGTCGAGCCCCATGTCGATCACGAGCCCGTACCCGTCGAGGATCTTGCCGCTCGTCAGGGCCGCGATGTCGATGTCGTCCGCCTGCGCGTGCAGCGCACGGCGCAGCTCGGGGTCGAGGGTCTCGCCGCGGTACAGCGGGAGCTCACCGATCCCCTTCGGCGGCCCCTGGTACGAGCTGCCCTCGGTCGCGAGCACCACGCGCGGGTGCACGGCCCCGACCACCGTCACGGCCGCCTGCGGGTCCAGCCACACGTCCGAGAACACGGCCATGTTCACCGCGGCCCCCGGGTCCGGTGTCAGGACCACGGCCGGCGAGGCCGGGTTCGCGGCGTCCACGCGGACCGAGCCGCCCAGGCGGCGCGCCACCTCGACCAGCCAGGCGATGACGCGCTCCTCCTCGCGGGTCGGCAGCCCTGCCGGGAAGGCTCGCCCCACGCCGTCACGGTCGCCGCCGCCGGGGATCGGGACGTCGCCGCGCTCGCGCGGGCACACGACGTCGAACACCTGGTCCGTGGCCGGGGGAAGCCCCGGGTTGACCCCGTCGGCCGACCACGGCGAGTACGGACCCGTCAGGGTCGTGTGCCGCGAGGTCCGCAGCACGCCCGGTTCGCCCGGCCTCGCGGTGCGGGGCGCGGGGGTCAGGGGGTCCGTGCCCGACGGCGCCACGTCCCACCGCGCGCCCGCGAACCTGGACACGGCGAGAGTCTCGACCTCGTCGACCTCGACGTCCCCCGGGAGCGCGAGCAGGTGCCGTGCCTGGTGGCCCTGCGTCGAGGACACCGGGAACGGCTGGAGGGTCGGGCTGGACGGGTTCGACACGGTGGGGTCAGCCTCTCTGCTGTGAGGACGTCCGATCTGGCGGGCTCGCGCGAGCCGGCTCGCGATCACACGTCGGTGCGGTGGAAGTTCTGCCAGGAGCGCGAAGCCGTCGGCCCACGCTGACCCTGGTACCGAGAACCATAGATCGACGAGCCGTACGGGTGCTCCGAGGCCGACGACAGCCGGAAGAAGCAGAGCTGACCGATCTTCATGCCGGGCCACAGCGTGATCGGGAGGGTCGCGACGTTGCTCAGCTCGAGCGTCACGTGCCCGCTGAACCCGGGGTCGATGAACCCGGCCGTCGAGTGCGTCAGGAGCCCGAGGCGGCCCAGGCTGGACTTGCCCTCGAGGCGGGCCGCGACGTCGTCGGGCAGGGAGACCTGCTCGTAGGTCGCGCCCAGGACGAACTCCCCCGGGTGCAGGATGAACGGCTCCTGCGGGTCGACCTCGACCAGGCGGGTGAGGTCCGGCTGGTCCGTGGACGGGTCGATGAACGGGTACTTGTGGTTGTCGAACAACCGGAAGAACTTGTCGAGCCGCACGTCGATGCTGGACGGCTGGAGCATCGCGGGGTCGTAGGGGTCGAGGCGCACCCGCTGGGCGGCGATCTCGGCAGTGATGTCGCGGTCGGAGAGGAGCACGGGGCAACCGTACTCCGCGCGCAGCGGGGTCCGGGCCGCCGACGCGAGGGTGGTCGGGCGGCGGGGTGGGACCGCCCGACCGGCCTGCGGACGCACGCCCCGAGGCGACGTCAGCTGCGCAGCGGCCGGCCCGTGGCGTCGACCGAGTACTGACCGGACTTCGACGTCAGGTAGAGGATGCCCTCGACGAAGCCCCAGATCGCGACGAGCGGCGACAGGACGCTGAACGACAGCACCGTGATGAGCAGCATCGCCACCCCGATCCCCGTGTACCCGAGGTAGAACCGGTGGATACCGAACGCCCCGAGGAAGATCCCGAGCAGTCCTGCCGCGAGGCGCGACTTCGCCTGCGGGTCCTCGTAGGAGTAGCCGGGCTGCGGGGCACCGTAGCCCGGGTACGGCTGCTGGTAGCCCTGCTCGGGGGCACCGTAGCCGGGGTACGACTGCTGCTGGCCCTGCTCAGCGGCACCGTAGCCGGGCTGCGGCGCGCTGCCGTAGGAGCCGTACGGGTCCGCGCCGTAGGTGGGCTGCGGCTGCTCGCCGTAGGCGGGGGCGGGAGGCTGCGGCGCGCTGCCGTACGAGCCGTACGGGTCCGCTCCAGCCGCAGGATCGGTGGGCTGCTGCTGGTACGGGTGCTCGGACACGAGGCCTCCTCAGGCGGTGCTCGGAACCAGATGCTGGCATCGCGGCCCGAGATGGGTATGATCGTGGACGCACGCCGGTTCCTCACCGGCTCGCACCGGCCGGAGACGGCCCGCGAGCTGCGGGGTTCCACGTCACGCGGATGTAGTTCAATGGTAGAACTTCAGCTTCCCAAGCTGATAGCGCGGGTTCGATTCCCGTCATCCGCTCCATCCGTCGAGAGGCCCCGCACCTGCTGGTGCGGGGCCTCTCGCGTCGTGCGGCGCCGCGGCGGGCGCTCCGTGCCGGATGCGCCCGGCGCTCACGCCTCGTCGTGGCTGCGTGAGCGGACGACGGCGCTGCCGATGCCGACCAGCACGGCCACACCACCCAGCACGACGTACAGGATCGGGGACTGGGGTCCGTCCTTGCCCGCGAGCGCAGCGGCCCCTCCACCCAGCGCCCAGACGGCGCCGATCACGATCAGGGCGAGCGAGCTCCAGTACCGACGAACCACGAGTCCTCCTACCGGTCCCGACGCACGGGCGTGTGCGTACCGTCCGAGCATCCCACGGCCCGGGCCGAAAATAGGGCATATGTGCTGGAATCGACTTCGCCGCCCTCATCTCGGCTC
>Ga0233375_1001198_pt1 | contig 12091 bp, 10 predicted proteins | sample ElkDunMinimDraft_10_FD_191539 | JGI IMG/M metagenome (GOLD analysis project Ga0233375, IMG submission 191539) | Fecal eukaryotic communites from dung pellets of Tule Elk in California, USA - Elk Dung E16 | ecosystem: Host-associated > Mammals > Digestive system > Large intestine > Fecal | place... | reverse complement strand
GGTCAGATTCCCGGCGTCGGCGGCGCAATGGACCTTGCCGCCGGGGCCGTGCAGGTCTGGGTGCTGATGGAGCACTGCCAAAAGAATGGGGCGCCGCGCATCTTGCCCGAATGCACCTATCCGCTCACCGCCGCCGCCTGCGTGGACCGCATCTATACCGATCTGGCGCGCATCGACGTGCGGCCGGACGGGCTGGTGGTCCGCTGCATGGTCGAGGGCCTGGACTTCGCAACCCTGCAATCGTTAACCGCCGCGCCCCTCGCGCTGGCGCCGGACTGCCGGCCTTACCGCCCGGATACCGACAACCAGCCGGTGGCGCACGCCCCGGGCGCGGCCCATCAAGGAGTTTGAATTTGCAAACCGCAATTACCCGCCTGCTCGGCATCGAGCATCCCATCGTGCAAGGCGGCATGCAATGGGTAGGACGCGCCGAACTTGCCGCCGCGGTTTGCAACGCCGGCGCATTGGGCATCCTGACAGCGCTGACGCAGCCGACGCCGCAAGCCCTGCGCGAGGAAATCACGCGCCTGCGCGGCATGACCGACCGGCCCTTTGGCGTGAACCTGACCTTCCTGCCAACCTTGAAGCCGGTGCCGTACGAGGCCTATCGCGACGCGATCATCGATTCCGGGGTGAAGATCGTCGAGACTGCGGGCAACAACCCGGCCGCGCATATGCCGGCCTTCAAGGCCAACGGGATTACGGTCATTCATAAATGCACCACGCCGCGCCATGCGCTCAAGGCGGAACAGGTCGGCGTGGATGCGGTGAGTATCGACGGCTTCGAATGCGCGGGTCATGTGGGCGAGGATGACATACCAGGGCTGATCCTGATTCCGTCTACGGTGGACAAGGTACGCATTCCGGTGATTGCGTCGGGCGGCTTTGGCGACGGGCGCGGCCTGCTGGCGGCGCTGGCCCTGGGTGCCGAAGGCATCAATATGGGCACGCGTTTCATGTGCACGCGCGAGGCGCCGGTGCACGAAAAAGTGAAACAGGCCATTGTGGCGCGCAGCGAATTCGATACCTGCCTGATCCTGCGCAGTCTGCGTAACACCAGCCGGGTGGCGCGCACGCAATTGGCGCTCAGCGTCATCGAGATGGAGCGCGCGGGTTCAGGCATTGCCGAGATCGCTCCGAAGGTGGCTGGCGGCAAGGGCCGCGCCGTCTACGAACAGGGCGATGTCGAAAGCGGCATCTGGACGGTGGGCCTGATCCAGGGGCTGATACGCGACATCCCCAGTTGCGCCGATCTGGTTCGCCGCATCGTCGATGAGGCCGAAGGGTTGCTTGAGCGCCGGCTGGCCGGCATGGCTGCCGGTGCCGCCGGCCCGAGCCTGGCCAAGATGCAAACATAACAACGAGGAGACAGCATGATCGAAGTCGACACCCCCTATGACCTGGCGCAATACGTCGGCAAGCCCTTGGGCAGCAGCGACTGGCTGCTGATAGACCAGGCGCGCATCGACGCCTTCGCCGAGGTTTCCGGCGACAACAACTGGATCCACGTCGATGTGGAGCGGGCGCGGCGCGAATTGCCGGGCGGCCGCACCATCGCGCACGGCTTGCTGACGCTGTCGCTGGTGACCCATCTGGGTAGCACCATATGTCGTGTGCGGCAGCGTTCACGCGGCATCAACTACGGGTCGAACAAGGTGCGTTTTACGGCGCCGGTGCAGGAGGGCGCGCGCATCCGGCTGCACCGAACGCTGGAAAATTACGAACTCGTCGAAGGCGGCGCGCGGCTGACATTCGGCAACCGCATCGAGATCGAGGGCGCGGAACGTCCGGCGATGGTGGCCGAGACGGTGTCGGTCATGTACGCCAAGGAGGCGTGATGGCGACTGACGACATCATGCCCGGGGCTGGGCCCGGCGCTGGCGTGGCCCCGGCGCAGCGGGAATCTCCCTATGCCACCTACCTGTGCCATTTGCACGCGGGCGAGTTGGCCTACCAGTTCAGTCGCACGGCGCGCCGCGCCGTGTTCTTTCCGCGCGTGTTGTGCCCTTACAGCGGCGAGGATTGCCTGGAATGGCGCGTCAGCGCGGGCCTGGGCACGGTTTACAGCAGCTCCGTGGTCTACCCCCGCAGCGGCGACGCCTACAACGTCGCCTTGATCGACTGCGACGAGGGTTTCCGTTTGATGAGCCGGGTGGAGGGGCCGGCGCCGCAAGCCGTTGCCATCGGCACGCGGGTGATGTTCCGCGTCCATGCCGCTGAAGGGCTGGATGAAGACCCTTACCCTGTATTCACCGTGGTGGACCAATGATGAACGCCTTTGCAGCACGCAGGCAGGCGGTGATCGCCGGCGCCGCTGAATCCGACCTGGGCGAAGTCGGTCCGGGCTTCTCGCCCATCGATCTCATGGCGCAGGGCGTGCAGCGCGCACTGGCTGACTGCGGTCTGCAGTTGGCGGATGTGGACGGGATTTTCTGTGCCAGCAGCCAGAGCCGTCTGGCCGGTCTGGCGCTGGCGGAGTATCTGGGCCTGCCCGATGCCTATATCGATTCCACCTCGACGGGTGGCTCATCTTTCCTGGGCCATTTGGCCAAGGCGGGCCAGGCAATCGCCGCGGGTGCGTGCCAGGTTGCCGTGATTGCCTATGGCAGCACGCAACGTTCACTGGGGCGCAAGAACACCAGCGTCGCGGAACGCAATCCATACGAAGCGCCATTTCGGCCCTTCCTGCCGCCCACGGCTTACGCCCTGGCGGCAGCACGGCATATGCACGAGTTCGGCACCACGCGCGAGCAGTTGGCCGAGGTGGCGGTGGCCGCCCGCCAATGGGCGCTGCGCAATCCCATGGCGTGGGAGAAGGGCCCGCTGACGGTGGAACAGGTGCTGGCATCACGGATGGTCAGCCACCCCCTGACGATACGCGACTGCTGTCTGGTCACCGACGGCGGCGGCGCGCTGGTGGTGACCTCGGCCGAGCGGGCCCGCGACCTGCGCAAGCCTGCGGTGAAGGTGCTGGGCGCCGGCCATTGCACCACCCACCAGAGTATTTCCAATATGCCGGACCTGGTGCGCACGGGCGCGATCGCTTCCGGGCAGGCCGCCTATCGTCAAGCCGGTCTGGGGCCGGGGGACGTCGATGTGGTGCAGGTGTATGACGCCTTCACCATCAATACCATCCTGTTTCTGGAAGATCTTGGTTTCTGCGCCAAGGGCGAGGGCGGGGCGTTTGTCAGCGGCGGGCGTATCGCCCCTGGCGGGGCGCTGCCCGTCAACACCAATGGCGGCGGCCTGTCCTACTGCCACCCGGGGATGTACGGCCTGTTCCTGCTGATTGAGGCGGTGCGTCAACTGCGCGGCGAGTGCGGCGCGCGCCAGGTGCCGGGCGCGCGCGTGGCCCTGGCGCACGGCAATGGCGGCGTGCTGTCGTCGCAGGCCACCGTGCTGTTGGGCGCGGCCTGAACGACCTTCGCCACGGCGGCCGCGCGGCTTAGCCCGAGTTGCGCAGGCCCGAGGCGATGCCGTTGATGGTCAGGTGAATCGCGGCCTGGATGCGTTTATCCAGGGCGCGCCCCTTGCCGCGTTGCGCCTTGCGATAGCGTTTGAGCAGCTCGATCTGCAGGTAGTTGAGCGGGTCGGTGTAGGCAAAGCGCTCGCGTAGCGAGGCAGCCAGGGCGGGATTGTCACCCAGCAGCGGTCGCCGATTAAGCAGCTTGAGCATTTCCAGCGTGCAGGCATGTTCGCGCGCGATGCGCCCGAAGATGCGTTCGCGCAGCGCCTTGCGTGGGACCAGTTCAGCGTAACGGGCGGCGATGGCAAGGTCGGTTTTGGCCAGAACCATTTCCATGTTGGAGAGCAGGGTGCGGAACACCGGCCAGTCGCTGGCCATGGCGCGCAACTGCGCCAGTCTGGCGCGGCGCGACGGTGGGCAGCCCTCGCAGCCCTCCTCAAGATAAGTCTGGATCGCGCTGCCCACGCCATACCAGCCGGTTAGCAGCAGGCGGCATTGCGCCCAGGAAAAGCCCCAGGGAATGGCGCGCAGGTCTTCGATGCGCTGGCCCGCCTTGCGCGACGCCGGGCGTGAGCCGATGTTCAGCCCCGTGATCTCCTGGATGGGGGTGGCCGCGAAGAAGTATTCGGTGAAGCCCGGCGTGTCATAGACGAGGTCACGATAGCAGCGCTGCGCGGTGTCCGACATAAAGGCCAACGCCGCGCCGAAGTCGTCGTTCAGCCTGGTTTCGCGCGCCTCGGCTTCGCCGCGTGGCGCCAGGCTGGATTCCAGCGTGGCGGCCACCAGCAACTCCAGGTGCCAGCGGCCGACTTCGGCGTCCTTATACTTGCTCTGAATGACTTCACCCTGTTCGGTCAGGCGCAACTGGCCGTTGACGGTACCGGGCGGCTGCGCCAGCACGGCGTCGAAGCTGGAGCCGCCGCCGCGGCCGACCGACCCGCCACGGCCATGGAAAAGCCGTAGCTGCACACCGTGACGCTCAAACACGCGGACGAGTTCGCGTTCCGCCTGATAAAGCGACCAGTTCGACGTCAGATAGCCGCCGTCCTTGTTGCTATCGGAGTACCCGAGCATGACTTCCTGCAGGCCGAGCTGGGCGGTCCGTACCCGCTGGCGCACCTCCGGGAGGTCCAGCCAGGCATCCATGATGGCCGGGCCCGCGCGCAGGTCGGGGATGGTCTCGAACAGGGGCACCACCATCAATCCTTCGCCGGGGAGGGTGGCGCCGCCCGGGCCGATCAGCCCACATTCCTTCTGCAGCACCAGCGCTTCGAGCAGATCGCTCAGCGTTTCGGTATGGGATACGATGGTCTGGCGCACGGCCTGCGTACCGTAACGTCGGCGCGCGTCGGCGGCGGCGCGCAAGACGGCGAGTTCGCGCGTGGTTTCTTCGCCATAGACCAGCCAGGGCGAGGCCAGCGGGCGTGCCTGCGCGAGTTCCGCGCGCAGCAGGGCAATACGCGTGGGCTCGTCCAGCGCGGCATAGTCCACCGGCGCGCCTTCCCATTGCACGCCCGCGCGTTCGAACAGTTCGTTCAGCACCCGTTCGTGGACGTCGGAACTCTGGCGCAGGTCCAGGGTTGCCAGATGGAAACCGAATACCTCGACGCATTGGCGTAAGGCGGTCAGCCGCAGCGGCACGATTGCCGCCGCATGGTGGGCATCGAGTGAAGCGGCGATGGTCTGCAGGTCGGCGGCGAGTTCCTCCGGCGCGGCATAAGGCGTGGCCGGGGCGCAAGGGCGGCGTGCCAGATCCTGGCCCGTCAGCGTACGCGCGGTGGCCGCCAGGCGGGCGTACACGCCTACCAGCGCGCGCCGATAGGGCTCGTCGCGGCGATGGGGGGAATCGTCGCCGCTGGCGTCGGCCAGCGCCAGCAGCGCGGGCGAGGCTTGCACCAGCAGCGTCGTCAGCGAAAGCTCCGCGCCCAGGGCATGAATTTCCTGCAGCAGATGTTCAAGCAAAAGGGTGGACTGGCGCAACAAGGCATGTTGCAGCGTGCCGGCATCGACGTTGGGATTACCATCGCGGTCGCCGCCTATCCAGCTGCCCATGCGCAGGAAGGGGGGCAGCGGCGGCGGCGCGACGCCGTGCAGCCGGCGCGCCGGTTTGTCGGTGCGCAGTAGCCGCGCCATGTCGGCGTACAGGCGGGGCACCGCAGTCAGGAACGTGCTGCGATAGTACGAAAGGGCGTTCTCGATTTCGTCGGCGACGGTCAGCCGCGTATAACGCAGCATGCGGGTTTGCCACAGCGTGGCGATGCGCCCCAGCAGGATGTCTTCCAGTTCCTGCGCTTCCTGCGCGGTCACCGGCATATCGCGGGCTTGCAGGGTTGCGGCGATTTCGCGGTGCAGGTCGAGCGTGCTTTTCCGCTGCACTTCGGTGGGGTGCGCCGTCAGCACGGGCATGACGTTGGCGGCGCCCAGCAACGCCCGCACGCGCGCCGGCCCGACGCCCTCGGCGCGCAGCAGCGCCAGCGCCGCGCCCATGCTGCCCCGCGCCGGCGCGGCGTCTGCCAGCGCGCGGGCGCGTTGTTTCCGGTTCTGTTCGCGGTCTTCGGCAATATTCGCCAAGTGCAGGAAGTAGCCAAACGCCCGTGCCACCAGATTGGGGTCGTCGCCGCGCAATAACGCTACGCGTTCGCGCAGCAGGCGGCCCTGGGCCGGCTTGCCGTCGCGGCGAAAGCCGACGGCGTTGCGGCGCAGCGCTTCGATGGTTTCAAACACGCGGCTGCCTTCGCTGGCGCGGATGACGTCGCCCAGTATGCGGCCGAGCAGGCGGATGTCGCGCCGCAGGTCGTTGGCGGCAACGGCGTTGCGCACGGCGGGTGCGGTTTCCACGCGGGATGAATCTTTGGTGCGGCGAGGCAAGGCGCTGACTCCTGTCAGGGGGGGGCGGGATGGGTGCGGTCGATGTGGCCGAGGTCCGTGCCGGGAGCGATGTGGTCGCGCACGCGCTGCTTCAGGGTGCGCACGTCCGGGAATCCGCCATCGTGTTTGCGGTCCCATAACAGCACGCCGTTGCAGTGCACCTGGAAAATGCCGCCGGTGCCCGGGCGCAGGGCGACTTCCTCCAGGGCGCTACCAAAGGTGGAGAGCAACTCCTGGGCCATCCAGGCCGCGCGCAGCAGCCAATGGCATTGCGTGCAATAGGTGATGGCGATGCGGGCTGCCGGCGTGGAGGCGGTGACGCTGGTGGCTGGGGCGGTCATGGTGAGCGATGCTTGCCGATGAGATCCAGGGGGGCAGGCACCGCCGGAACGACGGCGCCTGCATTATCGATGCCGGCCCCCCGGGTGCCCTTGATGTTGCCCGGAGGATCGCCAAGTATAAGCATGCGCCGGTGACGATGACAGCGGCCGGTGTGGCCGTGCGGTTCGCCGCGTCCGCACCGATGGAGTCTAATGGCTTGATTGGCCGGGTGCCGACGGGGCGGGTGCCTTCGGTCTGGATGTTTCGGGACCGGCACCATCGCCTGGCGCCAGGATGCTGGCAGCTGGCGCCCCCTGCCTGGCCGGCCATGGTCTGGCAGCCGCGAAACCGTCGCTGGCGGGTCGGCAAGGCCGGCTGCTTCACCGCGGGCATGCGCGCAAGGTCGAAAGAAGGAACAACTATGAATCGAGCGGACACGATGGCATTGTTGACGCCCGCCGAGATGGCACAGGCCGACGCCGCCGCCATTCGTGCCGGGCAGGCGGGCGTGACATTGATGGAACGGGCCGGCGCGGCGGTGGCGGCGGCCGTCCAGGCACGCTGGCAACCTGGCCCCGTGGTGGTGTTGTGCGGCCCGGGCAACAACGGCGGCGATGGCTTTGTCGCTGCCCGTCATCTGGCGCGTGCCGGCTGGCCCGTGACCGTGGCGCTGGGTGACGGCCGCGCCGCATTGGCGCGGCTGCGCGGCGACGCCGCGCATCACGCCGCGCGCTGGGACGGGCCGGTGGTGCCGCTCGAACCCGCCGTGGTGCGGGCCGCCGCCGTCGTCGTCGATGCGATCTTCGGCGCTGGCCTGGCGCGGCCGGTCGAAGGCGCGGCGCGGGCGACGCTCGAAGCCCTGCAAGGCCCCGACGCGCCGCCCGTGTGCGCGGTGGACGTTCCCAGCGGCGTGGACGGTGCCACGGGGGAGGTTCGGGGTGTCGCGGTGGCGGCGGCTTGCACGGTCACTTTCTTCCGCAAAAAACCCGGCCACCTGCTGTTCCCTGGCCGCGGCCTGTGTGGTGAAGTGGTGCTGGCCGATATCGGCATTCCCGCCAGCGTGCTGGACGCCCTGCGGCCGCAGACCCACGAGAACGGCCCGGCACTGTGGATGCACGCCTTTCCGTGGCCATCACTCACGGGTCATAAGTACAACCGTGGTCACGCCCTGGTGGCGGGGGGCGCGGTGCTGACGGGCGCGGCGCGGCTTGCGGCCATGGCGGCGGCGCGAATTGGCGCCGGGCTGGTGACGGTGGCGGCGCCGCGCAGCGCCTGGGCGGTCTACGCGCAGGCGCTGGCCAGCGTCATGGTGCAGCCCGTCGCCGACGAAGTGGATGATGATCAAGCCACCGACGGCGGCGCTGCCGTCGCCGACTTCACGGCCCTGTTGGCCGACGAACGCCGCAACGCCATCGCTATTGGGCCGGGTGCCGGCGTGGGCGCGTCGACACGCGCGAAAGTGCTGGCCGCCTTGGCGACCGGCCGCGCGGTGGTACTGGACGCCGATGCCATCACGGCGTTTGCGGGTAGCGCCTCCCGCTTGTTCCAAGGCATCGCCGGACCCTGCGTGCTGACGCCCCACGAGGGCGAGTTCGGCCGCGTCTTCGACGCCGGCGGCGACAAGCTCGCGCGGGCGCGGCGGGCGGCGCGCCTGAGCGGCGCCGTGGTAGTGCTGAAAGGGCCGGACACCGTGATCGCCGCGCCCGACGGCCGCGCCGCGATCAACAGCAATGCGCCTCCCGACCTCGCCACCGGCGGCAGTGGCGACGTCCTGACGGGGATGATTACCGGCCTGCTTGCTCAAGGCATGGCACCTTTCGACGCCGCCGCCTGTGGCGCCTGGCTGCATGGCGAGGCGGCGCGGTCGCATGGCCCCGGCCTGCTGGCCGAGGACCTGCCGGGGCTGCTGCCCGTGGTGCTACGGCGTCTGCGGGGAAGTGCCTGAGGCAGCGCGGACACCCGCCGCCGGGCCGGCCGCCAGGGTGCGAGTCCCGACCTGATCGGCCGCGCTCGGCAAGCCGCCATCGGGCGCTGCCATCCATGCCAGCACGTCGCGCCAGACGGTTTCCGCTTGGCGGTCGCGCAGCAGCAGGTGATAGCCCTGCTCATAAACCGCCACGCGCAGGCGCGGCGCGGGGCGCAGGGCGTCGAGGCGCGCGAGGGTATCGGCCACCAGCTTCTGCGGTAGCACTTCCTCGTTGCGACCGTACATCACCAGCAGCGGCAGGCTGCGCGGCAGATGGGGCAGGGCGTCCTGTGCGCGGGTCATCAGCTCCACCAGCCCGGCGAGCGCGTCAAGCCGCGTGCGTTTGATGACCAGCGGGTCGCGGCCCAGGGCGCGCAGCATGTCCATGTTGTCGGAGGCGGTAATCTTCAGGCCGCGCGGCGGTTGCAGCGCCAAACCGGGCACGGTGCTGGCGCCGAGCCACAGCGTCATGCGGTACAACCCATTCATGCTTTGCCGGCCCCACACCGCCGGCGCGGACAGGATGGCGCCAGCCACCTTGTTGGCCAGCGCGGTGCGGCGCGCGGGGCTGGGCGTCGGTGCGAAGGATGGCAGACCGTATGCCGTCGATACCGCGGACCGCGCGGCGGCGGCGGGCGCGGTCACCCTTGATGCGGCCGTACTCGGCGCGATCACGGCTGCTGCGGTGGCATTCGGTGCGTCGGCACCCGGTTCAGCGGCACGCGGTGTGGCGGTATTTGGTGCATCGGTCATGGATGCGTCGGTACCCGGTGCGGCAACATTCCGTCCGATGCCCTGCGCGTCCTGGCTCGCGAGCGCCGTGGTCAGCACCGCGCCGCCCATGCTCTCGCCAAGCAGATAAATGGGAACACCGGGGTGGCGCGCCGCGGCCGCATCGACGGCGTCCGTGAGGTCCGCCACCATCGTGTCGGCGCTCGACCAGATGCCGGGACGCGCCGAGGCGCCGAAGCCGCGTTGGTCGTAGGCGTAGGTGGCGACGCCGTAAAAGGCCCAGTATTGGGCAGCCTGGTCGAAGGCGTTGGAGTAGTCGTTCATGCCGTGCAAGGCCACCAGCACTGTCCACGGCGGCCGGTTCGGCGGCAGCCACTGGCGGGCAGGCAGGCGGGCGCCGTCCGCCGCGATCAATGCGTCCCGCGTGAACGCGGGTTTTTGCGACGATGCGCCTTTGGGCTGATACACCGCGGCACAGCCTGCCAGCACCGACGCCGCGCAGAAGATCGCGGCCAGCCGACGCAGCGGGCGCAGCCGGGCCCCCGCGCCAGAGCGCGGCGGGCGGGGCAGGGCGCGAAGCTTGGCTAACATGCGGGCGATTAAATCATGGCCTTTTGGATTGTTGGATAGGAAATTACTGGTGGAGTAAGATCGCTGCTCGTCATATCCACACGGATATAACGCCCGCGCCGCGATCCCGCCCCCGCGTGGCCGCCGACCCCACCGATTCGCCACCAGGATGCCGCCATGAATGCTTACTCGACCCTGCGCCAGTTGTCCTTGCCGAAGTCCCTGCTGCGCGCGTTGCCGCTCTGTGCGGCGGGTGCCAGTTTCACTGCGGGCGCTGGCGAAGTCAGCGTGGCCGTGGCATCCAACTTCACCGCGCCCATGAAAGCCATCGCGGCGGATTTCGAGCAACAGAGCGGGCACAAGGTACTGGCGTCCTACGGCGCGACGGGTCAGTTTTACGCCCAGATCCGCAATGGCGCGCCTTTCGACGTCTTTCTTGCCGCCGATGACAGCACCCCCGCCAAACTCGAACAGGAAAAGCGCGCCGTGCCGGGCTCCGGCTTCACCTATGCGCTCGGCACACTGGTACTCTGGTCGGCCAAGCCCGGCTACGTCGATGACCGCGGCGAGGTGCTAAGGGAAAACACATATGCCCATTTGGCCATCGCCAATCCGAAAACCGCTCCCTATGGCGCGGCCGCAATGCAGACTCTGACGACGCTGGGCCTGGCCGACGCCGTCCGCCCCAAGCTCGTCGAGGGGCAAAACATCGGCCAGGCGCAGCAGTTCGTCGCCAGTGGCAATGCGCCACTGGGGTTTGTCGCCTTATCGCAGGTATACAAGGATGGCCGCATCTCCAGCGGCTCGGCGTGGGTGGTGCCGGCTTCGATGCATGCGCCGATCCGGCAGGGCGCCGTGCTGCTGCCGCGCGGCCAGGGCAACCCGGCGGCGCTGGCCTTCATGGACTACCTGAAAGGCCCGCACGCGGCGCGCATCATCGCCAGTTACGGCTACCAACGCGAAGGCGCGGTACAGGCGGCCGACACGGCGGCGCCACAACCTGCCGCGCCGGCTGACGGCCAGCCCTAGGTCCGGCCATGTCGCTATCGCCGGAAGACTACGCCGCCATCTGGTTGACCTGCAAACTGGCCGGTATCACGACGCTGCTGCTGCTGGTCATCGGCACGCCCATCGCGTGGTGGCTGGCGCGCACCGGCTCGCGCTGGAAGGCGGTGGTGGGCGCCGTGGTCGCCCTGCCGCTGGTCTTGCCGCCCACCGTGCTGGGTTTCTATCTGCTTCTGCTGCTGGGCCCCGAAGGCCAGGTCGGCCGTCTGACGCAGGCGCTCGGGCTCGGCACGCTGCCTTTTACATTCGCCGGCCTGGTGGTGGCCTCGGTAATCTATTCGATGCCGTTTACGGTGCAGCCGCTGCATAATGCCTTCCAGGCTATCGGTCGGCGGCCGCTGGAAGCCGCGGCGACGCTGCGGGCCGGGCCGTGGGACACATTTTTCACGGTGGTGTTGCCACTGGCCCGTCCGGGCTTCCTGACGGCAGCCATTCTGTCCTTCGCCCATACAGTCGGAGAATTCGGCGTGGTGTTGATGATAGGCGGCAACATCCCTGGCGCCACCCGCGTGGTGTCGGTGCAGATCTACGACCATGTCGAGGCAATGGAATACGCCAACGCGCATGTGCTGTCCGCAGGCATGGTGGCATTCTCCTTTCTGGTTTTGCTGTTGCTGTATTCCGGGCGCAGGTCCCGACAGGGATGACGATGTCTTTGCAAGACAGCGGCCTGCAGGCCAGCTTCAACGTATCCCGCGGGGATTTCCATCTCGACGTGGAATTCCAGCTCCCTGGGCGCGGCGTGACAGCCTTGTTCGGTCCATCCGGTTCCGGCAAAACCACCTGCCTGCGCTGCATGGCCGGCCTCACGCGCCCGGATAGCGGCCGTATGGCGCTGAACGGCGACGTCTGGCTCGATACCGGCCATGGCGTCGACCGGCCGGCGCACCGCCGACCCGTGGGTTATGTATTCCAGGACGCCAATCTCTTTCCGCATCTTGATGTGATGGCGAACCTGCGGTTTGGCATGAAACGGCTGCCGCGCGCCGCCCGCCGCGTGGACGCCGAAGCGGCGATGGCGCTGCTGGGAATTGCGCATTTGGCCGGGCGCATGCCCGCCGCTTTGTCAGGTGGGGAACAGCAGCGTGTGGCGATGGCACGAG
>Ga0233375_1001196_pt1 | contig 12100 bp, 12 predicted proteins | sample ElkDunMinimDraft_10_FD_191539 | JGI IMG/M metagenome (GOLD analysis project Ga0233375, IMG submission 191539) | Fecal eukaryotic communites from dung pellets of Tule Elk in California, USA - Elk Dung E16 | ecosystem: Host-associated > Mammals > Digestive system > Large intestine > Fecal | place... | reverse complement strand
GTGGGGAGCGTTGCTGCGACCACCGCCGGCCAGTCGCAGGGCGGGGGAGCGGGTGGCTCGGGGGGCGGTGCGCAGCAGCACCTCGGTGGCGGTCTGCCCGCGACGGCGCCCGCCGTCGCGAGGGACCCCGAGGCGGCGGTCCCGACGACCAGCCGGCCCGGGGCCGACGCCGCGACCACGGCCGGGCCCGAGGCTCCGGCCCCCAGCCAGGGCGTGCCCTCGCCCGTGGCGGTCGTGCAGGCTCCGGCGAGCACCGCCGTCGGGCCCGTCGCGACGGTCGCGGCCCCGTCACCACCGGCGCCCACGCTCCACGCCCAGGTCTCCGGACCCGTGTTCGGCCTCGTCGGCGCGGGCGACGGCGACCACGTCCTGACGCTCTCGGTCACGCCCGACAACCTGGGCCCCGTGACCGTCCGCGCGCACATCTCGGGCGGCGAGCTGCGGATCGAGCTGTTCGCCCCGCACGACGCCGGTCGTGAGGCGCTGCGCGCCCTCGCGGCCGAGCTCCGGCGCGACCTCGCGGGCATCGCCCCGTCGGCGTCGCTGTCGGTCTCCGACGCGAAGGAGGCCCCCGCGCAGGGGGCCCCGGGCGGCGGGGGTCCCGGGCCCGGCGGCCCGGGCGACGGACGGGCCGACGGCACTGGCGGCGGCCCCGGCCACGACCGGTGGCAGGACCGTCCGGGCGCCCGCCCCGCCCTCCCCGGCGCAGCCACCGACCAGACCATCCAGCCGACAGTGGACGACAGGACGCCGGGGGCCACCCGGCGCCTGGACGTCCTCGTCTGAGAGAGGAACGACGTGCCGGTCACCCCCGTCACCGCCCCCGTCTCCGCCCCCGTGGAGACGGCCCCGCGCACGCAGTCCGCGCGCGCGCCCAAGCAGGAGTACGACAGCGAGCTGTTCCTGGGTCTGCTCGTGACCCAGCTCCGCAACCAGGACCCGTCCAGCTCCATGGAGACCAGCGAGATCGTCGCCCAGACGACCTCGCTCGCCATGATGGAGTCCCTCAGCGCCATGCGGACCCTCGTCGAGGACTCCGCGGTGCGCCAGCAGGAGGCGTTCGCGCTGCAGATGCGCGACGCGGCCGCGAGCCTGCTCGGCAACCAGGTGTCCTACCTCGACGCGGACGGCGTCGAGCACACGGGCACCGCCACCGCGGTGTCCTACAAGGACGCCGTCCCCACGGTGACGATCGACGGCAAGGCCGTCGCGCTCGACAAGGTCTCGGGCGTCACCGGCACGGTCAGCACGGACGCCACCGTCACCCCACCCGCCACGGACGGCGCAACCGACAGCCAGGGCGACATCGCCGCCTGACCCGAAAGGACCCTCGTGCTCCGCTCACTCAACACCGGAATCTCCGGCCTGCGCGCCCACCAGAACATGCTGGACGTGACCGGCAACAACATCGCCAACGTCAACACGACGGGCTTCAAGTCCTCGCGGACCCAGTTCCAGGACACGCTCTCGCAGCTCGTCGCCGCAGGAGTGGCCCCCGACCAGCAGGTCGGCGGCGCCAACCCCGCGCAGATCGGTCTCGGCGTCACGACCGCAGCCATCACGACGCAGTTCACCCAGGGGGCGTCCCAGGCCACGGGCGTCGCGACCGACCTCATGATCGACGGAGACGGGTTCTTCGTCGTCGAGAGCGGCGGCCAGCAGCTCTACACCCGCAACGGGGCGTTCGACTTCGACGCCCTGGGCCGGCTCACCAACGCCGACGGGGCGTTCGTGCGCGGCTGGACGGCGGTCGACGGCGTCGTCAACACGAGCGGCCCCCTCGACCGCCTGACCATCCCCGTGGGCGACGTGGCCCCGCCCCAGGCGACGACCAGCGTGACCCTCGGTGGCAACCTGCCGGCCGACGCCAAGGACGGCACCAAGGTCGTGCGTGACATCGAGGTCTTCGACGCGCTCGGCACGTCGACCAAGATGTCGCTCGAGTTCACCGCGACCGGCGGGACGTGGTCGGTGAGCGCGCTCGACACCGCGACGGGCACCGTCGTCGGCGGGCCGCAGGACCTGACGTTCACCGACGGCGCCCTCACGGCCGGCGGCTCCCTCACGGTCGCGGGCGTGGCCGTCGACCTCAGGACCGTCACGTCCTACGCGGGCCTGTCGAACCTCGCGGTCTCGGCCAAGGACGGTGCCGCGGCAGGCTCGCTCTCGTCCTACTCGGTCTCGGGCAACGGGTCCATCATCGGCACCTACTCGAACGGCAAGACCGCCGTCCTGGGGCAGGTCGCCCTCGCGACCTTCACGAACATGGGCGGCCTCGAGAAGGCCGGCGGCTCGACGTACGCCGCGACCCAGTACTCGGGCGACGTCCTCGTGGGCGGCGCCGGGGACCAGGGCATGGGGTCGATCACGGCCGGCTACCTGGAGATGTCCAACGTGGACCTCTCGCAGGAGTTCACCAACCTCATCGTGTCCCAGCGCGGGTTCCAGGCGAACTCGCGCGTCATCACCACCTCCGACGAGGTGCTGACCGAGCTCGTCAACCTCAAGCGGTGACGCCCGTCGCGCGCGGGGCGGCGTGCGACCACCTCGGCGCCCCCGGGACCTCGTGTCCCGGGGGCGCCGTCGTGCGCGGGCCGCGTGCGGGTTCAGCCACCCCTCGCGTTCACGACCGGGCGGGGCCTGCCGAGAGTACCGAGCAGCGGGTGGCGACCGGCCGCTGCACGCCCCGTGGGCGTCTGGGCCCGGTCCGCCGCCGCCCGCCGCCCTCCGACCGACCCGACCCGAAGGTGGAACCGTGATCGTCCTCACGCGCTTCAGCTCCGAGCGCATCGCGATCAACGCGGACCTCGTGGCCCGTGTCGAGACCAACCCCGACACCCGGGTGACCCTGATCGACGGCTCCCGGTACATCGTCTCCGAGTCGATGGAGGACGTGATCCGGCTGGTCGAGGAGCACAAGGCACGAGTCCTCGTCCTCGCCCAGTCCCTGCCCGTCACGGCGGAGCGCACGCCGCTCGGCATCGTGCCGACCAGGCCCGAGCAGACCTCCGACGACCGCACCCCGGTCGCCGTGACCCAGCTCCCCGCCCCGAGGAAGTAGGCCCCATGGACCCCGCAACCATCATCGGCATCCTTCTCGCGTTCGGCGCGCTCGTGACGATGGTGCTCCTCGAGGGCGCCCAGATCACCTCGATCCTGCTGCCGGCGCCGATCATCCTCGTCTTCGGGGCGAGCATCCTCGTGGCGGTCGCCTCGGGCACCGTGCGGGACGCCTTCCAGGCCGTCAAGGCGCTGCCGCGGGCGTTCGTGAGCAAGCCCGCGCGCCCGGCGGATGCGATCGAGGAGGTCGTCCGCGCCGCCGAGATCGTGCAGAACGACGGCGGCCTGCTCGCGCTCGAGGCCGAGTCGCAGAAGACCGACGACCCGTTCCAGCGCAGCGCCCTGCAGTCCTTGGCCGACGGCGCCGACGCCGACCAGCTGCGCACGCTCCTCGAGGAACGGATCGAGACCAAGAGCCGCGAGGACGCCGTGGCCTACGACTTCTACAACGCGATCGGCGGGTACGCGCCGACCATCGGGATCGTCGGCACCGTGGTGTCGCTGACCCACGTCCTGGAGAACCTGTCCGACCCGGCCGAGCTCGGCCACATGATCGCCGCCGCGTTCATCGCGACGCTCTGGGGCATCCTGTCGGCCAACTTCATCTGGCTGCCGATCGGCGCCAAGCTCAAGCGCATCTCCGAGCTCGAGATCCAGCGCCTCGACGTCCTGCTCGAGGGGTACATGTCCATCCAGGCCGGCGCGCGCGCCCGCGTCATCGACGAGCGGCTCAAGACGATGGTGCCGGACTGGTCGCTGCCCACGGGCAAGGCCGCCTGATGAGCCGCCGCCGGAGCGGGCGCGGCCACGGCGGCGGAGGCGGGGGCGGAGGCCACGACACGAGCGGCAGCGGGCGCTGGATGGTCTCGTACATGGACATGGTGACGGTCATCATGTGCCTGTTCATCGTGCTGTTCGCCATCAGCTCGGTCGACCAGGACAAGTACCAGGAGCTCAAGTCCTCGCTCGCGGCCGGGTTCGGCACGGTCGAGGACGCCGACGTCGTCGAGGCGGTCGTCGACAACCCGGCCCTCGAACCGCCGGACGTCGTCGTGGAGGACGTGGAGACCGACGTCGAGAAGGCCATGACCGAGGTCGTGGACCTGACCGCGCTGCGCGACGCCATGTCCAGGGACCTCGAGGCGTACGGCATGGCCGAGACGGTGCGGTTCGAGATCGACGAGCGCGGCCTCACCGTGCGCCTCGTCTCGGCCGACACGTTCTTCTCGCCGGGCAGCGCGGACCTCACCGCGGAGGCCGGGGAGGTCCTGCACGTCGTGGGACCCGTGCTCGCGCCGACGACCTACGAGATCCAGGTCGAGGGGAACGCCGACTACACGTCGACCGTGGGTTCGCGCTTCCCGACGAACTGGGAGCTGTCGTCCTCGCGCGCCACCGCGGTGCTGCGCTACCTGGTCGAGCAGAGCGGCATCGGCGAGCAGCGTGTCGCGGCCGTGGGGTTCGGGTCGGCCCGCCCGCTCGCGGCGGGCACGACCCCGGACGCGCTCGCCGCCAACCGGCGCGTCGACATCATGGTCCTGTCGGCCCAGCCCGAGGCGGTGCGTGCCCTCATCCCCGACGTGCTCAGCGGGACGCTGACCGAGGCCGACGTCGCTGCGGCCGAGGAGGCGCACCGCGCCGCCGTCGCGCAGTCGTCCGCGGTGCCGGCCGGCGGCTGACCGGGCCCCCGAGGGGGCTCTGCGCCACGTCCTGCCGGTCGCCAGGGCTCACCACGGCTCGCCGCTCCCGGCGCGCCGGGCCGCGGCAACCGGACCCCGGGCGTGCAGGCTCCGCCGTGCCCGCGTGCATAGGGACCGACGTGAGCACGACGACACCCGTCAGGGTCCAGGGTCCCGCCGAACGGCGCAAGGTCGAGGTCTACGACTTCCGTCGTCCGACGACCCTCGTGCGCGAGCACCACCGCATCCTCGAGATGGCGTTCGAGAGCTTCGCCCGTCAGTGGGGGACCCAGCTCACCGCGCGGGTCCGGGTCGTCTCCCAGGTGAGCCTGGCCGCGGTCACGATGCGCACGTACGACGACTACGTGGCCGGCCTGCCCGTCACGACCACGGTCGTGGTGTGCGAGATCGACGGCATCAACCCGCGTGCCGTCCTGCAGTTCCCCCACACCGACGCCCTGACGTGGATCGCTCACATGCTCGGCGCGGGCCCCTACATCCCGGCGATCGACCGCAAGTTCACCGACGTCGAGCGCGCGCTCGTGACCTCGCTGGTCACGGAGACGCTGCGCGACCTGCGCCACTCGATGGGCCGCCTCCTCGAGACCCCCGTGAAGATCGGCTCGATCCAGCACAACTCGCAGTTCGTGCAGGCCGCCCCGACCGCGGAGCTCATGATCGTCGCCGAGTTCAACCTCCGCGTGGGCGACGGGGCGTGCCAGGCGACGCTCGCGCTCCCCGCGGTCGCGCTGCTGCCCCACCTCGGCGAGGCGAACCCCGCCGACGACCCGGCCGACGCGGCCGCCCGCACCAGACGGCACCTCGCCCGCACGCTGGTCGACGTCTCGGTCGAGCTGTCGAGCGCGGTCATGACCCCCGTCGAGGTCGTCGGCCTGGCCGTCGGGGACGTCGTCCGGCTGCCGCACAACCGCTCCCGCCCGCTCGACGTCATCGTCGACGGCCACGTCCTGGCCCGCGGTGCCGTCGGCTCGTCCGGCTCCCGTCTCGCCTGCCGCATCGTCACCACCGAGGAGAACTGAAGCATGAGCACCGCCACCACCGCCGGTCGCAGCACGGTCGAGGCCGCGACGGACGCTGCCCGGGCGCTCGTCGAGCTCGTCCCGACCAGCACCCCCCTCGTCCCCGCGCTCTCGGGCGGCGCGCCGGTCGGTCCGCAGGCCCTCGCCGCGATCGTCGCCTCGTACGTCGGTGACCGCGGCACCGACATGGCGCTCGCGCTCATCGACGAGTCCTCGCTCGCCGACGCGTCCGAGACGCCCACCGTCGAGATGACCGACCTCCTGCGCCCCGCGCTCGAGGCGGCCGGCGCGACGACCGGCGTCGGCGTGCTGGGCGACGTCCGCGTGGGCGACGCGACCGAGCTCTTCGAGGACGAGGAGGCCGTCGTGTTCGAGCTCTCCGCCGGGGGCGGACCGACGGCCGGCTGGTTCGCGGTCCGCACGCGCAAGACCGTGCGGCCGCTGCCGGACGAGGCCATGACGAGCAGCCGGCTCGCGCGCATCTCCAACGTCGAGATGCGGCTCGCGGTGGTCGTGGGGCACACGCGCATGCCCGTGCGCGAGGTGCTCAACCTCGAGCCGGGCGCCGTCGTCGAGCTCGACCGCTCCGCGGGTGCACCCGCCGACGTGCAGCTCAACGGGCGGACCATCGCCAAGGGAGAGGTCGTGGTCGTCGACGGCGGCGACTACGGCGTGCGGATCACCAAGATCCTCGACGCGGACGACTGACCGGCGTGGACGTCACCACCGTGCTGCGGGTCGTCTTCTCGCTCGCGGTCGTCATGGGGCTGCTGTGGCTCTCGTACCGGGTCGCGGACCGCAGCAGGCGCTCGGCCCCCGCGGGCCGCGGCGCCCAGCTCACGGTCGTCGCGCGCCAGGGCCTGAGCCAGAAGAGCGCCGCGGTGCTCCTGGAGTCGGGCGGCGTGCGCTACCTGCTGGGGGTCACCGAGTCGTCGGTCACGGTGATCGACCAGGGGCCGGCGCCCGCCTCGGCGCCCGCTCCCGTGGGCCCCAGGCACGCGGTGCGCGACCCCGCCGCGTCCCGGCTCGGCCCGTTCAACGTCGTGAAGTCGACGCCCGGCCCCCGGCCTGCGCCCGCCGACGCCGTGGACCGGGCCGACCTCTCCGGCCCGACGGCGGGGCCGTCCTTCGACGAGGCCGTCCTGGCCGCCCGGGTCTGGCTCGACGAGGCGGTGGTCGCGGCTCCGCTCACGTCGCCCGACCTGCAGGCCGGCCCCGAGCAGGCCGTGACCACGACCGTGACGCCCGCTGCGCCGTCGGGCGGGCGTCCGGCGGTGACCGACCAGGCGGCGGCGCGCTCGTTCCTGGCCGCCGACACGTGGCGTCTGGCGGCCCGCTCCGTGTGGGGGCCCCGGCGATGAGGGTGCCCGTCACGCTGCGTCCGCGCACGCACCACGCCGTGGTGCTCGCTGCGGGGGTCCTGCTCGTGCTGCTCGTCCTGGTGGCCACCGTGCTCCTGGCGCCGGACGCGGGTGCCGCGCCGACCGACCCGACCGCGCCGACGGCCCCCGCCGACCCGACCGCGCCCGACGGAGGCAGCAGCTTCTCGGTCGAGATCAACGGTCCGAACGGCGAGCCGTCGTCGTCCCTCGTGACGCTCGTGGGCATCACGCTGCTCTCGCTCGCGCCGACGCTGCTGCTCATGATGACGTCGTTCACGAAGATCTTCGTGGTGCTGTCCCTGACGCGCAACGCGCTCGGCACCGGGACCGTGCCGCCCAACATGGTCCTCGCGGGGCTCGCGCTGTTCCTGTCGATGTTCATCATGTGGCCCGTGTTCGGCGAGATCAACGACGCGGCCGTCCAGCCCTACCTCGAGGGCACCACGACCTTCAGCCAGGCGCTCGACGCGGGCGCTGCACCGCTGCGCGAGTTCATGCTCGCCCACACGCGCGAGGAGGACCTCGCGCTCATGACGCGCGCGGCCGACCTCGAGAACCCCGCGACCATGGCGGACGTGCCGCTGACCACGCTCGTGCCCGCGTTCGTCATCTCGGAGCTGCGGGCCGCGTTCATCATCGGCTTCGTGGTCTTCGTGCCGTTCCTGGTGATCGACCTGGTGGTCGCGGCGGCCCTCATGAGCATGGGCATGATGATGCTCCCGCCCACCATGATCTCGCTGCCGTTCAAGCTGCTGCTGTTCGTCCTCGTCGACGGGTGGGGTCTCATCACGACCTCGCTCATCGGCTCGTACGGGGTGGTGTGACGTGGAGACGTCCGCCGTCCTGGACATCGCCACGCAGGCCATGATCCTCGCCGCGAAGCTCGCGGCCCCCGTGCTCATCACCTCGCTCGTCGTGGGGTTCTCCATCTCGCTCGTGCAGTCCGTGACGCAGATCCAGGAGGTGACGCTCTCGTTCGTGCCCAAGGCGGCGGCCGTCGCGGTCGCGCTCATCGTGTGCGGCAACTGGATGATCGGCGAGCTCGTCTCGTTCACGCACGCGATGTTCGACCTCATCCCGTCGCTGCTCGGCGGCGGCTGACGTCGGTGACGTTCGACATCGACCAGGCGTGGCTCCAGGCGACCCTGCTCGCCGGGGTCCGCCTGGCCGCGTTCATGGTCCTGGCGCCGCCGTTCTCCCACCAGGCGATCCCGCGCCAGGTGCGCGCCATCCTCGCGGTCTCGCTGGGGCTCGTGGTCTCGAGCCGGGTCGCGCCGACCTACGAACCGGTCGGCACCGCCACGTTCTTCGCGCACGTCGTCGCCGAGGCGGCCACGGGAGCCATGCTGGGCGCGCTCGTCATGATCGTGTTCTCGGCCGTGACCGCGGCCGGCTCGCACCTCGACCTGTTCGGGGGCTTCTCGATCGGCATGGCGTTCGATCCGCAGACCAACGCCGCCGGCTCCCAGTTCACGCGCCTGTTCGCCCTGGCCACCGTCGTGCTCATGTTCACCTCCGACGCCTACCAGCTCGTCGTCCTCGGCCTCGCGCGGTCCTACGACGTGGTGCCCGTGGGGTCGTTCGCCGGGGTGCCCGCCGAGTCGTTCGTCGCGGCCCTGACGGGCTCGTTCGTCGCGGGGCTCCAGATCGCCGGCCCCATCGTCGTGGTCCTCTTCCTGGCCGACGTCGGGCTGGGCCTCGTGACCCGGGTCGCCCCCGCGCTCAACGCGTTCGCGCTGGGCTTCCCGCTCAAGATCTTCCTGACCCTCTCGCTCGTCGGGACCGTGCTGGTGGCCCTGCCGCACGCCCTGTCCGCCCTGACCGAGCAGGCCCTGAAGCTGATGGGAGGGGTCGGCTGATGGCGGACACGTCCGAGGAGAGGACCGAGCAGGCCTCCGAGCGCAAGATGAAGGAGGTCCACGAGAAGGGCCAGCTCGGTCGCTCGCAGGACCTCACGGCATGGGTGGGCATCGCTGTCGCCGGCGCCCTGCTGCCCCTGACGCTCGGCAGAGCGGCGGGCGCCGCGACCGAGCAGGTCCACTCGATCCGCACCGTGATCGAGAACCCCGAGCCGGGGGTGGCCGTCGAGCTCCTGCAGGAGGCGCTGGGCTCGGTCCTGCCCACGATCGGGATGCTGCTCGGGGGGGTCGCGCTCGCGGCGGTCGTCGGGTCGGTCGCGCAGGGCGGCCTGCACCTGAAGAAGTTCCGCGGAGAGTTCGAGCACTTCAACCCGGTCAGCGGGTTCAAGCGCATCTTCGGGCCGCAGGCGCTGTGGAACGGCGTCAAGGCGTTGCTCAAGACGACCGTGGTCGGCGTGGTGCTCTACGTCGTCGTCCAGTCGCTCATGCCCGTGCTGCTGTCCGCGGGCGGGCTGCCCGTGGCGTCGTTGCTCGAGGCGGCCGGGTCGGGGGTGCGGTCCCTGCTGGTGTGGGCGACCGCCGCGGGGATCTCGCTCGCGCTGCTCGACGTCCTGGTGGTCGCCAAGCGCAACCGCAAGAAGACGCGCATGACCAAGAAGGAGCTCAAGGACGAGCACAAGAACAGCGACGGCGACCCCATGGTGAAGTCGCAGCGGCGGTCGATGGCCAGGTCGTTGTCGCGCAACCGGATGCTCGCGGCGGTCGCGGACGCCGACGTCGTGATCGTCAACCCCACGCACGTCGCGGTCGCCATCCGCTACGAGGCGGGGAAGTCCGCGCCGCGCGTCGTGGCCAAGGGCGCGGACCACATCGCCGCGCGCATCCGCGAGAAGGCCGAGGAGGCGCGCGTACCGATGGTCCGCGACGTCCAGCTCGCCCGCGCGCTCCACACGGTGTGCGACGTCGGGCAGGAGGTCCCCACCGAGCTGTACATGGCCGTCGCGCGCGTCCTCGCGTTCGTCATGGCGCTCGCTCGCCGCGGCGCCGCCGTCTCGTCCGTCCCGCACCGCCTCGCCCGCCCGGCCATCGCACCGGGGGAGTGGCCGCCCGACGACGGCGCCGGCGACCCTCCCTCGCCCGCGACCGGTGCGCCGGGCACCGGCGGACGGGGAGCCTGAGACGACGCGCGTCCGCTGTGCGGGGCCCCGCGTGCATAGGGCGTCGCGGCAGCACCTGCCACCGCTCCGCACCGGGAAGGACCAGGGTTCCGCGTGAAGAACCGCTCCCTCGCCATGATCGCCGTGCCGCTCGGCGTCGTCGGCATCGTGCTGCTGCTCGTCGTGCCGATCCCGGCCGGGATGCTCGACGTGCTCATCATCGTCAACATCCTGCTCTCGCTCGTGATCCTGCTGACCTCGATGTTCGTCACCAAGCCGCTGGACTTCTCGGTCTTCCCGTCGCTGCTGCTCGTCGCGACGCTCTTCCGGCTCGGGCTCAACGTCGCCTCGACCCGGCTCGTGCTCGGCAACGGCTACGCGGGAGAGGTCATCAGCGCGTTCGGCCACGTCGTGGTCAACGGGAACCTGGTCATCGGCATGGTCGTGTTCCTCATCCTGGTGGTCATCCAGTTCCTCGTGATCACCAAGGGCGCCGAGCGCGTCGCCGAGGTCGGGGCCCGGTTCACCCTCGACGCCATGCCCGGCAAGCAGATGGCGATCGACGCCGACCTCAACGCAGGGCTCATCAGCGAGAGCGACGCCCGTGCCCGGCGCGCCGAGGTCTCGGCCGAGGCCGACTTCTACGGCGCGATGGACGGTGCCTCGAAGTTCGTCAAGGGCGACGCCATCGCGGGCGTGGTCATCACGATCATCAACCTCGTCGGCGGGATCGTCATCGGCGTCGCCATGCACGGCATGCCCGTCGGCGAGTCGGTCGACACGTACTCGATCCTGACGATCGGCGACGGCCTCGTGACCCAGGTCCCGGCCCTGCTCATGGCCGTGGCCACGGGCATGATCGTGACCCGGTCCAACTCGGGCGAGGGGGACGTCGGCTCCCAGGCCTCGAGCCAGCTCGTCCAGTCCCGCCAGGCCGTGGCCATCGCCGGTGCCGCCTCGCTCGCGATGGCCTTCATCGAGGGCATGCCCAAGCTCCCGTTCATCGTCCTCGGGATCGGGCTGCTCGTCGCGGCGCAGCAGATCAAGGCGCGCCAGGAACGGGCCGCGGTCGCGCGGGCCGCGGCCGAGCAGCTCGAGAAGGGCCCGGCGGCGGCGTCTGACGGGACGGAGAACCTCATCGAGCAGATGCGCGTGCACGCCCTGGAGATCCTGCTGGCCCCCGACCTCGTGGACCTCGTGACCGGGGCGCACGACGACCTCCTCGGGCGCGTGCGTGCGCTGCGGCGCAAGATCGCGATGGACCTCGGCGTCGTCGTCCCGCCCGTGCGCACCCGCGACTCGATCGAGCTGCTCGCGTCGACCTACGCGGTGCGGATCGCGGGCGTCGAGGCCGGCCGCGGGCAGGCGCCCGCGGGCAAGGTGCTCGCGCTCGGTGACAACCTCTCGTCGCTGCCCGGTCAGGTGACCGTGGACCCCGTGTTCGGCATGGAGGGCAAGTGGGTGCCCGTCGAGATGCGGCACAGCGCGGAGATGGCCGGGGCCACGGTCGTCGACCGCGTCTCGGTCCTCGTGACCCACCTGTCGGCGATCATCTCGGCCAACGCTGCGCGCCTGCTCTCGCGCGAGGACGTGCGGGTGCTCACCGACGAGGTCAAGCGCGGCAACCCGTCGGCCGTCGACGAGCTCACGCCCGCGCTGCTGTCCCTCGCCGAGATCCAGCGCGTGCTCCAGGGACTGCTCGAGGAGCGGGTCGCGATCAACGACCTGCCGCGCATCTACGAGGCGCTCGCGCTCGCGGCCAGGCGTTCCACGGACGCCGAGCACCTCGTCGAGTCCGCGCGAGGGGCCCTGGGGCCCGCTGTCCCCGCGCGGCACACGGTCGACGGCACGATCCGGGTCGTGACGGTGGCGCCGGTGCTCGAGCAGGCCATGCTCGCCGGGCGGCAGCCCGGAGGTGAGCAC
>Ga0233375_1001194_pt1 | contig 12107 bp, 11 predicted proteins | sample ElkDunMinimDraft_10_FD_191539 | JGI IMG/M metagenome (GOLD analysis project Ga0233375, IMG submission 191539) | Fecal eukaryotic communites from dung pellets of Tule Elk in California, USA - Elk Dung E16 | ecosystem: Host-associated > Mammals > Digestive system > Large intestine > Fecal | place... | reverse complement strand
TGATGACGCCCATCTGACCGAACGTCAGGGCCAGGCCGAGCGCCGCGAGCAGCAGCACCGAGCCGAGGCTCAGGCCCGCGAAGAGCTGGGAGAACAGGGCGTCCATGCGGCGCCGCCTTCCGTGGGGGTGGTCGACGTCCCCGGCGGGTGGCCCGGTCCGGACCGTACGGCTCGGACCGGGCCACCGCTCAGGGGTGCGTCCTGGTGCGCGGGACGGGGATCAGGACAGGCCCTCGGCCCACTCGTAGCCCTCGAGGAACGGGTCCGGCTCGATCGGGCCGTCGGACTCCCACACCGGGTAGATGAGGCCGTCGGCGTCGATCTTGCCGATGTACGCCGTCTTGGCGATGTGGTGGTTGTCGCCGTTCACGGTGACGGTGCCCTCGGGGGCGTCGAAGGTGACGCCGTCGGCCGCGTCCTGGATGTCCGCGACCTCGAAGGACTCGGCCTTCTCGACCATGCCCTTCCACAGGTACAGCGAGGTGTACGCGGCCTCCATCGGGTCGGAGGTGGGGCGGTCCTCGCCGTACTTCTCCTTGAACGCGGCGACGAACGTCTCGTTCGTGGGCGACTCGACCGTCTGGTAGTAGTTCCAGGCGGTGAGCTGGCCGACGATGTTGTCGACGCCGATGCCGCCGACCTCCTCCTCGGCGATCGACACCGAGACGACCGGGACGGCGTCCGCGGTCAGGCCGACGTTCTTGTACTCCTTGAAGAACGCGACGTTGGAGTCACCGTTGAGCGTGTTGAACACGGCGTCCGCCCCGGACGCCTTCAGCTTGTTGACGATCGTCGCGAAGTCGGTGTGGCCGAGCGGCGCGTACTCCTCGCCGACGATCTCGATGCCGTTGGCCTCGGCGTAGGCGTTGATGATCTTGTTCGCCGTGCGCGGGAAGACGTAGTCCGAGCCGACGAGGAAGACCTTCTTCTTGCCCTGCTCGGCCAGGTAGTCCATGCCGGGGATGATCTGCTGGTTCGTCGTGGCGCCCGTGTAGAAGATGTTCGACGACGCCTCGAGGCCCTCGTACTGGACCGGGTAGAACAGCAGCGAGTTCCTCGACTCGAAGACCGGCAGCATCGCCTTGCGCGACGAGGACGTCCAGCCGCCGAAGACCGCGGCGACGCAGTCGGACGAGATGAGCTTCTCGGCCTTCTCGGCGAAGACGGTGGGCTCGGACGCGCCGTCCTCGGCGACGATCTCGAGCTGCTTGCCGAGCACGCCACCGGCCGCGTTGATCTCCTCCGCGGCGAGGTCGAGGGAGTCGCGGACCGTCTGCTCGGAGATGGCCATGGTCCCGGACAGGGAGTTGAGGAACCCGATCTTGACGGTGTCGCCGGACGTGTCGACGCAGGAGGAGCCACCGGACGCGGACGGCGAGCCGTCGGCGGCGTCCGCGGTGCGGGCGCCGCCGCAGGCCGAGAGCGTCAGGGCGGCCGCGAGCGCGGCCGCGGAGACGGCGAGCGCGCGCTTCCGGGTCGTCCGCGAGGGGAGGGGGTGAGTGGTCAACGGGATGCCTTTCGATCAGGACGAGCTGACGGGCGATGCCGGGCCCGGGCGCCGACCCACCGCGTGCCACCGCGCTGTGTCCCGCGGCGTATACAGGCCGGTGCCCATGGCCGAGGACGCTAGGGATGCCGTGTTTCGCGGATCGCCTGCGTTCGGTAAACATCGGGTTTCGCTCCGGACAGCACGAAGGCGGTGGACCGTCGGGTCCACCGCCTTCGTCAGGTCACGCACCGGGTCACCCGGCGACGCCCACCCCCCGCTGCAGGGACGCGCCGCGCAGGTGCCGCTCCGCCAGCAGCGCCCCGGCCCGCTCCAGCAGGACGGCCGCGTCGGTCATGCACCTGCGCACGTCGGGCTCGAGCTCCAGGAGCGACACGGCGCCCTCGACGCCCAGCCCCTGCAGGGCGGCGGCGGGCAGGTCGCACCGCCCCGAGACGACCAGCAGGCGCTTGTCGAGCGTGCGCGCGGTCTGCGCCACCCCCGCCACGACCTTGCCGCGCAGCGTCTGCTCGTCGACGCGCCCCTCCCCGGTGACGAGGACGTCGGCGCTGCGGGCGTAGGCGTCGAAGCCCACGAGCTCCTTGACCACCTCGATCCCGCTGCGGTACTCCGCACCGAGGGCCGCCAGCAGGGCGTAGCCCGCGCCGCCGGCGGCGCCGGCCCCGGGCCGGTCGGCGATCTCGCGGTACCCGGGCCCGTACGTCGCGGCGACGACGTCCACCAGCCGCGCCAGCCCGCGCTCGAGCCGGTCGACGTCCTGCGGGGTCGCCCCCTTCTGCGCCGCGAAGACGTGCGCGGCGCCGGCCGGGCCGAGCAGCGGGGCGTCGACGTCGGCCACCAGGGTGACGGCGACCCCGTCGGTCGACCGCCACACGTCCGCCAGGTCCACCGTGCACAGGTCCTCGAGGTGCCCCCCGCCCGGCCGCAGGTCGCGGCCCCCGGCGTCGAGGAACCGGCCGCCGAGCGCCGCGAGGAGCCCGACGCCGCCGTCGGTCGACGCGCTGCCGCCGAGCCCGACGTAGACGTGGTCGGCGCCGTCGCGGACCGCCGCCCGCACCAGCTCGCCGACCCCGGCCGTCGTGGCGTCGAGCGGGCGCAGCCCCGGCCCGCACAGCGTCATGCCGGCGGCGTCGGCCAGCTCGACGAACGCCGCGCGGCCCCGGCGGTAGTAGGGCCCGTCGACGGGCTCCCCCAGCGGGCCGGTGACGGTCGCCGGCCGGGCGGTGAACCCGGCGGCCACGAAGCACCCGGCGGTCCCCTCCCCGCCGTCGGCCATCGGCAGGCACACCACCTCGCAGCCCGGCCGGCCGTCGGCCGTGGCCTCCCCCAGCACGCGGCGCACGCCGGCGGCCACCGCCTCGGCCACGTCGAGGGCGGACGACGAGCCCTTGAACTTGTCGGGGGCCACGAGGACCCGGATCACGTCACCGGTCCCGTCGACGCGTCCGGCCCCGCAGCGTCCGGCCCCGCCGCGTCGGCCCGCGCCGACTCGGCGACCCACTCGAAGGCCCGCACGACGTGCTCGCGGGAGCACGCGGAGACCTCCTCGACCTCGCCGCGGCGGATCGCGTCGATGATCTCGCGGTGCTCACGCCACGACACGCTCACCCACGACGTGCTCGACGTCCGGCGCATGACCCGCTCGATGTCCCGCCAGTTGGCGCGCAGGAACCGCAGCATGAGCTCGCTGTCGGCCGCCTCGTAGAGCAGGGTGTGGAACCTGCGGTCGAGCACGGCCAGCTCGACGCCGTCCTGCGTCCGGTCGGCCTCGTCGCACAGCTCCGTCAGCTGCGTGGCGAGCCGCTCCCGGTCGGCGTCCGGGTACCGGGCCACCTTCGCGGCGATGAACGGCTCGAGGCACGACCGCGCCTCGTAGATCTCCCAGGTCGCCTTCATGCTGACCTCGGCGACCACCGACGTGCGGCGCGGGCGCGCCTCGACCAGCCCCTCACCCTCCAGCACCCGCAGCGCGTGCTTGACCGGCTCGCGGCTCACGCCGAGCTGCTGGGCGAGGTCCCGCTGGACGAGCTGGGACCCCGGGGGCAGCCGGCCGTCCATGATCGCGTCGCGGATCCGGTCGACGACCAGCACCGCGAGCGCAGGCGGGTCGACCGCGTCCATCCGTTCCGTGCCCATGGGGTCCGTCCTCATACGGTCGTGGGAAGGGACGCGCCGGTGCCGACGTCGTCCAGGTAGGTGGCCCTGCGGTCGGTCGGGGGCACGCGGCCCTCGAAGCCCGTGCGGTCGACGAGGTCCGCCACGTGCTCGACGTGCGCCTGCGCCGCGGCGAGCGCACGGCGGGTCAGGTCCGCACGGCCGGCCGCCGGCGTCGCCGCCTCGTCGGCCAGCAGCGCCGCCTGCTCCACGTCGACCAGCCGGGCGACGACGGGGTGCAGCACGTCGAAGTAGCGCTCGACCCTGCGCTGCGTCGTCTCGGTCCGCCACCAGAGGTCCGGCCCGTCCAGGCTCTCGGGGCGGCGCAGCTGGGCGGGGACCTCGAGGTCGTTCCAGAGGGGGACGAAGACCGACATGCACGGCGAGGCGAAGGACGCCCAGATCGTCGCGTTGCCGCGCTCGGCGTCGCCGTGCAGCTCGGCGACCGTGCTCGCCGCCGTCTCGAACCCCTCCGCCGTCGCGGCGTGCATGCACAGCGAGCCCTCGCTCGACGCGCTCGGCGCCCAGTCGTTGCCGGTCCGCCCCGAGTCGTCGCTGTGGTCGCGCAGGAAGCCCATCATCGTCGCGGGCACGACGCCCGTGCGGGTCCCGTCGCCGGCCAGCAGGCTCCCCGAGCGCCCGAGGCGCGCACGGCACGAGGGCAGCCGGTCGAGCCCGGTGTCGGTGTACGCCAGGGTCCAGCTGAACGGCTGCGACGGGTCGTGCCAGCCGTTGTCGACCGCGTGCTGCACGGCATCGCGCGAGATCAGGTCGTACTCGGTGCCGATCGAGTAGACGTTCGAGATGGACGCGACGTCCGTGACCTGCCGCGCCACCCAGTGCCGGGCCGACGTCTCCAGGACCCACGCCGTGGTGGGGTCCGCGAAGATGAAGCTGTTCTGGTACGCGGTCCGCCCCTCGAAGGAGCACGAGCCGGACTGCCCGTGCTCCTCGAGCAGGGCCGTCACCAGGTGCAGCGCCTCCGTCGCCGTCGTCGCGCGCTCGAGGGCGATGCGGACGTAGTCCATCCCCAGGAGGCCGGGCTCGACCGACGCCTCGTCACGCGACCACGCGGCCTCGTTCCCCACCGCGAGGCCGTGCTCGTTGATGCCGTGCTCGAGACCCCAGATCCACCACGGCTGCGACCCGATGAAGGCGTGCGTCCGCTCGACCTGGGGGATCGCGACGTGCGTGCACTGCACCATCGGCTCCTCGTGGGTCGCACGTGGCTGCTGGACCAGGTACTGCGCCTCGTTGGGCTCCCGGTCCGAGTTCTTCGCGAAGACCGGGTGGCCGGAGGCGGTCACGGAGCCGAGTGCGACCATCGTGTCGCACGACGGGGAGAACTTCATAGGGACGTCCCTTCTCGGAGGTGCCGGGCGCCGGTGCGACGCCGCGGGGCGTGCGTCAGACGGTGCCGGCGACGGCCGGTCGCTCCTGCGGCGCGCGGTTCGCGAGGCTGCGCTCCACCGACGGCGCGGCGCTGACCAGGAGCTGGGAGTACTCGTGCCGGGGGCTGTGGAGGACCTGCGTGGCGCTGCCCTGCTCGACGAACCGGCCCTTGAGCATGACCGCGACCTCGGCGGCGAGGATCTTGATGACGTTGAGGTCGTGCGAGACGACCACGTACCCCAGACCCCGCTCCTCCTGCAGGTCGATGAGCACGTTGAGCACCTGGGCGCGGACCGACACGTCCAGGGCGGAGACCGGCTCGTCGAGGAGCAGCGTCTGCGGGTCGAGCACGAGCGCCCGCGCGATCGCGACGCGCTGCCGCTGCCCGCCGCTGAGCGTGCGGATGCCCCGGTCCAGGGTCCGCTGCGCGAGCGACACCGACTCCAGCGCGCGCAGGATGCGGGCGCGGCGGTCCTGCGAGCTGCCCAGCCGGTGGATGGCGAGGGGCTCCTCGAGCGCCTGCGCGACCGTCGCGTTCACGGGCAGCGACGTGTACGGGTCCTGGAGCACCAGCTGGACCCGCCGCCGGTACGCCCGCATCTCCTGGCGGGACATCCGGCCCACGTCCTGGCCCTCGTACGTCACGCGCCCGCCGTCGGCGGGCAGCAGCCCCACCAGGCACTTGAGCAGCGTGCTCTTGCCCGCACCGCTCTCGCCGACGATGCCGAACGCGCGGCCGGTGCCGAGCGTGAAGCTGACCTCGTCCACCGCCGGGGCGGCGTCCGGGCCGTGCGCGAACGACTTGGTGAGCCGCTCGCAGACGAAGCTGTCCGTGGTCACGGGGCCACCGCCTCCAGGGGGTTGTGGCACGCGCGCAGCGTGCGCGTGCCGGGGACGAGCGGGGGTGTCTGCGTCACGCAGCGGTCCGTCGCGTACGCGCACCGCTCCGCGAACGCGCAGCCGGGACCGAGCCGTGACAGGTCCGGCGGCGTGCCGGGGATCGTCGGCAGGCGCGTGCCGGCGGTGATCCGCCCGGTGGGGACCGACTCGATCAGGGCCCGGGTGTACGGGTGGGCGGGACGCGTGAGCACGTCCGCGGTCTCGCCGTGCTCCACGATCCGGCCCGCGTACATCACCACGATCTCGTCGCTGACCTGGCTGACGACGCCCATGTCGTGGCTCACGATGATCACCGTGGTCGAGTACTCGACCTGGATCCGGGCGATCGCGTCCAGGATCTGCGCCTCGACGGTGACGTCCAGGTTGGTCGTCGGCTCGTCCGCCAGGATCAGCTTGGGGCCGTGCACCAGTGCCATCGCGATGAGGATGCGCTGGACCACACCGGACGACAGCTCGTACGGACGGGTCGCCATGAGCGAGGCCGCGTCCTCGAACCCGACGTCCGTGACCAGGGCCAGGGCCCGCTCGTACGCCGCCTGGCGGGAGACCCGCTCGTGCAGGCGCACCGCCTCGACGAACTGGTCGCCGACCTTGACCACCGGGTTCAGCGCACCGGCGGGGTTCTGGAAGACCGTCGAGATGTCCCGCCCCCGGATGCGGCGCAGCGCCGCCTCCGACGACCGCGTCAGCGAGACGCCCTCGAAGACCACGTCACCGCGCTCGACCACGCCGGGCGGGTCGATCAGGCCCAGGACCGAGCGCAGCAGCACGCTCTTGCCCGACCCCGACTCGCCGACGATCCCGACGGTGCGCCCGGCCTGCACGGTGAACGAGACGTCGTCGAGCGCCTGGACGCGACCCCCGTCGCCGTCGGGGAAGGACGTCGTCAGGCCGCTGACCGCCAGCAGCGGGTCGCGCCTGCGGGGGGCGTCGAGCAGCGCCCCGGTCCCTGCTGCGGGCTGAGCCGTCATGACTGCCCCTTCCTCTCCCGAAGTGCCACCCCGACGAGGTTGATGCCGAGGATGGCGGCGAACGTGACGAGCCCGGGGACCACGGAGATCCACCACGCGGAGGTGATGAACTGCTTGCCGTCGGCCATGATCGAGCCGAGCGACGGCGAGTCGGGGGGCGACCCGATGCCCAGGAACCCGAGCGTCGCCTCGAACAGGATCAGCGCCGCCATGTCGAGGACCGCCAGCACCGCCAGCGGCGCCAGGGCCGCCGGCAGCAGGTACTTGCGCAGCACCCGCAGGTTCCCGCCGCCGAGGATCTTGATGCCCTGGACGTAGTTCGCGTCCTTCTCCAGCCGCGTGGAGCTGCGCACCGCCCGGGCGTACGCCGGCCACACCGCCAGGCACAGGACGAGCGTCAGGGAGACGTAGCTGGGCTCCGCGATCGACAGGATCATCACGGCGAGCACGATGAACGGCAGCGCCATCTGGACGTCGGTGAGCCGCATGAGGACCGTCTCGACGGCGCCCCCGTAGTAGCCGGCCACCAGCCCGACCAGCAGGCCGATGCAGATCGCCGCCGCGACGGCGGATCCGGAGATGAGCAGCGACGCGCGCAGGCCGCCGGCCACCCGCAGCAGCATGTCCCGCCCGATCTGGTCGGTCCCCAGCAGGTGCCCGTCGCTCAGCGGCGGCAGGTACGCCCGGCCGGGGTCCACGCGGCCCGCGTCCTCGGGCGCCAGCAGCGGCACCAGGAAGGCGAGCGCCGCCGTGGCGAGCACCACGCCGTACCCGGTGAGCAGCAGCGCGCTCTGGCGCCGCCACCAGCGGACGACGGGGTGCCGTCGCGGTGCCGTCGTGCCGGCCGGCGACGTCGCCGGCGATCGCGTGCCCACGTCCGCGGTCATGCTGCGCTCCCTCCTGCCGTCGCGACGGTCGCCGTCGCGCGCGGCGCACGTGCCGGCCGGCGACGCGCCGGCCGCATCCGGGGGTCGAGGTACCCGTGCGACAGGTCGATGACCAGGTTGAGCAGCACGAAGACCAGCGCCGTGGTGATCGTGATCGCCTGGATCAGCGGGTAGTCCCGGCGCAGCACGGCGTTGAGCGTGAGGAGCCCCAGACCGGGGTAGTTGAAGATGTACTCGATCACCACGGCCCCGCCCAGCAGGAACCCGAGCTGGACGCCCAGCAGGTTGGTGACCGACACGGCCGACAGCCGCGCCCCGTGGCGCAGGATGATCTGCCAGACCGACGCGCCCCGTGACCGCAGGGCCTCGGTGAGGCTCCCGTCGAGCGTCGCGACGAGGTTGTTGCGGATGCTCTGCGTGAGCAGTCCGACCAGCGAGACCGCCAGGGCGATGCTCGGCAGGACGAGCGAGACCGGCCCGACGTACCCGACGGTGGGCAGCGAGAGCGCCGACGCCACGAGCGTGATCCCGACGAGCGCGATGAGGAAGTTCGGCGTCGACTGCGCGACGATCGAGAAGCCGAGGACCGCACGGTCCGTGACGGCCCGCCGGTGCCGCGCGGCGAGCGCGCCCAGCGGCATCGAGACGAGCAGGCCCAGGACGAGCGCCGTCACGACGAGGTACAGCGTGTACGGCAGGGCGTCGCCGATCAGCCCGAGCGTGCTGCCGTCGAAGAAGTAGGACGTCCCGAAGTCCCCGGTGACGAGGTCCCGCAGGTAGGTGAGGTACTGCACGCCGAGCGGCTGGTCGAGCCCGAGGGAGCGCCTGACCTCGGCCTGCACCTCCGGCGAGCTGGTGGGGGCGATGACCCGCGCGGGGTCCCCGGGGATCAGACGCAGGGCGAAGAACACCAGCGTCGCGACCCCGAGGAGCACCACGAGGGTCTGCCCGACGCGTCGGGCGATGGATCTCAGCATTCGACAGATCTCCTTTGATCCTTCGAGGTGCGGCGGCTCACTTCGCGAGGAACGCGTCCTCGATGCGGTGGTACGAGGTGGGGGGCACCTCGAGGTCGCGGACGTTGCGGGAGTAGGCCGTGATGAGCTCGCTCGTGAACATGGGGAACTCGAGCATCGACTCGTCCAGCGCGGGCATCAGCTGCTCGTCGATGAGCCGCTGCCGCTCGGTCCCGTCGAGGGCCGCCATCTGCGCGGCGAGCGCGTCGTCCACGTCGGGGTCGTTCACCGAGGTGACCAGCGCGTTGCCGAAGAGCGACATCATCACGCTGTTGGCGTCGTACGAGCCGAGGAACCAGCCGTGGTCGTACAGGTCGCCCATCTCGGGGTCGAACAGGCCCTGGTTGTACCGGGCCGTCTCGAGGGTCGTGAGCCTGACGTCGATCCCGACGTCGGCGAGGTTCTGCACGATGACCTCCCCGTACTCCTTGGTCATCGGGTAGAAGCCGACGGAGACCATGAGGTCCAGCGTCCGGAGCCCCTCACCCCCGGGGTACCCCGCCTCGGCCAGCAGCTCGCGTGCCCGCTCCGGGTCGTACGTCGGGAAGGTGGGCGAGTCGCTGTGGAACTCGTGGCTCGGGGAGAAGTACGACGTGTTGACGGTCCCGCTGCCCTGCAGGACCACCTCGACGATCTGCGGCACGTCGATCGCGTGGGCGATCGCCCGACGCAGCAGGGCGTTGTCCATCGGCGGCTTGGCGGCGCGGAACGCGAGCCACTTCGACTCGACCGTCGGGGTCCGGGTGATCGCCAGGCGCGGGTCGCTCTCGACGTCCGCGACCTGGTGCGGCTCGACCCGGTCGATGATGTCCGCCTGCCCGGAGCGCAGGGCGGCGAGCCGGGTCTGGCTGTCCCCCACGTACCGGAAGACGTAGTCCTTGATCTTGGGCTCCTCGCCCCAGTAGTCCTCGTTGACCGTGAGGTGGACGCCCTTCGCCTCGCTCTCGTACGACACCCAGCGGTACGGCCCCGTGCCGACGAACTTCTCGTCGAGCCGACCCGCCTCGATGAGCTCGGACGGTGCCACGACACCGGCGGCACCCGTGGCCAGCAGGCCCGCCATGGGCGCGAACGGCTCCCCGGTGTGGATGTCGACCGTGTGGTCGTCGACCACGTCGGCGGTGAACGGGCGCGGGAACGCCAGGGACCAGGCGACCTCGGGGCTGGACACGTACTCGATCGACGCCTTGACGTCCTCGGCCGTCATCGGGGTCCCGTCGTGGAACGTGACGCCCTCGCGCAGCTCCAGGCGCCACGTCGTCGGTGCGATGTTCTCCCAGCTCAGCGCGAGGCCGGGCTGGAAGGCGCCGTCCTCGTCGACGCGGACCAGCGTCTCGTACGCGGCCCGCTGCAGCCGGTCCTGGGCGAGGATCGTGTGGTCGAAGGGGTCCCAGTCGCCGGACAGGTTCTCCGCCGACAGGAAGGTCACCTTCCCCTCCGGCTCGGCCGGCGGCGCCGCGTCCGCGGGTGCCACCGCCATGTTCTGCGCGGGGGCGCAGGCCGTGACGACGAGGGCCGCGACGGCGGCGAGGCAGGACAGACGGATGCACCGACGACTCAGATTCACCATTGACTCCGAAGTTGGGTTTTGGGATCCCATCTGCCAGGAGTATGTCCGACGTACGTGACGTACGCAACACCCGCCCCGCCCGGATCAGGACCGAGGTCCCTCGACGCGGTGCGCCCGAGGCACCCGGTGTAAACATTCCGTTTCGGCTGTATACGTCTGCGGATACCGCGTCGCGCGGGGACCTAGGGTGCCCGTCATGAGGCTCACCCCCGCCGACACCGAGAAGCTGCTGCTGGCCGTGGCCGGCATGGTCGCGCGCGACCGGTTGGCCCGCGGCGTCCGGCTCAACCACCCCGAGACCGTCGCGCTCCTGAGCACCTGGGTGATCGAGCGCGCCCGCGACGGCGTGGGCGTCGAGCAGCTCATGACCGACGGCAGGTCCGTGCTGCGCCGCGACCAGGTGATGGCGGGCGTGCCGGAGATGCTGCACGACGTGCAGGTCGAGGCGACGTTCCCCGACGGCCGCAAGCTCGTCACCCTGCACGACCCGATCGCCTGACGGCACCGGCCCTCGACCACGCGCACCCACCCCGGAGGACACACATGGCAGGCACGTCCGGCGACGGCCCCGGTGCGGTGCGCACCCGCGAGGGCACCGTGGTGCTCAACGGCGACCGAGCAGAGCACGAGCGCCTCACCCTCGTCGTCGAGAACACCGGTGACCGACCCGTGCAGATCGGCTCGCACCTGCACCTGCCGGACGCGAACGCCGCACTCGCGTTCGACCGTGCGGCCGCCCACGGGTACCGGCTGGACGTCCCGTCCGGGACGTCGCAGCGGTTCGAGCCGGGCGCGTCGCGGACCGTCGACGCCGTGGCGATCCGCGGGGCGCGGCGCGTGCCGGGGCTGCAGCGCGGCAAGACGGACGGGGGTGCGCTCTAGATGGTCGCGATCCCCCGCGCCCGCTACGCGGCGCTGTACGGCCCGACGACCGGCGACCAGGTGCGCCTGGGCGACACCGACCTGTGGATCGAGGTCGAGGACGACCTGACGGTCGGCGGCGAGGAGGCCGTCTTCGGCGGCGGCAAGTCGATCCGCGAGTCCATGGCGCAGGGGTCGACGACCCGCGCCGAGGGTGCGCCCGACACCGTGATCACCAACGCCCTCGTCCTCGACTGGTGGGGTGTGGTCAAGGCCGACGTCGGCATCCGCGACGGGCGCATCGTGGCGCTGGGGCGCGCGGGCAACCCGGACGTCGCCGACGGCGTGCACCCGGACCTGCGCATCGGCCCGTCGACCGACGTCATCAGCGGCGAGGGGCGCATCGTCACCGCGGGCGGCATCGACGTGCACGTGCACTTCCTGTCCCCGTCGCAGGTGCACGAGGCCCTGGCGACGGGCCTGACGACGCTCGCGGGCGGCGGGACCGGGCCGTCGGAGGGGTCCAAGGCGACCACCGTGACGCCCGGCGCGTGGCACCTGCGGGCGCTGCACCGCGCGCTCGACACCACGCCGGTCAACCTGCTGCTGCTGGGCAAGGGCAACACCGTCAGCGCCGAGGGCCTCGCCGAGCAGGCCCTGGCGGGCGCCGGCGGGTACAAGGTCCACGAGGACTGGGGGTCCACACCCGCCGCGATCGACGCCGCGCTGCGTGCCGCCGACGACTGGGGCCTGCAGGTCGCGCTGCACTCGGACTCGCTCAACGAGGCCGGGTTCGTCGAGTCGACGATCGGCGCGATCGCGGGCCGGTCGATCCACGCGTTCCACGCC
>Ga0233375_1001193_pt1 | contig 12109 bp, 9 predicted proteins | sample ElkDunMinimDraft_10_FD_191539 | JGI IMG/M metagenome (GOLD analysis project Ga0233375, IMG submission 191539) | Fecal eukaryotic communites from dung pellets of Tule Elk in California, USA - Elk Dung E16 | ecosystem: Host-associated > Mammals > Digestive system > Large intestine > Fecal | place... | reverse complement strand
GCCTGGTCGTCCCGCCCGTGGTGTGGGACAGCGACGGTCGAGGCATGCACGACAAGGCCGCCGGCACGGTCATCGTCCGCACCTGACGCGCTCTCCCGGCAGCACGGGGTGTGCACCCGTGCCCGACGGCGCCGCTCGCCTCGACGCGTGGGGCCGCCTCAGCGCTCGCCCGCCCCGGGCGCGCGCCAGAGGAGCGTGTACCGCTGGTAGAGGCGGCGCGCGGCCGTGCAGCGGGCAGGATCTCCCGTGCTGCCGCACGCAGCTCGGCGTGGCTCGTGGTGACCTCCGCGATCGGCGAGCCGTCCACCCAGTCACCGCGGCGCCGTCGGGCGATCCTCGCTGCGGGGGCGGCAGCCGCGCTGACCGCCCGGTCCCAGGCCGTGCGCGGCCGCGTCAGGCCCACGACGGCGAGCGTCCCGAGACCCTGAGGATGCACGACGGCCCGCCGGTCACCAGGAGGTGACCGACGGGCCGGTGGCACGACGGTGCGGGAGTCAGCGCCCGCGCATGCCCTTGCGGTCGGGACGCGCACGCGTGGGGTCGATGCCCTTGGGGATCGGCAGGCGGGCGCCGCCGAGCGCCTTGAGGCGCTTGAGGACCTCGCCGGTCTCCGGCTTGGTGAGCGTCGGGCGCAGCTTCTGCACCGTGCGCGCGAGCTTCTTGAGCGGGACCTGACCCTCGCCGTTGCCGCACTGGATCGTGGTGACGGGGACGTTGGGCAGGACGCGCGTGATGCGGCGCTTCTCGCCGTCGAGCAGCTTGGACACGCGGTGGGTGGGCCCCTCGCCCACGAGGACGACGCCGGCGCGGCCGACGCCACGGAAGACGAGGTCCTGCTGGGGCGTCAGGGCGACGGGCTCCTCGTCGAAGGTCCAGCCGCGGCGGATGGTGCCGAGCGCGGCGCGCGCCGCCCCGGGCTGGCCCTCGATCCGGCTGTAGGCCGCGGTCTCGGCGCGGCGCGTCAGGACGAACAGCGAGCCGAGGAACGCGAAGGGCAGACCCACGATGAGGGTGTAGACCCACGGCCCCCAGGCCAGACCGATCCCGATCGCGACGGCGAGGATGCCGACGAACACGGCGAGCATGATCCAGGTGACCGCCGGGTCCTCGGCGCGCGTCATCTTGTACGCGTCCCAGACCTGGTGATACCAGCGCTGCTTCTTCTGCTTCTTCGGCTTGGTGCCGTCGACCCCTGTCGAGGGGGCGGTGCTCTTGTTGCGGGCCATGGTGCCTCAGTCTAGTGGTGGCGGAGAGTGCTGCGGTGAAGGGGCGGGGACGGCGGCGAGCCGGGCCCCGCCCTCGATTCTCTCGCACGTGGGCGGGGGAACGGGAGCGGGGCCCGGCTCGGGCTGATCGGGAGCTCGGCAGGTCAGCGGGCCAGCAGGCTCGCTGCCTCCTGGCGGGCCGTCGTGGGCTCGGTCAGGTGCGCGAGCGCGGCCGGGATCTCCATGCCGCGACGCTTCATGGCCTGGCCCCACAGGCGGCCCGCGCGGTACGACGAACGGACCAGCGGGCCGGACATGACACCGAGGAACCCGATGCGCTCGGCCTCGTCGGACAGCTCGACGAACTCCTCGGGCTTGACCCAGCGCGCCACCGGGTGGTGGCGCAACGACGGGCGCAGGTACTGCGTGATCGTGATGAGGTCGCAGCCCGCGTCGTGGAGGTCCGCCAGCGCCTCCTTCGCCTCGTCGATCGTCTCGCCCATGCCGAGGATGATGTTCGACTTGGTGACCAGGCCCGCCTCGCGCGCCCGCGTGATGACGGACAGGGAGCGGTCGTAGCGGAAACCGGGGCGGATCTGCTTGAAGATGCGCGGCACGGTCTCGACGTTGTGCGCGAGGACCTCGGGGCGCGACTCGTTGACCGCGTCCAGCAGCTCGGGGATCGCGTTGAAGTCCGGGATGAGCAGCTCGACGCCCGTCCCGGGGTTGAGCGCGTGGATCTGCCGGACGGTCTCCGCGTAGAGCCAGGCTCCGCCGTCGGGCAGGTCGTCGCGCGCGACGCCCGTGATCGTCGAGTAGCGCAGGCCCATGGCCTGGACCGACTCCGCGACGCGGCGCGGCTCGTCCGCGTCGAAGTCGGCGGGCTTGCCCGTGTCGATCTGGCAGAAGTCGCAGCGGCGCGTGCACTGGTCGCCGCCGATGAGGAAGGTCGCCTCGCGGTCCTCCCAGCACTCGAAGATGTTGGGGCAGCCCGCCTCCTCGCACACCGTGTGCAGGCCTTCCTTGCGCACGAGGCCCTTGAGCTCGGTGTACTCGGGTCCCATGGTCGCCCGGGTCTTGATCCACTCGGGCTTCTTCTCGATGGGGGTCGCGGCGTTGCGGGCCTCGACCCGCAGCATCCGCCGCCCTTCAGGTGCGATCGTCACGCGGTCTCTCCCAGTCCGTGGCGGGCTGTGGCCCCCCTGGAGTCGTGCCCGGTATCGGGTGAAAGTCAGACTACGCCAGGAGGCGTCGGGAGGACGGTGGTGTCCACGGTGGCCCGGCGCGACCTGAGCGAGAGGCCCGTGACGAGGAGCAGCGCGGCCGCGACGGCCGGCAGCGCGAACGCGGCAGCGGTCCCGGCGCCCTCGGCGACCTGGCCGCCGACGCTCGCCCCGAGCGCGACGCCCACGACGTTCGCGCTCGCGAGCATGGTCATGGCGGCCCCGCTGCGGCTCCTGGGGCTCAGGTCCCCGCCGACCGTGAAGATCGTGACCATGACGGGTCCGACGAACAGCCCGAACAGTGCGAGCGCACCGATCAGGGTGCCGAGCGAGCCGCTGCCACCCGCGAGGAACATGAGGATCGCGGTCACGGTGAGGCCGGCGGCGAACGAGACCCAGCGCGAGCGTGCGCCGAATCCCGCAGGCAGGGCGACGACGGCGAGCGCCGTGATGGCGGACCCGAAGCCGAGCACCGCGTACACCAGGCCCGCCTGCTCCTCTGCGCCGGCGTCGCGCATGAACGACGTGACGGCCGTCTGGGTGCTGCCGAACAGCATGCCCATCGCGAGCATCCCGAGGACCGGGACCAGCACGCGGCGGAAGAGCCCCACGAACGAGCCGTGCGCGTCGAGGCCGGCTGCGGCCTGCGCAGCGGCGGTCGGCCTGGGGGCGCCGGGGGGAGCCGTGGGGTGCAGCGCGAACGCCAGGCCGAACACCGCGCACACCGCGGCGGCGACCAGCATCGCGGCCTGCGGGGACCACACGCTCGCGAGGATCCCGACGAGGGCCGGCCCGAGCACGAACCCGATCTCGTCGGCCGTGCTCTCGTAGCCCATGGCGGCCAGCAGCGTGCGCGGCCGGTGCTTGGTCATGGCGATCCAGCGCACGCGCGCGAGCGGCCCCACCTGGGGGGCGAACGCGCCCACGAGAGCAGCAGCACCGAGGATCACGCCCGGCGAGGCCTCGGCGCTCGCGGCCTGGACGAGCGCCAGCACCGCCAGGACGTTCAGGGGGACGACGACGAGGAGCACCGGGCGCTGCCCGGCGCGGTCGGCGAGGGAGCCCTGGGTGGGGCCGCCCAGGGCCGTGCCGACGGCGGCCGCCGCGCTGGCCAGCCCGCCCAGGGCGAGCGAGCCGGTCGTGGTCGAGACCAGGAGCAGCGTGCCGATCGTGATCATGGAGAACGGCAGGCGGGCGAGGAAGGCGACCGGTAGGAACGCCTTGCCGGCCAGGCGGGGGAGCTCGGCGTAGGTGGCGAGGGGGCCGCGGCGCGGCTCTGCGGGCTCGGGCGACGGGGTGCCGGGGGCGCCCGTGCCCGCTGACGTGCTGGGTGTCGTGGCGCCGGGTGCAGCGGCGCCGCCGCCGACCGCGCCGCGGGGCTCGGAGGGCACGAGGGGGCTGGGAGTGCGGGTCATGGGGTCCTTCAGGGTCGATCAACTCGCGCACCGACCCACCCGTACTCCGGTTGCGCAACGATTCCCTTGAGGTGAGGCCCATCCTAGCGCCGACCGGCGCTGGAGGGGAGAGGGCTGTGCGGGGCCGTGCGCAGGGGGAGCGGCCTCGGCCGGCTGCGTCAGGCGGTACCGGGAGCGGCGGTGAGCCGGCTCACCGCCAGCAGCGGCCCCAGGTGCTCGTGCAGCGCGGCGACCAGGAGCGGGGTCGCCTCGTCGATGGTGACCCTGCGCCCCGTCTCGAGCGTCAGCGACGTGACGTCGGCGTCCGAGATGCCGCACGGCACGATCCGGGAGAACTCGCCGAGGTCCGGGCAGCAGTTGAGCGCGAGGCCGTGCATCGTCACGCCGCGCGCCACGCGCACCCCGATCGCGCAGACCTTGCGCTCGCGGCGGGACGGTGTGGCGGCGAGCCAGACGCCGCTGCGGCCCTCGACGCGGTGCGTGGCGAGCCCCAGCGCGGTGCACACGTCCATGACGGCGGCCTCGAGCGCCCGGACGTAGGCGACGACGTCGACGGGCTCGGCGAGCCGGACGACGGGGTAGGCCACGAGCTGGCCGGGGCCGTGCCAGGTGATCTTCCCGCCGCGGTCGACGTCGACGACGGGCGTGCCGTCGTCGGGCCGGTCCGCGAGGTTGGTGCGCCTGCCTGCGGTGTAGACGCTTCTGTGCTCCACGAGGATCACGGTGTCCGGTGCGAGACCGTCCACGACCTGCTGATGGACGTGGCGCTGGAGGTCCCAGGCGTCCTGGTAGTCGGTCAGGCCCGGCCCCTCGGTGCGCAGCTGCATGCGCCTCAGGCTAGTCCTCGCCCGCCCGCGGGTGGGCCTCGACCATGGTGATGAGGATCTCACGCAGCGTGGCGACCTGGTCCTCGCTCAGCCCACGGGTGCTGAGCTCCTCCGCGGGACGCGGGCTCGCCGCGGAGAAGGCCGCCGTCCGTCCGGTGGGCGTGATGGCGACCGTCCGGCGCCGCCGGTCGGTCGGGTCGTCCTCGCGCGTGATGTAGCCCGACCGCTCGAGCCGTGCCAGCACGCGGCTCATGGTCTGCTCGGTGATGTTGGACTCGGCCGCGAGCTGCCGCTGGGTGCGGGGGCCCGCGAGGAGGTGCAGGAGGACGGGCATCGAGGCGTGGTTGAGGTCCCAGCCGTCGAGGTGATGGTTCCACTCACGCTCGATCCGGCGGGTCACCGCCGACAGGAGCCGACCTGTCGGCCAGTCCTTCGGTTCCCTGCTCACCGGGTTTGCGTCCACTTGCTTCTGAGACCTCCGTCGTCAATAGTACTCAGCATGCTGAGTAATCGCTGGAGTGGTGTGCTCCGAGGCCTGGTCATTGTCGCAGTGCTGGGAGTATGGCTTGCCATCGGCGCGCTCGGAGGTCAGGCGCAGGGCAAGCTCAGCACCGTCCAGACCAACGATTCCGCGGCCTTCCTGCCGTCGAGCGCCGAGTCGACCCAGGCCGCGGAGAAGGCGCAGGCCTTCGTCTCGAACGAGTCGCTGCCCGCGCTCGTCGTCGCGGTCCCCACCGGCGGAGGCGCCGTCACGCCCGAGCAGCTCGCGAGCCTGCAGGCCGTCGCGGCCGACCTCGCGGCGCTGCCGCTCACGGGCGCCGGGTCCGGCGACCCTCAGACCGTCGGTGACACGCTCACCTCGGACCCCGTCGTCGTCCCGTCCGAGGACGGCGAGGCGGCCATGATCATCGCCTCGCTCGACGCCGCGCAGTCCTCCGACCTCCTGGCCGACGACGAGCGCGTCAACAACGCCGTGATCACCGAGATCCGCGCCGAGCTGGAGACCGCGCTCGCCGACTCGGGCCTCGAGGTCTGGGTCACCGGACCCGCAGGCTTCGTGGCCGACCTGGTCAACGCGTTCGGCGGGATCGACACGGTGCTGCTGCTCGTCGCGCTCGGCGCCGTGCTGATCATCCTCGCGATCGTCTACCGCTCGCCGATCCTGCCGTTCATCGTGATCCTGACCGCGGTCTTCGCGCTGTGCCTCGCGGGCCTCGTCGTCTACCAGCTCGCCGACAACGGCACCCTGACCCTCAACGGTCAGGCCCAGGGCATCCTGTCGATCCTCGTCGTGGGCGCCGCGGTCGACTACTCCCTGCTCGTGGTCGCGCGCTACCGCGAGGAGCTGCGCGCCGTGGAGAGCCCGTACGTGGCCGTCCGCCGTGCGCTGCGCGCCTCGATCGAACCGATCGCGGCCTCCGCCGGCACCGTGATCGCCGGCCTGCTGTGCCTGCTGCTCTCGGACCTCGGGTCCAACCGGAGCCTGGGGCCCGTGGGCGCGATCGGTATCGCCGCGGCGTTCCTGGGAGCCCTGACGTTCCTGCCCGCGCTGCTCGTGATCGGCGGCAAGCGCTCGCGTGGCATCTTCTGGCCCCGCAAGCCCGCCTACGACCCCGCAGCGGCCGACGAGGCGCAGAGCTCGGTGGCAGCGACGACGACGGCGCCCGCTGCCGAGACTCAGGAAGGCGCGGGCGACCGCGCTCTGGCCGCGAGCCACGACGTCGAGGTGCACGTCGCGGGCCACGGGATCTGGTCCCGCGTCGCCAGCTTCGTGGGCCGGCGCGACCGGGCGGTGTGGATCGTCACCACGCTGGTCCTCGCGGGCTGCGCGGCGTTCGTGCCGACGTTCCAGGCCGAGGGCACGAGCGACTCCGACGTGTTCCTGACCCAGGTCGACTCGGTCGACGGCGAGGAGGTGCTCGAGGAGCACTTCGGGGGAGTGGGCGCCCAGCCCGCGATCGTCGTCGCACCCGAGGAAGACCTCGACCGCGTCCTCGAGGCCGCCACGAGCACCGAGGGCGTCGCCTCGGCCGCCCCCGTGACCGAGGGCGGCTCGGGTGGGGCGCCCGGGGCACCCGCGCAGGGACCGCCGCTCGTGATCGACGGGGACGTGCGCATCGACGTCGTGACCGAGGACCCGAGCGACACGAGCGCTGCGACCCAGACGGTCGCCGCGCTGCGCGACGCGGTCCACGAGGTCTCGCCCGACGCCCTCGTGGGCGGGGCGACGGCGGAACGTCTGGACACCCAGATCGCGGGCGACCGTGACCTGCGGGTCATCGTGCCCGTCGTCCTGGTCGTGATCCTGCTGATCCTCATGCTCCTGCTGCGCTCGGTCCTCGCACCGGTGCTGCTCATGGCGGCCAACGTGCTCTCGTTCGGTGCCGCGCTGGGTGTCTCGGCGATCGTGTTCAACCACGTGCTCGACTTCCCCGGGGCCGACCCCACCGTCCCGCTCTACGCGTTCTGCTTCCTCGTAGCGCTCGGCGTGGACTACTCGATCTTCCTCATGACCCGCGTCCGCGAGGAGTCGGGCATCATCGGCACGCGACGCGGCACGCTGCGGGCGCTCGCGGTCACGGGCTCGGTCATCACCTCGGCCGGCGTGGTGCTCGCGGCGACGTTCGCGGCGCTCGGTGTGATCCCGCTGCTCTTCCTCGCGCAGCTCGCCTTCATCGTGGCGTTCGGCGTCCTCGTGGACACCCTCGTCGTGCGCAGCCTGCTCGTGCCGGCACTGGTGCACGACATCGGACGCGTCGCGTGGTGGCCGGGCAAGCTCCGCCGCGCAGCACCCTGACGGTCCGCGGGTGTCCGGGCGGGCCGCCTCGCGTCAGGCGGCTCGCCCGGACCTGCTCCGCGGTCGGGCCGTGGGGCCGTGCGCGTCAGGACCCGGCAGGCACGGGCTCCGAGGGGCAGTCGGCCAGGACGGTGGCCATCGCGTCACGCTCGGACGGGGTGACCCACAGCTCGTAGGTGGCCTTGACCGCGATCTGCCGCGCGACGTAGGTGCACCGGAAGGCGTGGTGGGGCGGGAGCCAGGCCGACGCGTCGCGAGCCCCCTTGGACTGGTTGGCCGACCCGTCCGAGGCGAGCAGGTTGAGCGGGTCGTTGGCGAACTGCTGCCGCGTCTGGTCGTCCCACGACTGGGCGCCCTTGCGCCAGGCGTCCAGGAGCGGCACGACGTGGTCGATCTGCACGGCCGCGCTGGTCTTGTTCCCGCGCGTGAAGGCGATCGTCTGGCCCGTGTAGGGGTCCTCGAAGGTTCCGGTGCGCACCTCGCACGCCTTGTCGCGGGTCGAGAAGGTGAGGTCCGTCAGGTCCCGAGCGAGCACGTCGTTGCGGGTGTCGCACCCGTTGCCGTCCACGTCGGCCCAGGCCGAACCGAAGTTCTCCCGCTCGTACCCGGTCGACGCGGCGACGCCCTTGACCTCGAGCGTCGCGAGGACCGCGAGGGCCGTACCGGGTGCCGGTGCCCCGTTCGCCTCCACGGTCTGCTGGTTCACCCCGTTGGCGACGACGACCACCAGCGCCAGCGCGATGAGGGTGATGCGGAGGGCGCGCCGCAGACGCGCGCCCCTGGTGCTCTTCGAGCTCGTGCTCTGGGTGCTCAAGGGACGACCTTCCCGGTCTCGGACGCGCCGAGAACGACAGTTCCAGGATAATTCGGTACATTCTGCCAGGTATGCGGGGTCGCTTGGGACGCCGGTTAGATTGGTCGGCATGAGTGCACCCACTGAGCAGGAGCCGGGCCCTCGGAGCGGGCCCGCACGGATCGGTCTGGTCGGCTACGGCGGGGCAGGCCGGGGGATCCATGCCCGGCTCGCCCGTGAGGCGGGGCTGGTGGTGACCGCGGTCGTCGCGCGGGACCCGGGGCGTCGCGAGGCCGCTGAGCAGGACTGGCCGGGCGTCCGGCTGCACGACGACCTGGCCGGGCTCCTCGCGGACCGGGGCGCCTACGACGTCGTCGTGATCGCCAGCCCTTCGGCGCTGCATGCCGACCACGCTGCCGCGGTCGCGCAGGCGCGCGTGCCGTTCGTCCTCGACAAGCCCATCGCGCTCGACGGCGAGCAGGCGGCCCAGGTCGTGGAGTCCGCCGCCGTGTCCGGGACCCCCTTCACCGTCTTCCAGAACCGGCGCTGGGATCCCGAGCAGCTCACGCTCGCGTCCGTGCTGGCCTCGGGCGAGCTCGGGCGCGTGCACACGTTCGAGCGACGCTGGGAGCGGTGGCGCCCCGTCCCGCAGCAGCGCTGGAAGGAGAACGACCCGGTGGGGGGCGGTCTCCTGCTCGACCTCGGGCCGCACCTGGTCGACTCGGCCACCCAGCTCTTCGGCCCGGTCCGGTCGGTGTACGCCGAGCTGCGTGCCCTGACGACCCCGACCGAGGACGACGTGTTCCTCACGCTCCACCACGCCCCGAGCGCAGGTCGGCAGGTGGTCAGCAGGTTGTGGGCGGCCTCGGTCGTCGGTGCTCCCGGACCCCGGACCCGCGTGCTGGGCGACGGCGGGGCGTACGTCGTGACCACGTTCGAGAACGACGCGTCGCCCTTCGAGGTCTTCGACGACGACGCCCCCGAGGGCAGCGAAGGCTGGCTCACCCGCGGGCGGGAGCGCGCGCCGGTGCCCCGCGCGCCGGGCGGCCACGCCGACTTCTACCGGGCGGTGGCCGCATGGTTGGAGGGCGGGCCGGTGCCCGTCGACCCCGCCGACGCGGTGCGCACCGCGCGCGTCCTGGACGTGGCTCGCGAGAGCGCGCGCAGCGGGAGGCGGCTCGACGTCTGACCGTCGCGCCCCGCGAGCGGACGAGCATGTGGACAACCCGCGTCCCGCCGACGGGCTCTGCTGAGATGGGGCCATGTCGAGAGTCCGGGTGCCCCGCCCTGCCCGCCCGAACGGACGAGGCGCGCCCGGTCGCGCTGCGCCCCCTCCCGCGGTAGCCGACCTCCTGTCCCGGCGCGGGTGGGGGGTGGTCGAGCAGGGCGAGGAGGAGGGCCGCCTGGACGTGGCGGCCCGGCGATGGGTCGTCTCGGACGGCACGGGGAGCTACCTGGACGTCGGACTCGTGGTCGTGCCCCCCGAGCCTGCGGCGAGGGCCCTGCTGGTCGAGCGCCTCGCCCTGCTGCGGTCCGTCGACGACGAGCACCTCGCGGGCGTCGAGGAGATCGTCGAGGCGGGTGCCGACGGTCTCGCGGTCGTCTCCCGGCGGCCCGCCGGGGGAGGGCTCGGGCTCCTGCTCGCCTGCCGGGGCCCCTTCGGGGCGGGCGAGGCCGTGACGCTGCTGGTGCCCCTCGCGCACGCGCTGGCAGCACTCCACCGGGTGGGGCTCACGTACGGCGGGGTGGGCGTCCCGGACGTCCTGGTCGGGCCGCAGGGACGAGCGACCCTGCGCGCGCCGCTCGACCTGTGCGCGCTGCCGCCCGCCGACGACGTCCGCTCCCTCGCCGAGCTCGTCGGCGGGCTGCTGACGCCGCTGCCGGTCGCTCCCGTCGGCGCCGGGACGTACGGCGAGCCACCCGACGGGGCCGACGGGGCCGACGGGGCCGACGGGCGCGAGGTGAGCCTCGCTGCGCTGCACGCCGAGCTCGCCGCCGCTCGGCGCGCCGATCCCCGGGCCCGGCCCGAGGTCGGGACGCTCGCGGCGCTGTGCTACGAGGCGGCGCCGGCGACCGCGATCGTCATGCCGGACGGTGCCCGGCTGGCCGCGGCGGCCCTCGCCGCCGGGCCGGGCCCCGCTCCGGTGCGAGGCTACGCACCGCCGGTCGTGGGGGACGGGGCGATCGACGACACGGTCGCCCGCTCGCCGGTCACGACGCGCGCGGAGTCCCGCCGGGATCCCGTGGGCAGGCACGGGCCGCAGCGTACGCGTGCGCTCGGGAGCAGGGCACGAGGCGAGCGGCGGAGTCCCTCCGCAGGGTCCGGACGTTCCCCGGGGCTCGTCGCCGGAACGGTCCTGCTGGTGTGCACGGTGCTCGTCGGGGGAGGTCTGCTCGCGCGTCAGTCCCTCGTGGCCCCGCGCGAGGCGCCCTGGGCGCCGCACCGCGAGGCGCAGACGGCCGGCTCCGCGCAGGGCGACCCCACCCGTCGGCCCGACGACCCGGCCGGCGCGGCGGCCGAGCTCACGCAGCGCCGGATCGACCTGCTGACGGGGGAGCGGGAGCCCTCCGAGGTGCTCGTACCGGGTTCGCCCGCCGAGTCCGTGGACGCCGAGCTCCTGGCTCGTGTGCGCACCTCGGGACTCGTCGTCGAGGGTGCCCGCGCGGTCGTCGACGGTGCACGCCAGGTGGAGCCGGGCACGGGTGGCACACCACCGGTGCCGGGGTCAGCGCCGACGGAGGAGGCGGAGGTCGAGGTGACCTACTCGGTCACGGCTCACACCCAGCGCGCGGCGGACGGGTCCGTGACGTCCGTGCCCGCGGCCCCTGCCACCACGGCGCTCCTGACGCTGCGCTGGACCGAGGCCGGCTGGCGGGTCAGCGACGTGGCGTGACGGACGGACCTCAGACCGAGACGACCCACTGCGCCGCCGACCCGAGGTCCGGGTGCTCGAACGTGAAGCCGCTGGCCTCCAGCACCCGGGGCAGGGCGCGCTGGGAGCCCAGGACGTCGGACGCGAACTCGCCGAGCGCCACCTTGAGGGCGACCGACGGGACCGCGAGCACGGCCGGGCGGTGCAGCGCCGTGGCCAGGGCGCGCGTCACCTGGGCGTTCGTCGCGGGGGACGGGCCAGTGAGGTTGACCGGGCCGTGCACGTCGGCGTCGAGCAGGTGCAGCACGGCCGAGACGTGGTCGCGCAGCGTGATCCAGCTCCAGTACTGCTCGCCGCTACCCAGCCGCCCGCCCAGCCCCCAGCGCAGGAGAGGGAGCATGCGGGCCAGCGCGCCGCCGTCGGGCGTCATGACGATGCCCGTGCGCAGGTGCGCGACCCGCACACCCGCGTCCTGCGCCGGGCCCGTCGCGGCCTCCCACTCGGTCACGACGCGCGCCAGGAACCCCGTGCCCGGCCCCGAGGTCTCGGTCAGCACCTCGGCGCCCCGGTCACCGTAGTAGCCCACCGCGGTGCCCTGGAGCAGGACGGGCGGCGGGGCGTCGAGGTGGGCGAGCGTACGAGCGAGCAGCCCCGTGGTGCGGGTGCGCGACTCGAGGATGGTGCGCTTGTACTGGGTGGTCCAGCGGTGGTCCCCGACGCCCGCGCCCGCGAGGTTGACCACGGCGTCGGCGCCCTCGAGCGCCCGAGGGTCCAGAGCCTCCTCGGCCGGGTCCCAGAAGTACTCGTGCGGGGTCTGCGGCGGTCGGCGGACCAAGCGGCGCACGGTGTCCCCGCGCTCGCGCAGTCGTTCGAGCAGCTCCGTACCGATGAGACCGTGCGACCCGGCCACGACGATGTCCATGCGACCACGGTACGGCCCCCGGGGTCGGAGTGCGTCGCCCGGGCGAGCGCCGGG
>Ga0233375_1001192_pt1 | contig 12124 bp, 7 predicted proteins | sample ElkDunMinimDraft_10_FD_191539 | JGI IMG/M metagenome (GOLD analysis project Ga0233375, IMG submission 191539) | Fecal eukaryotic communites from dung pellets of Tule Elk in California, USA - Elk Dung E16 | ecosystem: Host-associated > Mammals > Digestive system > Large intestine > Fecal | place... | reverse complement strand
GTCGTCACCCTCGTTGTGCCCACGGCGGCGGTAGCAGATCATGTCGATGATCACGTCGCGGTCGAACTGCTCGCGGAACGCGAACGCGAGCTCGGCGACGCGCACGCACGCCTCGGGGTCGTCCCCGTTGACGTGGAAGATCGGGACCTGGTAGCCCTTGGCGACGTCGGTCGAGTAGAGCGTCGAGCGCGACGAGGAGGGCCCGGTGGTGAAGCCCACCTGGTTGTTGATGATGACGTGGATCGTCCCGCCCGTGCGGTAGCCGCGCAGCTGGGCGAGGTTCAGGACCTCGGGGACGACGCCCTGGCCCGCGAAGGCGGCGTCGCCGTGGATGAGGATCGGCAGGACGGAGAACCCGTCGCCGCCCAGGTCGATCCGGTCCTGCTTGGCGCGCACGATGCCCTCGAGCACCGGGTCGACCGCCTCGAGGTGCGAGGGGTTGGCCGCGAGGTAGACGCGCGTCTGTGCACCGGACTCGGCCGAGAACGTGCCCTCGGTCCCGAGGTGGTACTTGACGTCGCCCGAGCCCTGGACGCTCTTGGGGTCCTGGTTGCCCTCGAACTCGGCGAAGATCTGCGCGTAGCTCTTGCCGGCGATGTTCGCGAGCACGTTGAGGCGTCCGCGGTGCGCCATGCCGATGCAGACCTCGTCCAGCCCGCTGTCGGCGGCCTTGGACAGGACGGCGTCGAGCAGCGGGATGACGGCCTCGCCGCCCTCGAGCGAGAACCGCTTCTGGCCGACGAACTTGGTCTGCAGGAAGGTCTCGAACGCCTCGGCCGAGTTCAGGCGGCGCAGGATGCGCAGCTGGTCCTCGCGCGGGGTGCGGGCGTACCCGGACTCGAGCCGCTCCTGGAGCCAGCGGCGCTGGGCACGGTCCGCGAGGTGCATGTACTCGATGCCGATCGAGCGGCAGTACGAGTCGCGCAGCAGCCCGAGGATGTCGCGCAGCGTGGACTTGGTCTTGCCGCCGAAGCCGCCCGTCGGGAAGGTCCGGTCGAGGTCCCACAGCGTGAGGTCGTGGGTCTGGACGTCGAGGTCCGGGTGCTTGCGCTGGCGGTACGCGAGCGGGTCGGTGTCCGCCATGAGGTGCCCGCGCGAGCGGAACGAGTGGATGAGCTCGGCGATCTTGGCGGGCTTGGCCGCCTCGATCTCCGCGTCGGTCGTGTTGTCGCGGGTCCAGCGCACCGGCTCGTACGGGATGCGCAGCGCGGCGAAGACGCGGTCGTAGAACCCGTCCTCGCCGATCAGCTTGAGGCCGAGGATGCGCAGGAACTCGCCGGACTGGGCGCCCTGGATGATGCGGTGGTCGTAGGTCGAGGTGATCGTCAGGACCTTCGACACGCCCAGGCGGGCGAGCTGCTCGACCGAGGCGCCGGCGAACTCCGCGGGGTAGTCCATGGCGCCGACGCCGATGATGGTGCCCTGGCCCTGCATGAGGCGCGGGACCGAGTGCACGGTGCCGATGCCGCCGGGGTTGGTGAGCGAGATCGTCGTGCCCGCGAAGTCGTCGACCGAGAGCTTGTTGCCGCGGGCCCGGCGGACCAGGTCCTCGTAGGCCGCCCAGAACTGGGCGAAGTCCATCTGCTCGGCCTTCTTGACGCTCGGCACGAGGAGCTGGCGGGTGCCGTCGGGCTTGGCGAGGTCGATCGCGAGGCCGAAGTTGACGTGCGCCGGGTTCTTGACGGCCGGCTTGCCGTCCACCTGCGTGTAGCTCGCGTTCATGGCCGGCATCTCGCCCAGGGCCTCGACGAGCGCGAACCCGATCAGGTGCGTGAACGAGATCTTCCCGCCCCGCCCGCGAGCGAGGTGGTTGTTGATCACGATGCGGTTGTCGACCATGAGCTTGGCCGGCACGGCGCGCACCGAGGTCGCCGTGGGGACCTCGAGGCTCGCTTCCATGTTGACCACGACGCGGGCCGCGGGGCCGCGCAGCTTCTGGACGTCGTCCGTGGTGTCGGGAGCGTCCGACTTCGACTTCGCGGCGGCCACGGCGGCGTAGGGGGCCGTGGCCGGCTGTGCGGTCGCGACGGGACGGTTGGCCTTGACCGCTGCGATCGCCGCGTTGACGGTCGGGTCGGCGGGGACGGCGGGGGAGCGGCGGCGCTGCGCGGACTCGCCGGCGGCCGAGCCGTCGGTCGCGGGGACCGTGCCGGTGGCACGGGCCGGCGGCGCTGCGGGCTCGTTCGAGGGGGTGTTCGCGGGAATCTGGACGGCAGGGGCCGGGGTCGCGACCGCTGGGGTCGTCGTCCCGGCGGCGGGGGCGGCGGGTGCGGCGGGGGCGCTGCTTCCGTTCGTCTCGCCGGCGCTGCGTCCGTTCGTCTCGCCCGCCTTGTCGCCGGGACGGTAGTCCGCGAAGAACTCCCACCACGCGGGGTCTACCGCGTTCTTGTCCTGCAGGTATTGCTCGTAGAGCTCGTCGACAAGCCATTCGTTGGCGCCGAACACAGAACTAGCTGCGCTGATCGACTCTGACTCAGCCTTCGGGGACACGCGAGGATCGCCCACTTTCACCACTGATCGTCACTGGATATCGGGTACCTAGTCCGGAGCCGGACCCATCAAGCCTAGGCCCTCCGGTCCGCACACCGCGGTTGCGCGCGGGGGAATTGTGCAGGCCGTCGGCCGGTTCTTCACACGACGTCTGCCCGAGGCAAACGGGGGGGCAACAGCGAGGTGTTCGCTGACCAAAGGTCAGGTGGTTTTAGCCCATCGCCGGGTATGCCTCTCCACGAGTGTGACGAACGTCTCACTCGGTGATGTCGGGCACCCGACCGCTCTGACCGTTCGCGCGGGGTGCCGCGGGGTGCCCCAGGATCTCCGGCAGGTCGTCCGGGAGGCCGGTCGTGTGCGGCTCGGGGTGGGCCGGGAACGTGAGCCGCATGGTGGCTCCCTGCTGGGAGTCGGCGACCTCGATGCGCCCGCCGTGCAGGTCGACCGCCCAGCGCACGATCGCGAGCCCGATCCCCGTCCCGCCCGTCGAGGAGTGCCCCTGGGAGGGGGCGTTGCCCCGTGCGAAGCGCTCGAAGATCCGCTCGCGGTCCTTCTTCGCGATGCCCGGGCCCTGGTCGATGACCTCGATCACGACGTCGTCGTCCACGGGGTAGGCCTCGAGCCGGATCTCGCCGTGCTGCGGCGAGTGACGGATCGCGTTCTGGAGCAGGTTGGTGATGATCTGACGCAGCCGCTCGGGGTCCGCGGGCAGGGTCAGGTCCTCGGGGGTCACGTCCACGACGTAGCGCAGCTGCTTGCCCGCCTCGACCATCGAGACCGCGTCCGCGTTCTCCTCCAGGAAGTCGCCGAGCGGGATGTCCTGGAAGCTGAGGGCTGCCGCTCCCGCCTCGATCCGGGACAGGTCCAGGAGATAGGTCACGAGCCGGGTGAGCCGCTCGGTCTGGGCGAGCGCCATCTCCATGGTGGCGGGGTTCGCCTCGCTCACCCCGTCGACGACGTTCTCGAGCTGGGCCTGGAGGGCGGCGATGGGCGTGCGCAGCTCGTGGGACACGTTCGCGATGAGCTCACGCCGCATCTGGTCGGAGGACGCCAGGTCCTCCGCCATGATGTTGAACGCGACCGCGAGCTGGCCCACCTCGTCGCGGCTGGTGGCCCGCACGCGCCGGGTGTAGTCGCCGTCGGCCATGGACCGGGCTGCCGCCGTCATCTCGCGCAGCGGCGACGTCATGCCGCGCGCGAGGATCTGCGTGAGCAGGAGCGAGAGCACGATCGCGAGGGGGAACGTGCGGGTCGGTCCGAGCTTGTTCTGCTGCCCGAGCCAGGTGATGAGGACAGCGAGGGTGACCGTCGCGAAGACCAGCACGCCGAGCTTGATCTTGAGCGAGCGGAACGTGTCGAGGGGCCGGACGTCCGGGAGGTGGGGGCGGATGGTCCGGGGGCCGGAGGTCACGCGACCGGGGGCTCGAACGCGTAGCCGACGCCGTGCACGGTGCGGATCAGGTCCGGCCCGAGCTTGCGGCGCAGCGCCTTGATGTGGGAGTCGACCGTGCGGGTCCCGCTCGCATCGGCCCAGTCCCACACCTCGGCCAGGAGGCGCTCGCGCGTGAGGACCGTCTTGGGGGAGCTGGCCAGCATGACGAGCAGCTCGAACTCGGTGGGGGTCAGGTGGACCTCCTCGCCCGCGCGGTGCACGCGTCGCTGGGCGCGGTCGATCACGACGTCGCCCACCACCATGGGCGGGTCCGTGGGGGTCGACGTCGCCGCCTGGGCCGCGCGGTCGACGCGCCGCAGCAGGGCCTTGACGCGCGCGACGAGCTCGCGCATCGAGAACGGCTTGGTCATGTAGTCGTCGGCCCCGACGCCGAGCCCGATGAGCATGTCCGTCTCGTCGTCCCGCGCGGTCAGCATGAGGATCGGCACGGGCTGCTCGGCCTGGATGCGGCGCGTGACCTCGAGCCCGTCGATCCCGGGCAGCATGACGTCGAGCACGATCACGTCGGGGCGCAGCCTGGTCGCGGCCTCGACGCCCGAGAGACCGTCACGGGCCACCTCGACGCGCCAGCCCTCGGCGCTCAGCCGCTGGGCGATGGCCGTGGCGATGGCCGGCTCGTCCTCGACGACGAGGATGTTGGCCGTCTGAGCGGGTGTGCCTGCGGGGCCGCCCGCGCTCGTCGCGCCGGTGCCGGTGGGGAATGCGCTGGCTGTCATGGCACCAGCGTGGCACAACCGCGGCGGCGATGGTCGCAGGACGGGTGAGAACCGGGCCGATGTCGGCGGCGACCGGCCGGTCCTCGGCCGCTCGCCGGGCGCGCTCGGAGCCCCGCGCGCGGCTGCCGTACGGATGGACGCCGGGCCCGCGCCGGATAACATCGTTGCCACGATGAAGAGCACACCCCGATATCTGTGGAGCACCCCGTGCTAGGCGACTGGTTGATGGTCGCGCTGGGGGTGCTCCTGACCGCAGGGACAGCAGTCTTCGTGGCGAGCGAGTTCTCCCTCGTGACCCTCGACCCCGCCGTGCTGGCCAAGCCGGGGAACGACGAGACGGTCGACGGCGAGCAGCGCGGTGAGGGCGGTGCGCCGTCCGGCGACGCCCGCGACGCCGCGGCGCCCACGCGCAGCAGCCGGCGTGACGGCAGCGTCCGGGCGGGGCTCAAGCACCTGTCGACCGAGCTCTCCTCGGCCCAGGTGGGGATCACGATCACCACCATCCTGCTCGGCTACACGGCCCAGCCCGCCCTCCAGAACCTGATCGGCGACGCGCTGGGCAGCACGGCTCTCGGAGCGAGCGCGGCCACGGTGCTCGCGGTGGTCCTCGCGCTCGTCGTCGTGAACCTCTTCTCGATGCTGTTCGGCGAGCTCATCCCCAAGAACTTCGCGCTGTCGACCCCGTACGCCACGGCCCGTCAGGTGGTCCCGGTCCAGCGGCAGTTCACCAAGCTGTTCAGGCCGGTCATCTCGGTGCTCAACGGCTCGGCGAACGCGATCCTGCGCCGCATGGGCGTCGAGCCGCGCGAGGAGCTCTCGGGTGCGCGCTCCGCCTCGGAGCTCGCGGCGCTGGTGCGGCGCTCGGCCCAGGAAGGCACGCTCAACACGTCGGTGGCGACGCTCCTGACCAACTCGATCGAGCTCGACGAGCTCAGCGCGGTCGACGTCATGACCGACCGCATGCGCATGGTGGTCCTGCGCCGTGACGACACGGCCGCGGACGTCGTGGCCCTCGCGCGCACGTCGGGGCACTCGCGCTTCCCGGTGATCGGCGAGGACCGTGACGACGTGCTCGGGCTCGTGCACCTGCGCCGTGCCGTGGGGGTGCCGCACGAGCGGCGCGCCGAGGTGCCCGCGGCCGCCCTGATGGTCGAGGCGCCGCGCGTCCCGGAGACGGTCGCGCTGGGGCCGCTGCTCGTCGAGCTCCGTGGTTTCGGCCTGCAGATGGCCGTGGTCGTCGACGAGTACGGCGGCACGTCGGGGGTCGTGACCCTGGAGGACGTCGTCGAGGAGCTCGTGGGCGACGTCGCGGACGAGCACGATCCGCGCCGTGCGGGCGTGGCCCGGGGGACCGACGGGTCGTGGATCGTGCCGGGGGTGATCCGGCCCGACGAGCTCGCGGAGTCGACGGGGCTCGTGGTGCCCGAGGACGGTGCGTACGAGACCCTCGGCGGGCTGGTCATGGCCGACCTGGGGCGGGTGCCCGAGGTCGGTGACGAGGTCCGGGCCGGGGCGGTGGTCCTGCGGGTCGAGGCCATGGAGGGGCGCCGCGTCGAGCGGCTGCGGGTGCGCGTGCTCGCGTCCCCCGACGCGCCCGACGGCGAGGGCGCGCCCCCCGCGGACGGCGTGCGCTCCCCGAGCACCCCGCGCTGGCCCGCGCCCGAGCGGCCCCCCGGCGCGGTCCCGCGCTCCGGCGAGGACACCCAGACGACCGGAGGCTCGCGATGAGCTCGACGCCCGCCCTCCTCCTGGGCCTGTTCCTGCTGGCCGCCAACGCCTTCTTCGTGGGCGCCGAGTTCGCGATCATCTCGGCCCGTCGCAGCGCGATCGAGCCGCTCGCCGCGCAGGGCAACCGTCGCGCGCAGACGGTCCTGTGGGCCATGGAGCACGTCTCGCTCATGCTGGCGTGCGCCCAGCTCGGCGTCACGGTGTGCTCGGTGGGGCTCGGCGTGGTCGCCGAGCCGGCCGTGGCGCACCTCATCGAGGTCCCCCTGCACGCCCTGGGGGTCAGCCCGTCCCTCACGCACCCGATCGCGTTCGTGGTCGCGCTGTCGATCGTGGTCTACCTGCACGTGGTCCTCGGGGAGATGGTCCCCAAGAACCTCGCGGTCTCCGGTCCCGAGAAGGCCGTCATGTGGTTCGGCCCGCCGCTCGTCGTCCTGGGGCGCATCCTGCGGCCGATCATCGTCTCGCTCAACTGGCTCGCGAACCATGCGGTGCGCTGGACCGGGGTCGAGCCCAAGGACGAGGTGGCATCGGTCTTCACGGCCGAGCAGGTGCAGTCGATCGTCGAGCACTCGCAGGCCGAGGGGATCCTCCAGGACGAGCAGGGCCTGCTCTCGGGGGCGATCGAGTTCTCGGAGCGCACGGCCGCCGAGGTCATGGTCCCGCTCGACCGTCTCGTCACGGTGGTCGAGGGGTGCACGCCCGACGAGATCGAGCGCCTGGTGGCCAAGACGGGCTTCAGCCGTTTCCCGGTCGCCGACGTGCACGGCGAGCTGGTCGGGTACCTGCACCTCAAGGACGTGCTGTACGCGAGCGGCGCGGACCGGTTCCTGCCCGTGCCGTCGTGGCGGGTGCGTGCGCTGGCGACGGCCGAGCCGGCCGACGAGATCGAGGACACGTTGCGGGCCATGCAGCGTTCGGGTGCTCACCTGGCCCGCGTGGACGCGGGGCAGGGGGCGTTCGAGGAGAGCCGCCCGGGAACGGCGCAGCCCGTGCTGCCCGTGCCCGACGACGGCGCGGGCGACCGCGGGCCCGGTGCCCTGGGGGTCGTCTTCCTCGAGGACATCCTGGAGGAGCTCGTCGGCGAGGTGCGGGACGCGATGCAGCGCCGGGTGCCCTGAGCCCGGCGCTGTGACCACCGGGACTTGGCTTCGCCGCCGCCCCCGGATATCGTGTCCGGTGCTTCGCCTCTCGTACGGTTCCTCCCGCTGGGAAGGATCGTCCGTTCTGCGAGGAGAGCGTGTTCTTGTCGTCTGTTCCGCCCGGTGCCCAGGTGCCCGGCGGATCCGTGAGCGGAGGTCCGGTGGAGTCGTCGTCGACGTCCTCGTCCTCCGACTCCCGCCGCTCCCGGCGCGAGGCGGAGACCGGGCACAAGGGACGCCGTCGGACGGAGATCCCCTCCCACCAGCGCTGGGCCCCTCGCATGGCGGTCCTCGGCACCCTCGCGGTCGCGACGATCGCGATGCCGTTGTCCGCCGGTGCGCAGGACGGTCCCGCCGCTCCCTTCGGCCCGGACGGTCGGCCGAGCGGCCCGAGCGCCCTGGACCTCGTCAACAACCCGACCGCGTCCGAGGCCACGTCCGAGTACGTCGCCTCGGCACCGAAGATCGACGGCCGGTCCCAGGCCGCGAGCCGGTCGGTCGAGCGGGCCCCGCTGCCGAACTGCGACCCGACCGTCAAGACGACGAGCGGCAACGGCAGGCTCACGGGCCACGAGCTGTGCGACCTGTGGCAGCCGGGGGAGTCGTTGCGTCCGGACGCGGCGGTGGCGCTGTCGGCCATGAACGAGGCCTTCCGGTCGACGTTCGGCCGTGACATGTGCCTGGTCTCGAGCTACCGCACGATCTCGTCGCAGATCTCGCTCAAGGGCTCGCGAGGAGCCTTCGCGGCCAAGCCCGGGACCTCGTTCCACGGCTGGGGCCTCGCGATCGACCTGTGCTCGAGCGAGACCGGCAACCGCGAGGTCTACTCGTGGATCACCAAGAACGGTGGCGTGTACGGCTGGGCCAACCCGTCGTGGGCCAAGCGCGGCGGGGGCGGCGCGTACGAGCCGTGGCACTTCGAGTTCACCGAGGGCGTCGTGGAGCTCGGCGGCCCCACCTGACGAGACTCGTCAGATCCTGCTGACCCAGGACTCGGCGAGCGCCTCGGCCTCGATGTCGAGCTCCCGCAGGATCCTGCGCATCACGGTCTCGTTGAGGCGACCGGCGTCGCGCTCGTCCACCAGCACCTGACGCTGCGCGCGGTTCATGTCGGCGCGCAGCTCCTTGAGACGGTGCAGGTCCTGCGTGCGGTCGCCGGGTCGGGGTACGGGGAAGGCGCGTCCGCTCGTGGGACGCGCCCGCACGGGCGGCGGCTCGACGGGCTCCTCGTCCTGCGACTGCGGCGACAGCAGACGGGCCGCGGCCTGGGCGGTCCCCACGATGGTGGCCGACATGGCCTCTCGCGTCGCCTCGGCCCTCTCCCGGCCGATCACGGGCGCCCACCGGTCGGTGGCCCGCGCGATCGCCTCCGCCTGGGCCTCGGCCATGAGCCGGCGCACCCGCGCTTCCTCGGCCGCGTCGCTGGCGGCCTCGTCCTCGGCCCGGACGCCGAGGCGCCGGATGACCCAGGGGAGGGTCACGCCCTGCAGCAGGAGGGTGCCGATCGCGACCGTGAAGGCCGCGAGCTGGATGGTCGCGCGGCCCGGGAACTCGGCGCCCGCGAGCGCCGTGGGGATCGCGGCCGCCGCGGCGAGCGTCACCACGCCGCGCATCCCCGCGGCGGACACGACGAGGGACTCGCGCCAGTCCAGCTCGTCGGAGCGCGAGCGCCGGGACCCGGGCAGGTGGACGCGGTCGAGCCAGGACGTCGCGAAGACGTAGACGGGTCTGACCGCCATGGTCGTGCCGAGGGCCGCGAGGGACACCCAGACCGCCGTCCGGAGCCCTTCGTCGGAGTCGACCACGGTCTGCACGACGGACTTGAGCTGCAGGCCGATGAGCGCGAACGTGACGGCCTCGAGCAGCAGGTCGAGGCTGTCCCACAGGGGTTCCTCGACGAGGCGGGTCTCGTACCCCGCGGTCGGGGCGGTGTGGCCGAGGTAGAGCCCTGCGGCGACGACGGCGAGCACGCCCGAGCCGCTGAGCTCCTCGGCGATCCAGTAGGCGGCGAACGGGAGGATGATCCCGGCGACGCTGGTCAGGAGCGGGTCGGCCAGGCGCAGCCGGGCGGCGTGCATCCCGACGCCCATGACGAGCCCCACCCCCACGCCCGCCACGACCGCGAGCGCGAAGACCCCGATGCCCTCGGTCCACACCCAGGCACCGGTCGCGACTCCCGCGAGCGCGACCTTGTAGAGCGTGAGCGACGTCGCGTCGTTGATGAGGCTCTCGCCCCCGAGGAGGGTCATCACGCGGCGCGGAAGCCCCAGGCGACGGCCGACGGCGGCTGCGGAGACGGCGTCGGGCGGGGCGACGACCGCGCCCAGGACGAGCGCGGCGGCGAACGGGAGGTCGGGGAGCAGGAGCGTCGCGACCCAGGCCACCGCGAGGGCCGTGACGACCACGAGGCCCACGCCGAGCCGGACGATCGCGTGCAGGGACGAGCGGAAGTCCTGGTAGGAGCTGCCGGTGGCGGCCGAGAAGAGGAGCGGCGGGAGGACGACGCCCAGCAGCACCTCGGGGCTCAGCTCGATGTGCGGGACCGCCGGGATCAGCGAGACGCCCAGCCCGGCGGTGACGAGCAGGAGGGGCGCGGGCAGGTCCCAGTGCCGTGCGGCGGCCGTGACGGCCAGCGCACCGGTGACGAACAGGAGCACGACGGCCTCGTCCATGCCCTGCATTGTCCGTCGGGCCGGGCGGGACGGCGCGGCGGAGCCCGGGCGGGCGGCTACTCGCCGGGCAGGTGTGCGTTGTGCCCGAAGTCCTGGCGGAACCGGGGGCCCGAGACGGCGAGCTCGGCGGCGAACGACGCCTCCCACGCCGAGTACGGCGTGTGCGAGAGCGAGTCGTTCGAGAAGCGGAGGTCGTCGGTGATCTCGGTCACGCAGAACGCCGGGATCTGCAGGTCCACGACGGGCCCCGAGCGCTCGCACTCCGCGACGACGAGCGGGTGGTTGGCGCCACCGAACACGTCGATGACCCAGCCGTCCGCGCCGAGCCACGCCGAGTAGCGGGTCTTGACGATGCGTCCACCCCCGCGCCGGATCATCTCGACCCCGACGTTGACGTCGATCTCGCGCTCGGCCTCGTACCGCGTGCCGCCCACCGTCGGGCCCTTGACCGTGAGCGCGCAGAAGTCGAACGTGTGCCGCGCCAGGACGCTCAGGGGTGACGTGAGGGCGCTCAGCTCGGCGGCCGTGCCGCTGGCCTGGGCGCGCAGCCGGAGCGCGTAGCCGTCCTCGGCGAGGAAGTAGCTCTGCACGATGAGCGCGGGCGCGTCGAGCAGGTCGAGCGGCACGTCCTTCACCAGGAAGCGACGCTCGAACTCGAAGTCTCCGTTACCACCGTCAGTCATAGGGCATACCGTACGCGTCCTGGCACGTCAGGACCGGGTCCGCCGGTGCGGGTACGTGGCTTCGCGATGCTGGAACTCGAGCACCGCGGGGTTGAGGACGACACCGTCACGGATCTCGATCGCGCGACGGACCGTCTCGTTCTCGTCCCAGCCCGCCGGGCCGGCCATGACCGCCGGGAGGAACGGCAGGACCGCCGCGCTGATCTCCCACGTCGCGGAGTTCCACAGGTACGAGGGGCTGTGGTCCACCGCGTAGTAGCTGACGTGCTCGCCGACCGTGACCAGAGGGTCGGCGAACGTGGTCGACCGGGCCCAGTCGAACGCCATGCCGTCGTCGCACGACACGTCGACGATCAGGCTGCCCGGCCGGAACGCCCCCAGGTCCGCGGTGCGCAGGTAGAGCAACGGCGCGTTGGGGTCCTGGAGCGTGCAGTTGACGACGATGTCGCTCTCGGCGAGGAACGGGGCGAGCGGGAGCCTGCCCTCGTCGGTGATGACCTCGCTGAGGTACGGCGCGTCGTCGTGGTCGAACTGCACGATCTGCGCCGAGTGGATGGGCGCGGCGACGGCCGCGACCCGGCGGTTGGTCAGCACGCGCACGTCGTGGATCCCGTGCGCGTTGAGGGCCGTGACGGCCCCGCGCGCCGTGGCCCCGAAGCCGATGACCACGGCCGTCAGGCGCCGGCCGTAGTCGCCTGTCGAACCGCACAGCTCGAGCGCGTGCAGCACCGAGCAGTAGCCGGCCATCTCGTTGTTCTTGTGGAAGACGTGCAGCCCGAACCCGCCGTCGGACGCCCAGTGGTGCATGGCCTCGAACGCCACGAGGGTGAGCCGCTTGTCGATCGCGACCTGCGTCAGCTCGCCGTCCTGCACGCAGTGCGGCCAGCCCCACAGGGTCTGGCCGGGGCGCAGGTCGTGCAGGTCCTCGAGCTGCGGCTTGGGCAGCAGGACGACGTCGGCCGCCTCGATGACCTCGGCACGGGTGCCGAGGGAACGTACCCAGGGCGCGATCTGCTCGTCGCTCACCCCGAACCGCTCGCCGTAGCCCTGCTCGACGACGATGCGCGCGCGGAGCTCCGGGGCGATGCGCTCGAGGTGGTCGGGGTGCAGGGGGAGCCTGCGCTCGTCGGGCTTCCGCGACCGCCCGAGGAGGCCCAGGATGGTGTCGTTCGATGCTGTTGTCACGCTTGTCCCGTCAACGAGACCACGGTGGCCCAGTAGTGCGGACGCTACACGGGTGCGA
>Ga0233375_1001191_pt1 | contig 12126 bp, 9 predicted proteins | sample ElkDunMinimDraft_10_FD_191539 | JGI IMG/M metagenome (GOLD analysis project Ga0233375, IMG submission 191539) | Fecal eukaryotic communites from dung pellets of Tule Elk in California, USA - Elk Dung E16 | ecosystem: Host-associated > Mammals > Digestive system > Large intestine > Fecal | place... | reverse complement strand
CGCGCGGCACGCGTCGTCGCCGCGCCGCGCCTCGAGCCACGCGAGACCCGCGAGCCCGGCCGCGACGTCGGTGGCCTGCCCGGCCTCGCGCGCCAGGTCGACGCCCTCGGTGTACGACGCGACGGCGTCGGTCCACCGGTCGGTCGTCGCCTGGTCGCGTGCGACGAGGAACAGCAGGACCGGCAGCCCACCCAGGTCGGCGCGGCGTCGCAGGTGGCCCAGCACCGTCGGTAGGACGAACCGTCCCGCGCTGCTCTCGCGCAGGTACAGCGGGCCGAGGGCGAGCCACGGCGCGAGCTGCGGGTCGGCCAGCAGGGCCGGGTCGTCGACCGCGCGGTCCATGGCGTCGCGGATGCGGTCCGGTCCGCCGTTCCCGGCGATGACGCCCGCGACGCCGGTGGCCATCGCCGACAGCCAGCGCGCGCGGGACGACCGGAGCGCGGGCAGCAGCGCGTCGATGCGGGCGGCGGCCTGCGCGGCCGACGTGACGTCGCCCGCGTACTGGGCGGCGAGGACCCCGTCGGCCAGCAGCGGGACGGCCAGGTCGGCGTCGACGTCCGCGACCGACGTACCGGCGGCGACGAGCACGTCGCGCGCGCGCTCGATGGAGCCGGTGCGCGCCGCGACGGCGCCCTCGAGCGCAGCGGCCCGCAGCCGCACCTGGGCCGTGCGCGGCAGCGGCGCCGAGGCCGCGAGCAGGTCGAGCGCGCCGTCGGGCTGGCCGGCGCGCCACGTGAACTCGGCGGCCGTGACGAGGCGCAGCGCGCGGTCCGCGGGGTCGGGGGTGAGCCGGGCGGCGCGCGCGTACCCGGCGCCCGCGACGGCGTGCGCACCACGCGCACCGGCGCGTCCGGCGGCCGCGTCGAGGATCGCGGCGACCTGCTCGTCGGGGTGGGTGCCGGCCTCGCCGAGGTGCCACGCGCGCCGGTCGACGTCGCCCGGCGGGACCGTCGCGGCGAGCGCGCGGTGCACGGCGCGGCGGTCGGCGGGCGTCGCCTCCGCCCACACGGCCGAGCGCACCAGGTCGTGCCGGAACGCGACGCGCCCGGCCTCGACGCTCACCAGTCCGGCGGCGGCCGCCTCGTCGAGGTCGGCTGGCGTGACCCCCAACAGCACGCACGCGGGCGTCGCCGTCGTCAGGTCGCCGCCCGCCGCCGACGCGACGAGCAACGCCGTGCGGGCCGCGGCCGACAGCGCGTCGGCGCGGGACGCGAACGCGCGCGCGAGCGACGCGGGCACGGGGATGGGCGCGCCGTCGGGCAGCGCGTCGAGCGTCGCGTCGTCGGGCAGCTCGAGCAGCGCGAGCGGGTTGCCGCCGGTCGCCGCGAGCAGCCGCGAGCGCGCCGCCGCGCCCAGGTGCCGCCCGACGAGCAGCGCATCGGCGTCCGCGGGCCCCAGCCCCGTCAGCGGCAGCGTCCGCAGCCCGGCCTCGGTGACGACCGACGGTCTCCCGTGCCGCACGGCGAGCACCACCGCCACCGGGTCCGCCGCGAGCCTGCGGGCGGCGAACGTCAGGGCCTGCGCGGTCGGCGGGTCGAGCAGGTGCGCGTCGTCGACGACGATGACGACCGGCTCGTCCTCCGCGACGCGGCTCAGCAGCCCGAGCACGGCCGCGCCGACCGCGAAGCGCTCGCCCACCGACCCCGGACGCAGTGCGAGGGCCGCACCGAGCGCGTCGGCCTGCGGGCCGGGCAGCGCGTCGAGATGGCCGAGCACGGGCCGCAGCAGCTGCAGCAGCCCGCCGAACGGCACCTCGCGCTCGGCCTCCACGCCGGCGGCCCGCAGCACGCGCATCCCGGCGTCCGACGCGGAGGCGACCAGGTCGCTCAGCAGCGCGGACTTGCCGATCCCCGCCTCGCCGACGACCACGAGCGTGCCGCCCTGCCCGACGCGCGCGGCAGCGGCCAGGGACTCCAGCACCTGGCGCTCACGCTCGCGCCCGACCAGCACGTTCACGAGTCTAGGGAGGAGCCCAGGGGTACCCCCTGATACGAGGCGCGCCGATCCGGACCAGGGTCGAACCGGACGAACCGTCCACCTTCCGCCCGATCCAGGAGCCCATCGTGACCATCCAGGCAGACGCCCCGACCCGCACCGTCGACCCCGACAAGCTCATGGCGTTCGTGTTCCGCGCCGTCGAGGAGGTCGGCGCGACCCTCAACACCGCGCTCGTCGTCATGGGCGACCGGCTCGGCTACTACCGCACGCTGGCCGACGGCCGCCCGACGACCCCCGCCGAGCTCGCCGAGCGCACGGGCACCGGCGAGCCGTACGCCCGCGAGTGGCTGTCGGCGCAGGCCGCCGGCGGGTACGTCACGTACGACCCGGCGACCCGCCGCTACACGCTGCCGGCCGAGCACGCCGCCGCGCTCGCGGACCCGACGAGCCCCGCGTACCTGCCGGGGTTCTTCCAGCTCGCGGCCGGCACCGTGCGCGACGCCCCGGAGATCCTCACGGCCGCGACCGACGGCGACGGCCTGGGCTGGCACGCGCACAACGGCGACGTGCACCACGGGTGCGAGCGGTTCTTCCGCACCATGTACAACGGGCACCTCATCGGCGAGTGGCTGCCCGCGCTCACGGGCGTCGTCGCCAAGCTCGAGGCCGGGGCCCGCGTCGCGGACGTCGGCTGCGGGCACGGCGCGTCGACGATCCTCATGGCGCAGGCGTTCCCGCGCTCGACGTTCGTCGGGTCGGACTACCACGCGGAGTCGATCGACGTCGCGCGCTCGCGGGCGGCCGACGCGGGCGTCGCGGACCGGGTGACCTTCGAGGTCGCGCCCGCGTCGGCCTTCACCGGCACGGGGTACGACCTGGTGGCGACGTTCGACGCGCTGCACGACATGGGCGACCCCGTGGGCGCTGCCCGGCACGTGCGGCAGGCCATCGCCGACGACGGCACGTGGCTGGTCGTCGAGCCGATGGCCGGCGACCACGTCGAGGAGAACCTCAACCCCGTCGGGCGCACGTACTACGGCTTCTCGACGCTGCTGTGCACGCCCGCGTCGCTGTCGCAGGACGTCGGGCTCGCGCTGGGCACGCAGGCCGGGCCGGCACGCATCCGCGACGTCGCGACGACCGGCGGGTTCACGTCGTTCGGTACGGCCGCGACGACGCCGTTCAACAACGTGTTCGAGATCCGGCCGTGAGGACGACCGTGGGGGATGACCGCGGGGCCGTGGCGGCGCACACTCAACGTGTGAGCCACGGCCCTGCGGCCGCGCCCGTGCCGCACCCGAGCCGGGCGGCGGCCCCCGACGTCGAGGGCGTCGTCGTGCGGGACGGCGTGCGGATCGCGTACGCCGTGCACGGGCGCGTCGACGCCCCCACGGTCGTGCTGGTGCCGACGTGGTCGATCGTGCCGTCGCGGTTCTGGAAGGCACAGGTCGCCTACCTCGCACGGCACTTCCGGGTCGTGACGTTCGACGGGCGCGGGTCGGGGGCGTCGTCGCGACCCGTCGGCGCCGCGGCGTACACGGACACCGAGTACGCCGCCGACCTGCTGGCAGTGCTCGACGCGACCGGCACGGACGCCGCGGTGCTCGTGTCGCTGTCGTGCGGTGCGGCGTGGTCGGTGCACGTCGCCGCGAAGCACCCCTCACGGGTGCTGGGCCTGATGGCGATCGCGCCGTCGTGCGGCATGAACGTGCCGACGCCCGGGCGCGACCACGTGCCGTGGGACGAGCCGCTGGACTCCACGCAGGGGTGGGCCAAGTACAACAAGCACTACTGGCTCGGAGGCGGGTACGACGACTTCGTCGAGTTCTTCTTCGGCCGGATGTTCTCCGAGCCGCACTCGACCAAGCAGGTCGAGGACTGCGTCGCGTGGGCGCACGAGATCACGCCGCAGGTGCTCGCGGACTCCACCGCCGGGCGGCTGGGCTGCGACGGCGCGGTGTGCGAGTCGATCGAGCCGCTGGCCCGGGCGGTGCGGTGCCCGGTGCTGGTGGTGCACGGCAGCGAGGACCGGATCCGGCCGGTGGCCTTCGGGGAGCGGCTCGCCGAGCTGACGCGCGGCGAGCTCGTCGTGCTCGACGGCGCCGGCCACGGACCGCCCGCACGGGACCCGGTCAAGGTGAACCACCTGGTCAAGGAGTTCGTCGACCGGGTCGCGCCGACGCCCGCGCGCGTGTCGCCGCGCACCTGGACGCACGCCGCGCGCCGCACCCCGCGGGTGCTGTACCTGTCGTCCCCGATCGGCCTGGGCCACGCGCAGCGTGACGTCGCGATCGCCGCGGCCCTGCGTGCGGAGCGGCCCGACGTGCAGGTCGACTGGCTCGCGCAGCACCCCGTGACGCGCGTGCTCGAGCAGCACGGTGAGCGCGTCCACCCCGCGTCGGCGTGGCTGCGCAACGAGTCCGGGCACATCGAGCACGAGGCCGGCGAGCACGACCTGCACGCGTTCGGGGCGATCCGCCGCATGGACGAGATCCTGGTGAACAACTTCATGGTGTTCGCCGACGTCGTCGCGGACGGGGAGTACGACCTCGTGGTGGGCGACGAGGCGTGGGACGTCGACCACCACCTGCACGAGAACCCCGAGCTCAAGCGGTTCTCGTTCGCGTGGCTCACCGACTTCGTCGGCTGGCTGCCCATGCCCGACGGCGGTGCGCGCGAGGCGGCGCTCACGGGCGACTACAACGCCGAGATGATCGAGCAGCGCGCCCGGTTCGCGCGTGTGCGGGACCGCTCGGTGTTCGTCGGGTCGCTCGACGACGTGGTCGACGTGCCGTTCGGGCCCGGGCTGCCGTCGATCCGGTCGTGGACGGCCGACAACTACGACTTCGCGGGGTACGTGACGGGCTTCGACGCGGGCGCCGCCGCGGCGGGTGCCGCCGACGTGCGGGCGTCCCTCGGCGTGCGCGACGACGAGCGGCTGTGTGTCGTGACCGTCGGTGGGTCGGGCGTCGGTGCGCCGTTGCTGCGCCGTGTGCTCGACGCCGTGCCGGCGGCGCGGGAGCTGGTGCCCGACCTGCGGTTCGTCGTCGTCGCCGGGCCGCGCATCGACCCGGCGTCGCTGCCCGCGCCCGACGGCGCGACGGTCCTCGGGTACGTCCCGGACCTGTACCGGCTGTCCGCGGCGTGCGACGTCGCGGTCGTCCAGGGCGGGCTGACCACGTGCATGGAGCTGACCGCGCTGCGCAAGCCGTTCGTGTACGTCCCGCTGCGGCACCACTTCGAGCAGACGTACCACGTGCGTGCGCGCCTCGACCGGTACGGGGCCGGGCGGCACCTGCCGTACGCCGACGCGCTCGACCCCGACGGGCTGGCCGAGGCGGTCGCGCAGGAGGCGGCACGCGAGGTGGCGTACCGGCCGGTCGAGACGGACGGGGCCGCGCGCGCCGCGGCGATGCTGGCCGGGCTGGTGTGACGCGCGCGGCCCTGACGGTCACCCCGCGACGAGCTCGACGCGCAGGATGCGGTCGTCACCGGGGCGCGGCTCGGTGCCGCCCCAGGTCGCACGGTCGGTGTTGGACGTGACGATCCACAGGGCGCCGTCGGGCGCGACCTCGACGGTGCGGATGCGGCCGTGCTCGCCGGTGAACCACTCCACGGGGTCGCCGGCGGGCCGCGGGCCGTCGACCGGGAGCTGCCACAGGCGCTGCCCGCCGAGCGCCCCCATCCAGATCGAGCCGCCGGCGTACGCGATGCCCGACGGTGACGCGTCGTCGGGGTGGATCGTGAACACCGGGGGCTCGCCGTGGTCCCCGGAGGTGCCCTCCGACGCGGGCCAGCCGTAGTCCAGCCCGGGCTGCAGGACGTTGAGCTCGTCCCAGGTGCGGTGCCCCAGCTCGGAGGCGTAGGCGGTGCCGTCGGGGCCGAAGGCGATGCCCTGCACGTTGCGGTGCCCAATGGAGTAGATCGGCGAGTCGGACGGGTTGTCGTCCGGGACGCTGCCGTCCGTGGCGATCCGCAGGACCTTGCCGTTCAACGAGTCGGGCGTGGCGGCGTTCTCCGGCTCGAACGCGTCCCCGGTGCCGATCCACAGGTGGCCGTCGGGGCCCACCGCGATCCGCCCTCCGTGGTGCCGGTCCGCGGTCTCGATGCCGTCGAGCAGCACGCGGGTCACCTGCAACGAACGCAGGTCGGCCGCGACGGTGAGGGCGACGACGCGGTTGGTGGGGGACGACGAGACGTAGGCGTAGACGGTGCGGTCCTCGGTGAAGTCCGGTGAGGCCGCGATGCCCAGCAGCCCGCCCTCGGAGCTGAGCTCGACGTCGGGGACGACGCCGACCACGGTCGGTGCCGCGTCCGGTGCGAGGCGCAGGATCTCGCCGGTGGAGCGGCTGGAGACCAGCGCCGTGCCGTCGGGCAGGAACGTCAGGCCCCACGGCATGACGAGGTCGGTCGCGACCTCGCTCACGTCGCCCGGGACGAGCCGCGGGCCGTCCGGCCGGGCGGAGGGCTCGGGGGCGGCCGCCGAGGGCGCCACCGTCGTGGCGGGGGGTGTGTCGGCGCTCTGCGTGCACCCGGCCAGCAGCAGCACGGAGGCGGCCGCTGCGGCCGACCAGCGCGTACGGCTGGGTCGTCTGGTGCGGGGGGAGGTGGGCATCGTCGTCTCCTGTCGCCGGCGGATCACCGATAACAGCGACGCTAACATGTCAGCGCTAGCGCCGATAGCCCAAGAACGTGAGCACTGTTCCACGACAGGCCCGACGCCTGTTAGCGTCGCTACGTGAGCGACGCCGTGCGGACCAGGATCATCGACGCGGCCCTGCGCCTGCTGGACGAGGGCGGGCCGGAGGCGATGTCGACGCGCGCGGTCGGCGCCGCCGCGAACGTCCAGGCCCCGACGATCTACCGGCTCTTCGGCGACAAGCAAGGGCTGCTCGACGCGGTCACCGCGCAACGGTTCGAGGAGTACCTCGACGCCAAGACGCGACGCACCCGCGCCGACGACCCCGTGGACGACCTGCGCCTCGGCTGGGACCTCCACATCGGCTTCGGGCTCGCGAACCCGGCCGTCTACGTCGCGATCTACGGCACCCCGCGCGCAGGGGAGCCCGCACCCGCCGTGCGGCGCTCGGAGGAGATCCTGCTGACGATGATGCGCCGCATCGCCGCAGCCGGCCGCCTGCGCGTCGACGAGCACACCGCGGCCCAGGTGTTCCACGCCGCGGGACGCGGGACGACGCTGCTGCTCATCGCGACCCCCGCGGCCGAGCGTGACGAGCGGGTGCCCGAGATCGCGCGCGAGGCGATGATCGCCGCCCTCACGACCGAGGCTGCCGAGGCACCGGTCGCGGAGCCGCTCGCCGTGGCCGCGCGCACGATCCACGCCGCGCTCCCCGACGTCGACGGGTTCAGCCCGGGCGAGAAGCACCTGCTCGCCGAGTGGCTCGACCGGCTGGCGGCCCCGGGGACGGCGGCCCCAGCCGGCGGGTGACTCCCGCGGCCGACGCCGGCGCCACCGCCGAGCTGACCGAGCTTCACCGCTGCTGACTGCCGGTTCCGGTAGGCGTCGACGCTCGACGTCCTCAGCCCTCGTCCGCCCACCGCAGCACGCGCAGCGCCAGCAGCGTCACCCAGCGGCTCGGCGCGCCCTCGTCCTCGCCGAGGTCGACGAGCAGCCGGTCGTGGTGCCGCTGCCCCAGCGCCCACCGGCCGTCCTCGCCGCGCCCCGCGGCGAGCACGTCGAGCGCCTCGCGCATCCGCTCGTCGGGTGCGGGGCGCGTCAGGCGCAGGTGGTCCAGCGCGCGGCCGACGTCGTAGTACCAGCCGTGCGGGAACGCCAGCCGCAGCCAGCGCTCCTGCCCCACCCGCCCGTCCGACCGCCGTCGCAGGAGGTGCCGGTCCAGCAGGTACTCCTCCCCACGGACGCGGGCCGCGGTCACCGCGGGGTCGGCCCCGACGTGCCGCTCGTACGCGTGCAGCCCTTCCAGCACGTTGATCGTCGTGTCGAACGACCCCCGCGTCGAGCCGTTCTCCTGCTCGCAGTTCCACCCCCCGTCGGCCATCTGCTCACCCAGCAGCCGCTCGACGACGCCCCGCACGTCCTGCCCGAAGTACGCACCGGTCGCGACCGTGCGCCCGTTGATGCACGGCTCGACCTCCCCGTCGAAGAACCGCCGCTCCGGGTCGTACTCCCAGCGCGCCGCGTCGTGCACCGGGGCGACGGCGCGCCGCGCCTGCGGGCTGCCCGGGTCCAGGCCGAACGTGCGCAGCAGCCGCAGCGTCGCCTCGGTCGACACCCACTCGGGGAAGAACGTGCCGCCGCTCCACCGCCCGTCCGGGTCCTGCGCGGCCAGCAGCTGCGCACCCCAGCCCTCGTGCGCGACGCGGGCGCGCTCGCGGGCGACGTCGTCCGGCGGGGCGTCGGTCAGGTCCCGCAGCACCTGCCAGCGCAGCGCGGGGTCGGAGTCCAGGAGCCACGCGACGACGTCGTCCACCCGACGATCCTCCCGCGGGCGACGGTCACGTCAAGGGGGTGCGGACCAGCGCTTCCGTCTCGACGAGCTGCAGGCCCTCGCCGCGAAGGACGAGACGTCCGGCAGGTACCGCCGCACGAGGTCCGAGCCCTCGGACAGCGCGGCGTGCCGCCCGGTCAGCGAGTGCCAGATGCGTTGTCGAGCACGTCGACGTCCGTGGACTGCACCGCGCCTGTGCTCGCCAGCGAGGCACCGGCGGGACGCGCGATCGGGCAGCCAATCGTTTCGACGTGGGACCGCGGGCCCACGCGCTGCCTAGCATCCGGACGACTCCACACCCGAGCGGAACGGCTGGTGCACGCATGAGGACGATCCGGACCCTGGTCACCGTCGCGGCGCTGGCCGTGACCACACTCGTCCTGGCGCCCGGCGCGGCGGCCGGCGGGGGCGGCGGGCACGGCCCCGGTCACGGGCCCGGGCAGCGCGGCCCGTGCGCGCGCACCGACGCCCTGTTCTGCGAGGACTTCGAGGCCCAGCCCGTCGGCGGTGCGGCGAGCCTCGACTGGGGCGTCGACACCCGTCGGGGCACGCTCACGGTCGAGCGCAGCGCCCGCGCCGGCAAGGTGCTGCGCGTGCACACCGAGGACAACGGCCAGGCGTTCCTCGAGGTCACGGACCTCGCCGCACCCGGCAACACGTTCTACGGCCGGCTGCGGATCAAGGTGGACGACTTCCCGACCGCGCCCGACTGGGCGCACTTCACGCTCGTCGAGGTCACGGGCTCGGGCAGCGACGAGATCGTCCGCCCGCTCGGCGGGCAGTTCGCGCCCACCGTCGGCCCCGACGCGACGTTCTGGGGCATCGGCGCCGACGGCGGGCCGACGGGCGACTGGACGAGCTGGCAGGAGTCCGCGCCCACCGTCGAGGACCGCTGGCAGTGCGTCGAGTTCGAGTGGTACGCCCCGGAGAACCGCGTAGCCGTGTGGTTCGACGGCGTCGCGCAGCCCGACCTGACGGTCACCGGGGACGAGCACGGCGGCGCGGACGTCCCGTTCGTCCTGCCGACGGCCGACACCGTGAGGATCGGCTGGCAGCTCTACCAGGGCGGCTCGACCCCCGGCGCCTACGACGTGTGGGTCGACGACATCACGCTGGACACCGAGCGGGTCGGGTGCGGCGCGTAGCCCCACCGCCGTGCGTCGCCGGTCGGGCCAGGGCTCGGCGACGTCCGTCAGAGGAAGGGCCGCAGCTCGACCCGGCGGTGGCAGGCGCGCGAGGCGGCCGTCGCCAGGTCCACGGCCGTGCCCGTGTCGGGGGCCGTGACGACCCAGAACCCCGCCACGTACTCGGTCGTCTCGGCGAACGGCCCGTCCGTCCGCAGTGCCGGGCCGGCGCCCGTGGCGTCGACGACGACCGACACGCCGGGAGCCGCGAGGCAGCCGGCGAGCACCCAGTGCCCGTCCGCCCGGACGTTCTCGTTGTACTCGTCGAGCGCGACGATCTCCTGCCACGTCGCGGAGCCCGTCTCGTTGTCGATCACCGACATCAGGAACCTCGGCACGGCTGCCTCCAGGTGCTCGCGGCCGCCGGGTGCGGCTCGTCGTCACCATGACGTGCGCCGCCGTCCGGTTTCGACGGCCACCTCAGCGTGCCGGGCCGGGGTCGTCGGGACCCCGCGCGTCCGGGTCAGCGGTCGAGCAGCGCCGTGTACCGCAGGTGCACGTCCAGCGGCAGGCCGTCCTCGGTGTCCGAGTCGTCGACGAGCTCACCCGGCACCGCGCGCAGCATCGCGTCGGGGACGGGGTAGGGCTCGGGGTCGTCGCCCTCGCCCTCGGTCCAGTCGATCTCGTCGTCGTCGGTGGGGTCGAAGCCGATGCCGTGGTCGGCCCAGTAGCCGGACGCGTACCGCTCCTCGATGGTGCGCAGCAGCTCCCACGTCGGGCGGTCCGGCTCCGGCACCTCGTCCGCCGTGGCGTAGCGCGTGTAGTAGCCCGCGCCGAGGATCCAGTACGCGGCCAGCGCGCTCGCCCGGTCGGTCGTCGGGTCGTCGAGCACGAAACGGACCAGTGTGTCGTCGTCGTAGCCCGTGCGCCGGACGAACGTGTGCCGCTGCTGGGGGGTCGCCGCCCGCAGGAAGTCCCGCAGGAACTGCTCGGCCGGGCCGGACGGGGGTGTCTGCGTGCTCACGCCTGCGAGGCTAACCCGCGCGGACCCTTCCGGTTTCGTCCGCGCGCGTCCGGGCCTAGCGTCGAGACGTGCGTACCGAGGTCGGGGACGTCCGCGTCCACCACGTCGAGCACGGCGACGGCGTGCCGTTCGTCGTGCTGCACGGCGCGGGCGTCGACCACCGCGAGGTCGAGGGGGCCCTCGAGCCGATGCTCGGCGGGCTCACCGGCGTGCGCCGCGTCTACCCGGACCTGCCCGCGCACGGCGCGACGACGACGCCGCCGGGCCTGACCAGCAACGACGGTGTCGTCGAGGTGCTGCTGGACTTCGTCGACGAGGTCGCGGGCGACGGGCCGTTCCTGGTGGGCGGGCACTCGCTCGGCGGCTACCTGGCGGGTGCGGTCGCTGCCCGGCGCCGCGACCGGGTGGCGGGCCTCGCGCTGGTCTGCCCGGCGCGACGCACGGCGCGTGACGTCCCACCGCCCACCGTGGTCCGCGACGACGCGGACGCGCGCGACGTCCTCGACCCCGCCGACGTCGCCGGTTTCGAGGAGTACCTCGTCGTGCGCACGGCCCGCACCGCGCGCTGCTACCGGGACCTGGTCGTCCCCGGTGCGGGCCTCACCGACGAGGACGCGTTCCTGCGGGTCTACGAGTCGTGGGCGCTGCGCGACGCACCCGGCCCGGACGACCCGCAGCCGTACCCGACGATCGTCCTGGCCGGCCGCCAGGACTCGTCCGTGGGCTGGTCCGACCCCGCGACGCTCGTCGACGTGTACCCGCACGGCACGCTCGCGGTGCTCGACGGGGCCGGTCACGCGCTGCTGCACGAGCAGCCGGACGTGGTCGCGGCGCTGCTGCGGCACTGGCTCGCGGGCGTCGGGGTCCGCTGACGGGGGTCGCACACGGGACGGCCCGGCGAGATCGCGCGCGGCGACCTCCGCACGCATGCTGGACGGGACCGCCACGGCCGGCGGACACCACAGGAGGGGGCACCGTCATGCGGGCAGTCGTCATGGAAGGACCGCGCGACGTGCGCGTCATCGACCGCGAGCTGCCGACGGTCGTCGAGCCGACCGACGCGGTCATCCGGCTGGCCGCGACCTGCGTCTGCGGTTCCGACCTGTGGCCGTACCGCGGTGCGGACGACGTCGATCGTGCACCCATGGGCCACGAGTACGTCGGGACGGTCGAGCAGGTCGGGCCGCAGGTGCGTGACGTGAAGGTCGGGGACTTCGTCGTCGGCTCGTTCTTCGCGTCGGACAACACGTGCGAGATCTGCCGTGCGGGGTACCAGTCGCACTGCGTGCACCGCGTGCCGATGGGCGCCATCGGCACGCAGGCGCAGTACGCGCGCATCCCGCTCGCCGACGGCACGCTCGTCGCGACACCCGGGATGCCGGACCCCGGCCTGGTGCCCTCGCTGCTGGCCGCCTCCGACGTCCTGGGGACCGGCTGGTTCGCGGCCGTCGCCGCGGCGGCGGGGCCCGGAAAGACCGTGGCCGTCGTCGGCGACGGGGCCGTGGGGCTGCTGGGCGTGCTGGCCGCGCGGCAGCTCGGCGCCGAACGTGTCATCGCGATGTCCCGGCAC
>Ga0233375_1001188_pt1 | contig 12130 bp, 10 predicted proteins | sample ElkDunMinimDraft_10_FD_191539 | JGI IMG/M metagenome (GOLD analysis project Ga0233375, IMG submission 191539) | Fecal eukaryotic communites from dung pellets of Tule Elk in California, USA - Elk Dung E16 | ecosystem: Host-associated > Mammals > Digestive system > Large intestine > Fecal | place... | reverse complement strand
GCTACCCAGCGCCTGCTCGATCACGCCACCAATCATGTCGGCGGTAATCGCACTCAGTGTCCAGCCCAGGTGGCCATGGCCGGTGTTGTAGAACACGCAAGGCGATTTGCCGCGGCCGACCTTGGGCATCATGTTCGGCATCATCGGCCGCAGGCCGGCCCATGGCACCACGCTGCGAGTATTGACGCCCGGGAAGCACTCGTTCACCCAGTCGACTAGCGGGCGAATGCGATCGGCGCGGATGTCGCGGTTGTAGCCATTGAACTCGGCGGTGCCGGCGACACGGAACCTGTCATCGCCCAGGCGGCTGCTCACCAGTTTGGTCTCGTCGTCCAGAAGGCTGACGTGCGGCGCCGAGGCGCGGCTGACCTCATCCGTCAGGTTGACCGTGATGGAGTAGCCCTTGACCGGGTAGATGTTCACCCGATCGCCCAGCTGTGCGGCCAGGTCGCGGCTGGCGGTACCGGCGCAGACCACCAGACCGTCGAACTGCAGCACCTCGTCTCCGGCGCTGCTGCCGACGGTCACGCTGGCGCGCTTGCCGTCAGTGGCAACCGCCTTCACATCCTCGCCATAGAGGCAGCGGACACCCAGGCGATCAATGGCAGTCGCCAGACCATGGGTGAACTTGTGGATATCACCCGTGGAATCGCATTCGGTGTAATAGCCACCGTAATACTGGCCAGCCAGGGTCGGCTCGATGCCGCGCATTTCCTCCGGCGTCACGCTGCGCCGCGGCAGGCCGCCTTCGGCTAGCAGGCGGGAAACCAGTCCGGCATGGTCGAAACCTGCCTTGTCGCGGTAGATGTGCAGGATGCCTTTCTTCTTCAAGTCGAAGTCGATGCCCTCCTCGTCAGCCCAGGCGAACAGATGCTCACGCGCCGCAATCGCCAGGCGCGCGGTCTCGACCGTGTTCTTGTTGTAATCGGGGATCGAGGCGATGAACTCGGCGAACCAGGAGAGCTTGTGCCAACTGGGCTTGGGATTGACCAGCAGCGGCGCATCGCTCTTGAGCATCCACTTCAAGCCCTTGACGATAGTCGACCTGTGGTTCCAGACCTCAGCGTTGGACGCCGACAGCTGGCCACCATTGGCGAAGGAGGTTTCCATCGCCGCGTAGCGGTGCTTTTCGAAAAGAGTGACGGTGAAACCGCGCTTGGACAGGGCATAGGCGGTGGTGATGCCGGTGATCCCGCCACCAATGACAGCGATTGTTTTCATTGTTGTAGCTCCAGAACGTCAGGGATTAAAGCCCGCACGCAGGATGCGTGACGAGCGCCCCCTCTGTTCTGGACCTGAGAGTTTCACGAGTGCGCTGACGCGCTGCTCGCTTGCTCCTTCGGTGCGCCCGGCGACGATGTCGGGCGGCTCTTCAGAGTGCACCTGGTGATATCGGTCCTTTTGCCTGAGAGTTTCCGGGGCGGTTGCTCCTTCGGCGCTGCGGCATGGCCAGCAGTCTCTCCCGATGTCACCTCGATTCTCGCGGCAGGGCAGTAGCTGCGAAGCTGCCACGCAATCGTTGCAGGCTACCCTGCCAGAAAAATCCAACCCTGTAACCCCAACTTTCTGACTAGCCCATGGGCGGCGCTGTTCCTTTCATCCGCCAGATACGGTCAAACATGCAGCGCAGGCTAAGCTCCTAGTGTGTTCACCGGGAGCCAGGCCGAATGGGCGCAGTATGGCAATCCAATCGTCTCGGGGCGGTGCCCAGCCGGGATCCACCCACCAGCGGTAACACGCCGAACAAATACGGCCGTCCACTGGCCCGACGGCTGACCCTGCTGACGGCCTTTTCGGTGCTGGCCGCGGGCGGCTATGTCGGCTGGCACGAAATACAGACTTCCAATTTGCAGGCGCGCTGGCTGAGTCGCTATGCAGCGAGCCTTGATTACCGTATCGAACCTGGCACCAGCGACCAGGTGCGCTTTCCCAAGGGCGGACCCTTCGACCGGCGTCTGGGGTACGTCGATATCCCGCGCTATGCCGAGCGTCTGGTCCGCCAGGGTTTTGCCGTAGAGGCGCAAGCACGCTTCTCGCCAGCGCTTCTTGATTATTCGGAGCGCGGCTTCTTCGTTCCCTACCTGGAAAAGCCGCACGCTGGCCTGACCTTGGAGGACTGCACCGGCACAACGCTTTATGCCAATCGCTACCCCGACCAGCTTTATGCGGACTTCGACAGCATCCCGCCGCTGGTGGCACAAGCCCTATTGTTCATCGAGGACCGTGACCTGCTGGATGCCGCTCGCCCCCAGGCAAACCCGGCCGTGGACTGGCCGCGCCTGGTGCGCGCCGCCATCAGTCAGCTGGAAAAGAACATGGGCCTGGCTGGCCAGGCAGCCGGTGGCAGCACCCTCGCCACCCAGGCGGAGAAATACCGCCACTCACCGCGCGGGCGCACCGACAGCACCGAAGAAAAGCTCCGGCAGCTGGTTTCGGCCAGCGTGCGCACCTACCGTGAAGGGCCGCAAACCCTAGCCAGCCGTCAACGCATCCTGCTGGCCTATCTCAACAGCGTGCCACTGGCTGCCGTACCCGGACATGGCGAGGTACACGGTCTGGCCGACGGCCTGCGCCTGTGGTTCGGCGCAGACTTCACCGAGGTCAATCGCCTGCTGGACCGCCGCCATAACACCGGCAGCGACCTGCGTGCCCAAGGCTTGGCGCTGCGTCAGGTGCTGTCGCTGCTGATCGCCCAACGCCGACCGACCCATTACCTGGGCGTCGGCCATGTCGAACTGGCAGCACTCACCGACAGCCACCTGCGCCTGATCGCCAACGAAGGCCTGATCACTTCATCGCTACGTGATGCGGCGCTTGGGCAACGGGCCGAACTGCGCGACTCCAGCCGCGCGGCCATGACGCCGATGATCGACGTTGGCAAGGGCGTGAGCATCGCGCGAATGCGCCTGGCCAACCTGCTTGGCGTTTCGCTATATGAACTCGACCGTCTCGACCTGACCGCCACGGCACCGTTGCACGGCGGCCTGCAACGGCAGGTCGGCGACTACCTGCGAAACCTGGCCGACCCCGAATTCGCCCGCAAGGTGGGCCTGTTCGGTGACCGCATGCTGGCGCCGGAAAAGACCGCCGAGGTGCGCTACAGCTTCACCTTGCTCGAACGCGACGCGCTGGGCTTTAGCGTACGGGTGCAGACCGACAGCACAAACCAGCCATTCGACATCAACCAGGGCAGCAAGCTGGAGCTGGGTTCCACCGCCAAGCTGCGGGTATTGACCACCTATCTGGAGATGGTCGCCGAGCTGCATCAGCGTTACGCATTGCTTGATCGAAAGACGCTGCGCCAGGTCGGCGCTCGGGATGGGCTGAGTCGCTGGGCGGTCGACTACCTGGCGCGTAATGAAGATCGCAGCTTGCCAACCATGCTCAAGGCCGCCATGGACAGGCGCTACTCGGCGAGCCCCGGTGAACGCTTCTTCACCGGCGCGGGGCTGCATCGCTTCAGCAACTTCCAGCGTCAGGACGATCACCGCAACCCAACGCTGCGCGAGGCACTTAAGGAGTCGATCAACCTGCCATTCGTGCGGTTGCTACGGGATCTGGTCAGCTACAGCAGCCACCAATTGAGCGACCGCGCCGAACTGCTGGGCGACGACGACAACCCCGAGCGACTGGCGTATCTCGCGCGCTTTGCCGACCGCGAGGGCGCGGTATTCCTGCAGCGGTTCTGGAAGAAATACCGCGACAAGACTGCCGAACAGCGTATCGAAGTATTGCTCGACGGCATCCGCCCGACACCCGCGCGGCTCGCCGCGGTGCATCGCTACGTGCTGCCCGAAGCCGATAGGGCTGGTTTTGCGCGGTTCCTGAACCGCTACCTGCCGGCCTCCGACCTAGACGACAAGGGCCGCGAAGCGCTTTATCAACGCTATGCCCGCGGTCAGTTCAGCCTGCCGGACCAAAGCTACATCGCCCGCGTGCACCCTCTGGACCTGTGGCTGCTGGGCTATTTGATTGAGCATCCCGAGGCTGACCTGGCGGAAATCACCAGCGCCAGCGCCGAGCAACGACAGGAGGTCTACGGCTGGTTGCTGCGCAGTCGCCACAAGAGGGCGCGCGACAGCCGCATCCGCATCATGCTGGAAGTCGAGGCCTTTACCGATATCCATCGACGCTGGCAGCGCCTTGGCTACCCGTTCGAGCACCTGGTGCCATCGCTGGCTACCGCGTTGGGCAGCTCTGGCGACCAGCCTGCGGCGCTGGCCGAGCTGATGGGAATCATGCTCAACGATGGCGTACGCCAACCCAGCGTGCGCATCGACAGCCTGCGGTTCGCCAGCGACACGCCCTACGAAACGCATTTTGGCATCGCCACCAATGCCGGTGAGCAGGTGCTGCCGCGCGAGGTCGCGCAAACCTTGCGTGAAGTCCTCGCCCAGGTGGTGCAAGGCGGCACCGCGCGACGTTTGCAGAACAGCTTTACCCAGGCCGATGGCAGCCCGCTGCCGGTAGGCGGTAAGACCGGTACCGGCGACAACCGGCTGCAGAGCGTGACCGCCAGCGGCCGGCTGATCAGCTCGCGGGCGATCAACCGCACCGCCACCTTCGTCTTCTACCTGGGGCCGAATCACTTCGGCACGCTGACCGCCTATGTCCCAGGACGCGCTGCCGACAACTTCCATTTCACCTCGGCGCTACCGGTGCAGGTGCTAAAGGGCATGCAGCCGATTCTTCAGCCCTACCTGCGCAAGGAAAGCCTCTGCCAGCCTCGCGAGGGTTGGCGGCAGGCCAAGGCTTCGACGGAGCCCGGCACGGCTTCGCTGACTCAGAACCAGCCCAGGATGAACGCAGCCAGCACCAGATAGCGAGCGCCTTTGGCCAGGGTCACCAGCAACAGGAAGCTCCACAGCGGTTCGCGCATTGTGCCGGCGATCAGCGTCAGAGGATCGCCAATCAACGGCACCCAGCTGAGCAGCAGCGACCAGCGCCCGTAACGGTGATAACCCTGCTGCGCCCTGGCCAACCCCGACGCGCTGACGGGAAACCAGCGGCGCTGGCGAAAACGCTCCAGCGAACGCCCCAGCAGCCAGTTGATCACCGAACCCAGCACGTTCCCCGTAGTGGCCACCAGCAGCAGCGCCCAGGGGACGAACGCATCTGACAGCAGCAAGCCCACCAGAGCCGCTTCCGACTGCAGCGGCAGAATGGTCGCCGCCATCAGCGCCGCGAGAAAAAGCCCGATATAGGCAGAAAGATCCAGCATGCGATTGCGGCTCGCGGCCCTTCGGAGGTGGGCTTTTTACTTGTCGCGATCGATGTTGAAAGGCGACCACGCCTGGCGGGTCGGCATCACTTCCAGACGGTTGATGTTGATGTGATCGGGCAGGGTTGCCACATAGAAGATCTGCTCGGCGATGTCTTCGGCGGTCAGCGGGGTGGTGCCGCGATACAGCGCATCGGATGCGGCCTGGTTGCCCTTTGTCCGCACCAGCGTGAATTCCGTTTCGGCCATGCCAGGTGCTATGTCGGTAACACGTACGCCAGTGCCCAGCAGGTCGCAGCGCAGGTTGTAGGTGAATTGCTGAACGAAGGCCTTGCTCGCACCATAGACATGCCCGCCGGGATAGGGCCACTGACCGGCGACCGAGCCGATATTGACGATGCTGGCGCCCTTGCCGGTTTCGATCAGCGTCGGCAGCAGCGAGTGGGTGACATTGACCAGGCCGGTGATATTGGTGTCGATCATGGTGTGCCAATCCTGCAGGTCGACCTTCTGCGCCGGCTCCGGCGCCAGCGCGAGGCCCGCATTGTTGACCAGGCAGCGGATCGTGCGGAATTCCTCAGGCAGTTCGGCCACCACTGTTTTGACGGCTTGGGCATCGCGCACATCAAGCGTCACCACATGCACCGGCACCTTGGCGACCAGCTCCTCCTTCAGAGCCTGCAGGCGTTCACTGCGACGGCCGGTCAGCACCAGCGCCCAGCCGGCCTCGGCAAAGCGGCGAGCTGTGGCGCGGCCGAAGCCCGAGGTGGCGCCGGTTATGAAGGCAATCTTGTGATTCATGCTTGTCCTCTCTGAGTGCTCTGATTAGTACATTGTGCCGCGCGGTCAGCGACCCGGTTGGGAGCGAAAGCCTGGCACACCTTGGGGCTGTTCCACACGCGCCGCCGGCAAGGTGCAGTTGAGGTCACGAAAGGCACGCCCATCGAGTCGATCCCAGCCGTGACCGGGCGAGCTCTGCCGGCAGATGATGATGCCGTCCAGCTTGCTCTGCCACAGGTAATAAGGGGCCGGCGCGGCCTCAGCCAGCAGCGGCAGCAGGAAAGCGAGAACGAGGAGACGCATGGGCGGGCTTCGCGATATCTGGACGTCGTCACTGTAACGAGCCCTTCGCATTGCGCAACCCTCGCAATCAGAGGCACGCGACGGCTGTCCCCGCCCTCAACCCGATGCGAGCGTTCTGATCGGCAATTTCTTGCTCAACGCTCGACCGGGATAAGCGGATTTTTGCCGACATCCACTGGCCGAGCGGCGATACGTGCCGAGCCAGACGCTTCGGGGGTATTGGCACGGTTAGTGCTGAAAGAGGTTTGCTCGATGGAGCGATAACGACAAGAAGAAAAGCGGTCACCCACACCTGCCTGTACAAGCGCCTCTTCTGTCGTCTTCCCGCCTGAGCGGAGCGATCGTCTATCGTTCAATACTCTAATAACAATGAAACGGAGAATATCCATGAGACTGACCAAGCGCTTTGGCCTGCTTGCTGCCGCGGCGGCTTTCACCGCCAGTACCACAGCCGTCGCCGCACCTACCTTCATCAACATCCTCACCGGCGGCACCAGTGGCGTCTATTACCCCATCGGCGTCGCGCTCTCGCAGCAATACAACAAGATCGAGGACGCAAAGACCTCGGTGCAGGCCACCAAGGCTTCGGTGGAGAACCTCAACCTGCTGCAAGCCGGCCGTGGCGAACTGGCCTTTTCCCTGGGAGACTCGGTGGACGATGCCTGGAACGGCGTCGAGGATGCTGGCTTCAAGGCGCCTCTGACGAGACTGCGCGCCATCGCCGCCACGTACCCGAACTACATTCACATCGTTGCCAGCAAGGAATCGGGCATCAAGACCCTGGATGACCTGAAGGGCAAGCGTATCTCTGTCGGTGCGCCCAAGTCCGGTACCGAACTCAACGCCCGCGCCATCTTCAAGGCCGCCGGTCTGACCTATGAAGACATGGGCCGTGTGGAGTTCATGCCCTACGCCGAGTCGGTCGAGCTGATCAAGAACCGTCAGCTGGACGCCACCCTGCAATCGTCAGGCCTCGGCATGGCGGCGATCCGCGATCTGGCCGCCATGGTCCCGATTACCTTCGTTGCAGTGCCGGAGGATGTGGTCACAAAAATCGGCAGCGCCGCCTACCAACCGAAGATGATTCCGGCCGGCACCTATGACGGCCAGGATGCGGATGTCCCCACTGCCGCCATCACCAACATCCTGGTCAGCCACGAGAAGGTCTCCGACGACGTTGCCTACCAGATGACCAAGCTGATCTTCGAGAACCTGGATCGTCTGGCCAGCGCCCATTCCGCGGCCAAGGACATCAAGCTGGATACCGCTACCGAAGGTCTGCCCATCCCGCTGCACCCAGGTGCCGAGCGCTACTACAAGGAAGTCGGCCTCCTTCAGTGACGGCCTGACCGGGCGACCAAGCGACCGCCCGGTCTCCCTGATTGCATAGCCTGATGGCCCGCACAGGGTCATCACGAGAACGCCCATGTCCTGCACTGGCGCGACGCTTCAATCTTTCTGAGAGAGCCATCCCATGAGCGAGACCGAAGGGCTGCATTCCAGTCCCAGCGAATGGCCGAAGACGCTGTTCTACGTCGCCCTGCTGTTTTCCACCTATCAGATCATTACGGCCGCCTTCCACCCGGTCTCCAGCCAGGTGCTGCGCGCAGGCCACGTTGGTTTCCTGCTGTGGATGGTCTATCTCTGCTATCCGGCCAAAGGTGATGGCCGTCCCTGGCAGCCACTTGCTTGGCTACTCGGGCTGGCAGGCATGGGAACCGCTTTCTACCAGTGGTACTACGAAGCGGATCTGGTCCAGCGCTCAGGCGACATGACCAGTGCCGACATGTTCGTCGGCGTCCTGCTGATGGTGCTGGTATTCGAGGCCGGCCGCCGGGTAATGGGCGTTGCGCTGCCAGTGATCTGCGCCATCTTCCTCGCCTACGGGCTGTTCGGCCAATACCTGCCGGGCGATTTCGCCCATCGCGGCTATGGCTTCGACCAGATCGTCAACCAGCTGTCATTTGGCACCGAAGGCTTCTACGGCACGCCGACCTACGTATCGGCGACCTACATTTTCCTGTTCATCCTGTTCGGCTCCTTCCTCGAGCAAGCCGGGATGATCAAGCTGTTCACAGATTTCGCGATGGGCATGTTCGGCCACAAGACCGGCGGCCCAGCCAAGGTGTCGGTGGTGTCATCTGCGCTTATGGGCACCATCACCGGCTCCGGCGTGGCCAACGTAGTCACCACCGGCCAGTTCACCATTCCGCTGATGAAGCGCTTCGGTTACAAGCCGGCCTTTGCCGGCGCGGTGGAAGCCACCGCCAGCATGGGCGGACAGATCATGCCGCCCGTGATGGGCGCGGTGGCCTTCATCATGGCCGAAACCATCAACGTGCCCTATGTGGAAGTGGCCAAGGCCGCGCTGATTCCGGCAATGCTCTACTTCTTTGCGGTGTTCTGGATCGTCCACCTGGAAGCGCGCAGCAAGGGCCTCAAGGGGCTGCCTAAGGACCAATGCCCGAGCGCCTGGGGGTCGGTCAAGGAGCGCTGGTACCTGCTGATTCCGCTGGCCGTGCTGGTCTACCTGCTGTTCTCCGGGCGTACGCCGATGTTCTCCGGCACCGTGGGTCTGGCGCTAACGGCTATCGTGATCCTCGGTTCGTCGATCATTCTCAAGGCCAGCAGTTTCTGGTTGCGCAGCGCATTCTGGATCGCGCTGGGCATACTCTGCACCGGCTTCTTTCAGCTGGGCATCGGCGTGATTTTCGGTGTGATTGCGGCGCTGGTAGCGGTCTGCTGGTTCATCAAGGGTGGGCGCGACACCTTACGTGTCTGCCTCTTCGCGCTGGTTGAAGGTGCGCGCCACGCTATTCCGGTGGGCATCGCGTGCGTGCTGGTCGGAGTGATCATCGGCATCGTTTCGCTGACCGGCATCGCCAGTACCTTCGCCGGCTACATCCTGGCCATCGGCGAGAACAACCTGTTCCTTTCGCTGGTGCTGACCATGATCACCTGCCTGGTGCTGGGCATGGGCATCCCGACCATTCCCAACTACATCATCACCAGTGCCATCGCAGCCCCGGCGCTGGAGCAGCTGGGTGTACCGCTGATCGTTTCACACATGTTCGTGTTCTATTTCGGCCTGATGGCGGACCTGACTCCACCGGTTGCGCTGGCGTGCTTTGCCGCGGCGCCGATTGCGCGAGAGAACGGATTCAAGATCAGTCTCTGGGCGATCCGCATCGCTGCTGCCGGCTTCGTGGTGCCGTTCATGGCCGTCTATGATCCTGCGCTGATGATGCAGGGTGAGAGCTGGCTGGCCACCGCCTACATGGTGTTCAAAACCATCTTCGCGGTGTGCTTGTGGGGCATGGCGGTAACGGGCTACTTCCAGATGCGCATGCCGATGTGGGAGCGCTTGTGGGCCTTCGTGGCGGGTATCTCGCTGATTCTGGCAATGCCCATCACTGACGAAATCGGCTTTGCGCTAGGTATCGCGCTGGTGGCTCAGCACATCTGGCGCGCCCGACGTGCCGAGCGTCTGGCTGCCGCTGCTTGATCGGCCTCTGCCTGGGGCTGGCCGGGGTGGTGTGGGCGCAGGTGCCCACGCCCGCCTTCACCCTGGCCTGGAATCACACCATCGAAAAGATCCGCTGGGAAGAGGATTACCGCGTGACGTCGCAGGGACTGCTGCTTGGCGAGGCGCGGGTCAAAGGTTCGGGCGCCGGGATGGAAATCCCCGACGGCGCCGAATTGCGCGACGGGGCTTGGCACTACCAGCGCCAGATGCCCGCGTTGCCACTTCTGCGCCTGGGGCGAACCCCCGAGGCCGGGGATTACCAACTCTGTTTCAACCAGCGATGCCACGCGATGGATGAATGGCTAGGTCCGCCACAAGCAGACCGGCCGTCACTGGAACTCTGGAGTTGCGACGCGCCACTGAACGGGTCGTCCTGACTCCCATTCAGCTCGGGCTTTTCCCTCCGGCGGCAGGGGGTTCCACGTGAAACCCCCTGGCCCGCATTGGCGGCTACTCTTTCGTCCAAACCCCTTGGCTGGTCTGCTCGCACGCCGGTTGCAGATATCGCGCATCAGTGGCCACGCCGTAATAGTGAATGTCCTGGCGATAAGGCATGTTGGACACCTGCGCGTTGCGGCATACCCCGAAAGCGCCGCTCGGGCATTGTTCGACAAAGGTCACTTCGACCTTCTGATCCTTGAGCTGTGGCTGGCAGAAGCCGGTACGGAAGAGCTCGGCGGGAATGTTGCGGTTCTCCTGGCAGATGCGCACTTCGATGCGCTCATCCTGGCTATGGATGACGCAACCTTCGGCAACTGCCTCGCCCGCCAACCCCAGCAGTGCCAGTGAAATCATCAGTGTGCGCATTCATATCCTCCCGAAAACGGCGACGACTCTACGCCGAATCCGCTTTCCCTGAACAGACGAAATGCGCACCATGGCGCGATGTTGACCGATATCCCCGCCCATCTCATCGCCGGCCCTCTTGGCGCAGGCAAAACCAGCCTGATCCGCTCGCTGCTGGCGCACAAACCGGCCGGCGAACGCTGGGCGGTGCTGATCAATGAATTTGGCCAGATCGGCCTGGACGCCGCCCTGCTTCACCGCGAGGACGATGGCATCGCCTTTGCCGAGGTCGCTGGCGGCTGCCTGTGCTGCGTAAACGGCGTGCCCTTCCAGATCGGCCTGAGCCGGCTGCTGCGCAAGGCGAGGCCGGACCGCCTGCTGATCGAGCCTTCCGGCCTCGGTCATCCCGGGCAACTGCTGCAACAGCTGCGGCAGGCACCCTGGAATCAGGTACTAGCCCTGCAACCAAGCGTATTGGTGCTGGACGCCGCTGCCTTGGCGAGTAACGAAGTGCTTGCGCCCCAGCAACAGGCGATCGCCGAACAGGCGGGCCTGCTGGTACTGAACAAAAGCGAGGCTCTGGACGCTGATACACGCCAGCGGCTGAAAAAACGCCTGCCCCGCCGGCCGCTCTGCTGGACCAGCCATGGCCAGCTCGCCTTTGCCCAACTGCCGGTAGGCGAAGCCCGTATCGATGCCCAGGGTGCAGTGCCAGCCTTGCCTTCCGGCAGCGCGCCGCCGCCCACGGTCTGGCTGGATCCGCTGCAACCAATCATTCAGGTTCACTCGACAGCAGAAGCATGGAGCATCGGCTGGCGCTGGCATCATGACCGACGATTCGACATTGGCAAGGTCACTGCTTGGCTTGCGGGACTGCCCTGGCAGCGTTCCAAGCTGGTGTTGCGCGGGGAGCAGGCTTGGCTGTCGGCGAATGCAGTGGGTGGCGAACCATTGGCGTTCAGGCCCAGCGAATGGAGGCGCGATTCGCGGCTTGAACTGATTTTCACCGAGGCGCAGACCAAGGAAGAATTGGCCAACGGCCTGGGCCGCTGCCTGATCGACTGAGTTCAGCTCGGCGGCCGGCGCCATTCATCAAGCTGGATGACTCGCGCGGGCTCAGCATCCGGTTCGAACGGGTGCGCCTCCAGCTCGATACGCCCTACATGCACCCCGAACATGACGATGGTTCCCGGTTGCCGCCGCTCGCCCGTGACGGTGAACTCAAAATCGTAAACCCGCGCCAGCCGGCGCTGACCGCGGCTATCGCGCTCCAACCCGATCCGCCGGAACGCCACGTTGCCATCGAGCAGTTCCACGTCCATCTTCTTGCAATGGCGCTTCACCGCCACCAGCGCACGTTCGCGGACACCGTGCGAATGCCAGAGCCAGGCGGCGGCCGCCAGGAACAACAGAAATAAAGTGAAATTGCCCAGAGTCAGCATGGATAAAGGCTCTTCGAAACAGGCGAGCAGCTTAGCAGGCAAGGCAACCCATCAGCTCGCCAAGTTGCAGTT
>Ga0233375_1001187_pt1 | contig 12135 bp, 6 predicted proteins | sample ElkDunMinimDraft_10_FD_191539 | JGI IMG/M metagenome (GOLD analysis project Ga0233375, IMG submission 191539) | Fecal eukaryotic communites from dung pellets of Tule Elk in California, USA - Elk Dung E16 | ecosystem: Host-associated > Mammals > Digestive system > Large intestine > Fecal | place... | reverse complement strand
TGCACCAACTCCAACACGTGCGCGGTGTCCCCGACGGCGAGCACCCGCCGGCACCAGCCCGCGCCGCGTCTGCGGGCCCGGTGCAGCCACTTGCGGGCGAGGAAGCGGGTGCCGACCAGGGCGACGGTGCCGGTGATGAAGCAGATGCCGAGGAAGCCCCGGGAGACTCCCACATCGGCGAGGTACCCGGCGATGGCGACACCGCCGGCGAGCCGGAAACTCGCCACCGAGACCCGCCGGTACTCGTCGGCGCCGTAACCGAGCACCCGGTTGTCGTAGCAGCGCAGCATCTTGAGGGTGACCAGCCAGATCAGCACCAGGGCGGGCGCGACGACGGCATAGGGGATCTCGGAGCCGCCGGTGCTCTGCTCGTCCCCGCCGAAGCGGGCCAGGTAGCCGCCGCCGACGGCCAGAGCGATGACCGCGGCGTCCAGCAGGACGACTGCGCGCACGTACGGTCGTTGCGACATCCTCATGGTGACCCGTGACCTGCCCGCGGCGGCGGGCACCGTCGCAGGACTCAGCATGGTGCCACTCGTCACCGGCCCCTCCCTGTTCGCACATGCGAGCCGCGGTCCCCGGGCAGGCGGGCGCGGACGGACAGCGGGACCCGCTCATCGTCGCGCAGAAAACCCCGCAACAAGGGCAGTTCGCCGGATCAGCCGCGAATCGCTTCGGATGTGGATCTGCGGCGGCCGGCCGGATGCCGGCCGAGCCGCCAGAGGAGACAACGATCCTGGGCCACGGGAGATCCGGTCCGGCTGGGCATTCGCCGGGAGAAACAGGTGGTCACCGACGGTGGCGCCGTCATGGGTACGTCCCGCGCCCTGGACGGCCACAGCCCCCGCGACACGAGTCGCGGGGGCTGTGGCGGTGGTTCGCCGACGGCGCAGTGGCCGCGGGTCAGCTGCCCGGGGTGCCGCGCATCGAGATCGCCCGCAGCAGGATGTCGCCGATGTCGGTCGGGTCCTGGGTGATGAATACGCCGCCCGTTCCGCCGCTGGACTTGACCATCGACTTCAGTTCGCCCTCGTTGACGTCGGCCCCGATGCCGATGAAGACCAGCTGGATCGGGCGCTCGTCATCCTTGAGCCGCTCCAGTTCGGAGAGGAGCTTGGCGCGGGTGAGGCCCCCCGGGTCGTCCTCGTTCTGCCCGTCGGTGAAGAGCACGATCGAGTTGACCCGGCCCGGCTCCCAGCCGTTCTGCACCTCCTTGTAGGCGGCGAGCACGGTGTCGTAGAGGCCGGTGCGGCTGCCGTCCTTTGGCCGCACCTGGGGCAGTGCACGCTCCAGCTCGCTGCGCTGCGCCGAGAGCGGGCCGATGCCGACCAGCTCCCGGTAGTCGCGGTTGCCGTCCAGCTTCGTGGAGAAGATCCAGAGGCCGAGCGCCCAGCTGTCGTCGAAGAGCGCCAGGCCGCGCCGGGCGGCGGCGGCGGTGACCTCGGCGCGGGTCGCCCCGTTGGCCTCGGGCACCTGCTGGTTCATCGAACCGGAGACGTCGATGACCGCGAGCATCCGCCCCGACTGGGTGGTGATCGACCAGCCGGTGACGACCTGCTCGAGCACCTTCGGATCCACGCCCCCCTTGTCCGGCCCGTCGCTCGCCATCGGCTGCGGCGCCCCGGCGGACGGGCTGGGAGCGCCCTGGGGCGCCGAGAAGCCGCCACCCCAGCTGCCGTCGGCGGCGCGCAGCCCCTGCACGGCCAGCCGGTCCTTGAAGGCGTCGGTGCCCAGGCGGTCGAAGAGGCCCTTCGCCGCCGAATTCTTGACCGGGTCGAGGCCGGGCAGCACCGCGTACGGGTAGTCCAGGGCCACCGGCTCGGGGGTCAGGTAGAGCGCGGCCAACGGGATCGGCGGCTTTTTGGCGTTGTAGGCGATGACGTCCTCCTCCGACAGCGGCGCCATGCTCAGCGCCTGCGCCACCGTGGAGGCGTCCGAGGAGCGGGGGAACTTGGCGACCAGGTCCTCCCGCAGGGCGGAGCGGCCGGTCGCCAGCGCCCGCAGTGCGCCGGTGGTCGCCGACTGGACGTTGCCGCCGGCGCTCTGCGCCGCGGCGCTGGTCAGCGCCAGCAGGGCGGAGAGACCGGCGGCGTCCCGGGTCGGGTCGACGATGCCGGCCCGCAGCTTGGTCCCCTTGGTGATCCCCTGGAGCAGGTCGGACCAGGAAGGGGTCTCCTCCGGCCAGCCGAGACCGGTGGCGACCGGCTCGGGCATCGCCACCACGACCGGGCTGCGCGCCACGGAGGCGCCGTTGCCCGGGTCGAAGGCCGCCGCGCCACCGCTGGTCAGCCGGACCAGCCAGGTGGAGGAGTCCGGCACCCAGACGTCGGGCGTGGTGGCGGTGCCACTGGCCTGCCCGACGCCGGAAAGGCTGGCGCCGTGCTTGCCGGCGACGGCCGCCGCGACGTCGACCGAATCGGACGCTTCGACGACGACCTTGACACAGGTGCCGTCGACGGCGGCACCTGTGGACATCCACTCATCGGCCGCTGCCTGGATCGCCGGCGCGATCTCGGGGGCGGCGGCCAGGGCGAGGGGCACCTCGCCGGAACAGGAGGCGCCGGTGAGTCCGCGCAGGGCGAACCACGATCCGGCGGCGACGACGGCGAGCACCAACGTAGCCGCGATGACGCCGGCTCCGCGGATCTTTGAGTTCATGCGATGGCGGCCAGACACGTGACCATCTTGCGGACCGTTGCGGCGCTGTGCCATATCCGTTCGGACGAAAGTTACCCGCCAGAAACAGTTGATCGACACACAGTGACTTTTGGTTACCGAGCGATTTCTCAATGTCGCCAAAACGGCCGGTAGCCCACTCTAGATCATCTTTACCTGATCTTTCCGGATGAAGCGCCACCGGCCGCCGGCCCGCCGACCTCCGCCACGCCGCCCGGCAGCGGCGGCCCGCGGCGCGGACCGGACCACTCAGACGGGCAGCACGCAGGTCGGACTCGGCACCTCGACCGGTTCACCGCAGGGCCGCGGCACCCCGGTCGAGGGGTCGAGGGCGAAGACCCGGATCTGGTGGGCCCGCTCGTCGGCGACGTAGAGATGGGACCCGGCGAAGGCGAACTGACGCGGCCACTCACCCCCGGTCTCCACCTCGTCCAGATGCCGCGGGTCGACATCTGTCAGATCGAAGACAGTGACAGTGCCGACGCCCCGATTCGCCAGATAGAGGAAGCGCCCGTCCGCCCCGACCGCGATCCCGGAGGGCTGCACGTGCCCGCCGCGATCGCTCGCCGGCACCCGGGCTCCGGCGCGCAGCCCGCCGTCGGCGCCGAAGACGATCTCGGTGACGGTGCCGTCCAGCTCGCCGGCGACGTACGCCCGCCGCCCGTCGGGGTGTCGCGCCAGGTGCCGCGGCCCGGTCCCGGCCGGCAGGCGGAGCGGTTCACCGGTGGCCGTGAGCCGGCCGGTCGCCCGGTCCAGCCGGTAGCGGCCGACCAGGTCGATGCCGAGATCGACGACGAGCAGCGAGGCGCTGTCGGCGCCGGGACAGACCTGGTGCGCGTGCGGTCCGGCCTGACGGTCCGGGTCCGCCCCGTGCCCGGCGTGCCGCAACACGTCACTGCGCTCGCCGGGTACGCCCTGATCGTCCAGGGGATGCACGGCGACGCTGCCGCTGCCGTAGTTCGCCACGAAGAGGTGGCCGCCGTCGGGCGAGACAGCGAGATGACACGGCTCCTCCCCGCCGGTGCCGCGCACCGCCAACGGCGTCAGCGCACCGTCGGTGTCGAAACGCCAGGCGCTGACGGCGCCGTCGCGGCGCTCGTTGACCGCGTAGAGCACCGGCAGTCGCGGATGGCGGGCCAGATAGGAGGGCGACTCGGTGACGGCGGCAGTCCCGACCACGGTGAGGCCGCCGCCGACCGGATCCCGCCGCGCCAGGACCACCCCCTCACCACGGCCACCGCCCTGCGGGGTGTAACAGCCCAGAAAGACCAGTTCGCTCTCGGCACGAGCCACGCCCGCCTCCTTCGTCCCGCCCGTCGAATCCTCCTCGATCCAATCAAGATCCTGCCGTGGTCGCAGGTCGAGCCCGCGACCCCGCCGCCCGGGCACGCCACCACCGCCTTGCCAAGCCACGGCGCGCTTCCGTTTCGTCACACTGTGTCGCTTTTCGCGATACCACTGCGGCAAAGAAACGACGATCGGGGATTGGCGACCACCCTTGCGCGGGAATAGCAGGAGAACCGAAGGAGGAACCATGTCGTCATCGCAGGTAATCGTCATAGTTCTCGCCGTACTGGTCGTCGCCGCTCTGATCGCCGTCGCCGTCGTCGTCATGCGCCGCAGATCGCTGCGTCAGCGTTTCGGGCCGGAGTACGACCGGCTGGCCGAGCAGGAGAGCGCTTCGGCCGCCGCGCGTGAGCTGCGAGCCCGGGAGCGGCGCCACGCCGAACTCGAGCTCACCGAACTCGCCCCCGAGGCCAGGGCCCGCTACGCCCACGACTGGGAGGAGATCCAGGCCCGCTTCGTCGACTCCCCCGCCGAAGCCGTCGCCGAGGCAGACGAACTCGTCACCCGGCTGATCTCCGAACGCGGATACCCGACGGAGGACTACTCCAGCCAGCTCGAACACCTCTCCGTCGAGCACTCCCGCACCCTGACCCACTACCGCGAGGCCCACGACATCCAGCTGCGCAACGCCCGCGGCGAGGCCGGCACCGAGGAACTGCGCCAGGCCGTCGTGCACTACCGCGCGCTCTTCGCCGACCTGCTCGGCGAGCAGCCCGTACCGCAGGAGACCAGCAGCGACCACCCCGACCGTCCCCAGGACGCCACGAGCCGCTAGGAGACACCACCATGCGCTACCAGGACGAACAGACCCGCGACGAGCACCCCGAGACGGTCCGCTCCACCCCGGTGCCGGTGGCCGCGACCTCGCAGGACCCCGACCGGGACGAGCACACCGACGGGCTGACCCAGGAGACCGTCGACGACCGCGGCTCGTACGACCGGGACCACTCCGGCGAATACGACGCCGACGGCGTACGACGTGACGACGACGTGACGTTCCACGAGCCGGCGCCGGCGTCCACCACCTTCGGCGCCACCAGCGTCGGCGAGGATGTCGCCGCCTCGGCGCTGGCGAACCCGCGTACGGACGTCCAGCCGGACCCGAACGACGACAGCACCGTGGCGGTCGGCGACGGCCGGCGCGACGGCGCCACCGAGGCGGCGACGGCCGACCGGGTCGCCGACACGGACGCCGCCGACCGGGACCCGGCCCTCGGCCGGGGCATCGACACCACCACGACCGACCGGCACACCGACCCGGCGAACTCCGAGGAGCTGGGCACCGACGACTTCACCGCCGCCCACAGCGGCTCCGACGAACTGCCGGCGCAGTCCGTCGCCGACTCGGGGGTCGCCACCGGGCAGCACGAGACCGGCGACGGGCATCACGGCGCCACCACCGACGGGCATCACTCCGAAGGCCCGTCGCTGCTGGCCGCCGGCACCGGCACCCACCTCAAGGAGCGCTGGCGCGACGTGCAGCTGCGCTTCGTCGACGACCCGAAGGGCGCCGCCGGCGAGGCCCAGGAGCTGGTCGAGAGCGCCATCGACGAGATCGCGGCGTCGCTCAAGCGCAGCCGCGAGGAGCTCGGCGACTGGCAGGGCAGCAGCGCCGACGACACCGAGAAGCTGCGGATGGCCGTCCGCCGCTACCGCGACTTCCTGGACCGTCTGGTGGCTCTCTGAGCCGGCCACCCGCCCCACCGCAGCGCCCGGGACCTCGAGGTCCCGGGCGCTGTCGCGTGCCCGACCGGGGCGCTTGCCCGTACGCGGCGGTGCGCGGGATGCGCGACGAGGCGGCCGCGGCCGGCATGCCCGGGCGGCAGACGGGTAGCCGACCGGAAGTGTCCGGCACGCCGAACCGACCACGGGCGCGAACCGACCACGGGCGCGAAAGCCGACAGGAGGGCGCAGAGATGACCGAGCGGTACCCCGAGCTGGATGAACCCCTGGAGGAGCTGCCCGAGGTGGCGGCGGCCGTCGAGGACGACACCGCGGTGCCGCAGTTCCTCGCCGACGACGGCATCGACCTCGACGCGGAGGGGCCGGACTTCGTCGCCCCGCAGGATCTGCCGCCGGGCGAGGACCTCGGCGACGACGACATCATCGGCGACGCCTACGGCAGGCCCGGCACCGAGACACTCGGCCGCACCGGGGCCGAGCAGCCCTGGGAGCCCGGCGACCTGGTCCGGGCCCGCGGCGAGGACCTCACCCCGGACAACCTCGCACGGGCCCGGCGCGACCTCGACCAGGACGGCCCGGCCGCCGTCGAGGGCACCGTGCCCTGAGCCCCACCCCGCCCGCATCCGGCGACGCGTCCCGGCCCCCGGCTGATCGCCGGGGGCCGGGACGCGTCTTCGCTCACCGCACGCGGAAGCGGTCGCGCTCAGCCCGCCGCCGAGGTGCGCACCAGGGTGCGGATCTGGCGCAGCAGCACCGACAACGCCGCCAGGTCGGCGCGGGAGTCCTTGAACTCGCTCATCGCCTGCCGGGTACGCCCGATCGCCGTGGTGTTCAACTGCTCCCACTGCACTACCCGGTCCTCCGGGCTCATCGAGGCGTCCGTCGCCGCGAGCACCTCCGCGGTCAACGCCGCCAGGGCGGCGTAGAGGTCGTAGCGCAGCGCCATCCGGGCCAGCGTCTGCCACCGGTCGTCGCGCGGCAGCAGCGAGATCTTCGACAGCAGCGCGTCGACCCGGAAACGGTCGGAGAGGACGAAGTAGAGCGCGCCCACCTCCTCCACGTCACGCCCGGTCTGCGCCGCCGTCTCCACGATGTCCAGCAGACCGAAGCCGTACATCAGCCGGGTGCTGCGTTCGGCCAGCTCCCGCGGCAGGCCCTGCTCGGTCAGCTCGTCGATCCGGGCGGTCAGCGCCGCCCGCTCGTCGCCCTGGAAGAGCCGCTCCAGCTCTGGCAGGAGCCGGGCCACCCCGTCCCGCAGCCGGGCGATCTCGGCCGGCACGTCCAGCGGTGAACGCCGGTTGGTGACCAGCCAGCGCACCGCCCGGTCGAGCAACCGGCGGCTGTTGAGGTAGACCGTCGTCTGCAACGCCGTCGGCACGGCGTTGTCGAGCGCCTCCGCGGCCGCCCAGAGCTCCCGCAGCCCGAAGACGTCCCGCACCACCACGTAGGCCCGGATCACATCGGCCGGCGAGGCGTTGGTCTCCTCCACCACCCGGAAGACGAACGAGATGCCGCCCCGGTTGATCGCCTCGTTGACCAGCACCGTCGTGACGATGTCACGGCGCAGCCGGTGGCCGGCCATCCGCTCGGCGTACCGCTCGCGCATGGCCGGCGGGAAGTAGTTCGCCAGCACCTGGGCGGTCCACTCCTCGTCGGCGATGCCGTCGGTGAGGATCTCCCGCTCCAGCCCGATCTTGATGTAGGACATGAGCACCGCGAACTCCGGCGCGGTCAGACCCTTGGCGCGCCCCGCCAGCTCCTCGTCGGAGGCGAGCGACTCCAGCTCCCGCACCAGCTGCCCGCTGCGCTCCAGATCGTCGATCATCCGCCGGTGCACCGGCAGCAGCGACGGCGCCTGCACCAGCGAGTTGCCGATCGCCCGCGCCTGGTCGTAGTTGTCGCGCAGCACCAGCGCCGCGACGTCGTCGGTCATCTCGGCCAGCAGCCGGTCCCGGTCGGGCAGGGCCAGCTCACCGTCGGCGACCGCCCCGTTGAGCAGGATCTTGATGTTCACCTCACGGTCGGAGCAGTTGACCCCGGCCGCGTTGTCGATGAAGTCGGTGAAGACCCGGCCGCCGCCGAGGGCGTACTCGATGCGGCCGTGCTGGGTGCAGCCGAGGTTGCCGCCCTCGCCCACCACCCGGCAGCGCAGCTGCTTGCCGTCGACCCGGATCGGGTCGTTGGCCTTGTCCCCGACCTGGGCGTGCGTCTCGAACGAGGCCTTGACGTACGTGCCGATGCCGCCGTTCCAGAACAGGTCCACCGGCGAGGTCAGGATCGCCCGGATCAGCTCGTGGGGCGAGAGCGCGGTGACCTCCTCGTCGAGCCCGAGCCGCGCGCGCACCTGCGAAGTGATCGGGATCGACTTGGCCGTGCGCGGGTGCACCCCACCGCCGGCCGAGATCAGCTCCGGGTTGTAGTCGCCCCAGGAGGAGCGGGGCAGCTCGAACAGCCGGCGCCGCTCCACCCAGGACGCCGCCGCGTCCGGGTCCGGGTCGAGGAAGATGTGGCGGTGGTCGAAGGCGGCCACCAGCCGGATGTGCTCCGACAGCAGCATGCCGTTGCCGAAGACGTCGCCGGACATGTCGCCGACGCCGACAACGGTGAAGTCCTCGGCCTGGGTGTCCAGGCCCAGCTCCCGGAAGTGCCGCTTGACCGATTCCCAGGCGCCGCGGGCGGTGATGCCCATCTTCTTGTGGTCGTAACCGGCCGAGCCGCCGGAGGCGAAGGCGTCACCGAGCCAGAAGCCGTACGCGGTGGAGATCTCGTTGGCGGTGTCGGAGAAGGTCGCGGTCCCCTTGTCGGCGGCGACCACCAGGTACGGGTCGTCGCCGTCGTGGCGCACCACGTCCGCCGGCGGCACGAGCTGCCCGCCGACGATGTTGTCGGTGACGTCCAGCAGCGCGGAGATGAACTCGCGGTAGCAGACGACGGCCTCGTCCCGGTCCCCCGGCTTCTGCTTCAGCACGAACCCGCCCTTGGCGCCGACGGGCACGATGACGGCGTTCTTCACCATCTGCGCCTTGACCAGGCCGAGCACCTCGGTACGGAAGTCCTCCCGCCGGTCGGACCAGCGCAGCCCGCCCCGGGCGACCGGCCCGAACCGCAGGTGCACGCCCTCGAAGCGCGGCGAGTAGACGAAGACCTCGTACTTGGGCCGCGGCTGCGGCAGGTCCGGGATCGCCTGCGGGTCCAGCTTGAACGCCACGTACGCCTTGGGTCGCCCGTCGGCGCTGCGCTGGTAGAAGCTGGTCCGCAGGGTTGCCTGGATCAGCATCAGGTAGGCCCGGATGATCCGGTCCTGGTCGAGGCTGGCCACGTCGTCGAGCGCCGCGCCGATACGGTCGACGAGCTCACGTGCCCGCTCGTCGCGCTCGGCCGGGTCGGCCGGACCGTCCGGGGCGAAGCGGGCCTCGAAGAGCTCGACCAGCAGCCCGGCCAGGTTCGGGTAGGTGACGAAGGTCGACTCCATGTACTCCTGGGAGAAGACGGTGCCGGCCTGGCGCAGGTACTTCGCGTACGCCCGCAGCACCACCACCTGCCGCCAGGTGAGCCCGGCGTGCAGCACCAGCTGGTTGAAGGCGTCCACCTCGGCCTCACCGCGCCACGCGGCGGCGAAGGCGTTCTCCACGTTCGTGCGGACCTCGGCCAGCTCGCGGTGCCCGGCGGGCAGCTCCAGCCCGAAGTCGTAGAGCCAGACCCGGCCGTCGCGCCGCTGGACCTCGTACGGTCGTTCGTCGACGACCTGCACACCGAGGGAGTGCAGCACCGGCAGCACGGCGGAGAGCATCATCGGCTCGCCGTAGCGGTAGACCTTGAACCGCACGTCCTGCTTGGCGGGGACCCGGACCGCGCGCGGCGGGTACTGCTTGCGGAACAGGTGCATCTCCAGCTGCCCCGGCTCCTCGAGCAGCTCGAGCTTGGCGAGGTCCTTCATCGTCTCGTACGGGGTGTGCCCGTCCTTGTACGAGTCGGGGAAGGCCTCGGCGTAGCGGGTGAAGAGGTGCTTGGCCTGCTCGTCGCCGAGTTTGCGTTCCAGCACCAGGCGGTAGTCGTCGTCCCAGTGCCGGGTCGCGTCGGAGAGCTTCTCGACCAGCAGGTCGGTGTTCACCTCGCCGGGCGGGTCGGCGGGGTCGGTGCGGACGATGAAGTGCACCCGCGCCAGCATCGACTCGGTGACCCGGGTGGTGTAGTCGACGCCGATGCCGTTGAGCTCCGCCAGCAGGATGTCCTGCATCCGCAGCCGGTTCGCGGTGGTGAAGCGGTCCCGCGGCAGGTAGATCAGGCAGGAGACGAAACGGCCGTACGCGTCGCGGCGTACGAAGGCGCGCAGTTGCCGGCGGCCCGCCATGCGCAGCACGTCGATCGTGGCGTGGTAGAGGTCGTCGGTCTTGATCTGGAAGAGCTCGTCCCGGGGGTAGGTCTCCAGGATCTGCAGCAGGTCCTTGCCGGAGTGGCTGCGCTCGCTGAGGCCGGAGCGCTCCAGCACCTCGGCGACCTTGCGGCGCACCACTGGCAGTTCCCGCACGCTGGTGCGGTAGGCGGCGGTGGAGAAGAGCCCGAGGAAGCGGCGCTCGCCGATCACCTCGCCCGAGTCGTTGAAGACCTTGAAGCCGATGTAGTCGAGGTACGCCGAGCGGTGCACGGTTGCCCGGGAGTTCGCCTTCGTGATGATCAGCAGCCGCTTCTCCAGCGCCTTGTCGTGCGCCTCGGCCGGCATCGACGACAGCGCCCGCCCGCCGCTTGCGCCCTGGCGCAGGATGCCCAGGCCGGTGCCGAGCACCGGTTCCAGCACCTTCTCGCCGGGCCGCTGCCCCTCGACCGCGTCCCCGTCGACGAGGCGGTACTCCCGGTAGCCGAGGAAGGTGAAGTGGTCGTGCGCCAGCCAGCGCAGCAGTTCGACGGAGTCGGTGATGTCCTTCTCCGGCACCGGCGGCCGGTTGTCGGAGGTACGCGCGGCGGTCAGCTCGTCGGCCAGCTCCAGCGCCTGCCGGCGCATCCGCTGCCAGTCCTCGACCGCCTCGCGCACGTCGGTCAGCACCCGCTGCAGCTCGCGGCGCAGCTCGTCGCGGGCGCCCTCGCCGCGGACCGGGTCGATCTCGACGTGCATCCAGCTCTCGACGATGTCCCCGTCGATCGCGTCGTCCGGCTCGACGTTCGCGGCGACCTCGGTCAGCCGTCCCAGCGGCTCGCGCCGGACCACGACCAGCGGGTGCGCCAGCAGATGCACGTCAAGGTGGCGGGAGGTGAGCAGGGCGGTCACCGAGTCGACCAGGAACGGCATGTCGTCGGTGACGATCTCGATGACCGAGTGCTGCTGCTCCGGTCCGGGTTCGTGGATACGCAGCTTCAGCTCGCCCGGCACCCGCTGCTCGGCGAGCTCCTTGTGCTCGCGGGCCGCGGTGATCATCTGTTCCGGGGTGAGCCCGACGAGATCCTCGTCCGGGGCGAAGCGCCAGAACCGGGCCACCAGGGTCGCCGTGTCGTGGTCGTCGCCGGCCATCGTCACCGCCTGGGCGACGAGGCGCTCGGCGTTCGGGACCGCCGCGTCGAGCTCGCTCTCCTCGATGTCGTCGGCGAGGGCGCCCGGCGGAAGCCCGAAGCCGGACCGGCTGTCCGGGCCGGTCGCCCCACCACCCCTGCCCGGCATCCGGGTCGCCTGCCCGCCCGGCACGGCCGAGCTGTCGTTCCGGCCGCCACGTGCGGGCCGGAGATCGGGTCCAATGCTGCTTCTCGGACGCCGGTCCATCGGTGCCACTCCCCTCGACCCACCACGCTGTGGGTCACTCTTGCGCCCACACTAAGCCTTCGCGATCGGCCACCGACGCGGTGGATCGCAGTCCGGGCGCCGATATCCGCCGTTGTTGTCCGGTCTGTGGTGCGGCGCGCAACCGGCGATGAAGAACACGGACATGCCTCACCGGAGTACCCAGCAGCGGTGTCCTCCTCACCCCGGGGGGCAGGGCAGGTTCTTCCGGCCGGTGGGCCGGACCCGAGCCGCCCGCCGGCCGCACACGTCGCTGGCGCGTCGCCGCGGCAGGGCCAGCGCAGCCACCGCCGCAACGGCTAGGGTGCCCACGAGCCGCATCTGGAGGGAGGTCGCATGCCCCTGGCATCACGCACGGCGCTGCGCCGCGCACGACGGTCGGTGGCCGCCCTGGCCGCGCTGATCCTGGTCACGACGGGATTGGCGGCCTGCTCCGCCGAGGGTGACGTCGAACGGGACATCGACGCCTTCCTCAACGGCTGGACCAGCGGCAGCCTGCATGATGTCGGCTTCCTCAACCCCGCAGGCCAGCGGATCGCCGCCGACACCGTGGCGACCGAGATCGCCGGCCTGGTGGGGGATCTCGGCGACACCCCGCCGAAACTCTCGCGCAGCGGCGACGTCCGGGTCCAGGGCAACGGCGCCGACGCCGCCTTCAGCGT
>Ga0233375_1001185_pt1 | contig 12143 bp, 9 predicted proteins | sample ElkDunMinimDraft_10_FD_191539 | JGI IMG/M metagenome (GOLD analysis project Ga0233375, IMG submission 191539) | Fecal eukaryotic communites from dung pellets of Tule Elk in California, USA - Elk Dung E16 | ecosystem: Host-associated > Mammals > Digestive system > Large intestine > Fecal | place... | reverse complement strand
CGCCACTGGGTGATGCGGGCGGTGGCCGATGCAGGTGTCGGTGGTGCGTCCAACCAGGTCATCGAGCTGCTGACCGGTGAGCTGGTCTCGAACGCGGTGATCCACGGCCCCGCCGGTGAGCCCGTGCGCGTGGCCGTGCGGGTCGACGGGTACGTCGTGCGCGTCGCCGTCACCGACCGTGGTGGCGGCGTGCCGCAGGTCCGGCACCCCGAGCCGACGGCTGCCAGCGGGCGCGGCATGGCGCTCGTCGAGGCGTTGTCGACCGCGTGGGGCTCCGCGCGTCTGCCGGACGGCGGCACCACCGTGTGGTTCGAGGTGGAGACGGACGAGTGAGCGCCTCGGGCGTGGGCACCTACGGGACCTCGACCGAGATGTTCGCGCGCTCGGTGCCCGGCGGGGACGCGAGCGTCGCCCAGAAGTCCGTGCTGCGCATCCAGGGCTGCAGGCCCATCGGCAGGTCCCGGCTCGGGATCGCGGGCAGGTCGGCGCGCGTGAAGTCGTCGCCGTAGGGCACCAGGGGCCGTGGCACGTCGGGCCCGCGGATCTCGTCGTGCAGCCGACGCAGCGCGACGTTCCAGTTGTCCAGGAGGTCCTTGCGCGTGATCGGGCCACCCTCCTTGTCCGCGGTGGGGTGCAGGGCCCGCTGCTGGACGACGTCCACCCCGGCTCCCTCCGGCGACCGCGTGAACGCCTGCCAGGCGTGGAACGCGGGAGTCCCGAACGTGACGACCGCCTCGATCCTGCCCGGGGCCAGGGCCGCCCGCAGCCAGCGGTCGCGGTACGCCTGGATCTCGGGGTCGTTGAGGTGCGGCAGCGCCATGTCCTGGTTGTAGATCCCGTACAGGAACGCGTTGACCATGAGGTAGCTCTTGGTGAACCCGAGCTTCTCGACGAACCCCTGGACCCTGCGTCCGGCCTGACCCGACAGGATCCGCCGCGTGAACGCCTCGGTCTGGGCGGGGTCCTGGCCGATGACGAGCAGGCGGGCCGTGCCGTTGGCGCGCCCGCGGTAGAAGATCGGCCCCCACAGGGACCGGAAGCCGTCGGCCCCCCGGAAGACGCTGTCGTCCGGGTAGATGCGGCACAGCGTCCGGAACGCGCCCGTGGGTCCGGTGTCGAACGGGTCGGTGATCATCGGGTCCCCCTGTTCCCGAGTCGTGACCTCCCGAGCGTCCCAGCGGAACGGGCCCGGCGCCACACGCGGCGCCCGCGACCCACCCATGTCCCTGCGGGACGGGCCGGAGTAGCATCGGCCTCACCGCCCCGGGTGCGTGGGGGAGCCTCGGTGACGCGGCCGCACCGACCTGCACGACCTGCACGCCCGGACGCAGCCCCCGCACGTCGGGCACGTCGGCGGGGGGACGGCCGTGGCGCAGCTGGTGGTGGCAGGACGCGTCCTGCCGATGGCGCGGGGTGCCGATGCGGCGCCGCGCCGCGGGCGCGTGTGGATCGAGGGCGACCGGGTGGTCGACGTCACCTGGGGGCGCAAGCGCCTGACCGGGTTCACCGGTGCGACCGAGGTCGACGTGGGTGACGACCTGGTGCTCCCCGGCTTCGTCGACATGCACAACCACCTCGCGTACGACGCGCTGCCGTTGTGGACGGAGCCGGGCCGCACGGAGCCGTGGCGGCACAACAAGCACTGGCCGGACGCGCACACGTACACGGAGTCGGTGACGGAGCCGGCGTGGGTGTACGCCAAGGCGTGCCCCGAGGCGCTGCTCGCGTACGTGCAGGTCCGGGCCATGGCCGGGGGTGCGACGGCGGCGCAGGGCTGGCCGACGTCGAACCGGGGCTACCGCACGGTGATGCGCAACGTCGACAGCGAGGACGCCGGTACCGGCAGGGACGACCTGATCTACACCTCCGTCGTCACCAAGACGGCTGACGCGCTCACCGAGTCGGTGCGCCGGATGAACGCCGGGTCGGGGTTCATCTACCACTGCGCCGAGGGGCGGCGCGGGTCGCGCGTCCTGCAGGACTACACCGACCTGGAGCGCACCGACGGGCTGCTGAGCCGGCTCATCGCCGTCCACTGCTGCGCCGTCGACGCCGCCCACTGGGCGGACTGGGACACGGCCGCCGCCGGCGGGGTCGTCTGGTCGCCCCTGTCCAACCTCGTGCTCTACGGCGAGACGACGCTCATCGACGACGCCCGCGCCCGCGGGGTCACCGTGTGCCTCGGCAGCGACTGGGGGCCGTCGGGCACGCGCAACCTCCTCGGCGAGATGAAGGTCGCGCGGATCGTCGCGGACCACCTCGGGTACGACCTCACCGACGCGCAGATCGTGGAGATGGTCACGAGCAACCCCGGCACGCTGCTCGAGCGGTGCTGGCACCGCCCGGTCGGCCGCCTCGTGCCCGACGCGTTCGCCGACGTCGTCGTCGTCCGGGCGCACGGGCGGGACCCGTGGGCGGACGTCGTCGCGGCGCGGGAGCAGGACGTGGCCCTCGTCGTCGTCGGTGGGGTGCCGCGCTACGGCGACGTCGACCTCATGGACGCGGCCGGTGCCCCGCCGAGCTTCACGGCGACCATCGGCGGCCATGCACGGCGCGTCGCGCTGCCCGACCCGGAGGACTCCGCGGCGGCGTGGTCGTGGCAGGACGTCACCGGCACGCTCGAGGCGGTCCAGCAGAACCCGCAGGACGCCATCCTCGCCGCGCAGGCGCGCGCGGCCGCCGGGCCGCGGTTCGCCCCGGACGCCGCCCTGGAGCTCTTCCTCGACATGCCCGACACGCGCCGCACCGGCCGGGCCGGTCCGCCCAAGAACCCGGCGAAGGTGCGGATCCCGCCGGTGCCGGCCGTCGAGCACGACGCGGCGTTCTTCGACGCCCTGGACGCCTCCCCGATCCAGGGCGGCGTGCTCGCGCCCCTGCGCGCGACGTTCCTGCCGTGACCGCCGACGAGGACGCGGCCCGGCAGGCGCCCACGGGCACCCCGCTCGACGACGTCGTCCCACCGCGTGTCGATGCGTCGTCACCGGTCGTCCTGACGACGACCCAGCGGCAGGACCTCGTCGACCTGTGGACCACGCTGTTCACCGACGTGTACGTGCACTACGGGCAGAAGCGCGCGCTGTACGGCTTCGACCCGGTCGCCGCCCTGGCCGCGCTGCGGCGCGACATCCCCTACCTCGACTCCGCGGGGTTCCTGCGGGCGCTGACGAGGCTGATCAACCGGCTGCGCGACCAGCACACCCAGCTCTTCGTCGGGTCGGCCGACGAGGCGACGAGCTCGTACGTCGCGGCCCTGCCGTTCCTCGTCGAGTCCTTCGGGCCGTACGCGTCACCCTCGTTCGCCGTCACGAAGGTCAAGGACGTGCCCGACCCGGCGTTCACGCCGGGCGTGCACGTCACCACGTGGAACGGCGTGCCCTTCGCGCGGGCCGTCGACCTGTACGCCGACACCCTGACCGGGGGGCGTCCCGACGCGCGCCGCGCCCGCGCGCTGAAGTCGCTGACGCAGCGCCCGCTGGCCTACCTGCCGCCGCCGGACGAGCTGTGGGTCGACGTCGGCTACCGGCGGCCCGACGACCCGGCGACGGACCGCGACCGCACCGTCCGCCTCGAGTGGCTGGCGATCCGGCCCGGGTCGGCCGCGACCGCCGACACGCTGCTCGAGACGCGCACGCGCCGGGCGATCGACACGATCGGCGAGACGACGCGCCGGGCCCGCAAGCTGCTGTTCGCGACCGACCTGTGGGAGGCCGAGCTCGCCGACGACCGGGCGCGCGCGACGGACGCGGGCTGGGTGCCCACCGACTTCTCCGACGCCCTCGCGGCCCGGCGGGTCACCACGTCGCACGGCACGTTCGGGTACCTGCGCCTGTGGACGTTCGACGTGCAGCACACCGGGCGCTTCGTCGACGAGGTCACCCGGGTCCTGCGCGCGCTTCCCAGGAGGGGGCTGGTCATCGACCTGCGCTCCAACCCCGGAGGTGTCATCGACACGGCGGAGCGCGTGCTGGGGCTGCTCGTCGGTGCGCGGGTCGAGCCGGCGAGGTTCGCCTGCCGGGCGACCCGCGCGATGGTGGCCATCACCGAGGCGGACGGCAACGGCGCCGACCTGGCGGACTGGGCGGGCTCGACGCGGGCCGCGCTCGAGCTCGGCGAGGAGTTCTCGCAGCACCTGCCGATCACCGACCCCGGCGCGTTCGAGGGCGTCAAGCGCGTGTACCGGGGGCGGGTGGTCGCCGTGGTCGACGCGAACACCTACTCCTGCGGTGACCTGTTCGCCGCGGGGGTCGTCGACCACGACATCGGGAAGGTCGTCTCCGTCGGCGCGGCGTCCGGGGCAGGCGGTGCGAACGTCTGGACGGCCGACGACGTCCAGTACGCCTACCACGCGGCCCGGCGCGAGCTGCCGCCCCTGCCTCCGGGGATCGGGTTCGCGGTGGCGGTGCGCCGCATGGTCCGCTCGGGGCGCGGGGCCGGGCTCGTCGTCGAGGACGTCGGCGTCGTCGGGGACGAGCACTACGAGATGACCCGGCGCGACCTCGTCGACGGCAACCACGACCTGCTCGAGTTCTGCACCGGTCTGCTCGCCGACGCGTGACGTCAGCCCTCGCGCGGGACCTCGGGGCCCGACCGCGTGCCGGGGGGGAGGCGCACTGTGCCCACCGCCACGCCTGCCCGTTGTGCACCACTGCTGGTCTGACGATACGTTCGTCCAGGATCTGGCGTGCTCGCGCCTGCGGGGGCCGGTCGACGGACGTTCGCGTGCCGGGCAGGACGTAGGGAGCAGACATGAGGGGCAAGAGCGGCGACGTCAGCACGGAGCCGAGCACCACGACGGGTACGGTCGCGGCCGTCGACGGCGTGGACGGCGCGGTGCGGCTGCCGCAGATCGTGGCGGAGGTGCGCGACGACGGCACCGGGGAGATCTCGGTCGACGGCGTGCGCGAGACGATCGCGATGGCGGACCTCGCCGAGGCGGGTGCGGCGATCACGGGCCGCATCGCGGCCATCGCGGCGGACGCGGGCCGGGCGCTGCCGGTCGAGGTGCGTGACCCCGACGGGTTGTGGGCGCTGCTCATCCACCCCGACGGTCGCGTGGACGAGGCCGACGACGCGGACCTCGCGACGTTGAGCGCGCCGGTGCCCGTGGTGGACCCCGCGTGGTCGGAGCCGGTCGCCCCGCCCGTCGCGTCGTCCACGACACCGGCGCCTGCGACACCCACGCCCGCGACACCGGCGCCCGCGCCGCCCACCGGTGCGACGCCGGTGGTCGCGCCGACGACGGGCGCGGTCCCCGGCGCCGCGCGCCGCGCGCCCGACGCGGCGTCGCTGCCGACGCTCGACGACCTGCTCGCCGCGCGCCACCCGGCGCACCGCGGCCCCGCGGAGCAGGGCTGGCAGCGCACGGTCCGCCGTCTGACGTTCGGCGCGGTCTCGCCGCGTCCCGGCGTCGCCGAGCGGGCGCGTCGTTCGCAGGTCGACGCGATCCGCCGCACGTTCGACGGGCCGCGCACGGTCGTCGTCGTCAACCCCAAGGGCGGGGCGCACAAGACCACCGCGACCATGCTGCTGGCCTCGACGTTCGGCCTGGCCCGCGGCGGGTACACCCTTGCGTGGGACAACAACGAGACGCGCGGCACGCTGGGCTGGCGCTCGTCGCACGGTGACCACACGCGCACCGCGGTGGACCTGCTGCACGCGCTGCCGGACCTGACGCAGCGCGGCACGCTGCGCATCGGCGACCTCGACGCGTACGTGCGCACGCAGCAGGACGAGCAGTTCGACGTGCTCGCGTCGGACGAGAACGCGGCGTCGATCGAGAGCGTCGACGCGGCGTCCTACCGGGCCCTGCACGACGTGCTGTCGCAGTTCTACCGCGTCCTCGTCGTCGACACGGGCAACAACATGCGCGCCTCGAACTGGCAGGCGGCGATCCGGTCGGCCGACCAGCTGGTCATCGTCTCGACGCTGCGCGAGGACACCGCGCAGTCGGCGGCGTGGGCGCTGGACGCGCTGCGGGCGACGGGCCAGGAGCAGCTGGTGCGCGAGGCCGTGACGATCCTGTCGTTCCCCGAGCCCAAGGTCGACAAGGACCTGCGCCTGCGGCTGCGCGCGCACTTCGGTGCGCTGACACGCGGGGTCGTCGAGGTCCCGCACGACAAGGCGCTCGTCGCCGGCGGGCCCATCGACCACTCCTCGCTGCGTCCCTCGACGCGCGACGCGTGGCTGCGGGCGACCGCGGTGGTGGCCGAGGGGCTCTGACCCGGGCCGTCGACGACGCGCCGGGTCAGGCGGTGCGCCGCGACGTGCAAGATCCGGCAGGCTCGCGACACCGGGAGGGTGAGGGGGGTGCCCGCACCGCCCTCACCCGCCCGTCCGCCCGACCCGGGAGCCGCAGTGCCCGCGCAGCCTGAGCACGAGACCGACGTCCGCCCCGCCGTGCGTGGCGCCGACGGCACGACGGCGGACGCCGCACCGGCCGACGGCCCGCCGGGGCCCGCACCCGTCGACCCCGCACGTGACGCCGCGTGGTTCGAGGGGCTCGTGCACGCGCACGGCACGGCTGTGCACCGGTACGTCGTGCGACGCGTCGCGCGCTCCGACGTCGAGGACCTGACGGCCGACGTGCTGACCGTCGCGTGGCGCCGCCGCGAGGACGTGCCCGCGGGCGCCGAGCTGCCGTGGCTCTACCGGACCGCAGGGTTCGTCGTCGCGAACCACCGGCGCAAGAGCCGCCCGGTTCCCGTCGCCGACGTCCCGGAGGGGACCGACGCCGACGACCCAGCGCTGCGTGCCGTGCGCGACGAGACGGTGCGCGCCGTGCTCGCCGGCCTGTCGGCACGCGACCGCGAGGTGCTGCTGCTGCACGCCTGGGAAGGGTTGGCGGGCGAAGGGCTGGCCACTGCCCTGGGCATCGGGCGCGGTGGTGCCGACGCCGCGTTGTCGCGTGCGCGCGCCCGCCTGCGCGCGGCCTTCGACGCGACGACCTGACCGTTCCGCCCGCTGCGTCGGGCGCTCGGGCCGGTGTCCGCGGGGTGGGACCACCCGCCGGTCCCGGTCGGTGCAAGAGGCCAGGGCCCGGCGACACAAGAAGGGCAGAGGGCAAGGACCGCCACCGCTCGGCAACGGTCCGGGTACGACTGAGGAGGACCCATGGGCGACACGCGCGAACCCCGCGACGGTGACGTGGACGGCGTGCCGCCGATCGGCTCCGAGACCGACGCCGACGCCGACGTGGCCCGCGTGCGCGCCGCCGACCCGGCGGCCGACGCGGTCCCCGACGCGGCCCGGCTGCACGCCCGGCTGACCGAGGCCACGGGCGTCGCGTTCGGCACCGGGGAGGCAGCGGACGCGGCAGGCACCGCGACCGTCGCTCCCGCGGCACCCGCCGACGAGTTCGCGGCCGCGCGGGCCCGGCGCCGGGGATCGGCGCGCTGGCTCCAGGTGGCGGCGGTCGCGGCCGGTGCCGCACTCGTCGGCGGCGGCGGGTACGCGGTCGGTGCGGCCGGGACCGGCGGGCCCGCGGCGCCGCCGATCGCGCTGCAGGGCGCGGGCGGGGCCACCGAGGAGCTCGCGATGGCGCAGGACTCGGCCCGCAGCATGGTCGCCCCCGGCTGGTTCGGCGGGCGGACCGTCTTCTCCGGCAGCGGCCTGGAGGGGGCGGCCGGGTCGGCCGAGGCGTGGGCGTTCGACGCGTCGGTCGCGACGGCCGAGACGGCGGCGCGCGTCGCCGAGGTGCTCGGCGTGGCGGGCGAGCCCCGCGCGGAGTGGGGTCAGTGGGTCGTCGGGACGAACGACGGCACGTCGGCGACCGTGCAGGTGGGGGTCGACGGCCAGGCGAGCATGTGGTTCTACGACCGCGCGTGGGACCCGTCGGTGTGCGCGGGCGGGGACGGCGCCGCCACCTCGGGGGCCGCCGAGCCACGCGTCGAGCCGGTACCGGACGCCGGCGTGCAGACCATCGAGCCCGACATGGCCGTCGAGCCGGCGCTGCCGCAGGCGCCGGCCCCGGCCGACCCGAGCGTGTGCGACGCGGGCAGCACCCCGACGGGTGACGCCGCCGCCGCGGCGGCCCGCGACCTGATGTCCCGCCTCGGTGTCGGCACCGACGGGTTCGACGTCACCGTCTCCGACGAGACCGGCGTCCCCGGTCTGGTGAGCGTCACGGGGACGCAGGTCGTCGACGGCACGCAGACCGGGCTCGGCTGGTCGGTGCAGCTCGCCGGCACGGGCGTGCAGTCCGTGTCGGCCCCGCTGGCGACGCTCGTGACGCTCGGCACGTACGACGTCGTGAGCGCCGACGCGGCCGTGGAGCGGCTCAACGACCCGCGCTTCGGGGCGTCGTACGGGGGCATGGTGCCGCTCGCAGCGCGGGCCGAGAGCGCGGCGGGCGACTCCGTGACGCTCGAGGCGCCCGCGACCGACGCGCGGATCGTGCCCGACGAGCAGGGCGAGCCGACCGTCCCGGCGGTGCCCGCCGCGGGCGACCCCGTCGCGTGGCCCGTGCAGCACGTGACGATCACGGGTGCCCGGCTCGGCGTGACGCTGCTGGCGACACCGACGGGCGCGAGCGTGCTGGTGCCGGCGTGGGCGCTGAACGATGCCGACGGCGGTACGTGGAGCGTCATCGCGGTCGTGGAGGACCAGCTCGACCTGAGCGCCGGCTGACGGGGCGCGGCGGCGGGAGGACGGCGAGCCGGAGGGTTCGCGCAGCGGCGGGGCCGGGTGGTGCCGGAGGGGCGCCACCCGGCCCCGCCGTCGGCCGCCGTCGTCGTCGCCGCGTCACTGTCGGCGCGGCTCGGTACGGTGCCGTCATGACCGCCACCGCCGGCCCCGCCGGACGTCTGCTGCTGCTCGACTCCGCGTCGCTGTACTTCCGCGCGTTCTTCGGGGTCCCCGACTCCGTGCGCGCACCCGACGGCACGCCCGTCAACGCGGTGCGCGGGCTGCTGGAGATGATCGCGCGGCTCGTGGCCGACCGGCGCCCGACGCGGCTGGTGGCCTGCTGGGACGACGACTGGCGGCCGGCGTTCCGCGTCGAGGCGCTGCCGTCGTACAAGGCGCACCGCGTCGCGCGTGAGGTGCCGGGGACCACGGGCGTCGAGGAGGTGCCCGAGGCGCTCACCGCGCAGGTGCCGGTCATCGTCGAGGTCCTGGCGGCGCTCGGCATCCCGCGGCTCGGCGCGCCGGGCTACGAGGCCGACGACGTCATCGGCACGCTCGTCGCGCGCGAGGCCGCGCGTCCCACGGGGCAGCGCGCCGCGGTCGACGTCGTCACGGGGGACAGGGACCTGTTCCAGCTGGTCGACGACGCCGTGCCGGTGCGCGTGCTGTACCCGGTGAAGGGCGTCAAGGACATGCTGGTCGTGGACCAGGCGCTGCTTGCCGAGCGGTACGGCGTGCCGACCGGACGCGCGTACGCGGACATGGCCGTGCTGCGCGGCGACCCGAGCGACGGTCTGCCGGGCGTGCCCGGGATCGGGGAGAAGACGGCCGCCGCGCTGCTGCACCGGTACGGCACGCTCGAGGGTGTGCTGGCGGCGCGCGACGCGGGGGACCGCGGCCTGACGGCGACGCAGCGCACGCGCCTGACCGGTGCTGCCGACTACCTCGCGGTCGCGCCACGTGTCGTGACGGTGGCCCCCGACGCCCCGGTGGCGGAGGTCGACGACCGGTTGCCCGCCGTGCCGGCGGACCCCGACGCGCTCGTCGCGCTCGCCGAGCGCTGGGGCCTGGCCTCGAGCGTGCGGCGGGTCGTCGACGTGCTCACGGACGTCGTGGGCGAGCGTCCTTGACGGGCCGCCTCAGCCGGTAGCCGGTGCGTCGAGCACCCAGATGTTCGTCCCCGCGGCGTGCCACGCCTCGCCGTCCTGCGGGGCCGGGGCTGCTGCCTCGTCCGCCACGAGCCGGACCCGCGAGGAGTCCGCGCCCGTGAGCGTGACGGTCGCCGTCGCCGACGGCGGGGTGCACACGGCGCGCGCCGCGTCACCGTCCGGGACGACGACCAGGCACAGGTCCCCGCTCCATCGCTTGGCCGCGTAGTGCTGGCCTTCCGTCGTGCGGACGGCGAACCGCGAGGTCGACGGGTCGAGGCCCGTCGCCTCGACGACCTCGGCCGCCAGCTCGTCGGTCGGCTGCGCCTCGCGGTCGAGCAGCCCGACCGACATCGCGGCCGGGTCGGGGCCACCGGTCGCACGCGCGAAGAGCAGCCACGCGACGCCCGCGGCCACGAGCAGCGCGGCGACCACCAGGGCGCCGACCACGCGCGCCCTGTGCGGAGCCTCGCCCGGTGCCTCCTCGACCTGGTCGAAGATGCCGGTGTCGTCGAACGTCGTCACATCACCAGTATCGGCACGTCGCGGGGTCCGGATGAGGCCGACTCGCGGTGAGCCGTCCGTTCTGTGCGATTCGGCGCAGGGGCGGCTGCGGCGCGGCCGACGCGCCGGCCGCGGGCTGCGCGCGTCGACCCGTGGTCAGGCGTCGGCGGCGGTCACGTCCGGGACGACGCCCCGCACGACGTTCGCGAGGTGCGTGACGAACCAGCCGGGCGCCGCGGTCTGCCACGACTGGCTGACCGCCGCGATCGGGTAGACGAGGATCTCCGGGTCGACGCGCGCGAGGACGATCTCGATGCCGTAGCGGTCCCTGCAGGTCGCCCAGTGCAGGTCGGGCACCTGCGCGCACACGAGGTCGCCCAGCGCCACACCGAACGCGTCGGCCAGCGGGCGGGGGTCCGGACGGTCCTGCGCCTGCGTCCACTGCTCCCGCACGCGGTCGAACAGGGCACCGACCGCTGCCGCGTCGCCCATGTCGGGGCACAGCTCGGCGATCAGCGCGCGCTGCTGCGCGAGGAAGACCTGCTCGGGCTGCGTGAGCTCGTCGATGGTGTGCCGCGTGTCGGACAGCGCGGCCGCGACGGGACCCACCTCGTCGCGGGCAGCCGCGGGTACGGCGGTCGTGGTCGGCGCGTCGTCGGCCCGGCCGTCGGCCTCGTCGTCGGCCTTGTCGGGGGCCGGGGCGACGTCGGGCGTGGCGCCGTCCTCACCCTCGGCCGCGTCGTCGTCCGCGACGTCGGCGAGGTGCTCGACGACCCGCAGCAGCGCGGTCGCGTCCGGCGTGGCCTCCGTCGCCTCGGTCGCGTCCTGCTCGCCCTCGGCGAGCGGGGCGTCGGCAGGTCCGTGGGGCGTGGGCAGCACGGATCCGCTGCCCTGCGGTGACCGTCGGTCCAGTGCCATGCCTGGACAATCGGCCGTGGCGCACCGCGCCTTGACCTGCGCGAGCGGGTGTCGCCCGGACGGACGCCGGTTCGACACCCGCTCGCGGCGGTCGCCCTGTGTCAGCCCACGCGCAGGGTGTGCGCCGTCGCGGTGGGCAGGTAGCCGGCGTCACCGACGTACAGCGCCGTGACGACGCCCGTCGTCCGCACCGTCGGCAGGGTCACCGCGGCGGCACCGTCGACGAGCCGGAACGTGCCGACGGGTCGCATCCCCAGCAGCACGGTGACCCGCCCGGTCGCGGCCGGGGACCCGTCACCGCCGCCGACGCGCACGGTGAGCGTCGGGGTGCTGCCCCGCGGCACGGTCCACGTGTCGGCCTCGAGCGTGGCCGTCGCCCGCCCGGGGGTCACCCGCAGCTGCGCCGTCCCCTGGGAGCCCGTGACGTCGGTGGTCCCGTCGAACACCGCGACCAGGCGGCGGGTGCCCGTCGCCAGGTCCCGGGGCAGCTCGACCGTCGCGGTGCCCGTGAGCCCGTCGACCGTGAGGTCGGCGGTGGCCAGCACCTTGCCGCGCTCGCGGATCGTCACGGCGCCGGACGGCGCCCAGCTCTGCCCCGTGACCGTGACGGTCGCCGTGGCCGGCTGCCCGTACCGCACGGCACCCGGTGCGACGCTCAGCGTCGTGGTGGACGCCGACGGCGCGATCACGGCCTCCACCACGTTCGACGTGGACGGCGCGTGCACCGGGGTGTCGGGCGTGTACTCCGCCCGCAGCCGGTGCGTGCCGGCCCCGAGCGACTCGGTGCCCCACACGCCGGCCCCGTCGACGACCTCGGTCGTGCCGAGCGCGGTGTCCCCGTCGTACAGCGTGAACGTGCCGGTGGCCTCGCGCGGGGTGAGCGTCATCTGGAACAGCGTGCCCTCACCGGCGGTCCAGGCGGACTCGACGTCGAGGGTCGTGGTGGTCGCG
>Ga0233375_1001184_pt1 | contig 12153 bp, 8 predicted proteins | sample ElkDunMinimDraft_10_FD_191539 | JGI IMG/M metagenome (GOLD analysis project Ga0233375, IMG submission 191539) | Fecal eukaryotic communites from dung pellets of Tule Elk in California, USA - Elk Dung E16 | ecosystem: Host-associated > Mammals > Digestive system > Large intestine > Fecal | place... | reverse complement strand
AGTGGAAGGGGCCTCCAGGTACGCGAAAGGCCGCCGGCCGGGTCCTGGACCCGGCCGGCGGCCTTCTCGGTGCTGTGGAGCCAAGGGGACTCGAACCCCTAACCCCCTGCTTGCAAAGCAGGTGCGCTACCAATTGCGCCATGGCCCCAGATGCTGCGGAACCCCTTCCGCAGAGACCGTCACTCGAAGGTGTCGGTGACCTCTGCCCAGAGATCGCGCTCGTTGTTGTCCTCGGACACCTTGCGCCAGATCAAGAATCCGGCGCCGGCAACGAGCAGCAGTACGAAGAACTTCTTCATGACGTTCCCCCTCCGGTGGGTTTCCTGCAGTGGGCCTAAGAGGACTTGAACCTCTGACCTCTTCCTTATCAGGGAAGCGCTCTAACCGTCTGAGCTATAGGCCCTTGCTGTGCTGCGGCAGCGCTTGAGACTATCGCACTTCTCGGGGTGCACCCAAACCGGGACATCGTCCGACGTGCTCCGAGGCGGCTCGAGGCGCTCCGGACGACGTCCCGGTATGGTGCGTGATGTCCTAGTCGTCCGTCAGCGTGAGGTGGATTCCGCCCACCATCGCCGCGACGATGTTGTAGATGAACGCCATGATCGTCGACAGCGCTGTGATGAGCACCATGTTCACGATCGCGATGAGGGTCGACAGCGCGACCACGCGGTTGAACTCCACGAACTGCAGCACGTCGATCGTGGACTCCTCACCGACGATGCCGCGGATCAGCGCGTCGGTCTCCGTGAAGACGCCCATGCCGTCCAGCACCGTCCACAGGACCGCGGTCGCGACGACCGTCATGATCCCGATCGCCACGGCGAGCAGGAACGAGAGCTTCATGACCGACCACGGGTCCACGCGCGAGATCGCGAGCCGCACCCGGCGCGGTCCGTCGCTCGGCCGAGCGGTCGGCGTCGCCCCGGTCGCGGGCTGTGCAGGCGTCGCCGAGGCTGCGGGCCGGGCGGCCGCGGGCGTGCTGCCCGTGACCGGGCTCGCCGCCCCGCTGAAACCGGCCGCGGTGTAGTGCATCGAGGGCACGTCCTGGGCACCGCCCGCAGAGGGAGCCCCTGCGCTGGTCGGGGTCGTCTTCACGCGTGGCACCGTTCGGTCGTCGAGCACGTCGGAGGCCTTCTCGGCCTGCTGGGCCGGGGGAGCTCCCGCAGCCGGACCGGCCGGCTTCCCCGACGGCGCGGGCGCGGGTTCTGACAGCTTCTTGGCCGCCGCCTTGGCGGTGGCCATGGCTGCGGCTGCGGCCTTGAGCGCGCCCGAGCGGGCGGTCGCGCTGCCGGCAGCGGGAGGGGGCGGCGGGACGGGAGCCTGGGCGGCGGGCGCGTCGGGCGACGACGGCGCTCCCGTCACCGGAGGAGGCGGCGGGACCGGGGCGCTCGCCCCGCTCCGAGCGCTGCCGTTCGTCCCGCCCCCTGCGGTCCGTGCGGTGCCGTCTCCCGCCGGTGGGCGGGTCGCGGTGCTCGTCACCTCGTCAGGGCGTGGCGGCACCACCTTGGGCACGATCGTCGGCGGGGACTTCTTCTCGCTGCTCATCTACCATCCTCGGTGGCTCCGGGGGCCGCTTCCGACGAAGCCTCCTGCCCGGTGGTGCTGGTGGGAGAGGCGACGTCGGACGGCCCCTGCTCGGACGCGTCCTCGTCCACGGTATCCCGATCCTCCCCCAGTCGACGTTCGACATTACGGGCAACGGCGATGATCTTGTCGTTCTTGTCCGGCTTGGCGAAGATGACGCCCTGCGAGGTGCGCCCCGTGGGCTTGACCTCGTCGACCGAGGACCGGACGATCTTGCCGCGCTCCATGATGACGAGCACCTCGTCGTCGTCGTCCACGACCAGGGCGCCCACCAGGTCACCGTTGCGCTCGGGCAGGTTGGCCACCTTGATGCCGTAGCCGTTGCGGCCCTGGACCCGGTAGTTGTCCTCGGTGAGCTGGGTCCGCTTGGCGATCCCGCCCTCGGTGACCGTGAACAGGTACGCGTCGTCACGGACGACGTCCATGGCCAGCAGGTCGTCCTCCTCGCGGAACTTCATGCCCGTGACGCCCGACGTCGAACGGCCCAGGGGTCGCATGGCGTCGTCGTCGGCCGTGAAGCGGATCGACTGCCCCTTGCGCGAGACCAGGATCAGGTCGTCCGTGGCGTCGACGAGACGCGCCGAGACCAGCTCGTCGGTGTTGCCCTCCTCGTCCTCGCGCAGGTTGATCGCGATGAGACCGCCCGAGCGCGGGGAGTTGTACTCCGACAGGCGGGTCTTCTTCACCAGGCCGCGGCGCGTCGCGAGCACCAGGTACTCGGCGGCGTCGTAGTCGCGCAGGTCGAGGACCTGCGCGATCTTCTCGCCGGGCTGGAACGCCAGGAGGTTCGCGACGTGCTGACCCTTGGCGTCGCGGCCGCCCTCGGGCAGCTCGTACGCCTTGGCGCGGTACACGCGCCCCAGGTTGGTGAAGAACAGGAGCCAGTGGTGCGTCGTCGTGACGAAGAAGTGGTCGACGATGTCGTCCTCGCGCAGCTGCGCGCCGCGCACACCCTTGCCACCACGCTTCTGCTGGCGGTAGTTGTCGCTGCGCGTGCGCTTGGCGTAGCCGCCGCGGGTGATCGTGACGACGACCTCCTCCTCCGCGATGAGGTCCTCGATCGAGACCTCGCCGTCGTAGGGCAGGATCGTCGTGCGACGCTCGTCCCCGTAGCGCGAGACGATCTCCTCGAGCTCGTCACCCACGATCTGACGCTGGCGCTCGGGCCGGGCCAGGATGTCGTTGAGGTCCTTGATCGCGGCCTCGAGCTCGGCGTACTCGTCGATCAGCTTCTGCCGCTCCATGGCCGCCAGGGCACGCAGCTGCAGGGTCAGGATCGCCCGGGCCTGGACCTCGTCGACCTCGAGCAGCGCCATGAGCCCCTCGCGCGCGTCCTCGACCGTGGCCGACCGACGGATGAGCGCGATGACCTCGTCGAGCGCGTCGAGCGCCTTGAGGTAGCCGCGCACGATGTGCGCCCGCTCCTCCTTGGCGCGCAGGTCGAAGCGCGCGCGGCGCATCACGACGTCCATCTGGTGCGTGGTCCAGTGCCGCACGAACGCGTCGATGCTCAGGGTGCGCGGCACGCCGTCGACCAGCGCGAGCATGTTCGCGCCGAAGTTCTCCTGCAGCGACGTGTGCTTGTACAGGTTGTTCAGGACGACCTTGGCGACCGCGTCGCGCTTGAGCACGATGACCAGGCGCTGGCCCGTTCGACCCGAGGTCTCGTCCCGGATGTCCGCGATGCCCTGCACCTTGCCGTCCTTGACCAGGTCCGCGATGCGCAGGGCGAGGTTGTCCGGGTTGACCTGGTACGGGAGCTCGGTGATGACCAGGCAGATGCGGTTCTGGATCTCCTCGACGTTCACGACCGCGCGCATCGTGATCGAGCCACGACCCGTGCGGTACGCCTCCTCGATGCCCTTGTGACCCAGGATGGTCGCGCCCGTCGGGAAGTCGGGGCCCTTGATCTTCGTCAGCAGGACCTCGAGGAGCTCCTCCTTCGACGCCTCGGGGTGCTCCAGGTGCCACTTCACCCCGTCCGCGACCTCACGCAGGTTGTGCGGGGGGATGTTCGTGGCCATGCCGACCGCGATCCCGGCCGAGCCGTTGACCAGCAGGTTCGGGAAGCGGGACGGCAGGACGACGGGCTCCTGCGTGCGGCCGTCGTAGTTGTCCTGGAAGTCGACGGTCTCCTTGTCGATGTCCCGGACCATCTCCAGCGCCAGGGGCGCCATGCGTGTCTCGGTGTATCGCGGCGCGGCCGCCGGGTCGTTGCCGGGGGAGCCGAAGTTGCCCTGTCCCGCAGCGAGCGGGTAGCGCAGCGACCAGTCCTGCACCAGGCGCACCAGGGCGTCGTAGATCGACGTGTCACCGTGCGGGTGGAACTTGCCCATGACGTCGCCGACGACGCGGCTGCACTTGGAGAACGCACGGTCGGGGCGGTAGCCGCCGTCGTGCATCGCGTACAGGACGCGGCGGTGCACGGGCTTGAGCCCGTCGCGCACGTCCGGGAGCGCGCGTCCCACGATGACGCTCATCGCGTAGTCGAGGTAGGAACGCTGCATCTCGAGCTGGAGGTCCACCTGCTCGATACGGCCGTGGTGCACGGCGACCATGCCGTCAGCCCCCAGGACCACGTCGGTCCCGTCCCCGGGAAGGGTTCCCTGGATGTCGTCCTGCTCGGGAGTCTCGTCCGTCACCGTCGTCTACCTCGTCCTGTCGTGGTCCTGCTGGGTGGTGAAGCTGGGTCGTGGCACGGTGCCGCTGGTCCTGGTCCGCGGTGTCCCGCCCCTGGCGTGGCTCGCCCCGTACGAGGCGGCCCGGCGCAGGCTCTGCGGGCCGGTCCGTGCCTGGTCTGGGTCCGGGCCGGGCCGACGCGAGCGGCCGGGTCCACGACCCGACCGCCCGCCCGGCACCGACCCAGGCCCCCCTAGATGTCCAGGAACCTCACGTCCTTGGCGTTGCGCTGGATGAAGTTGCGGCGCGACTCCACGTCCTCGCCCATGAGGACGGAGAAGATCTCGTCCGCGGCAGCGGCGTCGTCGAGCGTGACCTGGTTGAGCGTGCGGTGCTCGGGGTCCATGGTCGTGTCCCACAGCTCCGAGTAGTCCATCTCGCCCAGGCCCTTGTAGCGCTGGATCCCGTTCTCCTTGGGGATGCGCTTGCCCGCTGCCTGGCCCGCGACCAGGAACGCGTCGCGCTCACGGTCGGAGTAGACGTAGTCGTGCGGCGCGTTCGACCACTTGAGGCGGTACAGCGGCGGCTGCGCGAGGTACACGTGACCGTGCTCGATGAGCGGGCGCATGTAGCGGAACAGCAGCGTCAGCAGCAACGTGCAGATGTGCTGGCCGTCCACGTCGGCGTCCGCCATCAGGACGATCTTGTGGTACCTGAGCTTGGCGATGTCGAAGTCCTCGCCGATGCCCGTGCCGAACGCCGTGATGAGCGCCTGGACCTCGTTGTTGCCCAGGGCCCGGTCGAGCCGCGCACGCTCGACGTTGAGGATCTTCCCGCGCAGCGGCAGGATCGCCTGGTTGTGCGGGTTGCGTCCGCGCACCGCCGAGCCGCCGGCCGAGTCGCCCTCGACGATGAAGACCTCGCACTCCTCGGGCCGGTTGGACTGGCAGTCCTTGAGCTTGCCCGGCATGCCGCCGGACTCGAGCAGGCCCTTGCGGCGGGTCGCCTCGCGCGCCTTGCGGGCAGCGAGCCGCGCCTGCGACGCCTGGATCGCCTTGCGGATGATGTCGCGGGCCTCGGTCGGGTGCGAGTCGAACCAGTCCGTGAGCTGCGAGCGCACGACGCGCTGGACGAACGACTTGGCCTCGGTGTTGCCCAGCTTGGTCTTGGTCTGCCCCTCGAACTGCGGCTCGCCGAGCTTGATCGACAGGACCGCCGTCAGCCCCTCACGGATGTCGTCGCCCGTGAGGTTGTCGTCCTTCTCCTTGATGATCGCCTTGGCGCGCGCGTACTCGTTGACGAGCGAGGTCATGGCCGCACGGAAGCCCTCCTCGTGCGTGCCTCCCTCGGTCGTCGAGATCGTGTTCGCGAACGTGTGCACCGACTCGGAGTAGGCGCTGGTCCACTGGAGCGCGATCTCGACCGAGATGCGCCGCTCCTTGTCCTCGGACTCGAAGTCGATGATCTCGTCGTGGATCAGCTCGACCTTCTTGGCCGAGTTGAGGTGCTTGACGTAGTCCACGAGCCCGTCGTCGTACTTGTACGACACGACGCGGGGCTTGAACTCCTCGTCCCCCTCAGGGGTCGCGACGAGGTCCTGCGCGGGATCCGCGACCTGGCCGGTGACGTCGTCGTCGGTGTCCAGGAACTGGCGCCGCTCGTCCGTCAGCGTGATGCGCAGGCCCTTGTTGAGGAACGCGTACTGCTGGAAGCGCGAGCGCAGCGTCTCGAAGTCGAACTCGGTCGTCTCGAAGATCTCCGGGTCCGGCCAGAACGTCTGCGTCGTGCCGGTCTCGGTGGTCGCCTCGCCCTCGACCAGCGGACCGTCGGTCTTGCCGCCGTCCTTGAAGTTCTGGCTCCACACGTGGCCGTCACGCCGGATCACGGTCTCGACCTTGCGCGAGAGCGCGTTGACGACCGAGATGCCCACGCCGTGCAGGCCGCCCGAGACCGCGTAGCCGCCGCCGCCGAACTTTCCGCCGGCGTGCAGGATCGTCATGACGACCTCGACCGTGGGCTTGCCCTCGGTCGGGTGCATCGCGACGGGGATGCCGCGTCCGTTGTCCGAGACTCGTACACCTCCGTCCGCCAGAAGTGTCACGTCGATGGTGTCGGCGTACCCCGCGAGGGCTTCGTCCACAGAGTTGTCCACAACCTCGTACACGAGGTGGTGGAGTCCGCGCTCACCGGTCGAGCCGATGTACATGCCGGGCCGCTTGCGCACGGCCTCGAGGCCTTCGAGGACGGTGATGTTGCTCGCGTCGTACGTGCCGCCCGAGGGGTCCTGGTCGAGGCCCGGACCTCCACCGCTCCGCGGGGGCAGGCTCGAAGGGACGTTGTCTGTGTGCTCTGCCACGGGCGGAAGCGCTCCTCGTCATCTTGCACGCGACAGGATCACCCGCTGGGGAGGGTCGCTGCACGGCTCATCGGTTCCGGTTCGCGCGGTGCACCAGTCGTGCGCGCGCAGGTACCCGGAATGACGTGTCCATTCTACCTGGGAAGTGGCCGAAACAGTGGATTGTGGGCCTCGTGGAGGGACTTCTCCACAAGGTTCTCCACAGGCCGGTGGATCTACGCTCCCGCGAGGGCGCCGAGGCGGCGCGGCGTGTGGACATATCGGGACGAAAAGATCAGTCCGTCACCCGTACGTGTCGCGCGGGCCGCGGCCCCGGACCGACTTCGGACCACGCCGAAAGCTGGGACCGCTCGGCCCCAGCACCGTGACCGACTCGACCACGCCCTCACCGACCTCCTGAGCGAGGCGCTCGAGCAGGCGAGGGGTCAGCAGACGCACCTGGGTGGCCCACGCGGTCGAGTCCGCACGCACCACCAGGACCTTGTCCTCGAAGGTCTCCGGCTCGCAGTGGTCCGCGACGTGGTCGCCCACGACCTCGCGCCAGCGCCCGACCACCCCGCCGACCGACACGTCCTGCACCCAGCCGCGCTCGTGCAGCAGGCGCTGGACCACCGCGCCGAACGTCTGCGGGTCCCGGCCCCCCGGCCGCGCCCCGCTCGACGGCGGCGGGTCGGCCAGGACACGCCGCGACGGCTGACCCGGGCGGATGCCCTTGGCCCGGGCGGCGGCCCGGGCCCGGTTCAGCGCCTCGCGCGCGACCTGCGCCGGCGGCGTCAGGTCCACGACCTCCCCGACGGGCAGACCCGGGGGACGGCTGGGCTCCTCGTCCTCGCCGCCCTCCACGGGCTCCTCGCGCTCACGCACGCCTGGTCACCCGACCGTCGTGCACGTCGAGGCGCAGCCCCGAGAGCTGCGCGGGCACGTCCTCCGGCACCGCCGCGGTGATGATGACCTGGTGGGCGCCGGCCACGAGGTCGGCGAGCCGGTTGCGGCGGCGCACGTCGAGCTCGGCGAACACGTCGTCGAGCAGCAGCACGGGCTCGCCGTCGGGGCCCCAGTCCGGCGACCACAGGAGCGACCCGGCCGCCTCCGGCGCACCGTCCGTGAGGAGCCGGTACGAGGCGAGGCGCAGCGCGAGCGCGAACGACCACGACTCGCCGTGGCTCGCGTACCCCTTCGCGGGCAGGCCCCCGAGGGTCAGCACCAGGTCGTCCCGGTGCGGCCCCACGAGGCACACCCCGCGCTCGATCTCCTTGCTCCGCAAGGACGCCATGGCTTCCAGGAGCTGGGCCTCGAGGGCCTCGACGCTCTGCGCCCGCCCGTCCTGCCCGACGGCGTCCCCCGCGTCCTCGAGGGCGGCCGCGACCGAGGAGCGGTAGGCGGTGCGGGCCTCGCCCTGCCCCGAGCTGACCTGCTCGTACGCGGCGGCGGTGTAGGGCTCGAGGGCCGCGACGAGCTGGAGACGCAGCGCCACGATCTCCGCCCCCGTCGCCGCGAGCTTGGCGTCCCACACGTCGAGGGTGCGCAGGTCCGGGGTCGACGAGCGCGAAGCACGCATCGCCCCGCCGGCCGACTTGAGGAGCGCGCTGCGCTGCCGCAGGACCCGGTCGTAGTCCGAGAGGACGCCCGCGAACCGCGGCACCAGGAGCACCGCGAGCTGGTCCAGGAACCGTCGACGCCCGTCCGGGTCGCCCTTGACCAGGGCCAGGTCCTCCGGCGCGAACAGCACCGTGCGCGCGATGCCGAGCACGTCGCGGGGACGCGCCGCCGGCGCACGGTTGATCCGTGCCCGGTTCGCCTTGCCCGCCGCGATCTCGATCTCGACCGTGCTCGCCCGGTCACCGCGCACGATCCGCGCCCGGACCACCGCGCGCGAGGCGCCAGCGCGGACCAGGGCCGCGTCGGAGGGCACACGGTGGCTACCGAGGGTCGCCACGTACCCGATGGCCTCGACGAGGTTCGTCTTGCCCTGGCCGTTGGGCCCCACGAACGCGTTCACTCCGGGCTCGAGCTCGACGTCGACGGACACGTACGAGCGGAAGTCGGCGAGCGAGAGGTGAGAGATGTACATCAGGTCCTACGGCGTCTGGTCGAGAGGTCGGGCGTCGCCCCGCGGTGCGGCCGCCCACAGCATGCGGACAGGGCGGGGGACGAGGGGCCGGGCGGCGTGCCCCACCAGTGTGCAGGCTCGGCGGTGCGACGGACGACCGGGCGAGCGACGTCGTCGGGCAGTGACCACGTCCGCCTCAGGAGCCGCCGGCGGGCTTCACGGCGTGCCCACCGAACTGCTGCCGCAGCGCGGCGACGGCCTTCATCGCGGGCGACGCCCCCTGGCGCGAGGCGAAGCGCGCGAACAGCGCGGCCGAGATGACCGGGAGCGGCACGGCGCTGTCGATCGCCTCGTCCACCGTCCAGCGGCCCTCGCCCGAGTCCTCGACCCAGTCGCTGATCGTGCCGAGCTCCGGGTCCTCCTCGAGCGCCTTGACCAGGAGGTCCAGGAGCCACGACCGCACGACCGTCCCACGGCTCCACGCCTTGAGGGTCCCGGGGACGTCGGTGACGATGTCCTTGGCCTCGAGCAGCTCGTAGCCCTCCGCGTACGCCTGCATGAGGCCGTACTCGATGCCGTTGTGGACCATCTTCGCGTAGTGCCCGGCACCTACGGCCCCGGCGTGCACGAACCCCTCGTCGCGCGGTCCCTCCGGACGCAGGGCGTCGAAGACCGGCATGGCCGCCTCGACCAGCACCGCGTCGCCGCCCACCATGAGGCCGTACCCGTTCTCGAGCCCCCAGACGCCACCCGAGACACCCACGTCCAGGTAGCCGATCCCCAGGGGGGCGAGCAGCGCGGCGTGCACGGCGTCGTCCGAGAAGTGGGAGTTGCCGCCCTCGATGACGACGTCCCCCGGCGCCAGGAGCGCCGAGAGGTCGGTCACCACGGCGCGGGTGATCTCCCCCGCAGGGACCATGACCCACACGAACCGCTGCCCCGGCGGGAGGGCGGCGACCAGGTCGCCGAGCGAGGCCACGTCGGAGACCTCGGGGTTCTGGTCGAACCCCGTGACCTCGATACCGCCCGCGCGCAGGCGCGAACGCATGTTCCCGCCCATCTTGCCGAGCCCGACCAGACCGATGTGCGTGACCATGGTGTGCCTTCCTGCCGATGAGCTCGTGCCGTGCGACCCGCCGCCCGCTAGCTCGCGAAACGGATGGGGACCAGCAGGTAGCGGTAGTGCGACGAGTCCTCGCCGTCCAACGACTCCTGACCGGTGAACTCGACGGGCTTGTTGGGGTGCGTGAAGCTCAGGCGGACGAAGTCCGTCCCCAGCGCGCCCAGGCCGTCGAGCAGGAACTGCGGGTTGAAGGCGACCGAGATCTCCTCGCCGACCAGGACGGCCTCGAGCGCCTCGGAAGCCTGCGCGTCGTCGCCCTGGCCCGCGTCGAGCACGACCTGGCCGTCCGTGAACGACAGGCGGATGGGGGTGTTGCGCTCCGCGACCAGCGAGACGCGCTTGGCGGCGTCGATCAGCGGGGCCGTGGCCATGACCGCGTGGATGGGCGTCTCGTCCGGGAACAGGCGCCGGACAGCGGGGTAGTCCCCGTCCACGAGCTGCGACGTCGTGTGCCGTCCGCCGGCCTCGAAACCGATGAGGTCCACGCCCGTGCCCGCCGTGAGGCCCACGTTGACCAGGCCCGAGCTGCCGAGCGACTTCGCGACGTCGTTGAGCGTGCGAGCACGCACGAGGGCGACCGCGTTGAAGTCGGGGGAAGAGGGGGTCCACGTCAGCTCGCGCAGCGCGAGGCGGTAGCGGTCGGTGGCGAGCAGCGTGATGCGCTCGCCGTCGATCTCCATGCGCACACCCGTCAGCAAGGGCAAGGTGTCGTCCCGGCTCGCAGCGACCGTCACCTGGGCGACGGCGTGCGTGAGCTCGTCGCCCGAGACCGTGCCGGACAGCTCCGGCATCGCGGGCAGCGCCGGGTAGTCCTCGACGGGCATCGTGAGCAGCGTGAACCGGCTGGCGCCGCACGTGACGATCACCTTGTTGCCCTCGACCGCGAAGTCCACGGGCTTGGCGGGCAGGGCGCGCGAGATCTCGGCGAGCAGGCGGCCCGAGACCAGGACGGTGCCGGGCTCGACCACCTCGGCGGGGATCTCGGAGCGGGCGGAGACCTCGTAGTCGAAGCTCGACAGCCCGATGGTCCCGACCGCGTCGGCCTCGATACGTACCCCTGCCAGGACGGGAGCCGGCGGCCGCGTCGGCAGCGTACGGGCCGTCCAGGTCACTGCGTCGGCCAGGACATCACGCTCAACCCGGAACTTCATCCCACACCCTCTCGTCCATGGATCGATCTTCACATGTCAGGCACTCGACCGCGCGGTACGCAGGGGTGAGTTCGCTGGTGCATGAAGACCGCACGTCGCGTCCCCTCGCGTCGTCCCCCTCGCCGTCGGGGAGGACGAGACCTGTTCGGGTCGTCGTGCCCGGCATGAACCCTACGCGAGTCCACGGCTCGCTCGGTACCTCTGGCACGCTCTGTGGACCGGAGCTGGAGCGTCCCTGCCCCCGTGCCTCGATGTGATCGCGGTCACAGATGCGAGATGGGGCAGCTCGGACGGCGCGGGACCAGATGAAGGCGTGTGGATTTTCCTCTCTAGAGATCATTCGTCGTAGTCATCGGTGTTGTGCAAAGTGTGGAAAACGGGTCTTGCCGCAGGTCAGAGGCATGTTCTGCGTGTGGACGGCGTGGGTACGGGCCTGTGGGTAAATCGCAGGCACTGTTGACGGCGAGTTGTCCACAGATCACCGTCCACCGAGGACGACACCTCTGTCCACACGATGAGGCCCTTCATCCACAGTTATCCACAGGCAGGTGCATAAGGTTGTGGGGGACGGCTACCACCAGCCGATCTGTACACAGCACAGAGTGCCCTGTACACAGGCCGCTGGGGACGCAGGGTTCACGATCTGGGGACGGCCGACAGCCAGCGGTGGACATACCCCCAGGCCTTGTGGAGAACTCTGGGGACAAGTGGACACCCCCAGGCACTTGTACACATGGCCGTCTCCAGGCTGTGCATCCACAGGACTGTGGAGAAGCGCTGCGCGAGGTGCAGGCGCCGTCGTCGGGCCTGGCTGTGCACAGCGGTGTGCACCGTCGCGAGCCCGGTGGAATTCATCCACAGCAAAGCCATTTAAGGTGCATAACCGGCAGGCGATGATCTGGCGAGCCGGGACCGGTGCCGGTGGAACTACTCCCGGGAGGCGGTCGACAGCCCCGGTGGTGGGGCTCGCGGGGCCGGCCTGCGTTGCGGAGCGTCGGGGACGGGCCGGGGGGCCTCGACCGGGACGGGCCGGGGGGCCTCGGAGGACGGCACGGAGCGCCCTGCGCGCCGTGCCCAGCGTTCCTGCCCGCCCGAGCGGCGGTGAGTGACATCGCTCGGGGCGGGGCGGGGCGGGGCCACATGTGTGCGCGGCGGCGCCCCTCGACGCGGACGGCCGTGGCACGACGGCGAGATCAGCCCCGGTGCTGCTGCTTGATCCTGCTCGTCAGCTCGGTCACCTGGTTGTACGTCGAACGGCGCTCGGCCATCT
>Ga0233375_1001183_pt1 | contig 12154 bp, 9 predicted proteins | sample ElkDunMinimDraft_10_FD_191539 | JGI IMG/M metagenome (GOLD analysis project Ga0233375, IMG submission 191539) | Fecal eukaryotic communites from dung pellets of Tule Elk in California, USA - Elk Dung E16 | ecosystem: Host-associated > Mammals > Digestive system > Large intestine > Fecal | place... | reverse complement strand
CGGACGGAGGGGCGCTTGCCCTTCCAGCGCATGCGGCCGGCCTTGCCCCAGTTGATGTTCGACTGCTCGGCGTTGCCCACCTCGCCGACCGTCGCGCGGCAGCGCAGGTCGACGTTGCGGATCTCGCCGGACGGCATGCGCAGCTGCGCGTACGGGCCGTCCTTGGCGACAAGCTGGACCGAGGCGCCAGCCGAACGGGCGATCTTCGCGCCGCCACCGGGCTTGAGCTCGATGGCGTGGATGACCGTACCGGTCGGGATGTTGCGCAGCGGCAGGTTGTTGCCGGGCTTGATGTCAGCGGCAGGACCGTTCTCGATCATGTCGCCCTGGCGGAGCTTGTTCGGCGCGATGATGTAGCGCTTCTCGCCGTCCGCGTAGTGCAGCAGCGCGATGCGCGCCGTGCGGTTGGGGTCGTACTCGATGTGCGCGACCTTCGCCGGAACGCCGTCCTTGTCATGACGACGGAAGTCGATGACGCGGTAGGCACGCTTGTGGCCGCCGCCCTGGTGACGCATGGTCACTCGACCGGTGGCGTTGCGGCCGCCCGTCTTGTGCAGCGGGCGAACCAGCGACTTCTCCGGCGTGGAGCGCGTGATCTCGACGAAGTCGGCGACGCTTGCGCCGCGGCGCCCTGGCGTCGTCGGCTTGTACTTGCGGATTCCCATGGGGATCTGTCCTCAATCTGCTCTCAGGTCCGGCGTCAGCCGACCGGTCCGCCGAAGATGTCGATCGTGCCCTCGCGGAGGGTGACGATCGCGCGCTTGGTGTCCTTGCGTCGGCCGATGCCGAACTTGGTCCGCCGCGACTTGCCCTTGCGGTTGACCGTGTTCACCGAAGCGACCTTGACCGAGAAGATCTGCTCGACAGCGATCTTGATCTCGGTCTTGTTCGAGCGGGGGTCCACGAGGAAGGTGTACTTGCCCTCGTCGAGCAGCCCGTAGCTCTTCTCCGAGACGACCGGCGCGAGCAGGATGTCCCGCGGGTCCTTGCCGACGGTGGCGCTCACTTCGTCTCCTCCTCAGCGGCTGCCTCGGAAGCGGTCGCGACGGCCGTGGCCGAACGCCCCTTCGCCGGGCCCTCGAGGAACGCGTCGAGCGCGCCCTGCGTGAACACGACGTCGTCCGAGATGAGCACGTCATAGGTGTTGAGCTGGTCAGCGACCAGCAGGTGCACCCGCTCGACGTTGCGGAGCGACTTCCAGGTGATCTCGTCCTGGCGCTCGACAACCACGAGCACGTTCTTGCGACCCGAGAGGTTCGCGAGGACGTTGAGCGCGGACTTGGTCGAGGGCGCGGCGCCCGGGGCGAACCCGGAGACGACGTGCACGCGACCGGCGCGGGCGCGGTCCGAGAGAGCACCGCGGAGCGCCGCGGCCTTCATCTTCTTCGGGGTCCGCTGGCTGTAGTCGCGCGGGGTCGGTCCGTGGACCACGCCACCCCCGGCGAACTGCGGCGCACGGGTCGAGCCCTGACGGGCGCGGCCGGTGCCCTTCTGCTTGTACGGCTTCCGACCGCCACCGCGGACCTCGCCACGAGTCTTCGTGGAGGCGGTGCCCTGGCGCGCCGCAGCAAGCTGCGCGACGACGACCTGGTGGATCAGCGGGACGTTGGTCTGGACGTCGAAGACGTCGGCGGGCAGGTCGGCGGTGCCGGCCTTCTTGCCCGACGGGTCCAGGACGTCGACCGTCAGCGTGTCAGACATGGGGTCATGCCCCCTTCACTGCGGAGCGCACGACGACGACGCCACCCTTGGGGCCCGGAACGGCGCCCTTGACGAGCACCAGGCCCTTCTCGGCGTCGACCGCGTGGACGGTCAGGTTCTGTGTGGTCTGGCGGTCGACACCCATCCGACCAGCCATGCGCACGCCCTTGAACACGCGCGACGGGGTCGAGGCCCCACCGATCGAGCCGGGCTTGCGGTGGTTGCGGTGCGCACCGTGGGAGGCGCCGACGCCGTGGAAGCCGTGACGCTTCATCACACCGGCGGTGCCCTTGCCCTTGGTCGTCCCGACGACGTCCACCAGCGTGCCGGCCTCGAAGGCGGCAGCAGTGAGCTCCTGGCCGAGCGTGAACTCGGAGGCGTCGGAGGTGCGGATCTCGGCCACGTGCCGGCGGGGGGTGACCCCGGCCTTCTCGAAGTGGCCCTTCAGCGGCTGGCTCACCTTGCGCGGGTCGATCTGGCCGTAGGCCAGCTGGACCGCGGAGTAGCCATCCGTGTCAGCGGAGCGGACCTGCGTCACGACGTTCGTCCCGACCTGCACGACGGTGACGGGGACGAGACGCCCGTTGGCGTCCCAGACCTGCGTCATGCCGAGCTTGATGCCGAGGAGCGCCGTGACGGGGCGCGCGTTCTGCTGGGTGGTCATAAAGATCAGTTCCTTCCCAGCGTCAGAGCTTGATCTCGATGTTCACGTCAGCCGGCAGGTCGAGACGCATGAGCGAGTCGACCGCCTTCGGCGTGGGATCGATGATGTCGATGAGCCGCTTGTGCGTGCGCATCTCAAAGTGCTCGCGGCTGTCCTTGTACTTGTGAGGCGACCGGATGACGCAGAAGACGTTCTTCTCCGTCGGCAGCGGCACCGGGCCCACGACCGTCGCACCAGCGCGTGTCACCGTGTCGACGATCTTGCGCGCCGAGCTGTCGATGACCTCGTGGTCGTAGGACTTGAGCCGGATGCGGATCTTCTGTCCCGCCATGGCGTCGTCTACTTCTCTCTCTCGAACCGCTTCTGTCCGACCCCCGCGCTCGGGCGTGTCGCTTTGTGCGACACATCCTCGCGCTGCATCCCGCGCCGGGTCGGCGAGGACGAGGTCGTTGTGTGCTGTCTGAGCTCTTCCACCACCGGGGGTGACCCCGGGGCCTGCAGAGCCCTCAACGTGTCTCTGCCCGGTGAATCAGCGCTAGCGCACGAGTGCGCGCGCCCGCACCGGGCAACCTGAACAGTGTGCCAGATGAGAGCACGGAAGACCAATTCGCCCGCTCGGCCCGAGGACCGAGGGACATGCGCAGGGCCCGGACGCAAGCGTCCGGGCCCTGCGGGAGATCACTTGATGATCTTCGTGACCTTGCCCGAACCGACGGTCCGGCCACCCTCGCGGATGGCGAAGCCGAGGCCCTCTTCCATGGCGATCGGCTGGATCAGCTGGACGCTGATCTCGGTGTTGTCACCAGGCATGACCATCTCGGTGCCCTCGGGCAGCGTGATGACGCCGGTGACGTCCGTCGTGCGGAAGTAGAACTGCGGGCGGTAGTTCCCGTAGAACGGGTTGTGACGGCCGCCCTCGTCCTTGGCCAGGATGTAGACCTGGCCCTCGAACTCGGTGTGGGGCGTGATCGAGCCAGGCTTGACGACGACCTGGCCGCGCTCGACCTCTTCGCGCTTCGTGCCACGAAGGAGCAGGCCGACGTTCTCGCCAGCCTCGGCGTAGTCGAGCAGCTTGCGGAACATCTCGACACCGGTGACCGTGGTCTTGATCGCCTTCTCCTTGATGCCGACGATCTCCACCTCCTCGTTCACCTTGAGCGAGCCGCGCTCGACACGACCGGTGACGACCGTGCCACGACCGGTGATCGTGAAGACGTCCTCGATCGGCATGAGGAACGGCTTGTCGACCTCGCGGACCGGGTCCGGGACGTTCTCGTCGACAGCGTCCAGCAGGTCCTCGACGGACTTGACCCACTCGGGGTCGCCCTCGAGCGCCTTGAGGCCCGACACGCGGACCACGGGGACGTCGTCGCCGGCGAAGCCCTGCGAGGAGAGGAGCTCGCGCACCTCGACCTCGACGAGCTCGAGGATCTCCTCGTCGTCGACCATGTCGGACTTGTTCAGCGCCACCAGCAGGTACGGCACGCCGACCTGACGGGCGAGCAGGACGTGCTCACGCGTCTGGGCCATGGGGCCGTCCGTCGCGGCGACCACGAGGATCGCGCCGTCCATCTGCGCGGCGCCCGTGATCATGTTCTTGATGTAGTCGGCGTGACCAGGAGCGTCGACGTGCGCGTAGTGGCGCTTCTCCGTCTGGTACTCGACGTGCGCGATGTTGATCGTGATACCGCGCTGCTTCTCCTCAGGCGCCTTGTCGATCTGGTCGAACGGCGTGAAGGGGTTCAGGTCGGGGTACTTGTCGTGCAGCACCTTCGAGATCGCGGCCGTCAGCGTCGTCTTGCCATGGTCGACGTGACCGATGGTGCCGATGTTGACGTGCGGCTTAGTCCGCTCGAACTTGGCCTTGCCCACTGGGTCCTCCTCAGGACTCTGGTAGAGATTGCCGAACGACGCGGGAGTCTGGATGACTCGCGCGGAGCGTGCGGTCCTACGGGTCGGTTGTGTGTGGAACTACAGGTTGCGACCTGTGGGACTTACTCGCCCCGGGTCTTCTTGATGATCTCTTCGGCAACGTTCCGAGGAACCTCGGAGTAGCTGTCGAACTGCATCGAGTACACGGCGCGACCCTGGGTCTTGGACCGCAGGTCGCCGACGTACCCGAACATCTCGGAGAGCGGCACGAGGGCGCGGATGACCTTGACGCCCGTCGCGTCCTCCATGGACTGGATCATGCCTCGGCGAGAGTTGATGTCGCCGATGACCTCACCCATGTAGTCCTCGGGGGTGCGCACCTCGACGGCCATGACCGGCTCCAGGAGAACCGGGTCGGCCTTGCGCACTGCTTCCTTGAGGATCATCGAGCCGGCGATCTTGAACGCCATCTCCGAGGAGTCGACGTCGTGCGCCGCGCCGTCGAGCAGGATCGCCTTGATGCCCACGAGCGGGAAGCCCGCCAGGACACCGAGCTGCATCGCGCTCTGGATGCCGGCGTCGACCGACGGGATGTACTCCCGCGGGATGCGACCACCGGTCACCTTGTTGTCGAACTCGTAGAGCTCGCCCTCGGCCGGGTCCAGCGGCTGGAAGCTCATCTGGACCTTGGCGTACTGGCCGGAGCCACCCGTCTGCTTCTTGTGGACGTAGTCGATCTTGTCCACGGCGCGACGGATCGTCTCGCGGTAGGCCACCTGGGGCTTGCCGACGTTCGCCTCGACCTTGAACTCGCGCCGCATGCGGTCCACGAGGATGTCGAGGTGGAGCTCGCCCATGCCGCCGATGACGGTCTGGCCGGTCTCGTCGTCGAGGCGCACCCGGAACGTCGGGTCCTCCTCGGCGAGCTTCTGGATGGCCGTCGACAGCTTCTCCTGGTCGGCCTTCGTCTTCGGCTCGATGGCCACGTCGATGACCGGCTCGGGGAACGTCATGGACTCGAGCACAACCGGCGAGCTCGGGTCGCTCAGGGTGTCACCGGTGGTGACGTCCTTGAGGCCGATGAACGCGTAGATGTGGCCGGCCGTGGCCTCCTCGACGGGGTTCTCCTTGTTGGAGTGCATCTGGAAGAGCTTCCCGATGCGCTCCTTCTTCCCCTTGGTCGCGTTGAGCACCTGGGCGCCCTGCGCGACCTTGCCCGAGTACACCCGGACGTAGGTCAGCTTGCCGAAGAACGGGTGCGTCGCCACCTTGAACGCCAGAGCCGAGAACGGCTCCGTCGCGTCGGGGTGGCGCTCGACGATGATCTCCTCGTCCTTGACGTCGTGGCCCTTGACGGCCGGGACGTCGAGCGGGGTCGGGAGGTAGTCGATCACGGCGTCGAGCATGGGCTGGACGCCCTTGTTCTTGAACGCCGAGCCGCAGAGGACCGGGTACGCGAGGCTCTGGATGGTGAGCTTGCGGATGCCGCGCTTGATCTCCGCGACCGTGAGCTCCTCGCCGCCGAGGTACTTCTCGAGAAGCTCCTCGTCAGCCTCGGCCACGGCCTCGATGAGCTCGGCGCGGTACTGCTCGGCCTTCTCGACCAGGTCGGCCGGGATGTCCTCGACGGAGTACGCCTCGCCCAGCGCGGTCTCGCCGCGCCACACCAGCGCGCGCTGCTCGACCAGGTCGACGACGCCCGTGAAGTCGTTCTCGGAGCCGATGGGCAGCTGGATGACCAGCGGCTTGGCCTTGAGGCGGTCGACGATCGTCTTCACCGTGAAGTAGAAGTCGGCGCCGAGCTTGTCCATCTTGTTGACGAAGCAGATGCGCGGGACGTCGTACTTGTCCGCCTGCCGCCACACGGTCTCCGACTGGGGCTCCACGCCCTCCTTGCCGTCGAACACCGCGACCGCGCCGTCGAGGACGCGCAGCGAGCGCTCGACCTCGACCGTGAAGTCGACGTGGCCCGGCGTGTCGATGATGTTGATCTGGTTGTCGTGCCAGTAGCAGGTCGTCGCGGCGGACGTGATCGTGATGCCGCGCTCCTGCTCCTGCTCCATCCAGTCCATCGTCGACGCGCCGTCGTGCGTCTCACCGATCTTGTAGTTGACCCCGGTGTAGAACAGGATCCGCTCGGTGGTGGTCGTCTTGCCGGCATCGATGTGCGCCATGATGCCGATGTTGCGGACCTTGTTCAGGTCCGTCAGCACGTCCAGTGCCACGTGTTCAGCCCCTTGTCGGTTGGCTTGGAAGTTCGCGGTCCGCGGGGATCACCAGCGGTAGTGCGCGAACGCCTTGTTGGACTCGGCCATCTTGTGCATGTCCTCGCGGCGCTTGACCGCTGCGCCCAGGCCGTTGCTGGCGTCGAGGATCTCGTTCATGAGGCGCTCGGTCATCGTCTTCTCGCGGCGAGCGCGCGAGTAGTCGGTGAGCCAGCGCAGCGCGAGCGTCGTGGAGCGCACGGGGCGGACCTCGACGGGCACCTGGTAGGTGGCGCCACCGACGCGGCGCGAACGCACCTCGAGGGCGGGGCGCACGTTCTCGAGCGCACGCTTGAGCACGACGACCGGGTCGCCCTGCGTCTTCTCACGGACGCCCTCGAGGGCGCCGTAGACGATCGACTCGGCGACAGACTTCTTGCCGTCCAGGAGGACCTTGTTGATGAGCTGCGTGACGACGGGCGATCCGTAGACCGGGTCGACGATGAGCGGCCGCTTCGGGGCCGGACCCTTGCGAGGCATCAGTTGCTGCCCTTCTTCGCGCCGTAACGGCTACGAGCCTGCTTGCGGTTCTTCACGCCCTGCGTGTCGAGCGCGCCACGGACGATCTTGTAGCGGACACCGGGGAGGTCCTTCACACGACCGCCGCGGACGAGCACGATGGAGTGCTCCTGCAGGTTGTGGCCGACACCCGGGATGTACGCGGTGACCTCGATGCCGCTGGACAGCTTGACGCGCGCGACCTTGCGGAGAGCCGAGTTCGGCTTCTTCGGGGTGGTCGTGTAGACGCGGGTGCACACACCGCGGCGCTGCGGGCTGCCCTTGAGCGCGGGAGTCTTCGACTTGTTGGTCTTCGGCTGCCGGCCCTTGCGGACCAGCTGCTGGATCGTAGGCACTACGTCTCCGAGTCTGTAGGTGAGTCTCTGGTCAACCAGGTCCTAGCCCGGTCTGGTGGAGGCACTGCCGCTCGGTGCGCCGCATGACGCGACGTTCCGGGCGTAGCCCTCAGGCCTTTCCTCCCGCACCGACCCCCGCACCCGGGCGTGTCGGCCGATCTCCACAGGGCGGCACCGGTCGACTTCACATCGACTGTGTGTCGCGCGCGGCAGATCGCTTCTCCACCCGGCACATCTCGGTCCATCAGTCCGTATTGTCCTGATCTGTCCGAAGACGTGCACGCACGAGGGCCCGACGGCGCGGGCACGGTCTCCTACGGTACCGGCGCGGCCCATGTCCGTCAAAGCAACAGGACACCGTACCGTGCGCCGGCGTCGCGGGGACCTCTCCCAGCCCTGCCGAGCCAAACCCCGAGGGGGCCACCGGCGGACCGGTGACCCCCTCGGGTCGTGCAGCTGTGAGGCACAGACTCAGCGGAAGTCGCCGAAGTCGATGTCCTCGAGCGGGATCGCCTCGCCCGAGCCGAGGCCCAGGGCGGGGAAGTCGATCTCGTCGTAGCCGAAGGACGGGTACAGCTCGGCCTTCGCCTCCTCGGTCGGCTCCACCGTGACGTTCCGGTACCGGGCCAGGCCCGTGCCGGCGGGGATGAGCTTGCCGATGATGACGTTCTCCTTGAGCCCCAGCAGCGGGTCGCTGCGTCCGCTCATGGCCGCCTCGGTCAGCACGCGGGTCGTCTCCTGGAAGGAGGCGGCCGAGAGCCACGAGTCGGTCGCGAGCGAGGCCTTGGTGATGCCCATCAGCTCCGGACGGCCCGACGCCGGCTGGCCGGACTCGGCCACCGCACGACGGTTCGCGTCCTCGAACCGGCCACGCTCGGCGAGCTCGCCGGGCAGCAGGTCCGTGTCGCCCGAGTCGAGGACCGTCACGCGGCGCAGCATCTGCCGCACGATGACCTCGATGTGCTTGTCGTGGATGTCCACGCCCTGCGAGCGGTAGACCTCCTGGACCTCGTCCACCAGGTGCTTCTGGGTGGCACGCGGGCCGAGGATGCGGAGCACCTTCTTCGGGTCGACGGCGCCGACCACGAGCTGGGTGCCGACCTCGACGTGGTCGCCGTCGTTGACCAGCAGGCGCGAGCGCTTGGTGATCGGGTAGGCGATCTCCTCGGAGCCGTCGTCGGGCGTGAGCACGATGCGACGCGTGCGCTCGGCCTCGTCGATCGTGATGCGGCCAGAGAACTCCGCGATCGGGCCCTCGCCCTTGGGCGTGCGCGCCTCGAACAGCTCCTGGATACGGGGCAGACCCTGCGTGATGTCGTCAGCCGAGGCGACGCCACCGGTGTGGAAGGTACGCATCGTCAGCTGCGTGCCCGGCTCACCGATCGACTGGGCCGCGATGATGCCCACGGCCTCGCCGATGTCGACGAGCTTGCCCGTGGCCAGCGAACGGCCGTAGCACTTGGCGCAGGTGCCGACGCGCGACTCGCAGGTCAGGACCGAGCGGACCTTGATCTCCGTGACGCCGGCCTCGAGCAGCTCGTCGAGCAGCACGTCGCCGATGTCCTCGCCCGCCTCGCCGATGACCTTGCCGTCGATCTCGACCGGCGTGGCCAGCGTGCGCGAGTAGACGCTCGTCTCGACCTTGTCGTGGCGGCGCAGCGTGCCGTCCGCGGTGGGCACGCCGATCGGCATGACCAGGCCGCGCTCGGTGCCGCAGTCCTCCTCGCGGACGATGACGTCCTGCGAGACGTCCACCAGACGACGCGTCAGGTAGCCCGAGTCGGCGGTCCGCAGAGCGGTGTCCGCCAGACCCTTGCGGGCGCCGTGCGTCGCGATGAAGTACTCGAGGACGGACAGGCCCTCGCGGTAGTTGGCCTTGATCGGGCGAGGGATGATCTCGCCCTTCGGGTTCGCCACGAGGCCGCGCATACCGGCGATCTGACGGACCTGCATCCAGTTACCACGAGCCCCGGAGCCGACCATCTTGTAGACGGTGTTCTGCTTCGGGAAGTTGTCCTGCATCGCCTTGGCGACCTTGTCGGTGGCCTGCGTCCAGATCTCGATGAGCTCCTGGCGACGCTCGTCGTCGGTGATGAGGCCCTTGTCGTACTGGCCCTGCACCTTCGCCGCGCGCGCCTCGTGCTCCTCGAGGATGGCCGCCTTGGCCGCGGGGGTCGCGACGTCCGAGATGGAGATCGTGACGCCCGAGCGGGTGGCCCAGCGGAAGCCGGCCTCCTTGAGCGCGTCGAGGGACGCGGCGACCGCGACCTTCGGGTAGCGCTCGGCGAGGTCGTTGACGATCACCGAGAGGCGCTTCTTGTCGACGACGCCGTTCTCGTACGGGTAGTCGACCGGAAGCAGCTCGTTGAACAGCGCACGGCCCAGCGTCGTGTCGAGCGACAGCGGCGTGCCCTGCTCCCAGCCCTCCGGGGCGTCCTCCTCCGCGAGGACCGGGTCCTCGAGGCGGATGCGCACCTTGGCGCTGAGGTCCAGGCTGCCCTGGTCGAACGCCATGATCGCCTCGGACACCGAGGAGAACGCCCGGCCGGCGCCCTTCGCGTCGTCCTTGTCGAGCGTCAGGTGGTACAGGCCGATGATCATGTCCTGCGAGGGCATGGTCACCGGACGGCCGTCCGACGGCTTCAGGATGTTGTTGCTCGAGAGCATGAGGATGCGGGCCTCGGCCTGCGCCTCAGCGCTCAGGGGCAGGTGCACAGCCATCTGGTCGCCGTCGAAGTCGGCGTTGAACGCCGCGCAGACGAGCGGGTGCAGGTGGATGGCCTTGCCCTCGACGAGCTGCGGCTCGAACGCCTGGATGCCGAGGCGGTGCAGCGTGGGCGCGCGGTTGAGCAGCACGGGGTGCTCGGTGATGACCTCTTCGAGGACGTCCCACACGACCGGACGGGCGCGCTCGACCATGCGCTTGGCCGACTTGATGTTCTGCGCGTGGTTGAGGTCCACGAGCCGCTTCATGACGAAGGGCTTGAAGAGCTCGAGCGCCATCTGCTTCGGCAGGCCGCACTGGTGCAGCTTGAGCTGCGGGCCGACGACGATGACCGAACGGCCCGAGTAGTCCACGCGCTTGCCGAGCAGGTTCTGGCGGAACCGGCCCTGCTTGCCCTTGAGCATGTCCGAGATCGACTTGAGCGGCCGGTTGCCGGGGCCCGTGACGGGGCGGCCACGACGGCCGTTGTCGAACAGCGAGTCCACGGCCTCCTGGAGCATCCGCTTCTCGTTGTTGACGATGATCTCGGGCGCGCCCAGGTCCAGAAGCCGCTTGAGGCGGTTGTTCCGGTTGATGACGCGGCGGTACAGGTCGTTCAGGTCCGAGGTGGCGAAACGGCCACCGTCGAGCTGGACCATCGGACGCAGGTCCGGCGGGATGACCGGGACGGCGTCCAGGACCATGCCCGTGGGCGAGTTCGTCGTGGTGAGGAACGCGTTGACGACCTTGAGCCGCTTCAGGGCACGCGTCTTGCGCTGGCCCTTGCCGTTCTTGATCGTGTCGCGCAGGGACTCGGCCTCGGCCTCCAGGTCGAAGGCCTCCAGGCGCTTCTGGATCGCCGAGGCGCCCATCGAGCCCTCGAAGTAGTTGCCGTAGCGGTCCTGCAGCTGGCGGTAGAGCATCTCGTCGCCCTCGAGGTCGGCGACCTTGAGGTTCTTGAAACGGTCCCAGACCGTCTCGAGGCGGTCGAGCTCCGCGTCGGCGCGCTTGCGGATCTGCGTCATCTCGCGCTCGGCGGAGTCACGCACCTTGCGGCGCGCGTCAGCCTTGGCGCCCTCGGCCTCGAGCTCGGCCAGGTCGGCCTCGAGCTTCTGGGCGCGGGTGTTGATGTCGTTGTCGCGGCGGTCCGAGATCTCCTTCTTCTCCAGGTCGATCTCGTTCTGGAGGTTGGGGAGGTCCTCCTGCCGGCCCTCGACGTCGACGGACGTGATCATGTACGCCGCGAAGTAGATGACCTTCTCGAGGTCCTTCGGGGCGAGGTCGAGCAGGTAGCCGAGCCGCGAGGGCACGCCCTTGAAGAACCAGATGTGCGTGACGGGCGCGGCGAGCTCGATGTGGCCCATGCGCTCACGGCGCACCTTCGAGCGCGTGACCTCGACGCCGCAGCGCTCGCAGATGATGCCCTTGAAGCGCACGCGCTTGTACTTGCCGCAGTAGCACTCCCAGTCCCGGGTCGGGCCGAAGATCTTCTCGCAGAAGAGGCCGTCCTTCTCGGGCTTGAGCGTGCGGTAGTTGATGGTCTCGGGCTTCTTGACCTCGCCGTGCGACCAGGTGCGGATGTCCTCGGCCGTGGCCAGGCCGATTCGCAGCTCATCGAAGACATTGACGTCGAGCAAGGGGGTCCTACTTCCTTCGCTTGCCGGCGCCTACGGGCGGCCGGCGGATGGAGGGTGCTGCTGGGTGGTGTCGGCCCCGGCCCGGCCCGTCACGGATGACGGTCACCGGGCCGAGGCTCGACCTCAGATCTCTTCGACGTTGCTGGCGTTCGGCCGACGGGAGAGGTCGATGCCGAGCTCTTCCGCAGCGCGGTAGACCTCGTCGTCGTTCTCCTTCATGTCGATCGAGACGCCGTCCGAGGACAGCACCTCGACGTTCAGGCAGAGCGACTGCATCTCCTTGAGGAGCACCTTGAAGGACTCCGGGATCCCCGAGTCGGGGATGTTCTCGCCCTTGACGATCGCCTCGTACACCTTGACGCGTCCGGGGACGTCGTCCGACTTGATGGTCAGGAGCTCCTGCAGGGTGTAGGCGGCGCCGTACGCCTCGAGCGCCCACACCTCCATCTCGCCGAATC
>Ga0233375_1001181_pt1 | contig 12170 bp, 15 predicted proteins | sample ElkDunMinimDraft_10_FD_191539 | JGI IMG/M metagenome (GOLD analysis project Ga0233375, IMG submission 191539) | Fecal eukaryotic communites from dung pellets of Tule Elk in California, USA - Elk Dung E16 | ecosystem: Host-associated > Mammals > Digestive system > Large intestine > Fecal | place... | reverse complement strand
AATACGTCGCGCACCTTGCCGCGGTGGCGCAGGGTCAGGCCGGGCAGTTCGCTGTGCAGGAGGGTCGTCGCCAAGGAGGCAGCCTTCGGGCGGGCCGGCAAGTGTAGTGCCATTTTCCCCGCCGATGTGCGGCCGGGCGCTACACTGCCAGGATGAACCGCTGGTACGGAAAACTGCTGGGCTTCATCGCCGGCTGGCTGCTGCTGCGCCACCCGGGGGGCGGCCTGATCGGGCTGATGATCGGCCATGCCTTCGATGCCGGCTGGATCGGCGGCGGCCGTGGCGCTCCCGGCGGCGCCTACCGCGCGCTGGGCCTGGACCAGGAGGCCAGCGACGAGCAGGTCGACCAGGCCTACCGGCGGCTGATGTCGCAATACCATCCCGACAAGGTCGCAGGTGCCGCGCCCGAGCTGCGCGCGCAGGCCGAGAAGCGGGCGCGCGAGATCAACGCCGCCTACGACCGCATCAAGGCCCGGCGCCGCCGCAGCTGAGCCAGCGCACGCCCCTCCCGCTGCCGGGCGCGCTCCCGCCGTCCGGTCGCCCCGACCCACGCAGGACCGCTCCCATGCACACGCCCGTCATCGCCCCGTCCATCCTCTCGGCCAACTTTGCCACCCTCGGAGCGGAGGTCGACGCCGTGCTCGCCGCCGGCGCCGACTGGGTGCACTTCGACGTGATGGACAACCATTACGTGCCCAACCTCACCATCGGCCCGCTGGTGTGCGAGGCGCTGCGCAAGCACGGCGTGACCGCGCCGATCGACGTGCACCTGATGGTCGAGCCGGTGGACCGCATCGTGCCGGACTTCGCCAGGGCCGGCGCCAGCCTGATCAGCTTCCATCCCGAGGCCTCGCGGCACGTGCACCGCACCATCCAGCTGATCAAGGCCGAGGGCTGCCAGGCCGGCCTGGTGCTCAACCCGGCCACCCCGGTGGACGTGCTGGACTACGTGCTCGAGGACCTCGACCTGGTACTGCTGATGTCGGTCAATCCCGGCTTCGGCGGCCAGGCCTTCATCCCCTCGGCGCTGGAGAAGCTGCGCCGCGTGCGCGAGCGCATCGACGCCAGCGGCAAGCCGGTCCGGCTGGAGATCGACGGCGGGGTGAAGCCGGACAACATCGGCGAGATCGCCGCTGCCGGCGCCGACACCTTCGTCGCCGGCAGCGCGATCTTCGGCCAGCCCGACTACGTCGCGGTCATCGCGAGGATGCGCGAGGAGATCGCGAAGGCGCGGGCATGAACACCTGCGACCTGTGCGACCGCTTCGAGGCCGAGGTCCGGGTCCTGGAACTGGCGCTGCGCGACTATGGCGGCCGCGCGGCGTTCTGCGGGCGGGTGAGCACGGTCAAGGCGCTGGAGGACAACTCGCTGGTGCGCGCGGCGGTGGCCGAGCCCGGCGACGGACGGGTGCTGGTGATCGACGGCGGCGGCTCGCTGCGCCGGGCGATGCTCGGGGACATGCTGGCCGGGCAGGCCGTGGCCAACGGCTGGAGTGGAGTGCTGGTGCACGGCGCGATCCGCGACAGCCAGGCGATCGCCGTGCTGGATCTCGGAGTCAAGGCGCTGGGCACCTGCCCGCGCAAGACCGACAAGCGCGGCCAGGGCCTGCGCGACGTGGAACTCGCCTTCGGCGGCCTGGTGATCGCGCCGGGCCAGTGGCTGGCCGCCGACGCCGACGGCGTGGTGCTGGCGGACCGGCCGCTGGCCTGAGCCCCGCCCGGCGACGGGTCCGCCTTGTCGCGGCGGCCCGTCGCCCCCGCCCGATCCATCGTCCCTGCCATGGCCTGCGATCCTGGACGCGCCCGACGACGGCGCGATGACCGGTCGGTGACGCTTGGCTGCATGCCCGCCAGTGGCGCCGGCGTGAAGCGGCGCACACGCACGCGTGCTAAACATCACGCCCCCAGGTTCTTCCCGCTTCCATGCCCACTCCGCACTGGCGCCTGATCATCAACGGCAAGTCCGCAGACGACGGCAGCGTGCGCGAGGCCGTGCAGGCGATGCGCGAGCGCGGCCGGGACATCGGCGTGCGGGTGACCTGGGAGCGGGGCGATGCCGCGCGCTACGTGGCCGAGGCGATGGCGGACGGGGCCGAAGCGGTGGTCGCCGCCGGCGGCGACGGCACCCTCAACGAAGTCGCCAGCGCGCTGGCCGAGACCGGGACGCCGGGCGAGGCGCTGCCGGCGCTGGCGCTGGTGCCGCTGGGCACGGCCAACGACTTCGCCACCGCCGCCGGCCTGCCCGCCGAGCCGCTGGCGGCGCTTGAACTCGTCGCCCAGGCGCCGGCGCTGCCGGTCGACCTGCTGCGGCTGGACACCGGCCAGGCCAGCCACTGGATCGCCAACCTGGCCAGCGGCGGCTTCGGCACCCAGGTCACCGTGGAAACGCCCGAGGGCATGAAGAAGCTGCTCGGCGGGCTGGCCTACCTGCTCACCGGGCTGGCGCGGCTGGGCCGGATCGAGCCGGTCCATGCCACGCTGCGCGGTCCGGGGTTCGAGTGGGAGGGCGATTTCATCGCCCTGGGCGTGGGCAACGGTCGCCAGGCCGGCGGGGGGCAGGCGCTATGTCCCGACGCCCTGGTCGACGACGGCCTGCTCGACGTCACGGTGATCCCGGAGCTGTCGGGCGAGATCGCCGCGACGCTCGGCGCGGTGGTCAGCGAGGGCAAGGACGCGGCGCTCGAGCGCGTGGCCACGCGCGCGCGGCTGCCCTGGCTGGAGATCACGGCGCGATCGCCGCTGGCGCTCAACCTCGACGGCGAACCGGTCGAGTCCACCCGCCTGCGCATCGACTGCGTCCCCGGGCGCCTGCGCATGCACCTGCCGCCGGACAGTCCGTTGCGCGCGCAACCGAGTGTCGCGCCGGCAGCGGTGTAAAACCGCCGGCAAAGCCGCTACATTAGCCCGCATGGGCGCGTCCGCACTTCCGCATTTCCGAGCTGCCGGCGAAGGCTGGCGATGGTGGCCTGCCACCGTCGCTCCCGCCCGTCCGCATTCCAAGGAAATGCCGCGTGACCTCGCAAGAAGAATTCCTGCAATCGGCCGCTGAAGGCCACACCCGCATCCCCGTCGTGCGCGAGGTCCTGTCCGACCTCGACACCCCGCTGTCGGTCTACCTCAAGCTCGCCGACGGGCCCTGCACCTACCTGTTCGAATCGGTCGAGGGCGGCGAGCGCTTCGGGCGCTATTCGATCATCGGCCTGCCCGCCCGGCGCGTCTTCAGCTTCCGCGGACACCGCCTCACCGTCAGCGAGCACGGCGAGCCGGTGGAGACGCGCGAGGTGGCCGATCCCTTCGCCGAGGTCGAGCGGCTGCGCGCCGAGCATTCGGTGCCGCGCCTGCCGGGCCTGCCCGGCTTCAGCGGCGGCCTGGTCGGCTGGTTCGGCTTCGAGTGCATCGAGTACATCGAGCCGCGCCTGCGCGCCAACGCCAATCCCGACGAGCTGGGCACGCCCGACATCCTGCTGATGCTCAGCGAGGAAGTCGCCGTGTTCGACAACCTCAAGGGGCGGCTGTACCTGATCGTGCACGCCGACCCGCGCGAGCCGCAGGCCTGGGCGCGCGCCAGCCGCCGCCTCGACGCGCTGGCCCACCGCCTGCGCCACGGCGGCGCCGGCTATCCCGAGACGCTGCGCCCGGAGGCGATGGACGAGGCGCATTTCCAGTCCGGCTTCACCCGCGATGGATTCATTGCCGCGGTCGGCCGCGCCAAGGACTACATCGCCGCGGGCGATGCCTTCCAGGTGGTGCTCTCGCAGCGCATGAGCGTGCCGTTCGATGCCCGCCCGGTCGACGTGTACCGCGCGCTGCGTGCGATGAACCCCTCGCCCTACATGTACTTCCTCGATACCGGCGGCACCCAGGTGGTGGGTTCGTCGCCGGAGATCCTGGTGCGGCTGCAGGGTGGCGAGGTGACCGTGCGCCCGATCGCCGGCACGCGCCCGCGCGGCGCGACCCCCGAGGAAGACCAGGCGCTGGAAACCGAGCTGCTGGCCGATCCCAAGGAGCGCGCCGAGCACCTGATGCTGATCGACCTGGGCCGCAACGACGTCGGGCACGTATGCCAGGCCGGCAGCGTCGAGGTCGGCGAGCGTTTCGTGATCGAGCGCTACAGCCACGTGATGCACATCGTCAGCGAGGTCACCGGCCGGCTTAAGCCGGGGCTGAGCTACGCCGACGTGCTGCGCGCGACCTTCCCGGCCGGCACCGTGAGCGGCGCGCCGAAGATCCGCGCGCTGGAGATCATCCGCGAGCTGGAGCCGGTCAAGCGCAACGTCTACGCCGGGGCGATCGGCTACATCGGCTGGCACGGCGATGCCGACACCGCGATCGCGATCCGCACCGCGGTGATCCAGGACGGCCGCCTGCACGTGCAGGCCGGCGCGGGAATCGTGTACGACTCCGATCCGGCCAAGGAGTGGGACGAGACGATGAACAAGGGCCGCGCGCTGTTCCGCGCGGTGGCGCAGGCGGCGCAGGGCCTGTGAGGAACACCATGAACCGGCATCTGACGAATCTCCGGGCGGCGCGTGCGCTGCTGGCGGCCTGCCTCGGCCTGGCGGGCGCGGCCATGGCGGGCGATGACGCGACGCAGGTCCATCGCGAAGGCGACGTGCTGGTCTACGACGGCCCGATCGAGGCGGCCGCCAACGAGCGTGCCGTCGCGCTGCTGGGGCAGGGCGGCGTGCGCCGGCTGCGCATCGCCTCGCCCGGCGGCGAGATCGGACTGGGCATGGACCTGGGCGAACTGGTGCGGCGCCACGGACTCGACGTCGAGGTCGCCGGCGTCTGCGCATCGTCCTGCGCCAACTACGTGTTCCCGGCCGGGGCGCGCAAGCTGCTGGCGGGCGATGCCGCGGTGATCTGGCATGGCTCGGCGATCCAGGAGGATGTCGGCACCGCGTCCATGATCGATTTCGATGCCGTGGCCCGGCTGCGCGGGCGTCCGCTGGACGAGGCCGGGAAGGCCGCGATGATCGAGCAGTTCGCCGCCTATGGCCGTGCCATGCGCGAACGCCAGGCCGGCTACTACAGCGCCCTGGGCCTGGATCCGCGGATCACCGTGTTCGGCCAGGACGTCGGCTGCGGCTGCGACTGGACCATTCCCGTCGAGGACATGGCGCGCTTCGGCCTGCGCGATGTCGAGGCCCCGCAGGGCTACGGCGCCGGCCTGGCCGCGCTGCGCAAGCCGGTCGCGATGCTGCGGCTGGACGACCACCCCCATTACGCCGCGGCGGTGGACGCCGCGCGCGCCCGATGAGCGACCGAACATGCTGTTGATGATCGACAACTACGACAGCTTCACCTGGAACCTCGTCCAGTACCTGCAGGCGCTGGGCGCCGAGGTGAAGGTGGTGCGCAACGACGAGCTGGACGTCGCCGGCATCGAGGCGCTCGCGCCCGAGCGCATCGTGATCTCGCCAGGGCCCTGCACACCCAGCGAGGCCGGCGTGTCGGTGGCGGTGGTCGAGGCGCTGGGTCCACGCATCCCGACCCTGGGCGTGTGCCTGGGCCACCAGGGCATCGGCCAGGCCTATGGCGGCCGGGTGGTGCGCGCGGGCCGGATCATGCACGGCAAGACCTCGCCGATCCGCCACCGGGGCCAGGGCGTGTTCGCCGGCCTGCCGGACGGCTACGAGGCCACCCGCTACCACTCGCTGGTGGTCGAGCGCGACTCGCTGCCCGCGTGCCTGGAGATCACCGCCTGGACCGAGCACGAGGATGGCGGCTTCGAGGAGATCATGGGCCTGCGCCACCGCGAGCATCCGGTTGAGGGCGTGCAGTTCCATCCCGAATCGATCCTGACCGAGCACGGCCACGCCCTGCTGAAGAACTTCCTGCAGCGCTGAAAGCGCCAGGGACACGACCACACGGATTCGCGCCGCATGACCATCACCCCGCAAGAAGCCCTGCAACGCACCATCGAACACCGCGAGATCTTCCACGACGAGATGATCGACCTGATGCGGCAGATCATGCGCGGCGAGGTGTCGCCGGTGATGACCGCCGCGATCCTGACCGGGCTGCGGGTGAAGAAGGAGACGGTGGACGAGATCGCCGCGGCGGCCAAGGTGATGCGCGAGCTCTCGCGCATCGTGGAGGTGCCGGATCGCCGCCACCTGGTGGATATCGTCGGCACCGGCGGCGACGGATCGCACACCTTCAACATCTCCACCGCCAGCATGTTCGTGGCCAGCGCCGCCGGCGCCCGCGTGGCCAAGCACGGCAACCGCAGCGTCTCGTCCAGGTCCGGCAGCGCGGACGCGCTCGAGGCGCTGGGCGCGGCGATCGAGCTGCAGCCGGCGCAGGTGGCGCGCTGCATCGAGCAGGTGGGCGTGGGCTTCATGTTCGCGCCGATCCACCATCCGGCGATGAAGGCGGTGGCGCCGGTGCGGCGCGAGATGGGCGTGCGCACGATCTTCAACATCCTCGGGCCGCTGACCAACCCGGCCGGTGCGCCGAGCGTGCTGATGGGCGTGTTCCACCCCGACCTGGTCGGCATCCAGGTGCGTGTGCTCAAGGAACTGGGCACCGAGCGCGCGCTGGTGGTGTGGGGGCGCGACGGCATGGACGAGATCTCGCTGGGCGCGGCCACCCTGGTGGGCGAACTGCGCGACGGCGTGGTGCGCGAGTACGAGATCCATCCGGAGGACTTCGGCATTTCCATGGCCGCCAGCCGCAACCTGCGCGTGGCCGATGCCGGCGAGTCCACGGCGATGCTGCTGGGCGCGCTGCGCGGCGAGGCCGGGCTGCCGCTGGAAATCGTGGCGCTCAACGCGGGCGCCGCACTGTACGTGGCCGGCGTGGCGGACTCGATCGGCGATGGCATCGCGCGGGCCCGCGCGGCGGTCGCCTCGGGCGCCGCGCTGCGCAGGCTCGACGAGTTCGTCGCCGCCACCCGAAGCCTGGCCGACGCCGGCGAGGGCTGAGGCCGGGCGCCCGGTATCCCCGATCCGAACCCGCCCGCCAGGAGGTCCGCCATGCATCCGGCCACGTTCGCCCGACTGCCGCCCCCGCCGTACTACGCGGTGATCTTCAGTGCCCAGCGCACGCAGGTCGACGGGGGCTACGCCGAGGCCGCCGAGCGGATGGTGGCGCTGGCGCAGCAGCAGCCCGGCTTCCTCGGCGTCGAATCGGCCCGTGGCGAGGACGGCTTCGGCATCACCGTGTCGTACTGGGAGAGCGAGGAGGCGATCCGCGCCTGGCGCCGCCATGCCGAGCACGCAGCCGCGCGCGAACGTGGACGTGCCCAGTGGTACGGGCATTTCGAACTGAGGGTGGCGCGGGTGGAGCGCGCCTATGGCGGCGATCGCAGCGACGCGGCCGCCGGCTGAGCCGGCCTGCAGGCGGGCGCGACCCGCCCGGCAGTCGCGCGCCGGCGGCGGATGCTGCGATCATGCGCATCGTCCAGCCGCACCGGCGACTGCCGGCGTGGCGCCCGAGTCGAAGAGGATCCACGGTCTTGAACCATCTGTTGCGCCCCTCGCTGCCGCATAGCGGCGACATCCTGCGGAAGATCCTGGGACGCAAGGCCGAGGAAGTCGCCGCGCGCGCCGCGGCGCGCCCGCTGGCCGAGGTCCGCGCGGCGGCCGCCGAACAGCCGCCCGTGCGCGGATTCGCCGCCGCGATCGAAGCCAGGGTCGCCGCCGGCGATCCGGCCGTGATCGCCGAGGTCAAGAAGGCCAGCCCCTCCAAGGGGGTGATCCGCGCCGACTTCCAACCGGCCGGGATCGCCCGCAGCTACGAGGCCGGCGGCGCGGCCTGCCTGTCGGTGCTGACCGATCGCGACTTCTTCCAGGGCGGCGATGCGGACCTTCAGCAGGCGCGCGCCGCCTGCGCGCTGCCCGTGCTGCGCAAGGACTTCACCATCGACCGCTACCAGGTGTACGAGGCGCGCGCGCTGGGCGCCGACTGCATCCTGCTCATCGTCGCCGCGCTCTCGGACGGCCAGCTGGCCGAGCTGTGCGGGGTGGCGATGGAGCAGGGCCTGGACGTGCTGGTGGAAGTGCACGACATCGATGAGCTCGAGCGCGCCATCCAGGTGCCAGCGCCGCTGCTGGGCATCAACAACCGCAGCCTGCGCAGCTTCGAGGTCTCGCTGGAGACCACCCTGGGCCTGCGCAATGCCGTGCCGCGCGACCGCCGCCTGGTCACCGAGAGCGGCATCCACGCCGCGGCCGACGTGGCGCGCATGCGTGCGGCCGGCGTCGAGGCTTTCCTGGTCGGCGAGGCCTTCATGCGCGAGCCCGACCCGGGCCTGGCGCTGCGCTCGCTGTTCTTCCCGGCATGAGCGGCACCGGACAGGCGCAGGCGCCGCTGCGGGTGGTGTTCGACTTCGACCACACCCTGTACGACGGCGACTCGGGCAGCCACCTGTTCGCCTGGCTGATCCGCCGCAGCTGGTGGCGCACCGCGCTGGCGCTGCTGGCCGCGCCGGTGCTGGGGCCGATGGTCGCCTTCCTGCCCACGCGCCGCTACGGCATCTCCGGCTTCGTCTGGATCGGGACCGTGGGCATGGCCGGCCCGCGCACGCTCGACGGCGCCATCGACCGCTACGTGGCCACGCACGAGGCGCAGATCCGCGAACGCCTGCTGCCGGCCGCGCTGGAGGTGTTGCGCCAGCACCGCGAGGCCGGCGACCGCGTGGTGATCGCAACCGGCGCGCCGCCTGAACTGGCCAGCGCCATCCTGGCCTTCGTCGTGCACGAGCCGGTGCCGGTGGTCGGCACCCGGGTCGGGCCGCGGCTGGGCGCGATCGTGGCCGTGCGCCACTGCCACGCCGAGGAGAAGATGCGGATGCTGCGCGAGCTGGACCTTGGCGAGGTGGATGTCGCCTATTCCGACTCCAGTGCGGATCTGCCCCTGCTGCGCGCGGCCGCCCGTCCGGTGGTGGTGAACCCCAAGCGCGCCAGCGAGGCGATGTTCCGGCGCGAGCTGCCGCCGGGCACGCCGATCCTCAACTGGGGCTGCCGCGACCGTGGCGGCGAGCCGGTGGCCGCGCCGCACTGAGGCCGCGGCGCGTCAGGCGTCGCCGAGCCGCTTGATGAAGCGCACCGTGCCGCCGCTGAAGCCGCAGGCCTGGTAGAAGGCGTGGGCCTCGCTGCGCTGCGAGCCGCTGGTGAGTTCGATGCGGGCGGCACCGCCTGCCCGGGCCCGGCGCTCGGCCTCGCGCAGCAGCTGCCGGCCCAGCCCCTGGCCGCGCGCCGAGGCGCTGACCACCAGCGCGGTGATCCGGCAGGTCACCGTGTCCAGCGGCAGGTAGTACATGAAATCCAGCGCGACCAGCCCGGCCACCGCCCCGTCCACCCGCGCGACCACCAGGGCCTGCCGGTCGTTGTCCAGGATCGCGCGGATGCGCCGGGCCGCGTCCTCGATGTCGCAGGGATAGCCCAGTTCGCACAGCAGGGTGGCGACATCGTCGGCGTCGATCAGGCCCGCGCTGCGCAGGTCCGCGTCGGCCAGATCGCCCCGCTGCGCGAACGGGCCGCCGCTCATCGGGTCCCGTACAGCACGATGGTCTTGCCCCGCGCATGCAGGCGGCCATCGGCCTGCAGTTTCTTCAGCACCCGCCCGGCCATCTCCCGCGAGCAGCCGACCAGCCGCGCCAGCTCCTGCCGCGACACGCGCAGCTGGGTGCCGTCGGGATGGCTCATCGCCTCGGGCTCGCGGGTCAGGTCGTGCAGGGTGCGGGTGATGCGGTCGGTGACGTCCAGGAAGGCCAGGCGCCCGGCCTTCCTGCTGGTATCGAGCAGCCGCCGCGAGAGCTGCGCGCCGATGGCGTACATGATCGGCGTGGCGTCGTGCGACAGGGTGCCCTCGAACAGCTGGTAGAGCCGCTCGTAGCTGATCTCGGCCAGTTCGGTCGGCACCCGCGTGCGCAGGATCACCTCGCGGGTCTCGTTCTCGATGAACAGGCCCATCTCGCCGACGAATTCGCCGGCGCCGAAGTAGCCCAGCACCAGTTCGCGGCCGTCGTCCTCCTCGGTGATGATGCTCACCGAACCGCTGATGACGAAGTACATGGTGCCGGCCGGATCGCCGGGCCGGAACACCTCCGTGCGCGGTGGATAGCGCCTGCGGTGGCAGTGGGCGAGGAATCGTTCGATGGTCGCGGGGGAAGGCGCCATCGGGTGTGCGGGGCGACGATAGCTGCTGATCAGGGCCACAGGGCAGGCTTCTTGCATGGGTGGGGCGGGGGAGCGCTGAGAGTAGGCCGTCCGTGCCCTGTGAGCAAACGTGGCCCCACGGTCACCGGCTTTGGCGCATAATCGCGCCCTTCGTCCGCCCGACCGGGGACCGTCCCACGTGGTCAAGCCGCTGCCTCGCCTGAAGCTCCAGGGCTTCAACAACCTCACCAAGTCTCTGTCCTTCAACATCTACGACGTGTGCTATGCGGCGTCGGAGGACGAGCGTCAGCGCTACATCGAGTACATCGACGAGCAGTACGATGCCGATCGCCTGACCCAGATCCTGACGGATGTGGCCGAGATCATCGGCGCCAACATCCTCAACATCGCGCGCCAGGACTACGATCCGCAGGGCGCCTCGGTGACGATCCTGATCTCCGAGGAACCGGTGATCGACAAGAAGGACGCGGGCAAGGAGCTGATCTCCGACGCCGTGGTCGCGCACCTGGACAAGTCGCACATCACCGTCCACACCTATCCGGAAACCCACCCGGACAACGGCATCGCGACCTTCCGCGCCGACATCGACGTGTCGACCTGCGGCGTGATCTCGCCGCTGAAGGCGCTCAACTACCTGATCGAGAGCCTGGAGTCCGACATCGTGGTGATGGACTACCGGGTGCGCGGCTTCACCCGCGACATCAAGGGCAAGAAGCACTTCATCGACCACAAGATCAACTCGATCCAGGACTACCTGGCCAAGAACATCAAGTCGCGCTACGAGATGCTCGACGTGAACGTCTACCAGGAAAACATCTTCCACACGAAGATGCACCTGAAGGACTTCGACCTCGACCAGTACCTGTTCGAGGAAAAGGCGCGCAACCTGTCGTTCAAGGAGCGGATGAAGATCGAGGCGCGGCTCAAGCGCGAGATCGAGGAGCTCTACCACGGCCGCAACCTGCTCGACTGAGCGGCGCGCACCGCGACACCATGAAGAGGCCCCGCATCGCGGGGCCTTTTTCATCGCGGGTCCGCCTGTGTTACAGCCGGTAGGCGACGGTCTTCATCACCTTGGAGGCGGCCGCCATCAGGGCCGGGATCGGCTGGGGCAGCACCCGCGCGCCGGCGCGCTCGGCGTTGTCGGCATGGCGCGCCTCGTCGAGCTTCATCTGCTCCAGGATCGCGCGGCTGCGCTGGTCGGCCGGCGGCAGGGTCTGCAGGTGCTCGTCCAGGTGCGCCTCGACCTGGCGCTCGGTCTCCACCACGAAGCCCAGGTTCCAGCCATCGCCGCGCAGGCCCGCGAGCAGGCCCAGCGCGTAGCTGCTGCCGTACCACAGGGGATTGAACACGCTCGGCCGGCTGTCGAGTTCGCGCAGGCGCTCGGCGCACCAGGCCAGGTGGTCGGTCTCCTCCTGCGCGGCCTCCAGCAGGTGCTCGCGGGTGGTCTCCTCGCGGGCCACCGCCGCCTGTCCGAAATACAGGCCCTGGGCGCAGACCTCGCCGACGTGGTTGATCCGCATCAGGCCGGCGGCATGGCGGCGCTCGCCGGGCGACAGGGCAGCGTCGGCGCGGCCGGTGGCCGGGCTGCCGCGGCTGGCCGGAGGCTCGCCAAGCACGGTTTCCAGTGCGCGCTGGGCCTCGACCAGGACCCGGTCCAGGCCGCTGAGGCGGCGCGGCGCGGCCGGTGCGGGGGCGGGGATCGTGGCCGGGAGGGTGGCGGCGGGGTCGGTCATGGGATCATCTCCGGGTGGGTGCCGGGCGGGGACGAGCATGGTGGCGCGTGGCCGCGGCGGGCGCCAGTCTCCGCCGGCTTGCATGCGTGGTTGCGGCGGGCTAGAATTCCGCTTCTGTTGCACCTCCCACAACGCGAGGCGACGTTCCGGCAGCGCTGGAACCAGCCCGACCAGGCATCCGCCCGGAGTCATTTTAGATGAAGACCTTTACTGCCAAGTCCGAGACCGTCCAGCGCGACTGGTATCTCGTCGACGCCACCGGCAAGACGCTGGGCCGCCTGAGTTCCGAACTCGCGCGCCGCCTGCGC
>Ga0233375_1001177_pt1 | contig 12189 bp, 10 predicted proteins | sample ElkDunMinimDraft_10_FD_191539 | JGI IMG/M metagenome (GOLD analysis project Ga0233375, IMG submission 191539) | Fecal eukaryotic communites from dung pellets of Tule Elk in California, USA - Elk Dung E16 | ecosystem: Host-associated > Mammals > Digestive system > Large intestine > Fecal | place... | reverse complement strand
CCGGGCATCGCACTCGCCGTCGAGGATTTCGCCCCCGATCTGGCGCGGCGCGCGACCGGCAAGTCCCGGCACACCTCGGCACGGCGCGAGGCCGACGAGGTCGAGATCCTCAGCGGCGTCTACGAGGGCGTGACCACCGGCACGCCGATCGCGCTGCTGATCCGCAACACCGATGCGCGCAGCAAGGACTACGCCAACATCGCGCAGCAGTTCCGGCCCGGGCATGCGGATTACGCGTACTGGCAGAAGTACGGCATCCGCGATCCGCGCGGTGGCGGTCGCTCGTCGGCGCGCGAGACCACGATGCGCGTCGCCGCGGCGGTGATCGCCAAGAAGTGGCTGGATGATCGCTTCGGCGTGCGCGTGCACGGCTGTCTCTCGCAGCTCGGCGACATCATGCCGGCGCAATTCGACAGCGCCGTGATCGACTGGGACGTCGTCGAATCCAATCCGTTCTTCTGGCCCGTTGCCTCGCAGGTGCCGGAGCTCGAGGCCTACATGGATGCGCTGCGCAAGTCCGGCGATTCCGTCGGCGCGCGCGTGACCGCCGTGGCCGACGGCGTGCCGCCGGGCTGGGGCGAGCCGGTCTACGGCAAGCTGGACGGCGACCTGGCCGCGGCGATGATGTCGATCAATGCGGTCAAGGGCGTCGAGATCGGCGCCGGCTTCGCCTCCATCGCGCAGAGGGGCAGCGAGCATCGCGACCTGATGACGGCGCAGGGCTTCGCGTCCAATCATGCCGGCGGCGTGCTCGGAGGCATCAGCACCGGCCAGCAGATCGTGGTCTCCACCGCCTTCAAGCCGACCTCCAGCCTGCGTTTGCCGGCCGACGGCCTCGACGTCGACGGCAATGTCGTCGAAGTGGTCACCACCGGCCGCCACGATCCCTGCGTCGGCATCCGCGCGACCCCGATCTGCGAGGCGATGCTCGCACTGGTGCTGATGGACCAGGCGCTGCGGCATCGCGCGCAGTGCGGCGATGTCGGCGACGTCGCGCCACGCATTGCGGGCCGCATCGGTGGCTGAGCGCCCGCGCGTCTGGGTGTCGCAGCCACTGTTCGACGACATCGTCTCCCGGCTGCACATGCACTTCGATGTCGTGCAGGCGCCCGATGTCCGCGAGCACGATGCCGCCGCGATCGCCACCGCACTGCGCCAGGTCGACGGCGCGCTGGTGACCCTCAACGAGCGCATCGGCGAGCGCGAGATCGCGAATGCGCCGAAGCTGCGCGCGGTCGCCAACGTCGGCGTCGGCTATGACAATCTCGATGTCCGCGCGCTGCAGGCGCGCGGCATCATTGCGACCAATACGCCGGATGTGTTGACCGAGACCACCGCCGATTTCGGCTTCGCGCTGATGATGGCCGCCGCGCGCCGCATCACCGAGTCCGAGCGTCACCTGCGTGGTGGCAAGTGGACCGGCTGGAACTTCAAGGGTCTGCTCGGCGCCGATCTGCATCGCAGCACGCTCGGCATCCTCGGCATGGGCCGGATCGGGCAGGGCATCGCGAGACGCGCGTCCGGTTTCGACATGCAGGTGCTCTACCACAACCGCAGCCGGCTGCCGGCCGATGTCGAGGGCGCGTACAAGGCCTCGTATGTCGAATTCGACACGCTTCTGGCACGCGCCGATCACCTGGTCCTGGTGCTGCCGTACTCGCCGCAGACCCACCACATCGTCGACGCCGCCGCGCTGGCGAAGATGAAGCCGACTGCGACGCTGACCAACATCGCCCGCGGGGGTATCGTCGACGAGGCCGCGCTGGCCGAGGCATTGGGCGGTGGCCGCCTCGCCGCGGCCGCGCTCGACGTGTTCGAGGGCGAGCCGGCGGTCGATCCGCGCCTGCTGGCACTCGACAACATCGTGCTCACCCCGCACATCGCCAGCGGCAGCCTGTCCACGCGCCGGGCGATGGTGACGATGGCGGTCGACAATCTCATCGCCGCGCTCGGCGCCGGCCCCGACGCCGGTCATCCGCCGACGCCGATCGTGCCATTCGCGCAAGGCGACGACGCCGGCAAACGGCCGGGAACCGCCTGAGCGCCCGACCGGGCGGTTCCCGCGAAGTCCGATCCAGCACCCGCGCGCATGCGCGCCCCCCAAGAATCCTTTCGAGAGTCTGCAATGTCCCCTGACCTGAACCGCCGTTTCCGCGTTGCCGTCGTCGGTGCCACCGGCGCCGTCGGCGAGACCATGCTGTCGATCCTCGCCGAGCGCGATTTCCCCGTGTCGGAGCTCGTCGCACTGGCCAGCGAGCGTTCCGCCGGCACCACCGTGAAGTTCGGCGATGACGACATCGTCGTGCAGGATCTCGCCACGTTCGATCCTTCCGGCATCGACATCGCGCTGTTCTCCGCTGGCGGCGACACCAGCAAGGCGTACGCGCCGAAGTTCGCCGCGGCCGGCGCCGTCGTCATCGACAACAGTTCGGCGTTCCGCTACGACGACGACGTGCCGCTGGTGATCAGCGAGGTCAATCCGGAAGCCGCACGCGAGCGTCCGCGCGGCATCATCGCCAATCCCAATTGCTCGACGATGCAGATGCTGGTCGCGCTGGCGCCGCTGCACCGCCGGGCGGGGATCGTGCGCATCAATGTGTCGACCTACCAGTCGGTGTCGGGTGCGGGGCGTTCGGCGATGGAGGAGCTCGGTCGCCAGACCGGCGACCTGCTCAATTTCCGGGGCATCGACCCGCAGAAGTTCCCGGTGCAGATCGCCTTCAACCTGATCCCGCAGATCGACGCCTTCCTCGAGAACGGCTTCACCAGGGAAGAGATGAAGCTGGTCTGGGAAACGCACAAGATCCTCGGCGACGACAGCATCCTGGTGAACCCGACCGCCGTGCGCGTGCCGGTGTTCTACGGGCATTCGGAGTCGGTCGCCGTCGAGCTGCGCGAGCGCATCAGCGTGGACGAGGCGCGCGCCATCCTCGCAGCCGCACCGGGCGTGGAGGTCGTGGACGAGCGCATCGCCGGCGGCTGGCCGACGCCGGTCACCCACGCATCGGGGCGCGATCCGGTGTTCGTCGGCCGCATCCGCGAGGATCTCTCGCATCCGAACGGTCTGAACCTGTGGATCGTCGCCGACAACATCCGCAAGGGCGCCGCGCTCAATGCGGTGCAGGTCGCCGAGCTGGTGGCGGGCGAGGGCTGATGGACGCAGGCAGCGCATCGCGCCCGAACTCGCAGCGATCACCGGCAAGCGTAGTGGGCAGCCGCGCGGGCGCGTTGCGTTGCGGAGCGGGATGCCGCGCCGCTACAGTCGTCCGATGAATCCGGTCAGTCGGCGCACGCGCCGCTCCGGGCCGCTCCGCAGGAACCAGGGGACGTTCGTGTCGCGCATTCTTCCGCGTCTGTTGCTCACCGCCGGGCTCATGGCCCTGGCGGGGCCTGTGCTGGCGCTGGGGCTGGGTCGCATCGAGGTCCGCTCGCAGCAGGGCCAACCGCTGCTGGCCGAGATTCCGATCGTCTCCAGCGATCCGGCCGAGCTGCGCCAGCTGCAGGCGCGGCTCGCCTCGCCCGACACCTTTGCGCGCATCGGCCTCGAGCCGCCGCGCGGCGTGGTCTCCGACCTGCAGTTCAATGTCGCCCTCGATGCCAGCGGCCGTCCGGTGATCCGCGTGACCAGCGCAGGGCCTGTCGACCAGGAATCGCTGACCTTCCTGGTCGAGGTCGACTGGGGCCAGGGGCGTCTGGTGCGCGAATACGCCGCGTTGCTCGCGGTGCCCGACACGGTCGCCGCGCCCGCCCAGCCGGCGATCCAGGCACCGGTCGCCGCGTCATCGCCGACCATCGCACGCGCGCCTGCGCCGCCGGCTTCGTCCACGCCGCAGCCCGCGGCATCCGCCGACACCGAGGTGCAGGGCGACGCCATCGCCACGGCGCCCGCGCCGGCGGCGCGCCCTGCCGCAGCGGATCCGCTCACGCCGGGTGATGCGCTGCCCGCGGTGCGCGCCGGCCAGACACTGTCGGCGATCGCCGCGCCGCTCGCCGAACAGGCCGGCATCAGCGTCAACCAGGCAATGGTGCTGCTGCTGCGCACGAATCCGGAAGCGTTCATCGGCGGCAATCTCAACCTGGTCCGCCAGGGCGCCGTGCTGCGGATCCCGGCGCGCGATGCCTGGGCGCAGCTCAGCACGGCGGAAGCCAACGCCGTGGTACGCGAGCAGGTCGGGCAGTGGCGCGAGATGCGCCGGCCGGCGCCACAGCCCGCCGAGCCGACGGCGCCAGCCGCCGATACGACCGCCGCCACCGCATCGGACGCCGCCCCACGCACGGCCGCCCCGCGGCTCGAAATCACACCACCCGCCAGCGAAGCCCAGCCGGCGGGCAGCCAGTCCGGCATTGCCGCCGGCACCGGAGGGGACATGCTGCGTCAGGAACTGCAACAGGCCAACGAGACCGTGGCCGCGCGTACCGCCGAGATCGACGAACTCAAGGCGCGGCTCGATGACCTCGAGCAGCTGCAACGGCAACAGCAGCAGCTGATCGAACTCAAGGATGCCGAGCTCGCCGCCGCGCAACAGCGGATGGAGGCCAGCAACCAGCAACAGGCCGCCTCTGCGCCGTTCCCGTGGGTCTGGCTCGGACTGGCCCTGCTCGTCGTGGCCGGGCTGGCGTTCCTGCTCGGTCGCCGTGGCCGCACGCCGGTGACCGCTCGCCGGTTCGATCGCGCCGCGCTGGCCACGGCCATGCCGAACGCCACGCCGGGTTCGCCCACGCCCGCGCCCGCGCAGGATGCCGCGTCGCCTGCGTTCGTCCGCGAAGTGCCGGACGCGGCGCCTGCAGTCTCGCCTGCCACCGATGTCAGGCCGGCAACGGTTGGCCCCACCTGGCATGCGCCGGAGGCGGCACCCGTCGTCAAGCGGGCCGAGCCGGACCGGTCGGACGATGCGCCGCGCGGAACCGCTACGCATGTCGAACTCGATGAAGGCGACGCGGTCGAGATGCCGATCGGACTGGAGCGGATCGAACTCGCCCGCGCCTATGTCGATCTGGGCGATACCGGGACCGCGCGCAGTCTGCTGCAGGAAGTGGCGGACGGCGACGATCCGATCGCCGCGGCCGAGGCCGCGCAGCTGCTGCGCACGCTGGACTGAGAACGTCGATGCGGTACGCGATCGGCGTCGAGTACGACGGCCACGAATTCCATGGCTGGCAACGGCTGGGAAGCGCGGAAGAGACCGGCAAGGGATCGGTGCAGGCGGCGCTGGAACGCGCGCTGTCGCGCATCGCCGCCCATCCCGTCTCCACCACCTGCGCCGGTCGTACCGATGCCGGGGTCCATGCCCGCTGCCAGGTCGTGCATTTCGATACCGAGGCCGTCCGCACGCCGCGGGCATGGATGCTCGGCACCACCACCCATCTGCCGCCCTCGGTATGCGTGCGCTGGTGCCGGGAAGTGCCGGACGATTTCAACGCACGCTTCTCGGCGCGCGCGCGCCACTACCGCTACCGGATCCTCAATCGACCGGTCCGCCCGGCCCTGCATCGGCAGTACCTCTCCTGGGAGCTGCGCGCGCTCGACGCCGGCGCGATGCACCGCGCCGCCCAGGCGCTTGTGGGCGAGCAGGATTTCTCCGCGTTTCGCACGGTCCAGTGCCAGGCCCCGCACGCGCGCCGCGACCTGCAACGCATCTCGGTCGTACGCGAGGGCGATGAAGTGATCGTCGAGGTACAGGCCAACGCATTCCTGCATCACATGGTCCGCAACATCGTCGGTTCGCTGCTGGAAGTCGGCGCCGGTGAGCGGCCCGAAGCCTGGATCGCGGAGCTGCTGGCCGGCCGCGACCGCAGCCTCGCCGGGCCCACCGCGCCCGCCGCCGGGCTGGTGTTCCTGGGGCCGCTGTATCCCCCGCAATGGCAGCTGCCGGCGGAAGTGACGCTGGCCCCATGAGCGCCGCTGCCGAACCGTTGATCAAGTTCTGCGGCCTGACCCGGCAGGAGGATGTCGCGCTGGCCATCGAGCTCGGCGTGGACTGCATCGGTCTGGTGTTCGCCGCGCGCAGTCCGCGCAGGCTCACCCTGGACGCTGCAGTCGGCCTGCGGACGGCCGTTCCGGCATCGATGCGCGTGGTCGCATTGACGATGGACGCGCCGGCCGAAGAGGTCGCGGCTGTCGTTTCGGTGGTGCGTCCGGACATCCTGCAGTTCCATGGCGCCGAGGACGACGCGTTCTGCGCCGGATTCGGGCTGCCGTACTGGAAGGCGATCGCGATGGGCGGGGATCGACAAACCGCGTTGCGCTCGCTGGGCGATTGGCCCGGTGCGTCGGCGTTCCTGTTCGACGGCCATGCCGCCGGGGAGCCGGGCGGCAGCGGCGAGCGTTTCGACTGGAATGCCTTGCCGTCATCGCTCGACCGTCCGTTCTGGCTGGCCGGTGGTCTCGAGCCCGGGAACGTCGCCCAGGCCATCGCTGTCGCGCGGCCCGCCGGCGTCGACGTCTCCAGCGGCATCGAATCGGCAGCGGGGATCAAGGACGCGGCGCGGATGCGGGCGTTCGTGGATGCGGCACGCCGCAGGCGGTGACGTTGCGGCCTGGCGCCCGCTTCTTCCTCAGTCCAGTTCCAGCCGCAGCCACGCCGCAAGCGCCTCGAGTTGCGCATCGTCGTCGTCCCGGCGGGTCGCGAGAATCCACTGCGCGTCGGTTCCGACAAAGCCCCAGGGCGCGAGCAGCCGGCCAGCCGCAAGATCGTCGGCGACGAGTTCCTGCGGGGCGATCGCGACGCCGAGACCGGCGGCCGCGGCTTCGAGCAGGAAATACAGATGCTCGAAGTCGGCACCCGGCGTTCCGGGCGCCGCCGCGCCGTGGAGCGACGCCCACATCGGCCAGGCCTGCGGACGCGAAGTGGTGTGCAGCAGCGGCTCGCGCAGCAACGCATCGGGCGTGAGTGCCGAGAGGCGGTCCACCTCGGCGTGGCGGGCGCTGAGTACCGGCCCGATCCGCTCGACTGCCAGCGTATGCACGCGCCACGACGCCGGCCATGGCGGCGTCGCGATCAGCAGGGCGGCGTCGAAGCCGTCCAAGGACGCCGGAAACGCGCCTTCATGCGGCGACAGATGCAGCTTCAGGTCGGGCAGGGCTTCGGCCAGTCGCGGCAGCCGCGGGATCATCCAACGCGCCAGCAGGCTGCCCGGGCAGCCCAGCACGCGTGCCTGCCCGGAGCCGGCGCGGCGGATGGTCGCCGCGGCGCCCTGAAGCCGGGCGAAGGCGTCGCCGGCGGCATCGCGCAGCCGGATGCCCGCAGACGTCAGGCGCAGGCCACGCCCGGCGCGCGTGAACAGGGGCGTGCCCAGCCAGTCCTCGAGCAGCCGCACCTGGCGACTGATCGCGCCATGGGTGACGTGCAGCGCGTCGGCCGCACGGCTGAGGCTGCCCAGGCGGGCAGCGGCCTCGAAGGCGCGGAGCGCGTTGAGCGGCGGCAGGTCCGAGTCGGTCATCTGTGAGATTTTCTGACGATTCAGTCAGATCTTATCGATTTTGGCGCGGTGATGTGTGCGTTAGAGTGCGGGCATTCCGAATCCGTGTCCGCCGATGTCGCAGCTCCCGATCTCCGATTTCCACGCCTATCCCGACGCCAACGGCCACTTCGGTCGCTACGGTGGCCGCTTCGTTGCCGAGACACTGATGGGGCCGATTGCCGAACTCGCGACGGCCTACGACAAGGCGAAGGCCGATCCGGCGTTCCAGCAGGCCTTCGACCGGGATCTGGCGCATTACGTCGGCAGGCCGAGCCCGATCTATCACGCCGAGCGGCTCAGCGATGCCGTCGGCGGCGCACGCATCCTGCTCAAGCGCGAGGACCTCAACCACACGGGCGCGCACAAGATCAACAACACCGTCGGCCAGGCGCTGCTCGCCAGCCGCATGGGCAAGACGCGGATCATCGCCGAGACCGGCGCCGGTCAGCATGGGGTGGCTTCGGCCACCGTCGCCGCGCGCCTGGGCCTGGAATGCGTGGTGTACATGGGCGCGACCGACATCGAGCGCCAGAAGATCAATGTCTACCGCATGCGCCTGCTGGGTGCGGAAGTGGTGCCGGTGACGTCCGGCTCGGCGACGCTCAAGGACGCGCTCAACGAGGCGATGCGCGACTGGGTCACCCATGTGCGCGACACCTTCTACATCATTGGCACCGTGGCCGGCCCCGATCCGTATCCGCGCATGGTCCGCGATTTCAACGCCATCGTCGGCCGCGAGGCGCGCGCGCAGATGCTGGCCGAATACGGCCGCCTGCCCGATGCGATCACCGCCTGCGTTGGCGGCGGCAGCAACGCGATCGGCCTGTTCCATGCATTCCTCAATGACCCGGGCGTGCGCATCGTCGGCGCCGAGGCGGCGGGCGACGGCATCGACACCGGGCGCCATGCGGCCTCGATCGCGGCCGGTCGACCGGGGGTGCTGCACGGCAACCGCACCTATGTGATCTGCGACGACGATGGCCAGATCACCGAGACGCATTCGGTCTCCGCCGGCCTCGATTACCCGGGCGTCGGGCCCGAGCATTCCTTCCTCGCCGATGCCGGCCGCGCGCAGTACGTCGGCATCACCGACGACGAAGCGCTGGCCGCATTCCACGAGCTCGCGAAGACCGAAGGCATCCTCGCCGCGCTCGAATCCAGCCATGCGATCGCGCAGGCGATCAAGCTCGCGCGCGAACTGCCGAAGGATGCGATCGTGCTCGCCAACCTGTCGGGCCGCGGCGACAAGGACGTGCACACGATCGCGCAGCGGGAGGGCTTCGTGTTGTGAGGTTTGTCGCGGCATTCGCTGTGACCCTCGCACTGGCTGCCGCCGCATCCTTCGCACATACGCCAGTCGCCGGTCCGGCGGGATTGAGCGACAGCGTTTCCGGCCTGCGTGTTGGCGATCGGTTTCCGATTCCGCCTGGCGATCCTCGCTGGCGTATGGAGAACTGGCCCGATCCGATGTCTTGCACGCAGGTGTTTGGAGGCAGCCTCCCCCAGGGCATCTCCATGATGGTCAAGGACGGGCGGATCGCGAGATTCGAGATTTTCTCGTCCCTCGCCGTTGTACCGACGTTTGAGCCCAGTGCGCCATTCGGATTGCGAACGGGAATGAGCATGGCCGAGGCCATGGCGCGACTACCGTCCGGTGTGATCATCGAAGAACACAAGTACAACTGGCCGGGCGGTTATTACGTCACCTGGTACGACGTTCTACGTCGTCGTGCGATCCGCATCCAAGTCGCGGATAGCCGATTCGTCGACGTCATCCTCTGGGGGGAAATTGATGCTGTGAGGCGGACCGAAGGCTGCGTCTGAAGCCACCGCTTTCGTTCTGCATTCCCCTCGCTACCGCAACCGTCATCGCGCGTCGCCGGCTTCAGCGCGCACATCTTCTTTCATGTTCCATAAGTTCGAAGAGCTCATTGCCATGTCCCGCATCGACACCCGTTTCGCCGCGCTCCGCGCCGCCGGCCGCAAGGCACTGATCCCCTTCTTCACCGCCGGCGATCCCTCGCTCGAAGCCACGGTGCCGGTGATGCATGCGCTGGTCGCGGCCGGGGCCGATGTCATCGAGCTCGGCGTGCCGTTTTCCGATCCGATGGCCGACGGCCCGACGATCCAGCGCAGCTCCGAGCGCGCGCTGGGGCGGGGCGCGGGCATGACCTATGTGCTTGATGCGGTGCGCGAATTCCGCGCGAGGGACGCCGCCACCCCGGTCGTGCTGATGGGCTACCTGAATCCGATCGACATCCGCGGCGCGGCGACATTCGCGGCTCAAGCTCAGGAGGCCGGCGTCGACGGCGTGCTGCTGGTCGATCTTCCGCCGGAAGAAGCCGGCGAGTTCCGCGAGGCGTTCGCCGCACACGCGATCGCGCTGGTGCTGCTTGCATCGCCGACGACGACCCCGGCGCGGAGTCGCGCGCTGTGCGAGCAGGCGCAGGGCTATCTGTACTACGTCAGCTTCGCCGGCGTGACCGGGGCCGCCGACCGGCTCGACCCCGTCCACGCTGGTGCCCGGTTGCGTGCGCTGCGCGAGGCCAGCCCGGTGCCGGTGGTGGCCGGATTCGGCATCCGCGATGCCGCCAGCGCGGCCGCGATGGCCGCGGCGGCCGACGGCGTCGTGGTGGGCAGTGCCCTGGTCGACGCTCTGGACGGTGCCGATACGCCCGAGGCCGCCGCAGGCCGCGCGCACCGCTTCCTGGCGCCGCTGCGGGCCTCCCTCGACGCCGGCTGACTGGCAAGCCCCGCCTGTCGGGTGCTCCCCGGCGGTCGGTTACACTTCCGCGCTTTACGGCCCCGTAGCGGTCGTCGGGAGAAGACAGGCCATGTCCTGGTTGCAGAAAATCATGCCGCCGCGCATCCGCACCGATGCCGCCGCGATCAAGAAGCGCAGCGTCCCCGAGGGCCTGTGGGAGAAGTGCGAGCGCTGCAGCGCCGTGCTCTATGGGCCGGAGCTGGAGGAGAACCTCGAGGTCTGTCCCAAGTGCGCCTTCCATCGGCCGATCCGCGCCCGCGCGCGCCTCAAGGCGTTCCTGGACCCGGGCAGCCCCCAGGAGATCGCGGCCGACCTCGGCCCGACCGACATCCTGAAGTTCAAGGACCAGAAGCGCTACGCCGACCGCATCAAGGCCGCGCAGCGTTCGACCGGCGAGCGCGACACGCTGATCGCGATGGAGGGCGCGCTGATGGCGCGCCCGATCGTCGCGAGCGCGATGGATTTCGCCTACATGGGGGGCTCGATGGGGTCGGTGGGTGGCGAGAAGTTCGCCCGCGCCGCCGAACGGGCCCTCGAGATCGGCGCGCCCTATGTCTGCTTCACCGCCAGTGGCGGCATGCGCATGCAGGAAAGCATGTTCTCGCTGATGCAGATGGCCAAGACCTCCGCGGCGCTCTCGCGCCTGCGCGAAGCCGGACTGCCCTACATTTCGGTGCTGACCAACCCGACCTTCGGCGGCGCGTCGGCTTCGTTCGCGATGCTCGGCGACATCAACATGGCCGAGCCGGAGGCGCTGATCGGCTTCGCCGGTCCGCGCGTGATCGAGCAGACCGTCCGCGAGACGCTGCCGGAGGGCTTCCAGCGTTCGGAGTTCCTGGTCGAGCACGGCGCGATCGACCAGATCTGCGACCGCCGCGAACTGCGCACGCGCATCGCCCACCTGCTGGCGATGCTGACCCGGCAGAGCGCGCCGGAGGGAGCGGCTGCGTGAGCCGCAGGTATTTCGGCACCGACGGCATCCGCGGGCGCGTCGGCGAGGGTTGGATCTCCGCCGATTTCATGCTGCGTCTCGGCAATGCCTACGGCCATTCGCTGCGCGGCCGCGGCGGGGACTGGCGCCGCCCCCAGGTGCTGATCGGCAAGGACACGCGCATCTCGAACTACATGTTCGAAGCCGCGCTCGAGGCCGGCCTGGTCGCGGCCGGCGTCGACGTGCAGCTGATGGGGCCCATGCCCACGCCTGCCGTCGCGCATCTGACGCATTCGCTGGGCGCCGACGGCGGCATCGTGATCTCCGCCTCGCACAATCCGCATCACGACAACGGCATCAAGTTCTTCAACCGCCAGGGCGAGAAGCTCGACGATGCGACCGAGCTGGCGATCGAGGCCGCGCTGGACCAGCCGTTCCGAACGGTCGCCTCCGAGAAGCTCGGCAAGGCGGTACGCACGCGCGACGCGGTCGGGCGTTACGTCGAAGCCTGCAAGGCCTCGGTGCCGCGCGGCTTCGATCTCGACGGCATGCGCATCGTCGTCGACTGCGCCAACGGCGCGACCTACCAGGTTGGTCCGATCGTGCTGCGCGAACTGGGCGCGCAGGTCGAGGTCATCGGCGCCGAGCCCAACGGCCTCAACATCAATGACGGCGTCGGCTCCACGCACCCTGAGCATCTGAGCGAACGCGTCAGCCGCAGCGGCGCGAACCTCGGCATCGCTTTCGATGGCGATGGCGACCGCGTGTTGTTCGTCGATGCCAACGGCAGCGTGCGCGACGGCGACGACCTGCTGTACGTGCTCGCGCGCGACTGGCAGCAGTCGGGCCGCCTGCGGGGCCCGGTGGTCGGCACGCTGATGAGCAACTACGGTCTCGAGCGCGCCTTCGGCGAGGCGGGCATCGGCTTCGCCCGCGCCAGTGTCGGCGACCGCTACGTGCACCAGATGCTGCTCGAACAGGGCGGCGTGCTCGGTGGCGAGACGTCGGGACACCTGCTGTGCCTGGATCGCGC
>Ga0233375_1001176_pt1 | contig 12202 bp, 12 predicted proteins | sample ElkDunMinimDraft_10_FD_191539 | JGI IMG/M metagenome (GOLD analysis project Ga0233375, IMG submission 191539) | Fecal eukaryotic communites from dung pellets of Tule Elk in California, USA - Elk Dung E16 | ecosystem: Host-associated > Mammals > Digestive system > Large intestine > Fecal | place... | reverse complement strand
CGCCTGCGGCTGCGGCTGGCGCTCGCGTGGCTCGCGTACCCCCTCGCGTACTGCCTGTTCACCACGGTGCGCGGCGCGCTCGCCCCCGAGCTCGGGTACCCGTACGACTTCGTCGACGTGGCCGAGCACGGGTACGTCGGCCTGCTGGTCAACGTGGCGGTGTACGGGATCGGGTTCTGGGTGCTCGGGGTGGTCATCATCGGCCTCGACCGGGTGCTGCCCGCGCGGTCGCTGCTGGCGCCGCCGCGCTCGGTGTCACCCCCGGGATCGGCGGTTACGCCCGGATCGGGCCAGGATGACCCGCTTCGAGGGGACGTGCGCGGAACGCGCGCCTAGCATCGAGATGTCAGACCACGTCCGGGGGGCCGCGTGACCGACTCCTGCGGCTGGCTCAGCAGGAGCGTCGGGGGGGCGTCATGGAGTGGGACAGCGTGTGGGACTTCTTGTGGATCGCGATCTGGGTCTTCTTGTTCGTGGTCTACCTCATGATCTTGTTCCAGATCCTCGCGGACATCTTCCGCGACCGCGGGCTGAGCGGCTGGTGGAAGGCGCTGTGGATCATCGGGCTGGTGGTCTTCCCGTTCCTGACCGCGCTGCTGTACATCATCTTCCGCGGCACGGGCATGGCCCATCGGCAGGCCGAGGCGGCCCAGCACGTGCAGGCTGAGACGGACCAGTACATCCGGCAGGTCGCGGGCAGGTCTCCCGCACAGGAGATCCAGCACGCCAAGGAGCTCTACGACGCCGGGGTCATCGACGACGCGGAGTTCACCCAGCTCAAGGCCAAAGCGCTGACCTGATCCACAGGCCTCGCCTGATCCGGGGCGGGCGCGTGGCTAGAGCTCGCCCTTGCGCTGCATGTACCGCATCGCGACCCAGCCGATCGGGATCCGCAGCCAGTAGGTGAGCGCCCGGAACAGGAGCACCACCGAGGTCGCCACACCGGCGTTGACACCGGACCCGGCGAGCAGCGCGATCATGCTCACCTCGATGGTGCCGATGCCGCCGGGCACCGGGACCACGGCGCCGGCCGTGTTCCCGGCCAGGTAGATCAGCGCCACCTGGATCAGGGTGAGGTGCTCGCCGAACGCGGCGAGGCAGGCCTCGAAGGCGAACACGTACCCGAGCGTCATGCCCACGTTGCCGGCGAAGGCCAGGGCCAGGCGCCGGGGCTGGCCGACCACCTCGATGAGCCGGGGCCAGGTCTGCTGCAGCGTGGGCACCACCTTGCTCATCGCCCACTGCCGGATGCCCGGCACCAGCAGCAGCGCCGCCACCAGCACCACGATGACGACGCCGATGACCGGCGCCAGCGGTGGCACCTTGAACCGCTCGGCCTGGTTGGTGCCCGAGACGACCGACAGCACCAGCAGCAGCACGATCGTCACCACGAACTGGGACACCTGGACCAGGGCCACGGTCGCGGCGGCGAGCGTGGTCGACACCCCGCGCTTGGTGAGCATCCGCAGGTTGAGCGCCGCCGGGCCGATCCCCGCCGGGGCGGCGACCGCGACGAACGCGGCGGCGGTCTGCGTGAGCGTGGCCTTCCAGACGGACAGCCGCACGGGCGAGAACGCCACGAACACCAGGGCCGCCGCGAAGTGGGTGAACAGCCCGAGCGCGAACGCGACGATGCTCCAGCGCCAGTCGCTCTGGGAGATGGCGTCGCTGATCTCCTTGACGTTGACGGTGGTGAGGACGATCACCGCGGCCACGACCGTCAGGAGGATCGTGAGCAGGGTCCGGGCGCCGAACCGGACGAGCTGCGTGGGCTCGACGTCCGCCTCGGGCAGGCGCTTGACCAGAGCAGAGCGCAACTCGGCCATGACGTCCTTGTGCTGGCGCATCTCCTCGCGGGTCTGGCGGGGCAGCGCGATGGTCTGCAGCAGCGGGCCCACGGCGGCGATCTCCGCGTCGGGCAGGACCGCCACGGCCGACTGCACCGCACGTTCGGCGCCGACCCGGAGGGCGAGCAGCGCGATCACCTGCGTGACGTCCATCCGGCGGGCCAGCTCGGACGAGGCGACGTCCCCGGTCTCCCAGCCCACCAGCCACACGACGGGCTGGCCCAGCAGGCTGTCGACCAGGATCGAGTCGCTGGTCAGCGCGCGGTGCGCCAGGCCGGCGGCGTGCGCGGCCCGCAGCTGCGACCAGATGGCCTCGAGCACGTCGTCGGTGATCTCGTCGGGCTTCAGGTCCGCGAGCGGCGCCGCCGAGGGGAGGTGCTCCTGGATCAGCAGCATCGAGTCCTGCGCCTCGGCGATGCGGAGCAGCTGGGGGGTGCGGACCCCGGCCGAGCGCGCGGCGTACGAGAGCAGCGCGGACCGCTCGGCGGCCTGGCGCATGGACACCACGGAGCGGCCGTCGATGCCGCGCAGGCGCAGGGAGCGCCACAGCCGCGAGAGGCTGCCGACGACCTGCCGGTCGCCGTCGAAGGCCAGCACGTCCAGCAGCCTGCCGTCGGTGGTGGTGAGCGAGTAGAGCCGGTGCTCGGCGTTGCGGGTGTACGCGTCGGCGGCGATGCGCTGCCGCTCCTCGCCCGGCTCGGGCTCGGGGACCCGGATCACCCGCTCGGGGTCGAACCCGACGCGCCGGATGCCGGCGATGAGCCCGGCGCCGTAGGCCCGCTCGGACTGCACGCCGGCGAGGTAGCGCATGCCCAGGCCGGCGACGCGCCCCACCAGCAGCGCGATCATCACGCCGGGCAGCGACACCTGGCCGGTGATGACGACGACGCCGATGGCCACCCACAGCATGTTCCAGGACCAGCGGATGGTCTTGCGCCGTCCGCGCGGCCCCGCGGTGGTGAGCAGCCCCGCCAGCAGCGCGACGTAGCCCGGCACGGTCAGCGTCCAGTCGCCGCCCACCCGCACGGAGAGCCCGTCGACGAGGTCGGAGGTGCCGAACGTGGTGAGGGCCCACTCCACGGCGGAGCACAGCAGCAGCGCGGCGATCCCGGCGCCCAGCGCCTCGAGCACCTGGCGGCCGAGCCGCCGCACCGCGAGCTCGGTGAGCACCGCGACCGGGACGACGAGGGTGACGATCCCCTCGAGCACGGCCACCGGGATGATGAGGATGCTGCGCAGCACGGACGCGAAGCCCTGCACGTCCTCGGCGACACCCGTCGTGGTGTTCTGCGCGTACGTGGCCAGCACCATGAGCAGCACGGCGCCCAGGGCGGACGTGACCACCCCGACGAGGTCGCCCGGATGGTGCACCCGCACGGTGGGGGTGTCGGAGATCTCGACGCCGTCGATGATCTCGGTCTGCTGCTCGGACGGCCAGGGCTGCGGATGCTGGTCCTCCGCCTCCGGGGTATGGCTGACGCCGAGGGCACCGCTCGGCGTGTCAGGCATACCGGCGAGTCTAGGGATCAGATCCCCGGCCAGCCCGGAGAACACCCGTCGCCGTCCCCGCATCAGCCCACAGCGAACCGCGAGGTTCTTCGCGTAACGCCCGTCTCCGGGCGCCGGGTCACCGGATGCCGAGCGCCTCGCGGACCTCGACGGGCAGCAGCGCGTACCCGACGAACGCGACGACGTCGAGCAGCGTGTGCGCCACCACCAGCGGCATCACCCGGCGCCGGCGGCGGTAGTACTCGGCGAAGACGACGCCCATCACCACGTTGCCGACGAACGGCCCGATGCCTTGGTAGAGGTGGTAGGAGCCGCGCAGCAGGGCGCTCGCGGCGACGATCGGCAGGGCGCCCCAGCGCAGGTCGCGCAGCCGCTCCGTGAGATAGCCGACCGCGATCACCTCCTCGAGCAGCGCGTTCTGCAGCGCGGAGAGGATGAGGACGGGGACCGTCCACCACGCGGCGTTCAGCGCCGAGGCCTGCACCTCCACGGTGATGCCGATGGCTCGGCCCAGCACGTACAGCCCCAGCCCGGGGATCCCGATGAGCGCGGCGAGCCCGACCCCGGTGGCGAGGTCGCGCCACGGGCGCACGAGGTCGAGGCCGATGCGGCGCACCGCGCTGCGCCCGTTGGCGGACAGCAGGTAGAGCGCGAGGGCGACCGGCAGCAGCGCGAACCCGATGTTGAGCAGCTGGTAGGTGAGGTCCAGATAGGGCCGTGGCGAGCGGCTCGGGTTGAGGGTCGTGGACTGGCTGGACAGCGGCGCGTCGGCGGTGAGCCGGGCGACGATGTTGACCAGGGCGTACACGGCGGACTGGCCGAGCGAGAGGCCGAGGACGATCCAGACCTCGGCGGTGACCCGGCGCCGCATGGCTGCCGGGCCGGGGGCGGGCGATGTCCCGGAGGTGCTCACGTCCCCGAGGGTAGACGGGCGCCGGTGGGTCGGCGCGGAGGTGCGAGGGATGCCGACGGTTGCGCCATCGGGCGCGGCAAAGTAGTTTGCGATACAAAGTCCACGAGGAGAGGCCCGCCATGCAGCCGCACACGCACGACATCGAGGACGCGCCCCCCGCGCCGGCCGACGGACTGGCCATCATCGCCTCGCAGCAGGAGCGGGTCCGCACCGGGGCGGCCGTGGACGGCCGGCTGCTCTTCCTCGTCTGGGGCGCCGCCTGGCTGATCGGCTACGGGGCGCTGTGGCTGGCCGTCAAGGACCTCGACGTGTACCGCCCGCCGAGCGGCGCGTTCATCGTCTTCGGGCTGTGCATCAGCTCCGCGGTCGTCTTCACCATCGTGCACTCGGTGCGCCGCGCCGCCGGGATGCGCGGCCCCAGCGTCACCGCCGGGGCCATGTACGGCTGGGCCTGGGGGCTCGGCTTCCTCCTCCAGGCCGCGCTCATCGGGGCCTTCGTCAACGCCGGCGCCTCCCACGAGCTCGTCGCGCTCGCGTCCAACGGCCTCGCGTGCCTGATCGTGGGCCTGCTCTACATGGCGGGCGGCGCCATGGACCAGGAGCCCGCCCTCTTCTGGCTGGGCGTGTGGATCCTCGTCGTCGCCGCGGTCGCCAGCTCGGTGGGCCTGCACCTCACGTTCCTGGTGATGGCGCTCGCGGGCGGCGGCGGCTTCCTCGTGGGCGCCGGCATCGAGCACGCGCGGCGGCGCGCCCGTCGGGGCCCCGCGTTCGGATCGGCGGCCCGCACGGCATGACCGACGCCGAGCTCGACCCCGTCATCCACGCACAGGCCCGCCTCCGCGTCGTGGCCACCCTGGCCGCCCTCCCCGCCGGGGACCGCATCGCCTTCACCCGGTTGCAGGACCTGCTCGACATGACCGCCGGCAACCTCTCGACGCACGCGCGCAAGCTCGAGGAGGCTGAGTACGTGGCCGTCACCAAGACCCACAAGGGGCGCACGCCCGTGACCTACCTCGAGCTGACCACCACCGGCCGGCTCGCCTTCGAGCGCTACCGGCGCTCGCTCGCGGAGCTGCTGGGAGGGGCCTCATGAGCGCCGCCGTGATCCACGTCGACGGCGTGACACGCCGGTTCGGCGACGTCCTGGCCCTCGACGACGTGACGGTCGAGGTGGGCGCCGGGGAGCTCGTGGGCCTGCTCGGCCCCAACGGCGCCGGCAAGACCACCCTGCTCAGCCTCGTCAGCGGCCTGCGCCGCCCCGACTCCGGCACCGTCACGCTGTGCGGGCAGGACCCGCGCGACGCCGCCGCCCGGATCGGCCTGGGCACCACCCCGCAGGAGACCGGGCTGCCCGACTCGCTCAAGGTGCGCGAGGTCGTCGACTTCGTGGGCAGCCACTACCCGGACCCCATGCCCCGTGGCGAGCTGCTCGAGCGGTTCGGCCTGGAAGGGCTCGCCGCGCGCCAGACCGGCGGGCTGTCCGGCGGGCAGAAGCGCCGGCTCGCCGTGGCGCTCGCGCTGGTGGGGCGCCCCCGCGTCGTGCTCCTCGACGAGCCCACCACGGGCCTCGACGTCGAGGCCCGGCACATCCTGTGGCAAGCGCTGCTGGACTACCACGCCGACGGCGCCACCATCCTGCTCACCAGCCACTACCTGGAGGAGATCGAGGCGCTGGCCCAGAGGGTCGTCGTGATCGGCGAGGGCCGGGTGCTGGCCGACGACTCGCTGTCCGCGGTGCTCGACCTCGTCGCGGTGCGCCGCGTGGTGCTGTCCGCCCCGGGCGCCGAGGCCGCCGCGCTGGCGGCTCTGCCCGGCGTCGTGGGCGTGCGGCACGAGGCGGAGCGGTGGACGCTGCTGGCCGCCGACGCCGATCGGGTGGTCCGCGAGCTGGTCAGGGCCGACGTCCCGTTCAGCGGGCTGGAGGTCCGCGGCGCATCGCTCGAGGAGGCGTTCCTGGCGCTCACCAGCGCCGAGCCCGCCGCCTCCGACCCCGTCGCCGACGACGGGATGCCGCTGTTCGCCGAGCGCTCCGCGGCCGAGCGCCGCAGGTCCGAGCGCCGCCGTGCCGCAGTGGGCCGAGACCCCGACCGCCGCACCGCGGACCGCCGCCAGGGCGCCCGCCGCGCGAACGAGGAGAACCCCCGATGACCGCCCGCGCCGTCCCCGAGCCCGTCGCCCTCCCGCCGGAGCCGGGCGCCCTGCGCTCGTGGGCCAGCCTGGCCCTGCTGCACGGCCGCTACCAGTTCCTGGAGACCGTGCGGGTCCCCATCGCGGTGATCGGCAACCTGATGTTCCCGGCGCTGGCGATGTTCTTCTTCGTGGTGCCGCAGCAGGCCATCGCCCAGGACCCCGTCGCAGCCACCGCCGCGGTGTCGCAGCTCGGCACATTCGCCGTCATCTCGGCGTGCATGTTCAGCTTCGGGGCGGGCGTCGCGGAGGACCGCGCCCTGCCCTTCGACCCGTTCCTGCGCACCCTCCCCGCCGGGGTCGGGCCCCGCATGGCCGGGCGGGTGCTCAACGGCATCGTGTGGTGCTTCCTCGCCCTGGTGCCGCTCGTCCTCATCGCGGCGCTGTTCACCCAGGCCTCGTTGAGCGCCGGCGAGCTGCTCGGCGGGCTCGGCATGGTGCCCGTCGTGGCGTTCGTGTTCCTGCTGCTCGGCCTCGCCATCGGGTACTCGCTCAGCGCCAAGTCGGCCATCGCCGTCGTCCAGGCCGTGCTGTTCCCGCTGGCCTTCGCCGGTGGCCTGTTCATGCCGCCGCAGATCTTCCCGTCCTGGCTCGAGGTCGCCTCCCGCGCGCTGCCCACCCGCGCCGCCCGCGACCTGGTGGTCCAGGTGACCAGCGGCGTGCCCGCCTACGGCCTGGCCGTGCCGGTGCTCGCCGGATGGGCGGCGGTCTTCGCGGCGCTGGCGGTCATGGCCTACCGCCGCGACGAAGGGCGCCGCTTCCACTGACCGCGCGGTCGACCTGATGCAGTGGCGAGCGGCTCATCGGGGCGGGAGCTGCTGGACGGCCCACTGGTTGCCGTCGGGGTCGCTGAAACCGGTAAAGCGGCCCCACGGGAACTCCTCCACGGGCGGGGCGTCGACGCCGTGGGCGAGCAGGAACTCGCGTGCGGCGTCGGCGTCGTCGACCACCACCTGCAGGCCCCTGGTCGACCCTGGCGCGGCGTCCGAGAGGCCGACGCCGATCGAGATCGAGCACGCCGACCCGGGCGGGGTGAGCTGCACGAAGCGCAGGTCGTCGGAGACCTTCTGGTCCTGGTCGACCACGAACCCGACCTGGTCGGCGTAGAACGCCTTGGCCCGGTCCACGTCGCTGACCGGGACGAGCACGAGCTCGAGCCTGAAGTCCATCTCATCGACCCCCCGCCGACGGGCCGCCGGCCTGGCGCCGACGGCGCTCCTCATCCTCTCGCGTGCCAGGGGCCTCCCGCTCGTCGGCGTTGACCCCGCGCCGCGTGCCCACGCCGGTCTAGCCTGCTGAGCGAGCGGATCGGACCTTCTGGCGAGGGGGTGTGGTGGTGGGAGTCGACGGGCTCGTGCGGGACGCGGTGAGGGACGACGTCGCGGCGATCTGCCAGTTCGGCGAGGTGCACATCCGCCCGCACTACACGCCGCTGATCGGCGCACAGGCCGCTGACGCGCAGGTGCGCCGGTGGTGGAACGAGGTGGCGATCGATGCCGCGGTGTGCGCCGGCCTGGTCGTCGTCGCGGAGGACGACGGCCGGCTCGTGGGTGTGGGGCAGCGCGGACGCGATGGCCACGACCAGGTGATCTACAAGCTCTACGTGGAGCCCGGGCTCCGGGGCGGCGGGTGGGGTCCTCGGCTCGTCGAGGCGCTGATCCGGCAGATGCCCTCGGATGCGGACCGTGTGTGCGTCGAGCATTTCGCGGCCAACGTGCGCGCGGGGGCGTTCTACGAGCGTGAGGGTTTCACCAGGGAGCGGGTGGAGCCAAGTGCCTCCGGAGACCCGGCGCTCGACGTGGTGTGGCGCGCGCGGCAACTGGGCACGGGACGCGCGTGACCCCCGCCGCTCCGGGGTGGAGCGACGGGGGCCGGCGCCTCGCGGCGGCAGTGCCTAGTGGAACGTGCGCAGCCGCAGCGAGTTGGTCACCACGAGCACCGACGAGAACGCCATCGCGGCGCCCGCGATCATCGGGTTGAGCAGCCCCAGCGCCGCGAGCGGGATGGCCGCGACGTTGTAGGCGAACGCCCAGAACAGGTTCTGCTTGATGATCCGCAGGGTGCGCCGGGAGAGCCGGATCGCCTCGGGCACCGATCGCAGGTCGCCGCGCACCAGGGTGAGGTCGGCGGCCTCGATCGCGACGTCGGTTCCGGTGCCCATCGCCAGGCCCAGGTCGGCGGTGGCCAGGGCCGCGGCGTCGTTCACGCCGTCGCCGACCATCGCCACGCGGGCGCCCAGCGCCTGCAGGCGCTCGACGGTCTGCACCTTCTCCTCGGGCAGCACCTCGGCGATTACGTCCCCGTCGGGGATGCCGACCGCGCGGGCCGCGACGCGCGCCGCGCCCAGGTTGTCGCCGGTCAGCAGCACCGGCCGCAGGCCCAGGGCGCGCAGCTCGGCGACCGCCTGCTTCGACGTGGCCTTGACCGGGTCGCGGAGCACGAGGACCCCGCGCGCCCGCCCGTCCCACGCCGCCATCACGGCGGTGGCGCCGTCGGCCTCGGCCGCCTGGAACGGGGCGTCGAGCTCGTCGGTGCGGACGCCCTGCTGGGCGAGCCAGCGCGGGCGGCCGACCAGCACGCGTCGGGCGAGGCCCAGGCCGTCATGGGCGACCCGGACCACGCCGGCGACCCCGTGCCCGGCCTCGTTGCGGAAGTCGTGCACCTGGTCGGAGCCGATGACGACCCCGTCCTCGCCGACACCCGCCGGGACGCGTGCGCGGCGTGCCGCGGCGAGCTCGGCCGCCGAGTCGGCGATGGCGCGCGCGATGGGGTGCTCGGACAGCGCCTCGACGGCGCCCGCGAGCCGCAGCACCTCGTCCGCCGCCTCGTCGTCCGACCCGTCGGGCGTCAGCACGTCCACGAGCGTCATGCGGCCCTCGGTGACGGTGCCGGTCTTGTCCAGCACCACCGTGTCGACGGCGCGGGTCTGCTCGAGCACCTGCGGGCCCTTGATGAGGATGCCCAGCTGGGCGCCGCGGCCCGTGCCCACCAGCAGGGCGGTGGGCGTCGCGAGGCCCAGGGCGCAGGGGCACGCGATGATCAGGACCGCCACGGCCGCGGTGAACGCGGCCTGCGCGGTGCCGCCGGTGACAAGCCAGGTGACCAGCGTGGCGATGGCGAGCACCAGCACGATGGGCACGAACACCGCGGAGATCCGGTCGGCGAGCCGCTGCACGGGCGCCTTGCCGGTCTGCGCGGCCGCGACCAGTCGGCCGATCTGCGCGAGCCGGGTCTCCTCGCCGACGCGGGTGGCCCGCACCACGAGGCTCCCGGAGGTGTTCATCGTCGCGCCGGTCACGTCGTCGCCGGGGGCGACGTCCACGGGCACCGGCTCGCCGGTCAGCAGCGAGGCGTCGATGGCGCTCGTGCCGGTGACGACCGTCCCGTCGGTGGCGACCTTCTCGCCGGGGCGCACCACGAACTCGTCGCCCACGCGCAGGCGGTCGATCGGGACCCTCTTCTCGACGCGCTCCCCGTCGGGCCCGGCGACCAGCACCGCGACGTCCTTCGCGCCCAGGTCGAGCAACGCCCGGAGGGCGTCCCCGGCACGGCGCCGGGAGCGGTGCTCGGCGTAGCGGCCGGCGAGCAGGAACGTGGTGACCACGGCGGCCACCTCGAAGTACAGCTCGGGGACGGCCATCTCCATGCCGTCCGTCGATGCGGCGGGCCACAGGGTCGGCGTCATGGTGACGCCGAGCTCGCCGGCCCCGCCGAGCAGCAGGGCCCACAGCGACCAGCCGGTCGCCGCGATGATGCCGATCGACACGAGGGTGTCCATCGTCGAGGCGCCGTGCCGCGCGGCCCGGAAGGCGGCGCGGTGGAACGGCCACGCGGCCCACGTGGCGACGGGCAGCGCGAGCGCCGCCACGACCCACTGCCAGCCGGTGAACTGCAGCGCCGGGATCATCGACAGCAGCAGCACCGGGACCGACAGCACCGTCGCCACCTGCAGGCGGGTGCGGAGCACCGAGCCGCGGTCGGCGGTGGGCGCCGAGGTGTCCTCGTCGGGCTCCATGTCGTGTCCGGGCGCCATCGAGTGCCCGGACAGCGCGTGCTCGACGGGGTCCATGCGGTGGGCGCCGTCGTGCGCGGCCGCCGGGTTGGCGTCGCCGTCGTGCTCTGCGGTGTGCGGGCCCGTTGTGTGGGGGGCCGTGGTGTGCGGACCTGCGGTGCGCGGACCTGCGGCGCCTGCCGTGGGCGCGGGCGGCGCTGCGGCGGATCCGCGTCGACCGGTGACGCGCGCGTCGTAGCCGGCCTTGCGGACGGCCGCGAGCAGCGACTCCTCGTCGGTCGGGCCGGTGAGCTCGACGTGCGCCGTCTCGAGCGCGAGGTTCACGGTCGCGCTCGCGCCGGGCACCTGGTTGAGGCGCTTCTCGACGCGCGCGACGCAGGAGGCGCACGTCATGCCGGTCACCGCGAGGTCGATCGTGCCGACCGGCGCGCTGGGGGCCGTCACATGGGCGGTTCCTTCGGGGCGGGGCGCCGCGCTCACAGCAGCGACCCCTTGGGGGTCAGCGCGTATCCGGCCTCCTCGACGGCTCCCCGCAGGGCGTCGTCGCCGAGCGGCTCGTCGGAGAACACCGTGACCTGCGACGTGCCGCCCTTGACCAGCTCGATGCTGACGTCCTTGACGCCGGGCAGAGCCGTCAGCTCCTCCGTGACGGCCGCGACGCAGTGGCCGCAGGTCATGCCGTCGACGCCGAACGTGGAGGTGAGGGTCTGGCTCATGGTGGTTCCTTCCGATGGTCGGCCGACTCGGCCGGGGTGAGGTGGGTGGCGGGACGGTCAGCTGCGCACGAGGCGGGCGATGGCGTCGCTGGCCTCGCGGACCTTCGCGGCGCCGGCCTCGGGGGACTCCCGGGCGGCGTCGACCACGCAGTGGCCCAGGTGGTCCTCGACCAGGCCGATGCTGACAGCCTGCAACGCCTTGGTCACGGCGGCGATCTGCGTGAGGACGTCGATGCAGTACGTGTCGTCCTCGACCATGCGGGCGATGCCGCGGACCTGGCCCTCGATGCGGCGCAGCCGCTTGAGGTAGTCGTCCTTGTCCTGGATGTAGCCGTGCACAGGACCTCCGTGGTGCGTGTCGGACACGGCGTTCAGCGCCGTTTCGATCTCCACAACACGGTACCCCTAGGGGGTATTCCCCGCGGGGGACGTCAGTCCCGCCCGTGCGACGTCCGCGCCGCCCTCAGGCCGTCGTCGCCGCCCACTCGTCCGGCACCAGCTGGCCCGGGGTCACCGCCCGCAGCGCGCTCATCGGCACGGTGGCCTCGTAGACCGCCGCGTCCAGTTTCTCGAGGCTGTGCGACTCGGCCAGGTCCGCGTCGTGGCCGGTGTACGAGACGCGCGCCACCGGCTCGTCGTCCTCGCCGGTCCACTGGTCGACCACCCGGACGGGCAGCCCGTCCCAGGTCGCCGTCACCACCAGCTCGAACAGCTCGGTGACCTCGTCGCGGGGGACCTCGCGGCTCCACCGCCCGCCCGGTGTCACGGTGAACCCGTCGAGGACCGGCTCCGGCTCGACCTCCGACGCCACCACGATGCCGCCATCGGCGAGCACGTCCGCTGCCAGGTACTCGCCCCGCCACCGTGCCATCAGCCCCACGAAACGTGACAACGCCGGGCCCGGCACCGCGTCGCCGCCCTCGGGCTGCCACCCGTGCCCCACGTCCGTGAACCGGGCCAGTGCCGTCGTGGTCCCGTCGGCGTGGACCCGCACCAGCTCCGTGCCGGCCGGGACCCG
>Ga0233375_1001174_pt1 | contig 12210 bp, 9 predicted proteins | sample ElkDunMinimDraft_10_FD_191539 | JGI IMG/M metagenome (GOLD analysis project Ga0233375, IMG submission 191539) | Fecal eukaryotic communites from dung pellets of Tule Elk in California, USA - Elk Dung E16 | ecosystem: Host-associated > Mammals > Digestive system > Large intestine > Fecal | place... | reverse complement strand
CTTCGTCCGCTCGTCGGTCGCGACGAACAGCGCGAGGAAGAGGGGCAGCTGCGGAGTGATGTGGCGCACATACGACCCGAAGTCCGGTTCGAAGACCGATTGCACCATGAGGAAGGCCAACAGGAACGCCAGCGGGACCACCCCGGGCCCGGGCCGGCCGACCACGCGCGCGGAGCGCAGCGCCACGAGCACCCAGCACAGCGCGACGAAGAGTCCGGTGACCATCTGGAGCGGGTCGCCCGACACGACCAGCGCCACCGGGAACGCGATCGCCAGGATCATCACCACGGCGTTCAGCCACTGGGCGGGCAGCGAAGCGCCCGGGATGAGGTCGTCGATCCGCGTGGAGCGGTCGATGTCGAGGGTGTCGTTGATGTCGGAGCGGAAGAACGTCAGCTCCGCGCCGAGCACGAAGGTGAAGGCGAGCGTCATCGCGGCGAACCCGAGCATGATCACGGGTACGAGCAGCCACGCCGAGCGCAGCAGCGGAATGAGCACCCGCAGGGCGATGTACAGCACGACGACGAGGAACCAGTACTGGCGCACGAACCCCGCGTAGAGCAGGGCGAGACAGATCCAGGCGACCTCGACGACCCACGAGCGACGCGCGAGCAGCAGCAGGATGACCAGCGGAAGGACGAAGAACTCCTTCGAGTACTGCGAGAGGTAGACCGCTCCCAGCAGCAGGGACCCCGCCACCACCGCGACCTCGGGGAAGGACAGCGCGGGGATGCCGCGCCAGCCGACGGCCACGACCACGCCGACGGCGAAGACGGCATAGGCGAGCACCGGGAACAGGTCGGGGATGTCCGCCAGCCCGGTGACGCGGTAGAGCCACCCGGTGGTGCCGTACGAACTGGGACCGTCGAAGCGCAACGTGCCGGCGATGAAGCGGCGGATGATCGACTCGTCGAGGAAGAGCTTCGAGGGAAGGATCGCGTGGCTGCTCGCGGCGACGACGGCACCGAGCGCCAGCGCGGCGCACACCATCCAGTACTTCAGCGCATCCAGCGGGGGCCCTTCTCCCCCGCTGCGCGGTGGCGCCTGCCGACGCTCGGTCAGGGCTGTCATCGGCGCTGACCCGCCATCCCGCCGACGCCGGCCCCGTGCGCACTCGCGACGGCGGAGGCGACCACAGCGGCCAGTTCGTCCCCCCGTGAGGCCCAGTCGTAGGCGCGCACGCCGGCGAGCCCCCTCTCGATCAGACGGGCTCGCAGCGCCGGGTCGGCATGCAGGTCCGCGACGGCCTGAGCGAGGGCCTCGGCATCGCCCGGCGGGATGAGCACCGCACCCCCGATGTCGGCGGCGAGCTCGGTCTGGCCGGGAACGCGCGTCACGACCGCGGGAGTGCCGGCCGCGGCGGCCTCGATGACCTTGAACGGCGACACCCCGGTGGCGCTGGCGGCGACGTCGCTGCGGGTCGCGAGCGCCATCTCAGCCGCCGCGACGACCTCGGCCACCTCCGCCTTGGACCGGCGACCCAGGTAGTGCACGCGCGGATCGGCGCTGTCGGCGACCTGTCGGGCCAGCGGCCCGTCTCCGATGACCGTGAGGGCGAGGTCGGCGGGCCATCGCGGGTCGGCGAGCGCCTGCAGGATCGTGTCCACGCCCTGCCAGGTGGCCATGTTGCCGAAGAAGACCGCGTAGGGCTCGCGCGGACGGTCGGCCCCCGCTCGGGCGCCGTCGAACAGCGCCAGATCCACCCCGTTGGGGATGACCGTCACCGCCGGCTGCTCCTCTGCTGCGCGGATCGTGGCCACCCACTCGGCCAGCCCCGCACTGGGGGTGACCACCGCCGTCGCGTCACGGATCGACGCGAGGGCGAGTTCGGTGAGCCACGGCGCACGGCGCGTCCACGGGTTCGAGTCGTAGAGGTCGTCGAGGTTCCCCTGCACGAACAGCACCAGCGGCCTGCCCTTGGCGGTCCACCGACGACTCACCAGCGCCACGAACGGGCTCCACCGCGCCAGCAGCACGCCGCGCGGTCGCGCGAGCTTCGCGCGACCGACGACCGAGATGATCCGCCACGGCTTGCGCAGCCGCGCCGGCATCCAGGACGGCCCGTCGGTCGAGTGCGTGATCACCCGCAGGTCGAACAGCTCGGGCGCGAGACGGGCGATCGTGCCGCGCAGATGCGCGCCCGCCGCAGTGGAGTCCGTCGTGGACTCCACCCAGAGGAGCGTCAGACGGGTCTTCCCGCCCGGCGCCGCGCTCGGCGCGGAAACATCGTGACGCATGGCAATCCCCCAAGAGTGCGGTGCGGTGCAGTGCGATCGGGGGGCGCGTCCGGCCACAGTATCCGAAAGGCCGGATCTCAGAAAGGCCTTGCGGTGGTCCTCGTTCGGTGCGTAGGGTCGCCGCAAGCCGGGGGGCACACTGGGGCAGTTCTCCGTCGCCGCCTACATGATGGGGAATGTATGGGCAGTCGTGATTACGCGCGCATCCTGCAGCGGTCGTGGATCCTGATCCTCGCCGCGACGCTCGGCGGAGTGCTCATCGGAGGCATCGCCGCGGGGGTCGCGAAGCCGGTGTACTCGGCGACCAGCGCCACGCTGGTCACGAGCGAGACCGGGTCGACCGTGAACGACCTCACGCAGGGCAGCGCCTTCACCGAGCGCCGGGTCAGCACCTACGCGAACCTGGCCACCGAGCCCATCGTCACCTCGCGCGTCATCGAGGAGCTGGGTCTGGACGTCACGCCGGCAGAGCTCGCCGCGATGGTCGAGGTGTCCGTGCCGCTGGACACCACGGTGCTCGAGGTCACGGCGAGCGACACGTCGCCGCGCCTGGCCGCCAGCATCGCCAACGCGATCGTCACGAACCTGTCCGTCGTGGTCGCGGAGGTCGAGACGACCACGGTGCCCGGCGGGGCGGCGGTGCCGGTGGCGCCGGACGCGACCCCGCCGGCGACGATCACCCCGGTGAAGCTGACCCAGGTGCGCTTCGCCGAGGCGCCGGCCGAGCCGGTCAGCCCGAACGTGCTGCTGAACCTCGGCATCGGCCTGTTCGCCGGACTGGCGCTGGGCACCCTCGCGGCGATCCTGCGCGAGCTCATCGACACCCGGGTCCGCTCGACCGACGACATCGAGGCCGTGGCCGACGCCCCCCTCGTGGGGGCGATCCCGCAGATCGCCCGCGGTCGCAGCGAGGCCATCCTCGTCGACGACGGCCTGGGCACACCGACGGCCGAATCCTTCCGCATCCTCCGCACCAATCTTCAGTTCCTCGACATCGACGGCCCCGCGACCTTCGCGATCACCTCGCCCGGGCCCGGCGACGGCAAGTCCACGGTGGCGCTGAATCTGGCCAGCTCCATCGCGGCCAACGGCTCGCGTGTGCTGCTGGTCGAGGCGGACCTGCGCCGTCCGCAGATCCACAGCTATCTCTCGCTCGAGGGCGGCGCCGGCCTGACGGACGTGCTCATCGGCCGCGCGCTCTTCGCCGACGTCGTGCAGACCTGGGGGTCGCCCAACCTGCACGTGCTGTCTTCGGGTCGGGTGCCGCCCAACCCGAGCGAGCTGCTCGGATCGCAGCAGATGCGCGACCTGATGACCCATGTGCAGGACATGTACGACGTGGTGCTCTACGACACCCCGCCGCTGCTGCCGGTGCCGGATGCCGCGATCCTCTCGCGCAACGTCGGCGGCGTGCTGCTGGTGGTCGCCGTGGACCGCACGCGTCGCGACGCCATCCGAGCGGCGACCGCCTCGCTGCAGAAGGTCGGTGCGCGGCTGGCCGGCACCGTGGCGAACCGCGTCACCGCGCGGGGCTCGACCAGCTACCTGACCGATTCCTACCTGTCGCTGGAGCCCGACGAGCGCGAGGACGACGGCCCCCAGATGGAGCTGCTCGACTTCACGGACATCGACGACCTCGATCGGGGCGAGACCGAACCTGGACCCATGCCGGGGGGCGCGGCGTCCAGGTCGGGTGAACGCATGCTCAGGAATACGCGTGCGCGGTTCCGCACATCGAGAGGGGACGGCGCCGGCGAGACGCAGCCCTGACCGCGCCTGTTGGGGAGGCGCCTCCTGAACGAACACGAACCTTTGGGGGGGAACGTGGCACTGAATCCATTGGCGGCACTGTCGACCGCCGAGGTCCGGGCCGGCGACTGGCAGCTCGCCTACCGGCGCGTGCTCTGGCTGTCCGACTTGGCCGTGGTGATCGTCGCGGTCTTCCTTTCGCAGTACATCTGGTTCTCGGCGACGGGTGAACGCGTCACGCGTGCGGTGGACGACACCGCGTTCACCTACACATGGCTGTCGGTCGCCCTCATCGTGGGCTGGCAGATCGCCCTGGCGATCTCGGGCTCCCGCGGAGCGCGGGTCGTCGGGATGGGGATGGCGGAGTACCGTCTCGTGATCAGCTCGGCGGTGCATCTCTTCGCCATCGTGGCGGTGGCTTCCTACCTGACGATGACCCCGGTCTCCCGCGGCTACATCCTGTTCGGCTTCCCCCTGGGGCTCGCCGCGCTCCTGCTCACGCGCTACCTCTGGCGCCAGCGGCTGAAGACCCACCGCCGCGCCGGTCGCGGCATGGCGCGGGCGCTGGTGATCGGTGACGACGAGGAGAACTCGCGGATCACCGCCGAACTCGACCGCGCGCCGGAGGCGGGTTACCTCGTCGTCGGCCTCGGCGGACCGGGAAGTCGCACCGACTACACCTGCCGCGGCGTCGGCGTCCCGTTCCTCGGGCCCGCGGACGACGTGATCATGATGATGTCGATGGTGGATGCCGACACCCTCATCGTCGCCAGCGACGCCGCCCTGCCCGTGCGCAAGGTCAAGGAGATCAGCTGGCGGCTGGAGGCCGGGCGCCAGCACCTGATCCTGGTGCCGAGCCTCACCGACATCGGCGGGCCGCGGCTGCACACCCGACCGGTGGCCGGCCTGCCCCTGGTGCACGTGGAGACGCCGCGCTACACCGGCCGCCAGCGCCTGGTCAAGCGCACGTTCGACATCATCGGCTCGGTGCTGCTGCTGATCGTGCTCGCTCCGCTGTTCGCGATCCTCGGCACCCTCGTCAGGGCGTCGGGCAGTGGGCCGGTCTTCTACCGCCAGGAGAGGATCGGGCAGGACGGGCGCCCCTTCCAGCTCATCAAGTTCCGCACGATGGTGCCCGACGCCGACGACCTGCTGCCGGAGCTGCTCGCCGAGCAGGGCAAGGGCGGCGCCCCGCTGTTCAAGCTCGAGCAGGACCCGCGCATCACCCCGGTCGGACGTGTGCTGCGCAAACACTCGCTGGACGAGTTCCCGCAGCTGCTGAACGTCCTGTTCGGCGACATGAGCCTCGTCGGACCGCGGCCGCAGCGCTCCGGCGAAGTGGCCTTCTACGACTTCGCCGCCGAACGGCGCCTGATCGTCAAGCCCGGCATGAGCGGCCTCTGGCAGGTGAGCGGACGCTCCGCCCTGTCGTGGGAGGAGGCCCTGCGCCTGGACCTGTACTACGTCGAGAACTGGTCGCTGCTCGGCGACATCGGCATCCTGTTCCGCACGTTCCGCGCCGTCCTCGCACCCGGAGACACGGCCCACTGACCATCGCCATCACGATGACACCCCGGTCGCCGGCGACGCCGACCACACGAGAGAGGAGCGCGCCGACATGGCGGCTGAACCGATAACCGAAGCACCCCCGAAGGCGGACATCCCCGTCGTCATCCTCTGCGGCGGCATGGGCACCCGCATCCGGGAGGCGAGCGAGAAGCTTCCCAAGCCCCTGATCGACATCGGCGGCAAGCCGATCCTCTGGCACATCATGAAGACGTACGAAGCGGCCGGGTTCCGCCGCTTCATCCTGTGCCTGGGATACAAGGGCGACCTGATCCGCCGCTTCTTCCTGGACTACGGCAAGTTCGAGCGCGATTTCACCATCCACCTCGGCGGCCGCGACGACGACGTGGACTGGCACGGTCACACCCCGTCGGAGGACTGGGAGGTGACGCTCGTCGAGACCGGGCTGCTCACCGGCACCGGCGCGCGGGTCAAGCGCGTGCGGGACCACCTCGACCAGCCGTTCTACATGATGACCTACGGCGACGGCATCGGGAACGTCGACCTCGATGCGCTGTACCGCCAGCACGTCGCCGGCGGCAAGATCGGCACCGTGACGGGCGTGCACCCGACCAGCCGATTCGGCGAGATGCACGTCGACGGCGACGAGGTGACCGAGTTCAACGAGAAGCCGACGATGGCCGACGGCTGGGTGTCGGGGGGCTTCTTCGCCTTCCGCAAGGAGATGGTCGACGACTATCTCGACGACGACCCCGAGCTGCTGCTGGAGAAGAAGCCGCTGCAGACCCTGGCCGCCGACGGCCAGATGGGGGTGTTCCGCCACGACGGGTTCTGGATGGGCATGGACACCTACCGGGATTGGACGGAGCTGAACCAGCTCTGGGACACGGATCGGGCGCCGTGGAAGGTGTGGTCCTGACGTGAAGGTGATGGTCACGGGCACCGAGGGGTACCTCGGCTCGGTGCTGGCTCCCGAACTCGCCCGCGCCGGACACGAGGTCGTCGCGGTCGACACCGGCTTCTACAAGGCCGGGTGGCTCTACAACGGCGTGGACTTCACGCCGATGACCCTGGTGCGCGACGTGCGCACCCTCACCGTCGAGGACCTCCGCGGGGTCGAGGCGGTCGTCCACATGGCGGAGCTGTCGAACGACCCGCTGGGGGAGTTCAACCCCGGGCTGACCCGCAGCATCAACCACGCGGGCTCCGTGCGGCTGGCCACCATCGCCAAAGAGGCCGGCGTGGGCAGGTTCGTCTACATGTCCTCGTGCAGCGTCTACGGCGTGGCCGAGGGGGTCGTCGACGAGAACTCCCCGATCGACCCGCAGACGGTCTACGCCGAGTGCAAGGCGAAGGTGGAGCGCGACGTCCGCCCCCTGGCCGACGCATCGTTCAGCCCGACGTTCCTGCGCAACGCCACGGCGTTCGGGGCTTCGCCGCGCATGCGCTTCGACCTCGTGCTCAACAACCTGGCCGGCCTCGCCTGGACCACGCGGCGGATCGCCATGACCAGCGACGGCACGCCCTGGCGCCCCTTGGTGCATGCGCTGGACATCGCCCGCGCCATCCGGATGACGCTCGAAGCCCCCGCCGAGGCGGTCAGCGGGCAGGTCTTCAACGTCGGCTCCGACGAGCAGAACTATCAGGTGCGGGAGATCGCCGAGATCATCGGCGAAGCGCTCCCCGAGGCGGAGCTGAGCTTCGGCGCGAGCGGCGGCGACAACCGCAGCTACCGGGTCTCGTTCGACCGCATCCGCGAGGTGCTCCCCGGCTTCGAATGCGAATGGAACGCGCAGAAGGGCGTCGCGCAGCTGCTGTCGGTGTTCGATGCCGTCGACCTCGACACCGACCTCTTCCTCAGCCGTGGTTTCACCCGGCTCGCGCAGCTGGACTATCTGCGCCGCACCGGCCAGCTCGACGACGAACTCTTCTGGAGGATGCCGTGATCTTCACCCCGACCGCCATCGCCGGCGTGGCCATCATCGATCTGGAGCCGCGCCAGGACGACCGGGGCTTCTTCGCCCGGGCCTTCGACCGCGCGGAGTTCGTCGCGGCGGGCCTCGACCCGCACGTCGAGCAGGCGAACATCTCGTTCAACCGCCGCGCCGGGACGCTGCGCGGCATGCACTTCCAGGTGGCCCCGCATGCCGAGAGCAAGCTCATCCGCTGCACGCGGGGAGCGATCGTCGACACGATCGTCGACATGCGCGGGGATTCGCCCACCCGGCTGCAGCACGTGTCGGTCGAGCTCACCGCCGACAACCGGCGTGCCCTGTTCGTGCCGGCGTACTTCGCCCACGGGTACCAGACCCTGGCCGACGACACCGAGGTCACCTACATGGTGAGCGGGGCATATGCCCCCGGCGCCGAGCGGGGGCTGCGTCACGACGACCCGGCGCTCGGGCTCTCGTGGCCGCTCCCCGTCGCGGACGCGTCGCCCAAGGACATGTCCTGGCCGCTGCTGGACAGCTGGTCGGACGAAGAGCTCGCCGCCGTCTCGGGGGCCACGACATGATCATCATCGACACCGCGCTGCAGCGGCGCGAGGCCGAGGGACGTCCGATCGGGGTCGCCGTCGTCGGCGCCGGCTTCATGGGGCGGGGCCTCATCAACCAGATCACCCACAGTGTGCCGGGCATGCGCGTGAGCGTCGTGGTCAACCGCACGCTCGAGAAGGCGGAGGCGGCGCTGCGCGAGGCCGGAGTCGCCGACATCAGGCGGGCGCAGACAGCCGCGGAGGTGGATGCCGCGGTCGCCGCGGGGGCGGTCGCGGTCACGAGCGACTTCCGTGCGGCGAACCATGCGGCATCCGTCGACGCGGTGATCGAGGCCACCGGAGCCGTCGAGTACGGCTGCCACGTGGTGCTGGACGCGATCAGCGCGCAGAAGGACATCGTGCTGATGAACGCCGAGGTGGACGGCACGGTCGGGCCGATCCTGCATCGGCGCGCGAAGGATGCCGGGGTGATCCTCACCGGCTGCGACGGCGACCAGCCGGGGGTGGAGATGAACCTCGTGCGCTTCGTGCGGGGCCTCGGCCTGCGGCCCCTCGTCTGCGGCAACATCAAGGGGCTGCAGGACGAGTACCGCACCCCGACGACCCAGGCGGGCTTCGCCGCGAAATGGGGCCAGGACCCCTATATGGTCACGAGCTTCGCCGACGGCACGAAGGTGTCGTTCGAGCAGGCGATCGTCGCGAACGCGACCGGGATGACGGTCGAGCGCCGCGGGATGCGCGGCGCCGATCACCACGGTCACGTCGACGAGCTCACCGGCGCGTACGACGTGGCGGAGCTTGAGCGTCGCGGCGGCGTCGTCGACTACGTGGTGGGCGCTCAGCCCGGACCGGGGGTGTTCGTCCTGGCCACCCACGACGACCCGAAGCAGCGGCACTACCTGAACCTCTACAAGCTCGGCGAGGGGCCGCTGTACAGCTTCTACACGCCGTACCACCTCTGCCACTTCGAGGTGCCGAACACGGTCGCCCGGGCGGTGCTCTTCCGCGATGCCGCGCTGCAGCCGCTGGGCGCCCCGACGGTCGAAGTGGTCGCCGTGGCGAAGGAGCGCCTGCCTGCGGGCACCGTCATCGACGGGCTGGGCGGCTACCACACCTACGGAGTGGCGGAGCGGGCGGACGTCACGGAGGACGAGGATCTGCTCCCCATCGGTGTCGCCGAGGGATGCCGCACGGTGCGCGACATCGAGAAGGATGCCGTGCTGACGTACGCCGACGTCGAGCTGCCCGAGGGCAGGCTCGTCGACCGGCTGCGCGCCGAGCAGGCCGCCGAGCTCCCCGCGCAGCGCGTGGCCGCGTGACGTGACCGGTGCCCGCTCCGCTACCGCGAGGGGGCGGGCGCCGGAACCTCATCGAGCAGCCGGCCGAGCGCGGTGCCCGAGACGGCGGCCGCGAACCGATCGAGGAACACCTGGCGGAGGGCTGCTCCCAGCGCGACGGGGTCCGCCTGCCGAATGCGACGCGCCACGTCGTGCGGGTCGCTCCAGTCCTCGATGGGCACGTACGCGCCTGCACAGTATTCCTCGATGACCGGGGTGGGGGTCGCCACCACCGCCACGCCGAACACAGCCGCCTCGACGATCTTCGACGGCAGCTGGTTTCGGGCGGCGCTCGAGGAGGGGTCCTGCGGCACCAGGGTGAAGTCGACGTCGGCGTAGACCTCCGGCAGCGCGGCCTCGGCGCCGATCGAATGCCAGGTCGCTCCCCCGCCCGCGGGGCGGAAGGAGCCCGAGAAGCTCGAGAAGTGGATCTCGGGCATGGCCTCCACGAGCGACAGGACTTTGTCGGCGCCCTTGTGCGGACGCACGGTCCCGAGGTAGGCGAGCCGCAGCGGGCCCGCCACGCGCGCCTCGCGCTCGGCGACGAGCCACGCGTCGGGCCGGGCGTGGGGCACGACGGCTGACGCCCGCGGCGGCAGGTCGCGCGCCAGGTAGGTGCGCTCGAGCGCGCGGCTGGAGAACGTGTAGCCGTCCGCGACGCGCGCGGTGCGGGCCTGCGCCCTGCGCACCTGCGTCGGCGACTTGCGGTGCAGCACGTTCAGGTGCACGGCCGTCTTCAGCGACTTCGCCACCTGTTCGCGCATGAGGCTCACGTCGTCGTCGTCGAAGTCGGCGAGCACGGTCGTGTTCGCCCGGCCCTTCAGCGCGGCGGCGATGCGGTCCAGCGGCGAGATGCCCTTGGAGATCCAGACGACCACCGGCTCGTCGGCAGCCGCGTCGCGGATGCGGGAGACGAGCGCAGCAGGGTTCCTGCCGTCGAACCGGCGGATGTCCAGGTCGAAGTGACGCGCGCCGGTCCACACCGGCCCGTCGTCCACCGCCCACAGCTCCGTCACCGCGCGTTCGGTCCCGACGATGGCGAGACTGATCGCGCGCCCCAGCGAATTCGTGACCGCGGATTCCGCGACGACGAAGATCCTCATGCACGCCCCCCGACGTTCGCACCACCCGCGCGAAGACGCAGGCGATGACACCCCATCTGCTGAGCATGGCACGTCCGGCCGCCGGAGGACAGCCTTCACAAAGGCGGCAGGCGTAGCGTGGAAGCATGACGAGCACGGATGAATCTGCCTGGTACTGGTCGGAGGAGGGTGTGAACTTCCACACCCGCAAGTGGGTGCGACCCGAGGATCTCAACGCCAACGGCACCCTCTTCGGCGGCAGCCTGCTGCGCTGGATCGATGAGGAAGCGGCGATCTACGCCATCATCCAGCTCGGCAACTACCGCGTGGTGACGAAGTTCATCTCCGAGATCAACTTCGAGGCCTCGGCGCTGCAGGGCGATCTCATCGAGATGGGACTCACGGCGACCCACTTCGGCCGCACCTCGCTGACCATGCGCGCCGTGGTGCGCAACATGATCACGCGCCAGCGCATCCTCACGATCGAGAAGATCGTGTTCGTGAGCCTCGACGACGACGGCAAGCCCAAGCCGCACGGGTTCACCGACATCACCTACGACCGCGACCGCATGCCGCGGGAGCACTCGAGCACCGGCACGATCAAGCTGCCGGCGACATGAGCCCGCAGCCGCACCCCGACTTCGATTCGATCACCGAGCGCGACCTGCGGGCTGCAGGCAGCGTCAAGTGGACGACCTTCCCCGACGCCATCGGCGCCTTCGTCGCCGAGATGGACTTCGGCCTCGCCCCCGCGATCAACGACGCCCTCACCGGCGCCCTCGACCGCGGGCTCACCGGCTACCTGCCCGCACAGGTCTCGGCCGACATGGCCGCAGCGACCGCGGACTGGTACGCCGCGAGGTACGGGTGGAACGTGCCCGCCGAGCGCGTGCACCCGGTGCCCGACGTCATCGCCGCCTTCGAGCTGGCGATCGAGAAGTTCACCCGGCCGGGCAGCGCCGTCATCGTGCCGACCCCCGCCTACATGCCGTTCCTCTTCGTGCCGCAGATGCACGGGCGCGAGGTCATCGAGGTGCCCGGGGTGGAGGTCGACGGCCGCATGACGATGGACCTCGACGCCATCGGGCGCGCCTTCGACGACGGCGCGGGCATGGTGGTGCTGTGCAATCCGCACAATCCGCTGGGCACCGTCTTCCGTCGCGACGAGCTGGTCGCGCTGTCCGATGTGGTCGCCGCCAAGGGCGGCCGGGTGTTCTCGGACGAGATCCACGCCCCGCTGGTCTACCGGCCTGCCGCGCACATCCCCTACGCATCGGTGTCGGACGCGGCCGCCGCACACACGCTGACCGCGGCATCCGCGTCGAAGGCGTGGAACCTGGCGGGCCTGAAGTGCGCGCAGGTGATCCTCTCCAACGACACCGACGCCGAGGCGTGGGAGTCGTTCGGCCCCTGGGCCGGGCACGGCACGTCCACCCTCGGCACGCTCGCGAACACCGCGGCGTACACCGCAGGAGCCGCGTGGCTCGATGACGTGCGCGAGTACCTCGACGGCAACCGGCGCCTGCTGGCCGCCCTCCTCGCCGAGCATGCGCCGCGCGCCCGGATGACCCTGCCGGAGGGGACGTACATCGCGCTCATCGACTTCCGCGCGTACGGCATCGAGGGCGATCTCGCGGAGTGGTTCCGCGAGCACGCCGGAGTCGCGATGACCGACGGCGCCGCCTGCGGGCAGGCGGCGGTGGGGCATGCGCGCTTCGTCTTCGCGATGCCGCGCCCGCTGCTGCGCGAGGCGGTGGCGCGCATCGGGCGGGCGCTCGACA
>Ga0233375_1001173_pt1 | contig 12220 bp, 11 predicted proteins | sample ElkDunMinimDraft_10_FD_191539 | JGI IMG/M metagenome (GOLD analysis project Ga0233375, IMG submission 191539) | Fecal eukaryotic communites from dung pellets of Tule Elk in California, USA - Elk Dung E16 | ecosystem: Host-associated > Mammals > Digestive system > Large intestine > Fecal | place... | reverse complement strand
GGCTCGACGCCGGACTTCCCGACCCGCTCACCGTCGGCGGCCGCGGGCTGCCGTTGATCGCCGCGCTGGCCGACACCGCCGCCTTCGTCACCGGGCCGCCGGACCAGGTGCTGCTGCGGATCAGCAAGCATCTCAATGGCGTACCGGATCCGGCCGGTCGATGACCGGTCGGGCCCGCGCGGATCGCGGGTCGCGACGGCAGGCAGCTCAGGGATCAGTGATTCGCCTCGGCTGCCGGCAGGTCGAGATTCAACCGAACGCCGGCGGCAGCCAGCAGGTAGGTGACGCACGGAGCGGCCGCGCGCAGGGTCAGCCCCACGTCCGCGGCGGTGGCGACGTGCCGCGTTCGCAGCAGGGCGCTGATGCCGTGCGCGCTGAAGAAGGTCACCTGAGTGCCCGGGCATCCGGAGATCCTGGCCTGCAGGGACGCGGCAGCGGTGCCCGATCCGGCCCGACCCGGCGAGATCACCGCGATGACCGCCCAGCACGCGGTCCGGCAGCTGGGTCTGGTGCCCGGCGCCGCCGTGCCGCTGGACACCGCCGCTCCGGAACTCATCCACCGCTGAACACCGGGCTGCCGCAATCCCGTCTCGTTCGGACTCCGCAGCACCTCAGGCGTTGTCGCGCACGAACGCTCGCATGAGTTCGGCGCACTCGGCCGCGTGCGTCTCCAGCAGGAAGTGCCCGCCGTCGTAGATGTGCGCGTCCATCCGCTCCAGGACCCGGTGGTAGGCGAGCACCTCGCCGACATCGAAGTACGCATCGTGCCGTCCCCACAGCACGAGCGCCGGCGGCTGGTGGGCGCGGTGGTACCCGGCGATCTCATCGAAGCGGGCGACGTGGCCGGCGTAGTCGCCGAAGAGCGCGAACTGCGCGTCGACGTTGCCGGGCCGGCGCATCCGCTCCCAGTCGAGATGCCACGACTCGGGCGGGTGCAGCGTGCGCAGGTGCTCGGGCAGCCCGGCGAGGTACTGGTCCCGGGTGCCGGCGAAGTTCAACCACTGCGGCAGCGCCGCGCGGGTGTCGTCGCTCGGGTCGGCCCAGTACGCCCTGGCGCTGTCCCACTGCTCGCCGAGGCCTTCGGCGTGCGCGTTGCCGCTCTGCACGATGAGGCCCCGGATGCGGTCCGGGTAGCGGGTGGCGAGGTGGTATCCCACCGGTGCGCCGAAGTCGTGCAGGTAGACGAAGAAGCTCTCGACCCCGAGCTGGTCCAGGAGCTCCTCCACCACGCAGGAGAAGTTCTCGAAGGTGTAGTCGTACTCGTCGACGGTCGGCGACGACGACATTCCGAAGCCGGGAAGATCGGGCGCGATCACGTACGCGACGTCGGCCAGGGTGGGCATGAGCTCCCGGAACGTGTGCGACGAACTCGGGAATCCGTGCAGCAGCAGTACCGCCGGCCGATCGGGACGCCCCGCCTCGCGGAAGAAGATCTCCAGGCCGTTGACGCCGGCCTGGCGGTGGCGGACCTTCTGGATCGTCCGCATCGGGTTCCTCCTCCGCGCCCCCACCGGCGCTGTTCGCGTCCTCGCAGTCCAAACCAACACCGTACGTCGCGTCCCCGATCCCCCGGACGGCAATTGTCAGCGGACCTCAACCCGGGCGGCGCTGCCACTCGCCGGCCGCCAGATTGATCGACATCTTTCACATTCGGGGGGAGCGGCGTAGCATCGCCGCATCAACGATCTTCAAAGATTGGGGAGGTAGGCATGTCGAAGCTCATCAACGTTCTGCGCGCCCGTCGCGCTGCCCGCACCACCAAGGGCTACTACATCCGCATGTACCCGGTCTGATCGAGACTGACCTGTGACGGCGCCTCCGGATCCCGCATCCGGGGGCGCCTTTCACTGCCCGGAACGACGAACGGGAGGTCCCGTGTCCACCGATGCCCGCCGCGCCCCCGGCGTTCTCGATGACGGCGGCCCGTCCGGCGATCCACGTCGCGATCCCCGCGCCTACCTGGACGCCTGCGCCGAACGCTACGGACCGGTCTACACCCTGACCGCCGACCAGACCCACGTGCGCGCACCCGAGGCGATCCGGCACATCCTGCGTACCGAGGACGAGTTCCCCCTGGCGCCCGCCCTGGTGGAGAGCACCCGGGACTCGATCCAGCTCGACCACCCCGACCGGTGGCGGCTCGCCCGGCGACTCATCTGGGATCACCTCGACGCCGCCGCTTGCGCGAAGGCGGCACCACAGCTCGCCCGAGGGTGGCGCGAGGAGTTCGCCGGCGGGGCCCGCTACCGGTCCGTCGGTCCCGTCGTGGACGCCACGGCGGCCGTCCAGTGGCCGTACCTGTTGCGCGACTGCGCCCGCCCGGAGCTCGGTCCGCTGCTGCTGGCCACCTCCCACCGCCGTCAGCGCAGCATCAACGGGCTCACCGCCTGGGGCCGCTACCGCCTGCGCAAGCAGTTCGACCAGGTCATCGAAGGGCTGCTGGCAGCCGTCGCGCGGCGCCGCGCCGTTGCCGACGCGTCCGCCCCGCCCGACCTGCTCGACTCGCTGCTGGCCGACGACTCCGGCGCGCTCAGCGACCTGGACATCGCGCAGACCCTCGCCATCTGCCTGGACAGCGCGATGATGACCACCGGCTCCGCCGTCTGCTGGACGCTGCTCGCCTACGCCGACTGCGACGCCGCGACCCGCTCGGCGCTGCGCGAGGGCGTCGCGGCGGAGGACTTCGTGCGCGAGGTGCTGCGCCACACCCCCGTCATGGAGATGCTCAACCGCACCGCCGCCACCGGCGGGAACCTCGGCGGGCACCCGGTCGCGCCGGGGAGCACCGTCCTGATGGACATCGCCGGCCTGCACCACGATCCGCAACTGTGGGAGCAGGACCCGGAGCAGTTCTGCCCCGCGCGGTGGAAGACCGACCGTCCGCACGCCCCGGGGGCGTACCTGCCCTTCGGTGCGGGTCCGAGATTCTGCCTGGGCTCACGGATTGCGACGGCGACCCTCACGACGCTGGTCCAGACGCTCGCCGAGGGCTACTCCGTCCGCAGCGCCGGGCCGTGGCGCTGCCGCCGCGACAATCTCAACTGGCCGCACCCGTTCCGGATCGAGATCACGCTGCACGGGTGAGGCGCAGCCCACCCCCGGAATCCCGCAGCGTCATGGATTGGCCCGGCGGCCTCGGGGCAGTAGGGGGCAATGGATGAACAGGTGATGGTCTTTGCCCCCGCCCCGATCTTGACCGTGACCATCGAACAGCAGGCCGACACGCTCGAACTGCACCTGCACCCCGGCGGGCAGGGCGTGTGGCAGAGCCGCATGATCGCTGCACTCGGCACGCCCGTCACCCTCTGCGTGGCCCTCGGCGGCGAGGTCGGTGACACGCTGCGCAAACTCTTCGCCGAGGAGGGCGTGACGGTACGGGTGGTGGAGCGGGAATCCGGCACCGGCTGGTACGTGCACGACCGGCGCGACGGCACCCGGGCGGAGATCGCCGAGAACCCGGGGGCGCCGATGATCCGCCACGACATCGACGAGCTCTACACGGTGACCCTGACCGAGGGGCTGCGGGCGCCGGTCAGCATCCTCAGTGGCCCCGCCCATCCGGACGTGGTGGACCCGGACATCTACCGGCGTCTCGCTGCGGACCTGGGCGCCAACGGCGGGACGGTCGTGGCGGACCTCTCCGGCGCCCACCTGACGGCGGTGCTGGAGGGCGGGGTGGCGGTGCTCAAGGTCAGCCACGAGGAGCTCATCGACGACGGTTACGCCGACGACGACAGCGTCGCGACGCTCCTGGACGCCGGTCGGCGCCTGCAGGAGCAGGGCGCGAAATCGGTGCTGATCAGCCGAGCCGGAGACCCTGCCCTCGCCCTCCTCGACGACGGCACGGCCCTGCAGGTGCACTCGCCGCCGTTGGAGCTGGCCGATCATCGGGGCGCCGGTGACTCGATGACCGCCGGTGTCGCCGCGGTGCTGGCCCGCGGTGGTGACCTGCGGGAGGCGATCCGCATCGGCGCCGCCGCCGGGGCGATGAACGTCACCCGGCACGGGCTCGGCACCGGCCGGGCCGAGGCCGTACGGGAACTCGCCGGCCGGGTCCGGCTGGAACCCGTCGACGACACCTCGGGCGGCGACGATGACCGGTGACCGTCCGGCGCGGATCCTGGTGACCAACGACGACGGTGTGCACGCCCCCGGCATCCGCCGGCTGGCCCGGGCCGCGTACGAACAGGGCCACGACGTGGTGGTCGCCGCGCCGCAGTCGGAGGCGAGCGGGATGAGCGCCGCCCTGACCGCGGTGACCGACGACGGGCGGGTCGTCTACACCGCCACGGAGTTGGCCGGGCTGGCCGAGGTGCCCGCGTACGGGGTGGCAGCCTCCCCGGCCTACATCGCCCTCCTGGCCACGCTCGGGGTGTTCGGGCCGCCGCCGGACCTGGTGCTGTCGGGCATCAACCGGGGTACCAACGCGGGGCACGCGGTCCTGCACTCCGGCACGGTCGGGGCGGCGCTGACCGCGGCGCAGCACGGCGCCCGCGCCCTGGCCGTCTCGCTGGACGTGCTCTCCCCGGCGGTGGCGAGCGCGGGCAGCGGCGGCGCCGCCATCGCCGTGCTCGACTCCGTCGACGACGAGTCCCGCCACTGGTCGACCGCCGCCGAGCTGGCCGGGCAGCTGCTGCCCTGGCTGCTCGACGCGGCACCGGCGACGGTGCTCAACCTCAACGTGCCCGACCTGCCGGCCGAGCAGGTCGCCGGGCTGCGCCGGGCCACCCTCGCCCCGTTCGGCCAGGTGCAGGTGACTGTCGCCGAGAGCGGGGAGGGCTTCGCGCGTACGGTCATCGAGGCCAGCCATGCGCGGCCCGTGCCCGGTTCCGACCTGGCCTGGCTGGCCGACGGGTACGCCACCGTCACCGCCCTGCGCCCTCTGGGCGACCTGCCCGACGTGGCGATCCCTACCGCGCGCTCCGCGGCGGACGCCGAGGAACGCGCCCTCGGCTGATCCTCCTGCTCCTCTTCGGACGCCGCTCCTCGGCGACGACCGGCACGGCGCGGTCGCCACAGGTTGCGGGCGGCCCCTCGTCGGAGCCGCCCGCACCGGACACCAACGTCAGGCGGGGGTCTTCTCGGCGAGCACCGCGTCCATCTGGCCCATCGCCAGGCGCAGGCCCTCCTCCATGCCCATGGCCGCCATCTGCTCCATCTGCTCCAGGCTGAGGAACGTCGAGGTCACCGTCATCCGGGTGCGGTCGCCGTACGGCTCGATCACGACGACCCCGTGGGTCAGGTCCTTGGGGTCGACCGGTTCACCGCTCTCGTCGGCGAAGCCGTCGTCAAAGGCGAGCCGGTGCGGCGCCTCGATGGCGGTGATCGTCCACCAGCCCCGCGCCTTCTCCCCGTCGGGGCCGGTCATGTGGTAGCGGACGGCGCCGCCGACCTCGAACTCGTACCGGTCGAAGGTGGAGGGCCAGGTCGGCGGGCCCCACCAGCGCTCCAGCTTGCGGGGGTCGGCCCACAACTGCCAGACCCGCTCGACGTCGGCATCGAACTCGGCGACGAGCGTGAAGGTCAACGTCTCCGGGTCCTTCTGCGTACTGATCACTGTCACGGTTCGGTGGTCCCTTCCTCGGCCAGGATGCTCTCCATCTGGGCGACCCGGTGCCGCCAGATTTCTTCGTACGCGTCCAGGAGGCGGCTCGCCCGGCGAATCGCCGACATGTCGGCCCGCACGATCTGCTCCCTTCCGCGTCGTTGCTTGGTGACCAGCGATGCGCGTTCGAGCACCGCCACGTGTTTCTGCACTGCCGCGAAGCTCATCGGATAGTGCGCGGCGAGCCCGGTGACCGACTCCTCGTGGCGGATCACCCGGGCGATGATGTCGCGGCGGGTGGCGTCCGACAGGGCGTGGAAGACGCGGTCCGCATCCGCCTCGGTCGTCGTTTGTACAACCATGTGGTTGTACGTTAGTGGCGCGCCGGACCGGCCGCAAGCACTTTCGATGCGTTGCGGCAGATACTTCTCCGGAGGTGTCCATCCGGCCCGGTCCCGTTCGTCGTCATCACGGACGGCGAGAGACGCCGTCGGCACGCCACCACGAACACCACGGGAGCCGAACATGAAGTACATGCTTTTGATCACCAGCACCGACGGCGGCGCGGAATGCTCGACCTCCTTCGAGGACTGGCAGGTCTTCGACAAGGCGGTGCAGGACGCCGGAATCATGGTTTCCGCGCACTCGCTCGCCGACTTCACGACCGCCACGACCGTACGCGTCAACGACGCCGGCGAGCCGACGATCACCGACGGCCCGTTCGCCGAGAGCCGGGAGGTGCTCGGCGGCTACTACGTCATCGACGTACCCGACCTGGACGCGGCCCTGCACTGGGCCACCCGCTGCCCGGGCGCGCGGGGTGCCGGGGCGGTCGTCGTCCGGCCGGTCGCCGATTTCTGATCCATGGACGAGCAGCCCACCGACGGGTCGGTGACGCTCTCGGTGGCGGCCGCGTTCCGCGAGGAGCGCGGCCGGCTGCTCGCCGCCCTGGTGCACCGCTTCGGCGACCTGGACCTGGCCGAGGACGCCGCCGCCGAGGCGATCGAGGCGGCGCTGGCCCGCTGGCCGGTCGACGGCGTACCGTCGCGACCCGGCGCCTGGCTGATGACCACGGCCCGGCGGCGGGCCGTCGACCGGCTGCGCCGCGACCGCACGTACGCCGACCGGCTGGCGTTGCTCGCGGTCGAGTCGCAGCGGGCCGGCCCCGCCCCGGCCGCCGACGCCGGTGGCGACGATCTGCCCGACGAGCGGTTGCAGCTCTTCTTCACCTGCGCCCATCCGGCGCTCGCCGCCGACGATCGGGTGGCGCTGACCCTGCGCTGCCTGGCCGGACTGACCACCCCGGAGGTGGCGCGCGCCTTCCTCGTCCCCACCGCCACGATGGCGAAGCGGATCGTCCGGGCCAAGAACAAGATCCGCACCGCCCGCATCCCGTTCCGGGTACCGGGGCGCGACGAACTGCCGCAGCGGCTGCCCGGCGTGCTCCAGGTCGTCTACTCGGTCTTCACCGAGGGCTACTCGGCCAGTTCCGGCCCGCAACTGCAACGGCTGGACCTGGCCGAAGAGGCGCTGCGGCTCGGCCGGATCCTGCGCCGGCTCCTCCCCGCCGAACGGGAGGTCGCCGGACTGCTGGCCCTGATGCTGCTCACCCACGCCCGCCGCGACGCCCGCACCGGCGCCGACGGCGAACTCGTCCTCCTCCACGAACAGGACCGCCACCGCTGGGACCGGGACATGATCGACGAGGGCTGCGCGCTGGTGCCGGTCGCGCTCACCGGCGGACCACCCGGCCCGTACGGGGTGCAGGCCGCCATCGCCGCCCTGCACGACGAGGCCCCCGACGTCACGAGCACCGACTGGCCACAGATCGTCGCCCTCTACGACGTCCTGATGGCGATCACACCCTCGCCGGTGGTGGCGGTGAACCAGGCCGTGGCGGTGGCGATGCGCGACGGACCGGCAGCGGGCCTGGCCCGGCTCGACGCGCTCGCCGGGGAGCCACTGCTGCGCGACTACGGCCCGTACGCCGTCGCCCGGGCGGAGCTGCTCGCCCGGCTCGGCCGGTACGCGGAGGCCGCCACGGCGTACCGGCGGGCGATCGAGCTGGCCGGGACCGAACCGGAGCGCACCCACCTGCGCCGCCGACTGCGGGCACTGGAATCACCCCGTCACCATCACCCGCTCTGACACCGCAGTGACGCGCTGAGAGCGCATGGCATCGCAGCAGTCAAATCGGGCGCATGCCAGCAAAAGTGAGGGAGTTCATAGCCGGGAGATGGGCCCGCTGCGTGGAAGCATTGAAGAAGCGCCTGGCCAGGGGCCATGAGCGCACCACCCACTCTTCCAGCACAGCAAAGGAACACACGCGTGACGTACAGCGGGGCCAAGGAACGGATCTGGACCAGAGATCTCGTTTTCGCCTGGATTGTGAACTTCTTCCTCGCGTTCGTCTTCTACATGCTGATGACGACGATGGCGCTCTACGCCGTCGAGCGCTTCAGCGCCTCGGACACCCTCGGCGGCCTGGCCTCCAGCATCTTCGTCATCGGCGCGACGATCTCCCGGCTCTTCGCCGGCAACCTGGTGGAACTCTTCGGCCGGCGCCGCATGCTCGGCATCGCCCTCGTGGTCTTCGTGCTGACGTCGCTGAGCTACCTGGTGATCGACAGCATCGACTCCGTCGCCCTGCTGCTGGTCGTACGGGCGATCCACGGCGCCGCCTTCGCGATCGGCAGCACGGCCGTGATGACGCTGGCCCAGTCGATCATTCCGAGGTCCCGGCGGGCCGAGGGGACCGGCTACTTCACCCTGAGCATGACCCTGGCGACCGCGATCGGCCCGTCGCTGGCCCTGATGCTCGTGCACGGCCCCGGCTACATCTGGCTCTTCACCGCCACCGCCACGGCGGCGGTCCTCGCGATGGCCGCGGCGCTCTTCCTGCGGGCACCGGACAAGACGCCCAGCCCCGAGCACCGCGCCCGGCTGCGCCGCTTCCACCCGTCGGACATGCTGCACCGCGACGTCGTACCGGTGGCGTCGTTCATGCTCGTCCTGGCCGTCTGCTACGCCGGCGTCCTGACCTTCCTGAACTCGTACGCCGACGAGCGCGGCCTCGCCACCGGCGCCAGCCTCTTCTTCCTGGCGTACGCGATCACGCTCTTCGCCGCCCGGCTGATCATGGGCCCGCTGCAGGACCGGCGCGGCGACAACCTCGTCGTCTACATCTCGATCGCGGCCTTCGCCGTCAGCCTCGTCATGCTCGGGCTCGCCACCACCAACGTCGTCCTGGTCCTCGCCGGCGCGTTCATGGGCCTGGGCTTCGGCACCCTGATGTCGGCGCTGCAGTCGATCGCCGTCTCCCGCGTGCCGATGCCGCGCATGGGCCTGGCCATCTCGACGCACTTCTTCATGCTCGACCTGGGCATCGGTCTCGGACCGGTCCTGCTCGGCGTGCTGCTCAACCAGCTCGGCTACAACCAGATGTACCTGGTGCTCGCCGGGGTCGTGGTGGTCTCCACCGGGCTCTACCACCTGGTGCACGGCCGGGTGGAGCGCGCCGAGCACGAGGCGCCCGTCCCGGTCGACGCCACCGTCTGAGGAGGCGGCCGGCCCGGCACCCACAGATCGTGAGGGCCGGGCCGGTACGCGTCGCCCGACGGCTAGGCGGTTTACGCCACCTCGAAGTAGTAGTTGGAGTTGGCGTCGCTGGTCGACCCGTCGGCGCGGATCGCGTGGACGAACAGGTCGACCCACCCGCTGTGCTCCGGCGCCCAGGTGATGGTCGCCGTGCCGTCGGCGCCGGCGCTCACCTGGGTCGGGCCCTGGACCTGGTCAGCGTCCTGGTAGTAGAAGAAGTACTCGTAGGCCACGATGTCCGTCCCGCCCGGCGGCGGGGAGAAGGTGAACGATGCCTCGACGCCGACACCGCCAACCGGACCCGCATCAGGCGGAGAGTGGTAGAGATCCGACTCGATCGTGGGCCACTGGTAGAAGAACACCGACCACCCCGTCGCCTCCGAGACGAATCCGTTTCCGCTGACACTGCGTACGGTGACCGTAGGCCCGTGGATGTTGTCGGCGGTGAAGGTGAAGGTCGCGGTGCCGTCCGCCTCCGCGGGCCAGGTCACCGTTTCGCGATCGACCGTGATCTGGTATTCGCGGACATCGGTCAACCCGTTCGCGGGGGTCAGCTTGAGCTGCACCTCCTGGCCCCACCTGGGCGTTCCGCTCTCCAGCCGGATCTCGGGTGAGCTCGACGGGATGAACGTCTCGTAGGTCACCGTCCGGGACACGTTGCCGGCGGCATCGAGCGCGCGTACGTACAGCTGCCGCCACGCCGAGCCGGGCGGGTTCAGGGTCACGGTCGCCGAGCCACCCGGAGCGTCAGCCCGGACCGCGTTCGGCCATTCGAAGGGATCCGTGCAGACGAGCTCGCCCACGGTTCCGCTGTATTCACAGCCGTTGGCGGGGAGGCTGCTCCAGGCGTACTGGAAGCCCGCGATGTCGGGGTTGCCGTTGCCGGAGAAGGTGAAGACGCCCAACTCGCCCAGCGGCGCCCGGCCACCCTCGGGCGGATAGTTCGCCGAGGTCACCGTCGGCTCCGGCGGGGCCGACCCGTCGTAGGTGAAGAAGCACGTCTTCGACCACTTGGAAACGTCGGTGCCGTCGCCCACTCGCGCCTGCCACGCGTACGTCTGGCCGTCGACGAGCGTGCCCTCGGGGATGGTCACGCCGTTCGCCCGGCCGGAACGGCCATGTTCGGCGGAGAGGAGAGTGCGTGCGCTTTCGTCATTCGTGGGCCAGATCCCGAACTCGGTGCGCAGGTTGTTCTGGTCGAACTGGTCAGCGTCGGTACCGACGGCCTGCAGCAGCGGGGCGAAACGACCCAGGTGCCGGTACGGCTCCTGACGGTCGCAGGCGAAGCCGCTGTTGAACATGGCGCTGCTGTCGATCTTCGGTACGGAGTTGTGCTGCACGGTCAGCTGCACGTGGCGGAACCAGTAGATCTGACGTGCGTACGTCGGGTCCGCCTCGTACTGCGCGGGAACGCGGATTTCGAACGTGATGCTCTTCTCCTTGCCCTGCACCGCGTCCCGTACGGCCGAACCGACGTCGAACGTGATGGTGGCGTTGGGGCACACGCCGGCCGTGAGAATCTCGTCCACCTTCGCCAGCGGCTTCGGCGAACGGTTCCAGGTCGGCGTCTTGCTGATCGCCTTCGTACGCCAGATCTCGATCGCCCGCTTCGAGCAGTCGGCGACGCCCGTCTCCTGGATGTATACGGTGCCGCCGTAGATCTTGTCGCCCTTGAACGGGGCGAGGTCGAAGGTGGCGTAGACACGTGAGGTGTGACTCTGCCCGGACTCGTCGACCGAGGTGCCGAGCGGCAGGTTCCGGCCCTCCGAGTCGTAGGACTGCTCCGGCGTGGCAGAGTCCGTCCATCCGACCTGGACCGGCTCTGCCGACTCGTAGTGGGGTGCAGCATTCGCGGCGTTGCCGGTTGCCAGGGCGGTGAGGGCGGTGACGGCGAGCGTCAGCGCCAAACCGCCGATCAGGCCGGGACGCGGCCGATGCGTAATCACTCTGATTGGTCCTCCTCAGGCCAGCCCGGACACCAGATTCGGGCTGAGACGAAGAATTCAATCATCCGCATAGGACTGTCGCATCGGATTTGATCTCGACGATCGACGGCCGGTCCGCACCATCAACGGTGCCACCCTCGGCGTCGGCGCTCCTCGCTGTCGGGTTCCCCTTACACCTCTTCCCCGTCGCGGTTTCCCCGAAGTTGCCGCCTCGGACGTACGTGCAGCAGTTTCCCCGAAGTTGCTCCGTCAGAGCAGGTCGTCGGAGAGGTGGTCGGGGGTGCCGAAGCGGTGTGCGGTGATGCTGACCGCCTGCTCCCGCAGGAAGCAGAGCAGCTCCACCCGTCCCGCTTCGGTCACCGGCTGCGCCCAGACCGCCAGGTCCGGGCGGCGTCCGATCACCTCGGCCAGCCGGGCCGGGGACTCCCCGATCAGCCGGATCCGGCCGCTCTCCATCGCCTCGGCCCGGTGCAGCCAGCTCGTCTCGTCCTCCACGAAGCGCTGCGCGACCGCGGCCACCGCCTGCCGGATCGGGCCGACGAGCGCGGCCGCGGTGGAGACCACCATCGGCGCCCCCGCCAGCGCGCCCGCGGCGACCACCCGCAGCAGGTCGGCCTGGGATCCGCGTACGCCGCAGCGGACGGTGACCGGCATCGGCCGGTAGCGGAGCACGTTGCGTTCGACCGGCAGGCCGGAGACGTCGGCGGCGAGCCCGAAGGTCTGCTCCCAGGCGGCGGCGTCGCTGCGGAGTGCGCGTTCGACGACATCGCACTCGTCGGGGGTCAGCGCGCTGCGGGCGGCGTCGAGCAGGCGCCGTACGGCAGGGTTGGTGACCTCGGCCGAGGCGGTTGACGGCGCGGTTTCCCAGCGGCCCAGGCCGGTCAGGTAGTGCGGGCCACCGGCCTTGGTGCCGGGTCCGACGGCGGACTTCTTCCAGCCGCCGAAGGGCTGGCGGCGCACGATGGCGCCGGTGATGCCCCGGTTGACGTAGAGGTTGCCGGCCTGGACGGTCGCCAGCCACTGCCGGATCTCGGCGGACTCCAGCGAGTGCAGGCCGGAGGTGAGCCCGTAGTCGACGTCGTTGACGATCTCGATCGCTTCGCCGAGGTCGCGGGCGGTCATGATGCCGAGG
>Ga0233375_1001172_pt1 | contig 12226 bp, 8 predicted proteins | sample ElkDunMinimDraft_10_FD_191539 | JGI IMG/M metagenome (GOLD analysis project Ga0233375, IMG submission 191539) | Fecal eukaryotic communites from dung pellets of Tule Elk in California, USA - Elk Dung E16 | ecosystem: Host-associated > Mammals > Digestive system > Large intestine > Fecal | place... | reverse complement strand
TGGTCTCGAACGACAGGTACAGCCCGTCCATGTGCGGGTGCGCGAGGCGGTCCCACGCGTCGTCCAGCCCGGTGCGGGACGAGCGCCCCGCGAAGGTGGTGACGGAGAACTGCTGGTGCCGGTGGGCGTACGCGGTCGCGTCGGGGGCGAGGTCGTTGCCGGCGCCCCCGGTGGCGCGCAGCTGCACCAGCATCGCCTCGCCGGAGCCGAGCAGGCGCCCGAGGTCGACGGCGGCGACGTCCGTCATGGCGGGCAGCAGCCCGGACCGGGTGACGGGCGGTGCCCCGCCGTCGTGGTGCTTGGCCACCGGCCCGACGACACCCGTGTAGGGCGTGAGCGTCGCGCGCTGGTCGAGCACGGGCCCCGCGCCGAGCAGCTCCTCGAGGGCGGCGACGGCGGACGTCGTGTCGTCGTCGGCCCACACCGTCATGGCCTGGGCGAGCGGCTGGCGTCCGCCGCCGCCGGCCTGCAGGTGCAGGAAGCTGGTGAGCTGCCGGGGCGCGTCCTGGACGGTGCGCCCCCAGCGCTCGATGAGCCGCGCGGGGTCCGACGCGTCGAACGTCATGGTCGCGAGGACGACGTCGGGCACCTCGGGCGCCTCGAGCTCCACCCACGTGACGACGCCCAGGTTGCCGCCGGCGCCGCGCAGCCCCCAGAACAGCTCGGGCTCGTGGTCGGCGTCGACGACGCGCACGGTGCCGTCGGCGGTGACCACCTCGTAGGCGACGACGTGGTCGATCGTCAGGCCCTGGGAGCGGCCGAGCAGCCCGATCCCGCCGGTCGTCGCGAGCCCGCCCACGCCGACGCCGCCGTAGTCGCCCGACGAGATCGCCCAGCCGTGCGGTGCCAGGGTCGCGGCGACCTTGCCCCACGTCGCGCCCGCGCCGAGCCGCACCCGACGCGTCGGCTCGTCGACGACCGTCACCTCGTCCAGCGCGCCGACGTCGAGCACGACGCCGCCGTCGTTGGTCGACCGGCCGGAGATGCCGTGGCCGCCGGACCGCACGCCCAGGGGTCCGCGCTGCTCGCGGGCGTACCCGAGCGCGTCGACGACCTGCTGCGTGGTGCGGGGGAGCAGGACGAGCCCCGGGGCGCCGCGACGCATGTACGTGGAGCGCAGGGGCGCGTACGCGCGGTCCCCGGGCTCGACGGCGGGCACCTCGGCGGGCACGGCGTCGTACGCGATCCCGTCGACGCGCTTGGCCAGTGCGGCGGCGGCGCGTGCCGGACCGGTGGACGTGCCCGACGACGCGCGCTCGGCCGCGACCACGTCGCGGACGGCCGGTGCGACCTGCTCAGCGAACGTCCGGATGGTCGCGGGGTCGTCGGAGGCGAGGACGAACGTGCCGATGCCGTCCTCGAGCGCGTACCGGACCAGGGCGTCGACCCACTGCTCGGGCGGGCCGTCGAGGCCGTCGCCGGGGGTGGGGGAGAACCGTCCGCTGATGTTGCCCAGGCGCCGGATCTCGCGCGGGTCGCGGCCGGCGGCCGTCGCGGCCTCGTCGATGGTCGCGTTGCCGCGGGCCAGGTCGCCCGGCTGCAGGTAGCCCAGCGAGGGCAGCCAGCCGTCGGCCTTGCGCCCGACCAGGCGCAGCATGCGGGGCTTGTAGGCCCCGACCCAGATGCCGATGTCGTGCGCGGGTGCCGGTCCGCGCTTGGCGCCGGCGAGGTGGTGGTGCTCGCCGCCGACGCGCAGCGGACCGCGCGCGTCGGTGTCCCACAGGGCGCGGATGACGTCGATGGCCTCGTCGAGCGCGTCGACGGCCTGGCCGGGGGTGAGCCGCGGGAACCCCATGCCCTCGATCGCGTCCCAGAACGCCCCGGCGCCCAGGCCGAGCTCGACGCGCCCGCCGGACAGCAGGTCGAGGCTCGCGGCGGCGCGCGCGAGGACCGCCGGCGGGCGCATGGGCACGTTGAGCACGTTGCCGGACAGGTGGACGCGCTCGGTGCGCGCGGCGACGTACGACAGCAGGGTCCACGTGTCGAGGAACGAGGGCTGGTACGGGTGGTCCTGGAACGTCACGAGGTCGAGGCCGGCCTGCTCGGTGAGCACGGCCAGGTCGACCGGGGTCTGCGGGTCGGCGTTCTGCGGGGTGATGAACGTGCCGAGCTGCAGCTCGTGCCCGTAGTCGGTCATGGCGTCGCCTCCGTGGTCGTGTGCTGGGTAGATCATATGCACGACCGACGATCTGCGGGGCAACGGGTATGCTGGGTGCCGTGACCGACACCACGACGCGCACGGGCGACGACCTCGGCTGGCAGCTGGGCACGCTGCTCGGCCGGTGGCGCGACGCCGTCGGGGAGGCGCTCGGCCCGATCCCCGCCGGGCCGCGCGGCTACCACCTGCTGCGCGTCGTCGTCACCGCCGCGGAGCCGCCCAGCCAGGCCGCGCTCGCGGCCCACCTGGGCATCGACCGCACCGTCATGACCTACCTGCTCGACGACCTGTGCGCCGCCGGCCTCGTCGCGCGCTGCCCCGACCCGGCGGACCGCCGCGTGCGGCGCATCGCCGCGACCGACGCCGGCAGGAACGTCCTCGCGGACGTCGAGGGCCGCATCGCCGCGGCCGAGGACGACGTCCTGCAGGGGCTGACCCCCGTCGAGCGCGACACCCTGCGGGCCCTGCTCGCGCGTGCCAGCGGCCCCGCCGAGCCCGGCGAGGACCGCTGCGCGGTGGTCACGGGCTGACGGGGCCGCCGGGGGCCGTCAGACGAACCGCCACAGGTGGTCGGCGGTGCCGGTGTCGTCCCAGATCAGCACCGCGGCGCCCTGGGTCGTCGACATGGCGTCGACGCCGAGCACCCGGCCGGTCGCGCTCTGCAGCCGGAAGTACCCGCCGGAGCCGTACCGCAGGCGCCACCGCTGCGTGCTCGCGCCCGTGTCGGTGGTCGACACCGCACGCCCGCCGTTGCCCGTGCCGTCGACGGCCAGCACCTTGCCCGTGTGCTGGTTGCGCACGCGCAGCAGACCGTCGCCGCCCAGCACGGCCGTCCACAGGTGGTCCGCCGTGCCCGTGTCGCCCCACTGCAGCACGCGCGCACCGTCGGCCGTGGACATGTCCGTGACGCCCAGCACCAGGCCGCTGTTCCGGTTCTGGATGCGGCGCGCGCCGGTGGGCACGACGCGCCAGCGGTTGTCGGTGGTGCCGTCGTCGCCCGTCATGACGGCCTGGGCGCCCTGCGCGGTGCTGTTGCCGGCCAGGCCCAGCAGGCGCGACGTGTGCGCGTTGCGGACGCGGTGCGTGCCGTCGCCCGCGTCGAGCAGCGTCCAGCGGTGGTCGGCCGTGCCCGTGTCGCCCCACTGCAGGACGCGCGCACCGTCGGCGGTCGACATGTTCTCGACGCCCAGCACCTTGCCGCTGTGCACGTTGCGCAGCGTGAGGCCGTCGCCGTCGGGCACGAGCACCCAGTCGTGGTCGGCGGACCCGTTGTCGGACCACTGCAGCGCCAGGCCGCCGTCGGCCGTGGACATCGAGGCGATGCCGAGCACCAGGCCGCTGGCCGCGTTGACCAGGCGGTACGGGCCGGACCCGCCCGCGGGGGTGCCGCCGGACCCGTTCGTGCGCCAGTAGACCGTGTAGTTGTGGCCGTGCGCGTCGTAGAACGGGCCGAGCGCGACGTCCTGGCCGTCGGCCCTCGCGGTGAACGCCAGCGCGGTGGCGCTGGTGCGGGTGACGGACGCGACGTCGAGCGCCGGCGGCCCGGACAGCGTGCGGTCGCCGTAGTTGCCGGACAGCACGGTGGGACCGAAGAAGACCGCGCCCACGCCGGGGTCGTCGTTCGTCGGCTCGACCCGCACGGTCATCGGCAGCCGGACGCCGAGCGCGTCGCCCGCCGCCCAGGTGCGGGTGACCGACGCGTACGACCCCGGGGCGGCCGCGACGGCCAGCGCCGCACCGTTCAGGGTCAGCGAGGCCCCCGTGGCCCAGGACGGGATGCGCACCCGGACCGTCCAGGACCCCGACGGGCTCCCGCCGATGGTCAGCGTCGTGGTGTCCCCGACGGGGTACGTCGTCGCCTGCGTGACCGTCACGTTGCGGGCGGACCACGTCAGGGTCGACGGCATGAACAGGTTGACCGTCAGCGTCGTGCCCTCGAAGAAGTAGATCGAGTCCATGAGCTTGGTGTTGGTCTCGATCCCGGTGCCCTGGCAGCACCAGAACGTCGAGTAGGGCGTGGAGAACGTGCCGCCGCCCCAGGCCGGGCCGGTGGACGGCGTGCCGCGCCGGCCGCCGGGACGCAGCGGCGTGAAGTACGAGAAGCCGCCCATCGGGTCGGACGGGTTCTGCCCGCCGAGCAGGTGGTTGAGCAGAGCCCGCTCGTAGTAGTCGAAGTAGCGCGCGTCGTCGGGGTCGAGCGTCCACAGCTCGCGCGTGAGCTTGAGCATGTTGTACGTGTTGCACTGCTCGGCCGTGTCGTTGTCGAGGTACGTCGAGATCGCGTTCGGGGGCCGGAAGTGCTCGGCCTCGCTGTTGCCGCCGATGGCGTACGTGTGCGCCCCGACGGTGATCGCCCAGGCGTTGCGGGCGATGTCCCGGTAGCGGGTCGTGCCGGTGGACTTGTACTCGCGTGCCGCCCCCACCCACTTGGGCACCTGCGTGTTGGCGTGCGACCCGTTCAGCTGGTCGCGGTTGGCGGCGAGCGGGTCGAACGACGCGGCGTGGTCGAAGCGCTGCGCCACGGTGAGCCAGCGCCGGTCGTCCGTCATGAGGTAGAGGTCGGCGAAGACCGCGTTCATGCCGCCGAACTCCACCCGCAGGGCGGTCTGCATCTGCGACTGCGACAGCCGGCCGGTGCGGGCGTCCACCCAGGCCGCGAACCGCAGCAGGACGTCGCGCGCCTGCGTGCTGCCCAGCAGCCGCCAGACGTCCAGCAGGCCGGCGAGCGTCTTGTGGATCGCGTAGTACGAGACGTTGCCGCTGCCGGTCTCGACGGCGTTGAAGTCGGACTCGGGGAAGCCGGACAGGTAGCCCGGGGTGAACCCGGCGGCGCCGTTGTTGGCCTGGCACTTCGCCAGCTCCGCGACCATGGTGGTGGCCTTGTCGCGGCACGTCGTGTCGCCGAGCACGGCCCACGCCTGGGCCCAGGCCGTGAGGAAGTGGCCCTGGCTGTGGGTGCGGAACGGGAAGCTCGGGGCCTCCCAGCCGCCGAGCGCCTGGGCGCCCTGCGTGGACAGCCGGTGGTTGGCGCGGAAGTTGTAGAGCAGCCGGTCGACGTCGACGCTGCGGAGGTACGCGAGCGTGCGGTCCTGGTTCTGGGTCCAGCGGCTCGCGGCCAGGCGCACCTGGCCGAGCTCGAACGGCCGCGCCCGGGTGCCGATCTCCGCGCGGGCCAGCGGCGTCTCGGCGGCCAGCGCGCGGGGGAGGGGGCCGAGGTGCGGCCCGGCCGCGGCGACGAGTCCCGCGACGCCCGCGAGCTGGAGGAGGCGTCGGCGGGTGAGCGGTGCGCGTGGGTCGCCGCCTGCGTGCGGGTCGGGCTGCTGGGGCATCGTCGGGACCTCTCCGTCGAGGTGGTGTGAACGATCACAACGTGACGTCGGCGAACGTAACCCCGCCCGCGCGGGGCCGTACACGCCCCGGTCGACGTCGAAACGCTTCGCACGCGCGGATCCGGGCCTTGTGGTCCGCACGGTTCTGTGGTTCATTAGTCGAGTAATGAACCACAGAACCAGCAGGAAGGGGTGACCGTGTTCGACGGCCGCGACCCCGTGTACCTGCAGATCGCCGACCAGATCCGCCAGGACGTGCTCTCGGGTGCCCTGGCCGCCGAGGAGCAGGTCATGTCCACGACGCAGTACGCGACGACGTTCCGCATCAACCCCGCGACGGCCGCCAAGGCCTTCGCGCAGCTGGTCGACGAGGGCGTGCTCTACAAGCGGCGCGGCGTCGGCATGTTCGTCGCCCCGGGCGCCCGCGAGCGCCTGCTCGCCGACGCCCGCGAGTCGTTCTTCGCCGACACCGTCGACCCGGTCGCCGACGCGGCCCGCGTCCTGGGCATCGACGTCGAGGACGTCGTCGCCCGCCTCCGCGCCCGCACTGCCGCACCCGCACCCCAGGGAGAGCCCCGATGACCGCGACGACCACCGGCTGGGGCGTCGAGCTGCACGGCGTCACGCAGCGCTACGGCGACGTCGTCGCGCTCGACGACGTCGCGTTGACCGTCCGCCCCGGCACCATCACCGGCCTGCTCGGCCGCAACGGCTCCGGCAAGTCGACGCTCGGCTCCCTGCTCGCCGCCTTCCGCCGCCCGACCGCGGGTCGCGTGCTCGTCGACGGTGAGGACCCGTGGGAGAACGAGCGGGTCGCGCCGGGGGTGTGCTTCGTCCGCGAGTCCGGCGACGTGCTCGACGACTACTCCCTCAAGGACAACGTCGCCTACCTCTCGGGTGCCCGCCCGCACTTCTCGCACGAGCTGGCCGGCGAGCTGCTCGAGCTGTTCGAGCTCGACCTGAAGCGCAAGCCGTCCAAGCTGTCGCGCGGCAAGAAGTCGGCGTTCGGGATCGTCGTCGGGCTGGCCTCGCGCGCCCCGCTGACCATCCTCGACGAGGTCCACCTGGGTCTCGACGCGCCCAGCCGGTACGCGTTCTACGACGCGCTGCTCGCCGACTACGCCGAGCACCCGCGCACCGTCGTGCTGTCGAGCCACCTGATCGACGAGGTCGAGCGGCTGCTCGAGGACGTCGTGGTGCTCGACCGCGGCCGCGTCCTCATCGCCCAGGACGCCGAGTCCCTGCGCGCCGAGGGCGTCTCGGTCACCGGCCCCACGGCCGCCGTCGCGGACTTCGTCGCGGGGCGGGACGTGCTCGCCACGCAGCGCCTCGGCGGCACCACCCAGACCACCGTGCGCGGCGCGCTCGTGGAGGGCGACGCGCGCCGCGCACGGGAGGCCGGGCTCGAGCTGGGCCCGGTCCCGCTGCAGGACCTGTTCGTCCACCTCACCGACCCGGTCCGCACCGGCGGCGCGGCGGCGCACGCGCAGGGGGTGGACCGATGACGACGACCGTCGCCGCACGCCCGTCGCCCACGGCGCACACCGCGCGCCGGCTGGGCGCGGCGCTGGCGACCATGGCCTGGATCTTCTGGGCGATCGCGGTCGTGGCGGCCGTGACCGCCACCCTCGTCGCCTGGCGGGTCGCCGGCAGCGTCGACGTGTCGATCATGGTCTACGCCCGGCAGGCGGCGACCTGGTTCCCGTTCTCGCTCGGCATCATGCTGGTCGCCGCCTACCTGCGGGTGCACATCGCGTCGGGCATGACGCGCCGGACGTTCGTCCGGGCCGCGCTGCTCGTCGAGGTGGCCGCCGGTGTCGGGTACGCGGCCGTCTTCACGGCCCTCGTGCTGCTGGAGCGGGCCGTCCACGACGCCCTGGGCTGGGGGGCGGTGATCACCGAGGTCCAGCTCGCCGACGAGTACGCGTCCGCCGGGGCGATGCTGCTCGAGATGTCCGTGACCTGCGTCGTCGCGAACCTGTCCGGGCTGCTCGTCGGAGCCGTCTACCAGCGGTTCGGCGCCTGGGCCGGCACGCTCACGCTCCCGCTGACCGTGGGTCCGCTCGTGCTGCTGCTCTACATCCCCGGCGTCCGGTTCGTCGACCTGCCGGGCATCTGGACCACGACCGCGGCGGGCCACCTGGCCCTGGCGGTCGGCGTGGGCGTCGTCCTGGCCGCGGTGATGGCGGCGGTCTTCGCCGCCCTCGTGCGGCGGCTGCAGCTCGCCCCGGCGCCCTGACGACCGACCACCCGACCCCCGACCACCGGACACCCCGACCACGAGAGAGGAGGCGACGATGACCGCCACCGCCACCGCCGCACCGGCGGGCCGCACCGGCCCGCTGCGGCACACCGTCACCCGGCTCGCCGCCGCCAACCTCACGCTGCTCGTCTGGTTCTGGGTGTGCTCGGTGCCGGTCGTCGTGGTCGCGAGCGTCCTGGTCGACCGGCTGCTGGGCGTCGACGACGCGTCCGTCGTGCTCTACGCGCGGCACGCGGCCATCTGGTTCCCGTTCTCCCAGGCCATCGCCCTCGTCGCGCTCTACCTGCGGCTGCACGTCGCCGCCGGCATGACGCGCAGGACGTTCGCGCGGGCGACGGTGCTCGTCGGGGTCGGCACGGGCGCGGCCTACGGCGTCGTGCTCACCGTGCTCGCGGTCGTCGAGCGCGGCATCCACACGGCCCTCGGCCGGGGCTGGCGGGTGACCGACGGCTTCCTCGCCGACGAGTCCTCACCCCTCGGCCTGCTGCTCGCCGAGCTCGTCGTGTGCTGCGTCGTCGGGAACGTCTCCGCCCTGCTCGTCGGGGCCGCCTACCAGCGCTGGGGCGGACTGCGCGGCACGCTCGCGCTGCCGCTCACCGTGGGCCCCGTGTTCCTGGTCTTCGCCCTGCTCGGCGCGTCCGGCGGCTGGGGCCCGCTGCCCGCCGCCGCCCCTGGCCCGCCGTGGCCCGCGCTCGGCTGGTCCGCGCTCGTCGTCGCCCTCACCGCCGCGGCCTACACCGCCGTCGTCCGCCGCACGCAGCTGCGGCCACCGCACCCGTAACCGCCCACCGCGTCACCCCGCGTCACCCGTCACCACGGACCCGGCACCCGCCGGGGCCGCGGCACCCCGCACCCACGCGCCGGTCCCCGGCGCGCCCACCGCCCACCCGGAGGTCAGCATGAGCACCACCCCGGTCGTCCGCGCGGAGCACCTGCGCAAGTCCTACGGCACCACCCTGGCCGTGCGGGACGTGTCCCTCACCGTCGAGCGCGGCGAGATCTACGGCGTCCTCGGGCGCAACGGCGCCGGCAAGACGACGACGGTCGAGATGATCGCCGGCCTGCGGCGCCCCGACGGCGGCACGGTCGAGGTCCTCGGTCTCGACCCGACGACGCAGGCCGCGGCGCTGCACGAGAGGGTCGGCCTGCAGCTGCAGGAGTCCGCGATGCCGGACCGGCTGCGGGTGCGCGAGGCGCTCGACCTGTACGCGTCGTTCTACCCCGACCCCGCCGACCCCGCGGACCTCCTGGACCTGCTGGGGCTGACGGACAAGAAGGACACCGCCTTCAAGGACCTGTCCGGCGGTCAGAAGCAGCGGCTGTCGGTCGCCCTCGCGCTCGTCGGGCGTCCGGAGCTCGCGATCCTCGACGAGCTCACCACCGGGCTGGACCCCCACGCCCGGCGCGAGACGTGGGCCGTGGTCGAGGCGATCCGCGACGCGGGCGTCACGATCATCCTGGTCACCCACCTCATGGAGGAGGCCGAGCGGCTGTGCGACCGGATCGCGCTCATCGCGTCCGGCCAGGTCGCGGCCGTCGGCACGCCGGCGGAGATCGTCACCCTGGCGCAGGGCGAGCAGGTGCTGCGCGTACGGCCGCACACCCCGGTCGCCGACGCGGTCCTCCTGGCGGCGGTGGCCGGCGTCCCGGGCGTCCGCGACGCGGTCGTCGAGGACCGGGCGCTGGTCGTCCGCGGGGGCGGCACGGTCGTGCAGGACGTCATGGTCGCTCTCTCGCGGCACGACGTCCGGGCGCAGGACGTCCGTCTGGAGCGTGCGTCCCTCGAGGACGCGTTCGTCTCCCTCACCGGCACCGGCACCCCCGGCGCCACGACCACGCCGCCGACGACGCCGGCGGCCACCCCGACGACCGCTCCTGCGGAGGTGTGACATGACGACCCCCACGACCCCGACCCCCGGCCCGACGTCGAGCACGGCCACCGGCACGACGCCCGACGCCGCCGTGCGCCGCCGCGCGCTCGCCCCGACCGCCGGCGTCGTCGCGCACCGCGCGCCGGGCGGTGCCCTGGCACGCATGATCGCCGTCGAGGCACGCCTGATGGTGCGCGACCCGTCCGTGCTGTTCTTCGCGCTGCTGTTCCCGGCGGTGCTGCTGACGGTGCTGGGCCTGGTGATGCCCTGGGCGGACCTGCCCTACGACGACAGCGACCCGCTCCTGGGCGCGATCACCGCCATCACGGGGTACACCCCGATCGTCCTGAGCCTGGCCGCCGCGACCGTCGCGGTCTCCACGTTCCCGGCGATCATCGCGACGTACCGCCAGCGCGGAGTGCTGCGCCGGCTGTCGACCACGCCGGTCGGGCCTGCGCGCCTGCTGGTGGCGCAGGTGGTCGTCAACCTCGCGGCACTGCTCCTCGCCGCCGCGCTCGCGGTCGCCTCGGGCGTGCTGGTGCTCGACATCTCGCTGCCGGAGCAGCCGGCGACCGTCCTGCTGGCGTTCCTGCTGGCGGTGCTGTCGGCCTTCGCGCTGGGCTCGCTCGTGGCGGCCCGGGCCCCGACGGCGGCGGCGGCCAACGGGTGGGGGATGACGCTCTACTTCCTCTGCCTGTTCTTCGCCGGGGTGTGGCTGCCGCTGCCGCTGATGCCGGACCTCGTGCAGGACATCGCGGGGTACACGCCGCTCGGCGCGGCCACGCAGGCGATGACCGCGGGGTGGGTCGGGCAGCCGTTCCCGACCACCCAGCTCCTGGTCATGGCGGTGTGGGCGCTGGTCGGCGTGCCCGTCGCCGTCCGGCTGTTCCGCTGGACCTGATCGACGCGCCGGGGAGCCCGTCGACCGGGACCCGCCGTCCGTGCCGCCCCGCGGCCGGCGGCCGGGTCCCGGTCGTCGTCGTGCGCCGGGGTTCGCGGGGTGCGTCGCGGCGCCCACCAGGTTGGTCGCGCTCCCACGACCGCGGCTCCCTAAGCGTTTCGCGGCCTGGACGGTGCCTGTGGACCTGGTGAGAGTGAGCGTCGTCCAGACCGCTCACCGCGGGCGCGCGACGCTGCGCACCGCGGACCGGTCCGTTCCTTCGTGCAGGACTGTCGCCGGCTCCGAGGCCGTCGACAGGCTCCACGCCGGCACCGAGGCCGCGCGTGGTCGACGCCAGGAAAGGTACGGAAGATGTCCTCAAGCACCCGACGGCGTGCCGTCAGAGCGGCCTGGGCCGTCCTGACCGCCACGACGCTCGTGGCCGCAGGCGGCATACAGGCCGCCCAGGCGCTCTCCGGCTCGACGTCGCAGGCAGCGGTCCCCGCTGCCGTGGCGGTCGACTCCGAGTACGCGCAGCGGTTCCTCGAGCAGTACGAGAAGATCAAGGACCCCGCCAACGGGTACTTCAGCCCGCAGGGCATCCCGTACCACGCGGTCGAGACCCTCATGGTCGAGGCCCCGGACTACGGGCACATGACCACGTCGGAGGCGTACAGCTACTGGATCTGGCTCGAGGCCCTGTACGGGCAGGCCACCGGTGACTGGGACCCGCTGAACGAGGCGTGGACCAACATGGAGACGTACATGATCCCCCAGCAGGCGGATCAGCCCACGAACTCCTTCTACAAGGCCGACGCCCCGGCCAGCTACGCCTCGGAGTACAACCACCCGAGCAACTACCCGTCGCAGATCGGCAGCAGCGGCAGCGTCGGCAAGGACCCGATCGCCGCCGAGCTCCGCGCGACCTACGGCAACAACGACATCTACCAGATGCACTGGCTGGGCGACGTCGACAACATCTACGGCTTCGGTGCCGCACCCGGCCCCGGCTGCCAGCTCGGCCCGGACCACGAGGGCATGTCGCTCGTCAACACCTTCCAGCGCGGCCCGCAGGAGTCCGTGTGGGAGACCGTCCCCCACCCCACCTGCGACGACTTCACGTACGGCGGTCCGAACGGCTACCTGGACCTGTTCACGGGTGACGCGTCGTACGCCAAGCAGTGGAAGTACACGTCGGCGTCCGACGCCGACGCCCGTGCCGTCGAGGCCGTCTACTGGGCCAACAAGTGGGCGACCGAGCAGGGCAAGGCCGCGGACGTCGCGTCCGTCGTCACCAAGGCCGCGAAGCTCGGCGACTACCTGCGCTACACGCTGTTCGACAAGTACTTCAAGACGATCGGCTGCACGTCGCCGAGCTGCCCCGCCGGGACCGGCAAGGACAGCGCGCACTACCTGCTGTCCTGGTACATGGCGTGGGGCGGTGCGACCGACACCAGCTCCGGCTGGGCGTGGCGCATCGGCTCGTCGCACGCGCACTTCGGCTACCAGAACCCGTTCGCGGCGTGGGCGCTGTCCAACGACCCGAAGCTGACGCCGAAGTCGGCGACGGCCAAGGCGGACTGGACCAAGGCCGCCGAGCGTCAGGTCGAGCTGTACCAGTGGCTGCAGTCGTCCAACGGCCCGATCGCCGGTGGGGCCACCAACAGCTGGGACGGTGCGTACGCGCAGCCGCCGGCCGGCACGCCGACGTTCTACGGCATGGCC
>Ga0233375_1001171_pt1 | contig 12228 bp, 10 predicted proteins | sample ElkDunMinimDraft_10_FD_191539 | JGI IMG/M metagenome (GOLD analysis project Ga0233375, IMG submission 191539) | Fecal eukaryotic communites from dung pellets of Tule Elk in California, USA - Elk Dung E16 | ecosystem: Host-associated > Mammals > Digestive system > Large intestine > Fecal | place... | reverse complement strand
TCGTCGCCGACGTCGTACCGGATCGAGGTCCCGGCTATCCGCTCGACGAGGAACCGCCCGACCTCCTCCAGCCCCATGAGCTCGGTGAGCAGGCGGCGGACCGCCTGCGGACCGGGGTCGGGCAGCAGCAGCTCGCTCTGCGCGCGCGTGAGGGTCAGGACCTCCTCCGCGACGGGGCGGCGCTCGGTGCCGTAGGTGTCGAGCAGCCCGGCGGGCGCCCACCCGGCGACCTGCGCCGCCAGCTTCCAGCCGAGGTTGACGGCGTCCTGGATGCCGAGGTTGAGGCCCTGGCCCCCCAGCGGCGGGTGGACGTGCGCCGCGTCGCCCGCGAGCAGGACGCGGCCCACGCGGTACCGCTCGGCGAGCCGCGTGGCGTCGGTGAAGCGCGTCAACGAGCGCGGGGAGTGGACACCGAAGTCGGTGCCCGCGTACGCGAGCAGCTGCGTACGGAGCTCGTCGAGGGTCGGCGGCACCGCACGGTCCTCGGCGACGCCCGCCGCGGGCACGACCGCGCGGTGCAGCCCGTCGCCGGCGGGCCCGATGCCGAAGCCCTTGTGGACCTGGCGGACCTCGGCCGCGACCCGGGCCAGCTCGTCGGGCGGGGTGGTCACCTGCACCTCACCGAGGATCCACGTGGTGCGCGCGGGCTCACCGGGGAAGTCGACGCCGAGCAGGCGGCGGACCATGCTGTGCCCGCCGTCGCACCCGACGAGCCAGCCGGCGCGCCGGACCGTCCCGTCCGCGAGCGTGACGCGCACGCCCTCGTCGTCCTGGTCGAGCGCGGTCAGCTCGCAGCCGCGCCGGATCTCGGCGCCCAGCTCGACGGCGCGCTCGGTGAGCAGCCGGTCGGTCACCGGCTGCGGGATCCCCAGGACGTAGGCGTGCGCCGAGTCGGGCTCCGGCACGGGCGCGTCGATCGCCGCGAAGTGACCCCCGCCGGGATACCGCTGACCGTGCGCGAGGAACCGCTCGAGCAGGCCGCGTTGGTCCAGGATCTCGATGCTGCGCGGGTGCAGGCCCAGTGCGCGGACCATGGGGCTGGGCCGTGGCGCCTTGTCCAGCACGAGCACGTCCACGCCGTGCAGCCGCAGCTCGGCGGCCAGCATGGTCCCGGTCGGCCCGGCACCGCTGATGATCACGTCGGACATGCGCACGCCCCTCGATCGCCGCCCGGCCCGTCACCGGGTGCGGTGGGGCCACGGCCGCCATCGTGGACGCCGCCCGGGGTCTTGCGGCAAGCCCCCGGGCGCGACATAGTCTGATCACGGCAGGGAGAGGCGTCTCCCTGCCGCTCGCATGTCGGCGGAAGGCCGCCGGCTCGTCAGGGAGCGGGCCGGGTCACCCCTCGTCGGGCGCGTCGTCGCGCTCCTCCGCGGCCTTCGCGCCCGGGTCGACGTCGGCCGCGGCAGGGCCCGGGCCGGTGTCGACGGGGGCCGTGCGCTGCTCGTCACCGTGACGGTCGTGGGTCGCGGGGCCGGGGTTCTCGCTCATCGTGTCTCCTCGTGGTCGTGCACGGTCGCGGTGGGCGTCCCGCCCCTCGATCCTGCGGCGGCGCTGCCGTGACCGCATCCGGTGGGGCCCCCGCGCCGACCGGGGACGCGCACCCGGTTGCGGCCCGCCACCCGTCGTCGCACCCTGGGCGCACGGAACAGTGACCAGGAGGCTGTGATGAGCGAGAACGACGACGGCCGTCCGGGCCGCGACGCCGACGGGCTGTCCGACGAGGGCGTCGGCGCGACCGACACCGGCGAGCCGAGCACGTTCGAGCCGGAGGAGGACCCCGACGCCGCGCAGGAGGACTGACCCCCCGGCGCCACCGGACGCGTCCGGGAAGGACGACGGCGCCCCGCTGGGCACCTACCGCTCGATGCGTGACTTCGCGCGCACGCCCGAGCCGGCAGGTGCACCGGCGCTCCCGTCCGACGACGGCGAGCGGCGCTTCGTCGTGCAGCGCCACCGTGCGCGGCGGCTGCACTACGACGTGCGCTTCGAGATCGACGGCGTCCTGGTGAGCTGGGCGGTGCCCAAGGGGCCGACGCTCGACCCGACGGCACGGCGCATGGCCGTGCACGTCGAGGACCACCCGCTGGAGTACGAGGCGTTCGAGGGAGTGATCCCGCACGGGCAGTACGGCGGTGGTGACGTCATCGTGTGGGACCGCGGCACGTGGCGTCCGTACAAGTCGGACGACCCGGCGGCCGAGGTCGCGGGCGGGCAGCTGCACGCCGAGCTGTACGGCGAGCGGTTGCGCGGCAAGTTCCTGCTCGTGCGTCGTGACGGGCAGGACGGCAAGGACCAGTGGCTGATGTTCCACAAGCGCGACGAGCACGCGGTCGACGGCTGGGACGCGGAGGACCACCCGACGTCCGTGGTGTCGGGGCGAACGAACGACGAGGTCGCGGCCCACCCGGACCACCTGTGGCGCTCGGGGGTGCCGGCGGCGCAGGCGGACGTGGACCTGCACCCGGCGGTCCCCGAGGTACCGCCACCGACGGACGACGAGCTGGCCGCGCTCGACGACCTCGGCACGAGCGGCACGTGGGACGTGCACGGGCGGCGGCTGCGGGTGACGAACCTCGACAAGGTGCTGTTCCCCGCACGCGACGGCGAGGACCCGGTCACCAAGCGCGACCTCGTGCGGTATGCGGCGCGCATCGCACCCGTCGTCCTGCCGTACCTGGCCGGGCGCGCGCTCAACCTGCACCGCTTCCCGCAGGGTGCGGGCAGCGCGGGGTTCTGGCACAAGCAGCTGCCGGACCACGCACCGGACTGGGTGCCGCGCTGGCACAACCCCGCCGCCGACCCCGGGGAGACCACCACGTACCTCGTGGTCGACGAGCCGGCGGCGCTGGTCTGGGCGGCCAACTTCGGTGCGCTGGAGTGGCACGCGTGGACGTCGCGCACGGCGGCGCCGGACCTGCCGACGTACGCGCTGGTCGACCTGGACCCGGGCCCGGCGACGGCCTGGCAGGACGTCGTGCTGCTGGCCCGGCTGCACCGCGACGCGTTCGAGCACCTGGGTGTGCGGGCGTTCCCCAAGGTCACGGGTCGCCGGGGCATCCAGATCTGGGTCCCGGTCGCCGTCGGACCGGCGTTCGACGAGACGCGCGCGTGGGTCGAGCGGCTGTCGCGCACCGTCGGCAAGGTCGTGCCCGACCTGGTGAGCTGGCGCTGGGAGGTGCGCGAGCGCGGCGGCCAGGCCCGGCTCGACTACACGCAGAACGCGATCAACAAGACGCTCGTCGCGCCGTACAGCCCGCGCGCGGCGGCGGGGGCGCCGGTGTCGGCGCCGATCACGTGGGACGAGCTCGACGCCGACTGGCTGCGCCCCGACGCGTTCACGGTGCGCACCGTGCTGGACCGGCTGGCCGAGCGCGGTGACCCGTTCCGCGGTGTCGTCGCGGGCGACCAGGTGCTGCCTGCGCTGCGGTGAGGACGGTGCGTCGTGTCTCAGGCGTCGAGCGCCGCGTGGGCACGGCGACGCACCTCGCCGAGCGTCGCGACCAGTGACGCCGGGTCGGGGTGGGCGGAGGCGAGCAGGTCGTCGAGCCCGTCCAGCCCGGCCGCCGTCAGCAGGTGCTTGTCGTTCGTCGTCCACGTGCCGCGGGCCGCGAGCACGGCGTGTGCGTAGCCGTGCGCCGCGACGGCCATGAGCCCCAGGCACGCGGTCGCTGCTCCGCGCTGCGCATGGGCGCGCTCGGCGTACCCGAGCGTCGCGTCCGCGCGGTCCCGCCACACGAGCGGCGCGGTGCGGCGCAGCGCCGCGGGGTACCCCTCGACGTGGGGCACGTCGCCCCGCAGGACGCGCCCCAGCGCGAGCTCCGCGACGACGAGGTAGGTGGGGATCCCCGCGAGGTGGAACATCAGGGGCTCGACGTCGAACTCGCCGCGTCCGGCGCGGGCCGTCTCCCGCTCGACGACGTCGAGGTCCCGGTAGTGCACGTCGACCGCGCGGCCGTCCACACGCAGCCACGCGCCGCCGTTGAACACCCCGCCGCCCCACCCGCCGACGGCCGACACCTCGCCCTGCCAGCCGACGTCGCGCAGGTGCTGCGGGTCGAACGTGCCGCGGTAGTGGATCGCGAGGTCCCAGTCGCTGCCCGGGCGCGCGGTGCCCTGCGCGCGGGATCCGCCCAGCGTCACCGCCCGGACCCCGGGCAACGCCGCCAACGTGTCGGCCGTGCGGGCCAGGAACGTCTCGTCGGTGCTCTCCGGCTCGGTCATCGCAGCGGCGCCGGGCCGTCCCAGGACGGCAGCGGCGCGTCCGGGTCGTCGGCCGGCGCCCGCAGCTGCGTCAGGGTCGCCCAGCCGTGCGCGAGCAGCACCGAGTCGGTGAGCGGCTCACCCGTCGGGCCGGAGGTGTCGGGGTCGATCTCCTCGTCGGTCCGGGGGTCGGCGCCCGCGAACGTCTCGACGTCGGCGTACGTCAGGCGCAGCATGCCGCCGGTCCGGTCGACCTTCGCCTGCACGGCACCGAGCCGCGCCAGCGGTGCGCGGCGCAGGCCCCGCACGCGCTCGGGCGGCAGGTCCGGGACGTTGAGGTTGAGCACGCGGTCGGTCGGTGCGTGCTCCTGCGCCCACGCCAGGACGGGTGCCAGCACGACGCCCGCGGTGTCCCAGTGCCGGGGTGCGGCGCTCGCGAGCGACACCGCGATGCCGCGGATGCCGTGCAGCGCCCCGGCCATCGCGGCGCCGGCCGTGCCGGAGTGCAGCACCAGGTGCCCGGTGTTCTGCCCGCGGTTCACGCCCGACAGCAGCAGGTCGGGCCGGGGACCGAAGGCGCCGAACGCGGCGTAGTACGCGATCAGCGCGGGTGCGGCCCCGACGGCGAACGAGGGGACGTCGTCCGGGACGCCCGGCGGTGTGCGCTCGTCGACGACGAGGCTGCCGTCCTCCTCGGCGCCGTGCAGGGACGCGCTCGCACCGGAGTACTCCCGGGCGGGTGCCGCGACCGTCACGTCGTGGCCCGCGGCCCGCGCGGTGGCGACGAGCACCGCCAGACCGGGGGACTCGATGCCGTCGTCGTTGGTCACCAGCACGTGCACGGTTGCTCCTGGGCGTCGGGGATGGGCGGGCCGGTGTCGGCGTGGGTGTCAGGCCGACGCGCGCGTCTCGAGCGTGACGTCCTGCGCGAGTCGCTCGACGTGCTCGCGCCGGCCGGTGCCGAGCCCGTGCCGGGTCACGTTGAGGGCGCCGGCCGCGACACCGAGGCGCACGGCCGCCTCGAGGTCGGCGCCGCCCGCGAGCGCGACGGCGATGCCGGCCGTCATCGAGTCGCCCGCGCCGCGGTGGTCGACGACCGACAGCTCGGGCCCGCGCGCCTCGACGACGTCGTCCGCCGTGACGAGGAGCGTCGGGTCGTCGGCGCGCGAGACGACGACCGCACTCAGACCGTCGGCGAGCAGCCGGCGGGCGCCCTTGACCAGCGCAGGCACGCGGTCGCTCGTGGCCAGGCCGGCGTCGAGCAGCTCCTCGTGGCTGATCTTCAGCAGCGTGCCGCCCGCTGCGGCGAACGCCCGGGCGGTGTCGCCCGACAGGTCGGCGACGACCGTGCGCCCGGCGGCGCGCAGGTCCGTCGCGAGGCGTCCGACGAGGTCGGCGGGGATGACGTCGGCAGGGTCGGAGCCCGTCAGGACCACCACGTCGGCCTCGAGCCCTTCCATGAGGACCGTGCCGTACAGGTCGTCGACCTCGTGCCGGTCGAGGGGTGCGGCCGCGACGCTCACGACCTCGGCGCGCTCACCGTCGCGACGGTCGTGCACGTAGCCGCCGGCGTCGCCGGTGCCGAGCGTGCGCCGGACCCGCAGGCCCTCGGACTCGGCGAGGAACGCCGCGACCCCGCCCGTCTCGCCGCCGAAGGGCCCGCAGATCACGACGTCGGCGCCCAGCGACTTCGCCATGCGGGCGACCCACAGCCCCTGTCCGCCGGGGTGGACGTGCAGGTCGGGTTCGTCGGACGGCCCGGCGCCGGCCTCGATGGTCACCGTCAGGTGCGGGGTCGGCGCGAGGACGCAGATGCTCGGGCGGGGCGGGTCGGAGGTCGGCACGCGAGCAGCATGCCTGGTCAGGCGCGTGCTCGCACGCGCTCAGGGCGCCGGCGCCGTGGACTCCCGGACGACGAGCGTCGTCGCGAGCTGGACGTACCAGGACGCGGGCTCGGCCCCGGCCGCCATGGCGAGCACGGTCTCGACCGCCATGCGGCCCATGCCGTCGAGCGGCTGGTGCACCGAGGTCAGGCGCGGGCTGGTCCAGGTCGCCTGCGGGGTGTCGTCGAAGCCGACGACGCTGAGCCGGCCGGGCACGGGCACGCCCAGCTCCTGCGCGGCGGCCAGCACCCCGACGGCGATCTCGTCGTCCCCCGCGACGACGGCGGTCGGCGCGTCGGGCAGCGCGAGGAGCTCACGGGCGTGCCGGCGGCCGGTCTCGACCGAGAACTCGTCGTTGCGGACGAAGGCCGGCTCGACGGCGACGCCGGCCGCGTCGAGCGCCGCGCGGTACCCGTGCAGGCGCTCGCGGGCGGCGGTGGACCCGGCGGGCCCGCCGACCCACGCGATGCGGCGGTGCCCGAGGCTCAGCAGGTGCTCGGTCGCCATGCGCCCCCCGGCCCAGTTGGTCGCGCCGATGGCGACGACCTTCGCCTGCTGGGTGTCGACGGGGTCGACCATGACGAACGGCATGCCCGCCTCCTGCGCGGCGAGCAGGATCGCGTCGGGGTGCGCGAGCGTCAGCCCGATGATCCCCACGACGCCCGCCGCGCGCTGCTCGGCGACCCACGCCCGTGCGGCGGTGCGCGTGACGCGCACGGCGCGGTCGGGGGCGAGCCGGACGACGAGGTCGGCGGCGTTCGCGGTCGTCGCGTCGAGGATCCCGCCGAGCACATGGGTCATGTACGGGGACTCGAGGACGTCGAGGACGGCGACGAGCGTCCTGCGGGCCGGTTCCCGGCGGGGGGCCGTGGGCCGGTATCCCAGCTCCGTCACGGCGGCGAGGACGCGCTCGCGGGTGGCCTGCGCGATGTCGTCGCGACCGTTCAGCGACTTGGAGACGGTCGCCTTGGACACGCCGGCGCGGCGGGCGACGTCGTCGAGGGTGACGCGTGCGGCGGGACGACCGGGCACGACCCGCACCTCCTCCGATCGAAACTTTTCGAGAGCGTACCGAGGGGCGGCCACGGGCGCAATGGACGACGTCGGAAGTGTTGACGTGCCGAGCGACGTCGTCGTACCGTCGTCGACTCCCGATCTGCCCGAAACGATTTCGACACTCGACGGCGAGGTCGACGCCTGCGGGGCACCGGGAGTCCCCCGACCGACCGCACCTTCGAGGGCCCTCATGACCCAGCACGACGCCACGCGCACGCTCACGGTCGACGGCGCCCCGCCCGTCGGCCGCACGCTGCACCACGTCTGGAACGAGTGCGTCGGCGCCGGCCGTGCCAACGAGGCCCTGCGCGCCGACTGGCAGGCGCACTTCCGGGAGGCGGTCGACGTGCTCGGCGCACGCCACGTCCGCTTCCACGGCCTGTTCCACGACGACATGTTCGTCTACCGCGGCGACGACGGCGGGGGTGGCGGGTTCGGTGCCCCCACCCCGCTGGCCGAGCCGGTCCACACGTTCGGCTACGTCGACAAGGTCTTCGACTTCATCCTGTCGACCGGCGCGCGCCCCTTCGTCGAGCTCGGCTTCATGCCGCGCGCCCTGGCGACGCGGACCGAGACGCTGTTCTGGTGGAAGGCCCACTGCAGCCCGCCCACCGACATGGGCCGCTGGGCCGACCTCGTGACCGCGACCGTGCGGCACTGGATCGAGCGCTACGGTCTCGACGAGGTCCGGCAGTGGCGCTTCGAGGTGTGGAACGAGCCGAACCTCGTGCCGCTGTTCTGGACCGGGACCCGCACGCAGTACTTCGAGCTGTACGAGGCCAGCGTGCGGGCGATCAAGGCGATCGACGCCGGCTTGCTGGTGGGCGGCCCGTCCACCAGCGTCTTCGTCCCCGACGCCCGGTACGCCGGCGAGACCGAGGACCGCTCGGCGTCGATCGCCACGGGACAGGCCGAGGACCCCGACGCGCTCGACTGGCGGCCGGTGTGGGTCGAGGAGTTCCTCGCGTGGTGCGCGCAGCGTGACCTGCCGGTCGACTTCGTCACCGCGCACCTGTACCCCACGGACTACGCCGCGACGCCCGGCGGGGGCGCCAAGGAGATCAGCCGCTACGTCGACGCGACCCACGACGACCTCACGTTGCTGCGCGACCTCCTGGCGAGCAGCCCCTACCCGGACGCCGAGGTCCACATCACCGAGTGGTCGACGTCGCCGTCGAGCCGCGACCGCTCCCACGACACGCTGTTCGCCGCGACCTACATCACGCGGGCCTACCTGCGCTGCGCCGCTCTGGCGCGGTCCATCTCGTACTGGACGTTCACCGACGTGTTCGAGGAGGGCGGCGCGGGCCTCGGCCCGTTCCACGGCGGCTTCGGCCTGGTCAACGAGCAGGGCCTGCACAAGCCGACGTTCCACGCGTTCGCCATGCTGTCGCGGCTCGGGGACGAGGTCGTCGCGGACCTGCCCCACGGCATCGTCACGCGCGACCGCGCGTCCGGACGCGTCGCGGCGGTCCTGCACCACTACCCCGACGAGATGGGCGGAGGCTCGGTGCGCGCGCAGAGCACCTACGCCGCCGCGCGCGGCCTGGCCGACGTCGGCTCCCGCCGCACCGTCCGGTGCACGATCGCCGGCCTGGCGCCCGGCGCAGAGTTCGACCTCGTCCAGGTCGACTGGGAGCACGGCAACGTCGCCGAGGCGTGGCACGCGATGGGCCAGCCGCTCAACCTCACGCCCCGGCAGACGTCCGATCTGCGCGAGGTCGCCGACGGCCTCCTGCGCGGCACGCTCACGGCGTCCGACGCCGGCGTCCTCGAGATCGACCTCGACCTGCCGCCGTGGGCGGTCGTCGGCATCACCCAGCGCTGAGGCGACCGGGTCAGACGTCCCCGGCCTCGTGCACGCAGATCGCGATGTGCGTGCGGTTGTCGGCCGGCATCTTCTCGAGGATGCGGCTGATGTGCGTCTTCACGGTCGCGACCGTGATGAAGAGCTCCGAGGCGATCTCGGTGTTCGACAGCCCGCGTCCGATCGCGCGCGCCACGTCCCGCTCCCGCTCGGTGAGCTGGTCGAGCACACGGCGGGCGGCCGTCCGACGCTCGTCGCGGGGCCGGTGCGTCACCGAGGCGATGAGCCGGTCCGTGACCGAGGGGGACAGCGTCGTGCGGCCCGCACCGGCGTCGAGCACGTGGCGCACGATGTCGGCCGGCGGGGTGTCCTTGAGCAGGAAGCCCGCGGCGCCCAGGCGCAGCGCGCCGAGCACCATCTCGTCGGTGTCGAAGGTCGTGAGGATGACGATCCGCGCGTCGGGCTGGGCAGCCAGCAGCCGCTCGGTCGCGGCCAGGCCGTCGAGCCGCGGCATCCGGATGTCCATGAGGACGACGTCGGGCGACGTCGCGCGGACCACCTCGATCGCCTCGATCCCGTCGCCGGCCTCCGCCACGATCTCGATGGCGGGGTTGGCGCCGAGGATCAGCCGCAGCCCGACCCGCACGAGCGTCTCGTCGTCGACCAGCACCACCCGCACCGGGCGCACCGTCTGCTCCACCGCCGTCGTCATGCCTGGCCCTCCGTCCCGGCCGCCCACGGCAGCCACGCCTTCACCGCGAACACGCCGTCGGGCCGGCGTTGCACGTCGAGCCCGCCACCGGTCAGCAGCAGGCGCTCCGACAGGCCCGTCAGGCCCCATCCCGAGGTGGGCAGCGGCGCACGCGGCGGCTGCTCCGGGACGCGGTTGGTGACCTCGACGTTGATCCGCTCGCCGGGCGTGCCGTGCATCCGCACCTCGACCTGGACGCCGGGCGCGTGCTTGCGCGCGTTCGTCAGCGTCTCCTGCACGACGCGGTACAGGTGCCGGCTGGTGGACACCGGCAGCCGTGCGAGGTCCTCCTCGCCGACCCGGTCGAGCACGAACGTCACGGGCGACCCGGCCGCGCGTGTGCCGTCGACGAGCTCGCCGACCTGCGCGAACGTCGGCTGGGGACGCGACTGCTCGTCGTGCGCGTCGGTGTCGCGCAGCAGACCGAGCACCTCGCGCAGCTCACCGAGCGCCTCGTGCGCGTTCTGGCGCACCACCGCCGCGGTCGCGCGGACCTGACCGGGGTCGAGGTCCGCGCGGTACTCCAGCGCCCCGGCGTGCAGCGCGACGAGCGACAGCCGGTGCGCGAGCACGTCGTGCATCTCGCGGGCGATGCGGTTGCGCTCGGCGGCGCGCGCGCTGTCGCCGCGCGCGTCGGCCTCGCGGCGGGCGATGGCGGCCTGCTCGCGCAGCGACGCGACCAGTGCGCGCCGGCCGCCGATGAACATGCCGGTGACGATGAAGAGCGCTGCGAACGCCAGCTGCATGACGACGATCACGAGGTCGTCGGACGGTGTGTCGTCGACCTCCACGACGTACGTGCTGAACGCGCGCTCACCGACGAGTGCGGATCCCGTCCACAGCACGTAGATCGGCAGGATCTCCGACCAGCGTCGACGTGTCGCCAGCGAGACGACCGCGAGCATCACGAAGCCGTAGGAGAACTGCGAGAAGGACCCGAGGACGACGATGATGCCGGTCAGGGCCAGCGGGGCGCGGTGTCGCAGCACGTACAGCACGGCGCACACCAGCAGGCTCGCGGCGTCGAGGACGAGCCACGCGAACGCGGTCCCCCGTCCCTGCATCCCGGGGTCGGCCTCGAGACCGACGCCGTACATCATGATGCCGCCGAGCACGCCGAACGTCAGCGCGAGCAGCAGCCGCCACGTCAGCGCCCACGCGCGCCGTCCCCGGCTGCGGCCAGGTGCTGACGGGGCCGTGGTCACGCGCCGATGCTAGGCGCAGGACGGTGCGCCGCGGATCGGTCGCGAGAACGACCCGTCAGGACGCCAGCAGCGCCGCGACGGCGTCGGGGAACGGGAACGAGCCCGGCTCGTACCCGCACAACGGGTCGGACGCGTACTGGTCGCCGCTCGTCGCGTAGGCCCGCGACCGTGAGCCGCCGCACACACGGCCGAACTCGCACGCCCCGCAGCGGCCCGTCAGGCGCGAGCTGTCGCGCAGGCCGGTGAACAGCTCCGACGTCCGGTAGATCTCCGTGAGGGGCTGCTCGCGCACGTCGCCGGCCGCCACGGGCAGGAAGCCCGACGGGTGCACCGTGCCGACGTGCGAGACGAACACGAAGCCGTACCCGGCGTTGACGTTGACCGGGGGGCGGCGCGTCCGCACGCCGTCGCCCCACCCGAACGCGGCCGTGCGCTCGGTCAGCTCGGCGTACAGCTCGCCGAGCCCGAGCGCGGCGACGTGGTCGACACCGCGCTCGGCGAGCACCGCGCGCTGCAGCGACACCCGCCGGAAGTGGTGGCCCTCGGTGGTCTTCACCGGCACGTGCGGCCCCAGGTCGTACAGGTAGTTCATGACGTCCTCGGCCTGCTGGGGCGACAGGGTGCCCAGGTCCACTCCGCGACCCATCGGGACGAGCATGAACGCGCTCCACGTCATCGCACCCTGCGCGCGCACGAGCGCCGCCAGGTCCGGCAGCTCGTGGACCGTGCGGCTCGACATCGTCGAGTTGACCTGCACCTTCATGCCGAGCTCGCGGGCCGTCGCCCACGCCTCGACCGTGCGGTCGAACGTGCCCGGCACGCGGCGGAAGCCGTCGTGGACGGCCGCGGTCGCACCGTCCAGAGACAGCGACATCGCGGTGACGCCCGCGTCCCTCAGCCCGACCAGGGCGGCACGGTCCAGCTTCGCGGTACCCGACGGCGACACGGCCACCGCGAGCCCCAGCGCACGCCCGCGCCGCACCAGCTCTGCCAGGTCGGGCCGCTCGAAGCAGTCGCCGCCGGTGATGACGAAGATCGGCGACGGGCGCCCGAACGAGGCGACCTGACGCATGAGGTCGGTGGCCTCGTCCGTGTCGAGCTCGCGAGGGTCACGGCGCGGCTGCGCCTCGGCGCGGCAGTGCACGCACGACAGCGCGCACGCGCGCGTCGCCTCCCAGATGACCAGCAGCGGCCGGTCGGCCGGGTCGTGACGGACGGTGCGGACGACGGGGCCGTGCGGTCGCATGCCCGCATTCGACACCCGGCCGCGCAGCCGTGCGCAGGACGAGCGTCCCTGGTGCGGCGCGCCGCGGTCGTGGGATG
>Ga0233375_1001167_pt1 | contig 12252 bp, 13 predicted proteins | sample ElkDunMinimDraft_10_FD_191539 | JGI IMG/M metagenome (GOLD analysis project Ga0233375, IMG submission 191539) | Fecal eukaryotic communites from dung pellets of Tule Elk in California, USA - Elk Dung E16 | ecosystem: Host-associated > Mammals > Digestive system > Large intestine > Fecal | place... | reverse complement strand
CGTTGTACTCGCCGCCGCCCTCCCACGCGTCGAACGTGCGCGTGGTCTTGATGCGGCGCTCACCCGGGTCGAGGCGGAGCATGACCTCGCCGAGGGAGACGACGTCGTAGGCGCAGTCTGCGGCCGACCGGAGCGTCAGGGGGGCGGCGGGGGGTGCGTCGGTCATCGTTCGGCTCACTTTCCTGCGGGGATCGGGGTGAGGGACGCCGCGAGCGCGACGGCCTGCGCGGACCGGCGCGAGACCTCGGCGAAGTCGCCGGCCTCGACGAGGGACGTGTCGACCATCCACGAGCCGCCCACCGCGAGGACCGAGGGCACCGAGAGGTACTCGGTCGCGTTGGCGGCGCTCACGCCGCCCGTGGGGACGAAGCGCAGGCCGGGGAACGGTGCGGACAGGGCCTTGATCGCGGGCACTCCCCCGTTGATGCCGGCGGGGAAGAACTTCACGACGTCGAGCCCGAGGGCGAGGGCGGCCATGATGTCCGACGGCGTCGCGACGCCGGGGAAGATGGGTAGCCCGTGGTGCTGGGCGCGGCGCACGACGTCGGCGCTCAGGCCGGGTGAGACGAGGAAGCGGGCCCCGGCGTCGACGGCCTGGTCGACCTGCTCGGCGTTGATCACGGTCCCGGCGCCGGTCACGAGCTCGGGGAGCTCGCGCGTCACGGCCGCGATCGCGGCACGTGCGCCGGCGGTGCGGAACGTGATCTCGGCGATGGGCAGGCCGCCGTCGAGCAGGGCGGCGCCGAGGGCGAGCGCCTGGGCCTCGTCCTCCACGACGACCACGGGGACGACCCGGACCCTGGCGAAGAGCTCGTGGAGGTCGGTCGGGGACGCAGCGGGTGACATGAGGCCTCGCGTTTCGCTATAGTGAACGGATGTTCTGGAATGCGAAATCACTCTACGTGAACGGCGTCGGGCCGTGGTAGTGCGACCGAACACCGAGACGCCCACGCACGAGCCCCGCCCGGCCCCCACCAGCCCGCTCGGCTCGGTCGACAAGGCCCTGCTCGCGCTCGAGCGCCTCGCCGCCGCGGGTCCCCAGGGCGTGCCGTTGGGGGTGCTCGCAGCAGACCTCGACCTGAACAAGGCCTCGTTGCACCGCACGCTCGCCGCGCTCCGGTTCCGCGGCTACGCCGAGCAGGAGGCCGCGACGGGCAGCTATCGCCTCGGCCCCGCGGCCACCGCCCTCGGCACCGTCTTCCTCGGCGAGGAGCACCTGCCCGCCCTGCTGACCCCGGCGCTGACCGCGGTGTGCGAGGCGTCGGGCGAGCTCATCCACCTGGGCGTGCTGTCCGGACCGGAGATCGTCTACCTCGACAAGGTGGAGCCCGCGCGCGCCGTGCGCGTGTGGTCCGCGATCGGCCGACGCCGCCCGGCCGCCACCACCGCGCTCGGCCGTGCCCTCCTCGCGTTCCGCGCCACCGACCGCTCCGCGATGGGCTGGTACACGGCCGCCGCGGGCGAGGCGAGCCAGGTGACCGACGACGCGCTGTGGCACACGCTCGGCACGACCCGGGCCCGCGGCTACGCGACCGAGACCGAGGAGAACGAGCCCGGCATCAGCTGCCTCGCGGTCCCCCTGCTGCGCGCCGGCCAGGCCGTCGCAGCCCTGTCCGTGACGGCCCCGGCGGACCGCATGGACGAGGGCCGGCACGTGGAGCTGGCCCGGATGATCGACACGGTGGCCCGGCCCCTGCTCCCCGGCGCCCTCGACCTGCCCGGCGACCTCGCGGCCACGGGGCGGTGAGGAAGCCACGGGACGGTGAGAAGGCCGCCGGGCGGGGAGGAAGCCACGGGGCGGTGAGGATCCCGCCGGCTCCGACGGCACCGTCCCGTGGCGACAGCCCTCGACGCCGGCGGCATCGTCCCTCGCTGCATGCCCTCGTGCGGTGTGAGAGAGTTCAGAGCACATGCGATCTGCCCGTGCGACCGGGCACGACGAACGAGGAGCACCGCGGCGATGACCGTACTTGTGGCCTACAACGACTCGCCACAGGGTGAGGCGGCACTGCGGGCTGGAGCCGCCGAGGCGGTCCGTCGAGCCCTCCCGCTGGCGGTGTTCGTCCTGACTCCGCTCGAGGGGCCCGTGCAGGACGACCCTCCGCTCCCACCGGACCTCGCGCACCTCCTCGACGCCCTGCCCGCGGGCACCCCGGCCGCGAGCGTCACGTACCGCGAGGCGCGCGTCGACCCGTCCGACGCGATCCTCGACGAGGCCGAGCGCCTCACGGCGAGCCTCGTGGTGATCGGCTCGCGCAAGCGCTCCCCGGTCGGCAAGTTCCTCCTCGGCAGCACCACGCAGCGCGTCCTGCTCGACGCGCACGCTCCCGTGCTCGTCATCAAGGCCAAGCACTAGCCCACCTCACGCCAGGAGGTCCGCATGGACCCGGTCGTCGCAGGTCTCGTCATCGTCGCGGTCGGGTTGCTCCTGTGCTTCCTGGGCGTCGGCTCGGTCCATCTCGCGGTCATCGCGTCGGGGTTCGGTCTCGGTTGGATGCTGGGCGACCTGTTCGGCGCGAGCCAGTCCACCGCTCTGCTGCTCGGCGTCCTCGGCGGTCTGGTCGCCTGGATCACGGTGGCGTTCGTGTTCAAGCTCGCGGCGTTCTTCATCGGGATCGTGACGGGCGCGGTGATCGGCGCCAAGCTCTACGGCACGGTCTCGGGCGACGCGGAGAACTGGGTCCTGGCGGCGATCCTCGTGGTCGCTGTCGCCGCGGCCTGCGGGTTCCTCGCGGACAGGTACCGGCGCCGTGCGCTGCTGTGGCTCACGACCATCGGCGGGGCGGGGATCGTGCTCGGCGGGCTGGGACGCGTGTCTCCGGACACGTTGGGGTTCCTGCGCGACCCGTCGCCGGGGTGGGAGCAGGTCGTGTCGTTCCTCGCGTGGGTCGCGCTGGCCGTGGCCGGCTGGATCGTGCAGCGCCGGCTGTTCGCCAAGCGCCTGGGCATCGAGAACACCCCCGCCGACCGCTGACCGGGGCTGGACGGGTCAGCGCACCGCGACCTCGATGAGGTTCTTCCACGGGTCGTCGAAGCGCAGCGTCGCCCCGTCGTGGCGCATCGCGATCCCGCGCCGCACGAGGCGCTCGGCGAGCGCCGTGACGTCGTCCTGCGTGGGCACCGAGATCGCGACCTGCCCCAGGCCCAGCGTCGACGCGCGCGGCCCGGCCCCCCGGCTGTTCCACGAGTTCATGGCCATGTGGTGGTGGTACCCGCCCGCCGAGACGAACAGCGCGCCGGGCAGCGAGGCGGTGGCCTCGAAGCCCAGGGTCTGGACGTAGAAGTCCCGGGCCGTGGGGATGTCACCGACCTGGAGGTGCACGTGCCCCACCACGGTGTCGTCCGGTCCGACGACGTCGGTCGACAGCGCCCGGTCGAGCGCCTCGTCCGTGAGGTGCTGCTGCATGAAAGCGCGGGGGTCGATGTAGAGGGTGTCCATCGCGACCTGGCCGTTCTCCCAGGTCCAGGTCTCGCGCGGGCGGTCGTGGTAGAGCTCGACGCCGTTCCCCTCGGGGTCCGTGAAGTAGAACGCCTCGGACACCAGGTGGTCCCCGCTGCCGACGAACGTGCTGGGGGCGGTGCGCGCGACCGACGCGACGGCTGCGGCGAGCGCGGGGGCGTCGTCGAACAGCAGTGCGGTGTGGAACAGGCCGGCCTCGCCGCGGCGTGCCTGCGGCAGGTCCTTGCCGCGCCGCAGCACCACGAGCGGCGTCGTCCCGCGGCCGAGGACCACGGTCTCGTCGCGCGAGCCGGTCCCGGCGCCGGGGACCGCCGCGAGCAGGGCGTCCGACGGCGTGAGCACGGCCAGGGAGAGCGCGTCGCGGTAGTAGCGGGTCATGAGGTCGAGGTCGGCGACGTGCAGCGTCACGGCGTCCATCGCGGTGTCGGCCGAGAGCAGGGCCGTGCTCGCGGGACCGGTGGCGCCGTGCTGCGTGGTGGCACGGTCGTTCGGCGTGGTGCGGTCAGTCATGGTGTCCTCCGTCCAGGGCCGGGTCCCGACCTCGTCACCAAGAATAGTTGATGCTTCAACCAAAGGGAAGCCCGCTCCTCCCCGTCGCCGGACGAGGGAGACCAGCCGGGCCCCGCACCCAGCGTCCGACCCGCCCCGCTGCGTAGACTCGCGAGCATGACTGCCGTCGCCCTCGGGCTCCCCCGTGTGCGCCCGGCCGGGCCACCGGGCACGCTCGGACGCCCGGACACCGACGCGCTGATCGACCGTTACGGCCGGGTCGCGCACGACCTGCGCGTGTCCGTCACGGAGAAGTGCTCGCTGCGCTGCACGTACTGCATGCCCGCCGAGGGCCTGCCCGCGATCCCCCGGCACGACCTGCTGACCCCGGCCGAGATCGGGCGGCTCGTCGGGATCGGCTACCGGCTGGGCATCCGGGACGTGCGGTTCACGGGGGGTGAGCCGCTCATGCGCGCCGACCTCGCGGAGATCGTGCGGCACACCCGCGCCGCGGCGCCCGGCGTGCGGATCTCGATGACGACCAACGCGATCGGCCTCGACAAGCGCGTCCGCGAGCTGGTCGAGGCCGGGCTCGACCGCGTGAACGTCTCGCTCGACACCGTCGACCGCGCGCACTTCGCCGACCTCACCCGCCGCGACCGGCTCCCCCAGGTGCTCGCGGGCATCCAGGCGGCCCTCGGAGCGGGCCTCTCGCCCGTCAAGCTCAACGCGGTCCTCATGCCCGAGACCCTCGCGGGAGCCACCGACCTGCTCGCGTGGGCGGTCGAGCACGGCTGCCGGCTGCGGTTCATCGAGCAGATGCCGCTCGACGCCGACCAGAGCTGGGCCCGCGACCAGCTCGTCTCGGCGCAGCGGCTGCTCGACGTCCTGGGCGCCCGCTTCGGCCTGACACCCGTGGGACGCGAGGACCCGTCGGCCCCCGCCGAGGAGTGGGCCGTGGACGGCGGCCCCGCGACCGTGGGGATCATCGCGTCGGTCACGCGCTCGTTCTGCGGCGACTGCGACCGCACGCGGCTGACCGCCGAGGGCACGGTGCGCTCGTGCCTGTTCGGCAACGAGGAGGTGGACCTGCGCGCCCTCCTTCGCACCGAGGCGCCGGACCACGCAGCCTCCGACGCCGCGATCGTCGCCGCCTGGCAGGGCGCCATGTGGGCCAAGCCGTTCGCGCACGGCCTCGACCGCCGCGCCCCGGACGCCGGAGCGGTCGGCGGGGCGGCCGACGACCCCGAGGCCTTCGCGCGCACCGAGCGCAGCATGGGGGCGATCGGGGGCTGACCCGCCCCGGCATCCGGCGCACGTGTCCAAGATCATCCTGCGATCAGGCGCGCGAGCCGCAGGATCTCGCGCCTGATCGCACCCCGAGACCTACCATTGACCCGTGGCCATCCTCGACCTTCCTCGCGACAGCCGTACCCCCGACGAGCCCGCTCCACGAGCCGACTCCCTGCCCGTCCACCGGCCCGGTCCGAGCCGGCTGACCGCGGGCCCCAGCACCGTCCTGGGTACCGTGATCGGCGTGACGGCGGGCACGCTCCTCCTCGCCGGTCCCGGCCTGATCCTGGGCGCCCTGGTCGGCATCGGGTTCGGCCTCCTCAAGGACAACCCGCACGACTGACGCAGGACCCGCCGACGGCGGGGCGGGGCCGAGGACGTCCCCGCCAGGTACGAGCCTGCTACAGCCCGACCCACTGCGAGTCGCCGTCGGTGAAGTGCTGCCGCTTCCAGATCGGCACCTCGGCCTTGATGCGTTCGACGAGGAGCGAGCAGGCCGCGAACGCCTCGGCCCGGTGCCCCGAGGCCACGCTCGCGACGAGGGCGACGTCCCCGATCGTCAGCACCCCGTAGCGGTGCACGGCCGCGACGCGCAGTCCCGTCTCGGCCGAGACCGCCGCGCAGCAGCGTCGGAGCACGGCGGTCGCGTCCGGGTGCGCCTCGTAGTCGAGGCCCGTGACGTCGCGCCCGTCGTCGACGTCGCGCACGACCCCGCGGAACGTCACGACGGCGCCGCACTCGCGCGAGGACACCGCACCCTCCACGGTCCGCACCACGGCGTCGTCGAGCACGTCGTCCGTCACCCGGGACACGTCGGCGGGCGGCATGCCCCGCAGGTCGTCGGTCGTCATCTTCCCGTCCTCTGCTCTCGGAGCACCGCTCACAGCCGCACCACCCGCAGCGCCTCGCCCGCGGCGACGTGGCCCACGCCCTCGGGCACCTCGATCAGCACGTCGGCCGACGCCATGGTCGCCACGAGGTGCGACCCCGCGCCGCCGACGACCTCGACCGTGCCCCCCGGCCGCGTCCGTCCGCGCAGCATCTGCCGCTTGCCCGGCGGCGAGTCGAGCGTCCCGGTCACCGCGCGCCTCTCGTCCTCCTGCGGGAGCCGCCCGGCCGCCCGTTCGAGGGCCGGGCGCGCGAAGACCGCGAACGAGACCTGGGCGCTGACCGGGTTCCCCGGGAAGGTGAGGATCGGTGTCCCGTGGTGGGTCCCCAACCCCTGCGGGCCGCCTGGCTGCATCGCCACGGACCGGAACGTCACGTCCTCCCCGAGGGTGTCCTTGACGACCTCGTACGCTCCTTGGCTCACGCCGCCCGACGTGACGACCAGGTCCGCCTCCGCGGCAGCGCGAGCCAGCAGCGCGGCCAGCTCACGGGGGTCGTCCCCGGTCCGGCCCGTCAGCACGACCTCGGCGCCCGCGCGGCGGGCAGCGGCCGCCAGACCGTGCAGGTTCGCGTCGAAGACCTGGCCCGGCGCTGCGTCCTCGCCCGGTCCGACGACCTCCGTACCGGTCGAGACGACGGCGACCCGCACGCGCGCCCGGACGTCGAGCGCGGGCACGCCGCACGACGCGGCCGCAGCCAGGTGCTGCGGCCCCAGCAGCGTCCCGGCCACCAGCACGCGGTCTCCGGTGCGCACGTCCGACCCGACGTCCCGCACGAGCTCGCCCGCGCCGCGCGGCGTCAGCACCCCGACCTGCGTCCCGACGGACCCGCGCGCAGCACCGCTCACCGGAGCACCGAAGCGCGCGGCGTCGGTGTCCTCCACGGGCACGACGGCGTCGCTCCCCTCGGGCACGACGGCTCCCGTCATGATCCGGGCCGCCGTCCCCGGGGCGAGGACCGCCGGGGTGCCGGGCCCCGCGGGGATCTCGGCCACGACGGGCAGCACGACCGGCGCCCCGGTCGAGGCGCCGGCGACGTCGTCGGCGTGCACCGCGTAGCCGTCCATCTGCGAGCTGCGGAAGGACGGGAGGTCGACGGGGGCGAGCAGGTCCGCCGCGAGCACGCGGTCGAGCGCGTCGTCGAGCCGCACCCGCTCGACGCCGCGGCCCGCGAGCACCGGGCCGAGCAGGGCCTCGACCTCGCGGAGGTGCTGCTCGACGCCCACCCGCTCGGCTCCCCCGCCCCGCTCGCGCGACGCGGACCGGGGGCCGGGCGCGGGGGACGGGGACGGCGCCGTCGGGCCGCTGCCCGAGCCGCTGGGTGGTGCCTGCTCTGCCGTCACGGGGTCTCCTCGCCCGGGCCCGTCCGGGCCCACCGGGCAAGCCTGTCACGACCTGGCGACCGCGGGCGCACGACCCGTCGGTCAGTAGGCCGTGCGCGAGTCGAGCGCACGCCAGGCGTCGAACGGCTCGAGCGACGACGGCGTGCGGTGGTGCTGCACGGGGAGCTCACGGCCTGCTCCCGAGGTGAAGACGTCGTAGAAGGTGGCGTCGTCGAACCCGGCGCGCGCGGCGTCGTAGCGGTCCGCGGCGCACCAGATCCCGCCCACGCGTGCCCACAGGCTCGCGGCCAGGCACATGGGGCACGGCTCGCAGCTCGCGTACAGGACCGACCCGCGCAGGTCGAACACGCCGAGGGCAGCGCACGCGCCACGGATCGCGACGATCTCCGCGTGCGCGGTCGGGTCGTTGGTCGAGGTCACGCGGTTCACCCCGTCGAACGCCTGCCCGTCGGGCGTCACGAGCACCGCGCCGAACGGCCCGCCGCTGTGCGCGACGTTCGCCGTGGCGAGCGCGACGGCCCGGTCGAGGTGCTCGACGTGCGGGTCCGACGAGCCCACGAGCCCTCCCGGGTCGGTGCGACGGCCCTGGGGCCCGTCCTGCGGACGCTAGCAGCGGGCCCCGCGCGGCGCACCGCGGACCTGCTGGCGCGGGGCGCCGGCGGCCGGCTGCGGCGCGCAGCGTGGGGATTGCGCCGCGCGTCGTGCGCTGCGACCTTGGAGCGGTGACACCTGTGCCGCCCGTACCACCCGCCGGGCACCGCCCCCTGCTGCCACCTGTCGACCAGCGGCCAGGGCCGCCGCTGCGCTTCCCCGTCCGACCGGTCGCCCCCGCGGTCCGGCAGTTCCTCGCGACCGAGGCGGGCGGGGCGGTGCTGCTCCTCGCGGCGACCGTGGCCGCGCTCGTGTGGGCGAACTCGCCGTGGTCGGCCGCGTACGACGACCTGTGGGCCACCACGGCCGGGATGCACCTGGGCGAGTGGTCGCTCGACATGGACCTGCACGCCTGGGTCAACGACGCCGCGATGGCGGTCTTCTTCCTCGTGATCGGCCTCGAGATCAACCGTGAGGTCACGAGCGGCGAGCTGCGCAACCGCCGGACCGTCGCGGTCCCTGCGCTCGGCGCGCTGGGCGGTCTGCTCGTGCCCGCGCTCGTCTACCTCGCGTTCAACGCGGGCACCGACGCGCAGCACGGCTGGGGCGTGGTCATGTCGACCGACACGGCGTTCCTCGTCGGGGTCCTCGCGCTGTTCGGGCCGCGCTGCCCCGACCGGCTGCGGCTGTTCCTGCTGACCCTCGCGGTCGTCGACGACATCGGCGCCATCACCGTCATGGCGGTGTTCTACAACGACGGCGTGTGGCTGCCCGGGCTCGCCATCGCGGCGGCGCTCGTCGCGGGCATGCTGGTGATGCGCTGGCTCGGGGTCTGGCGCCTCGCGCCCTACGTGGGCGTCGGCCTGGCCCTGTGGCTCGCGGTCTACTCCTCGGGCGTCCACGCGACGCTCGCGGGCGTGCTCGTCGGGCTCCTCGTCCCCTCGCGCCGGGCCCGCCGCGACCAGGTCGACGACGTCCCGGGCTACGCCCAGCGGCTGCGCGAGGAGACGACGGCGGAGCGCGAGCACCTGACCGAGCTCGCCGCGCGCGCAGCCGTGCCCGCGAGCGACCGGCTCCAGCGCATCCTGCACCCGTGGAGCGCGTACGTCGTGGTCCCGGTCTTCGGCCTGGCGAACGCCGGCGTGCAGCTCGACGCCGAGTCGCTCGCCGCGGCCATGACCTCCCGGGTGACGATCGGGGTGGCGGTCGCGCTCGTGGTGGGCAACGCCGTCGGGATCTTCGGAGCGTCCGCGCTCGCCCTGCGCCTGAACCTGGGCGACCTCCCCGGCCGGGTGCGCTACTCGCACCTGCTGGGTGGTGCGATGCTCGCCGGGATCGGGTTCACCATCTCGCTGTTCATCGCCGAGCTCGCGTTCGAGGACGAGGCGCTCATCGAGCAGGCCAAGATCGGGATCCTCGCGGGCTCGCTCGTCGCGGCCGTCGCCGGGTCGGTGACGCTGCGCATCCTGGGCGAGCGCCTGCCGCTGTGCTCGCCCGAGTCCCCCGGACCCCCACCCGGGCTGCCGCCGCGGCCGTGGCGGTCCCCGGAGTCGACGGAGGCCGGGCAGACCACGGCCGAGCCGTAGGCCGCCCGCACCGGAGACGTCGGCGACCCGCTCCCTCGCGTGCGGTGGCCCGTCCGCCCGGCGGGCGACACACTGAGACTCGGCGGACCGTCGACGACCCGCCACCGCGACGCAGACGACGGGGGCGACCATGGGCTCGCGCAGCACCGGAGCAGACCATGGCTCGTCCCGCTGAGCGCGCCACGGGCGTCGTCCTGCTGACGCTCGCCTCGGGCCAGTTCGTCATGACCCTCGACAGCTCGGTCATGAACGTGTCGATCGCCCAGGTCGCGCAGGACGTGGGCACCACCGTGACCGGCATCCAGACCGCGATCACTCTCTACACGCTCGTCATGGCCACGCTGATGATCCCGGGCGGCAAGATCGGCGGGCTGATCGGACGCCGTCGGGCGTTCGTGATCGGCTGCGTCGTCTACGCGTGCGGGTCCTTCACGACCGCCCTCGCACCCAACCTCGGGGTGCTCATCCTGGGCTGGTCGGTGCTCGAGGGGATCGGCGCGGCGCTCATCATGCCCGCGATCGTCGCGCTCGTCGCCTCCAACTTCGCCGCCCCGGACCGGCCGCGCGCGTACGGGCTGGTCGCGTCCGCCGGTGCCGTCGCGGTGGCCGCCGGGCCCCTCGTGGGCGGGCTCGTCACCACCTACTGGACGTGGCGCTGGGTGTTCGTCGGCGAGGTCGTGATCGTGGCCGTGATCCTGCTGCTCACGCGCCGCATCGCGGACGCGCCGCTCGGGCCGCGCTTCCGTCTCGACCTGGTCGGCGCGGCGCTGTCCGCGGTGGGGCTCGGCATCGCGGTCTTCGGCGTCCTGCGCTCGGGCGAGTGGGGCTGGGTGCAGACGCGACCGGGCGGGCCGTCCTGGCTCGGGCTGTCCCCGACGATCTGGCTGATCCTGGCCGGGATGCTGGTCGTGCGGCTGTTCTTCGCGTGGGAGCACCGCATGGTCGCGGCCGGCAGAGAGCCGCTCGTGCGCCCGCAGATGCTCCGCAACGCCCAGCTCACCGGCGGGCTGACGATGTTCTTCTTCCAGTTCATGCTCCAGGCCGGGCTGTTCTTCACCGTGCCGCTGTACCTGTCGGTCGCCCTCGGCCTCTCAGCGCTCGACACCGGTATCCGGCTCCTGCCCCTGTCGGTGACGCTCCTGGCCGCGGCGGTCGGGATCCCCCGCTTCTTCCCCCGGGCCTCCCCGCGGACGGTCGTCCGGTGGGGCGTGGCCGCGCTGCTCGCCGGGATCGTCACGCTGCTCGCCGGCCTCGAGGTCGGCACCGGCCCCGAGGTCGTCACCGTTCCCCTCGCCCTCGCCGGGCTGGGCGTCGGCGCGCTGGCCTCGCAGCTCGGTGCCGTGACCGTCTCGGCCGTGCCCGACGAGGAGAGCGGCGACGTCGGCGGCCTGCAGAACACCCTGACGAACCTCGGCGCGTCGCTCGGGACGGCGCTCGCCGGGTCCGTCCTCGTCGCGGGGCTCACGGCGACCTTCCTCGCGGGGGTCGCGGACAACCCCGTCGTGGAGACCGAGATCGCCTCGACGGCCCAGGTCGAGCTCGCGGGCGGCGTCCCGTTCGTCTCCGACGTGCAGGTCGAGGAGGCGCTCACGAACGCCGGGCTGCCTCCTGACCAGGTCGCCGCGCTGGCCGAGGAGAACGAGACCGCACGCGTCACCGGCCTGCGGGCGAGCCTCGCGGTGCTCGCCCTCGTGGCCCTGACGGCGCTGTTCTTCGCGCGCCTGATCCCGACCGTGCCCGCCGGTGGACAGCGCGTGGCGGGGAAGGACTCGGACGACCCTGCGGCTCAGGCGCCCTGACCGGACGCCGGGCCCGCGTCCCCGCCCGCGCGCTCGAGCGCCGCGGCGACCGCGGCCCGGACGCCGTCCGCGGTCACCCGGCCCCGGTACCGCTCCCCGCCGACGTACACCGTCGGGGTCCCGCTCACCCCGAGGTCCGCGCCGGCCAGGTAGTCGCGTTCGACGGCGTCGCCGTACGCCTGCGCGGCGTCCCCGACGACGCTCGCGCCGTCCAGGCCCAGGGTCTGCGCCCAGTGCGCCAGCCCCGCGTCGTCGAGGAGGTCCTGGTGCGCGTAGAGCAGATCGTGCATCTCCCAGAAGCGGCCCTGCGCGCCGGCGGCCTCGGCGGCGAGCGCCGCCGTGAGCGCGTACGGGTGGACCTCGAACAGCGGGAAGTGGCGGAAGACGAGCCGGACCTGACCGTCCGACTCCTCGACGACCGTCCGCAGGGCGGGCGCCGCGTCGCGGCAGTAGGGGCACTCGAAGTCGCCGAACTCGACGATCGTCACGGGAGCGTCCGGAGCGCCGAGGACGTGGGCGCCGGGCGGGACGAGAGCTGCGGCCGACGTGCCGGGCGGGTCCTGCGGGTCTGGCGTGCTGGTCGTCATGCGTCCCAGCCTCACACCTGCTCGACGTCGACGCGCGTCACGTGCCCCGGCGTCTGCCCGCCACGCAGCCAGCCGAGCAGGTCGGCGAGTGCGGCGCCCTGCCCGCGCGCGGTCACGAGCACGGTCCCGTCGGGCAGGTTCTGCGCGTCGCACGCCAGCCCCAGCGCGGCGGCCTGCCGGGTCGTCGCCCACCGGAAGCCGACGCCCTGGACGTGGC
>Ga0233375_1001166_pt1 | contig 12252 bp, 6 predicted proteins | sample ElkDunMinimDraft_10_FD_191539 | JGI IMG/M metagenome (GOLD analysis project Ga0233375, IMG submission 191539) | Fecal eukaryotic communites from dung pellets of Tule Elk in California, USA - Elk Dung E16 | ecosystem: Host-associated > Mammals > Digestive system > Large intestine > Fecal | place... | reverse complement strand
TTGCCCGGGCTGCGCCTGGCCCGACCGCGACCACACATCGACCTTCGAGTTCTGCGAGAACGGCGCCAAGGCTGTCGCCGCCGAGGCCACCAGCTTCCGCGCAGGTCCGGAGCTGTTCGCCAGGTACAGCGTGGCCCAGCTGTCGGAATACAGCGACCATTGGCTCGAACAGCAGGGCCGGCTGACGACGCCGATGCGCCTGGACGCGGCCAGCGGCCACTACGTGCCGGTGCAGTGGGACGAAGCGTTCGCGTTGATCGCCCGGCACCTCAATGCCCTGCCCTCGCCTGACGAGGCGATCTTCTACACCTCGGGCCGCACGTCCAACGAGGCCGCGTTCCTGTACCAGCTGTTCGTCCGCGAATACGGCACCAACAACTTCCCCGACTGCTCGAACATGTGCCACGAGTCGTCCGGCACCGCGATGAAGAAGCAGATCGGCGTGGGCAAGGGCACGGTGTCGCTGCATGATTTCGAGCATGCCGACGGCATCCTGATCTTCGGCCAGAACCCGGGCACCAATCATCCGCGCATGCTCGGCGAGCTGCGCGAGGCGGCCAAGCGCGGCGCGAAGATCGCTTCGTTCAATCCGCTGCGCGAGCGCGGCCTGGAACGCTTCACCGATCCGCAGGACAAGCTGCAGATGGCGACCAACGGGTCGACGCCGATCTCGTCGGACTATTTCCAGCTCAAGATCGGCGGTGATCTCGCCGCGGTGAAGGGCATGATCAAGCACGTGCTCGAGCGCGACATCGAGACCACCGGCAACGGCGGCGCCTCGTTGCTCGACCAGGAGTTCATCGCCCGGCACACCACCGGATTCGCCGCGTTCGCGGCCGACGTGCTGGCCGAGCCCTGGGAGGTGATTGTCGAGGAATCGGGGCTCGACGAGGCTGCGATCCGCCGCGCCGGCGAACTGTATCTGTCGTGCGAGCGTGTCATCGCCTGCTGGGGCATGGGCATCACCCAGCACAAGCATTCGGTGGCGACGATCAACATGCTGGTCAACCTGCTGCTGCTGCGCGGCAATCTGGGCCGCGAGGGCGCGGGCGCCTGCCCGGTGCGCGGCCACAGCAACGTGCAGGGCGACCGCACGATGATGATCTACGAAAAGCCGTCCGCCGCGTTTCTCGACCGCATCCAGCAGGTGTTCGGATTCGAGCCGCCGCGCGAGGAAGGCTTCGATACCGTCGGTGCGATCGAGGCGATGATCGACGGACGTGCCAGGGTGTTCTTCGGCATGGGCGGCAACTTCGCGATCGCGACCCCGGACACCGAGGCGACCGCTCGCGGCCTGCGCCGCTGCGACCTCACCGTGCACGTGGCGACCAAGCTCAACCGCAGCCATCTGGTGCACGGGCGCGAAGCGCTGATCCTGCCGTGCCTGGGCCGGACCGAGATCGACCTCCAGGCCGGCGGCCCGCAGGGCGTGACGGTCGAGGACTCGATGAGCATGGTGCACCTGTCGTCGGGCATCAATCCGCCGGCGTCCGATGCACTGCTCTCGGAGCCGGCGATCGTCGCGCGGCTCGCGCACGCCACCCTCGGCGCGCGCTCGAAGATCGACTGGCTGGGCCTGATCGAGGATTACGACCGAATCCGCGATGCGATCGCGATGACCTTCGACGACTTCCACGACTTCAATGCCCGGGTGCGGGTACCCGGCGGCTTCCGCCTGCCCAACACCGCGGCCCAGCGGACCTGGGTCAACCCGGCCGGAAAGGCGGTGTTCGTGCCCTGCCCGGTGCCGACCGACAACCCCATCCATCGCGCGCGCCGCACCCACGGCGGGCAACTTGTGTTCACGCTGGCGACCACGCGCTCGCACGACCAGTACAACACCACCATCTACGGGCTCGACGACCGGTATCGCGGCGTGTTCGGCGAGCGCCGCGTGCTGTTTGCCAATGCGGACGACATCGCTGCGCTCGGCATGCAGGCCGGCGACTGGGTGGACCTGGAGAGCATCTGCGAGGACGGCGTGCGCCGCCAGGCGCCGCGCTTCCTGCTGGTCGCGTACAACATTCCGCGCGGCTGCCTCGCGGCCTACTACCCCGAAACCAACCCGCTGGTGCCGCTGTCGAGCTTCGCAGACGAATCGCGGACGCCGACGTCGAAGTCGGTGCCGGTGATCGTCACCCCGCATCTCGCCGCGGGCGCGCAGATGCCGCGCCAGCGCGACATTCCCGCCGCCATTGTCCGCTGACGAGGCCCTGCTGCTGGCGTTGCTGTCCGAACTGGCGGCAGCGCCCGATGGCGTGTCGCTGTCGCGACTGTGCAAGCGGCTCGGCGTACGCATGAGCGTGCTGCTGCGTGCACTGGCCTGGCTCGGCGATGCGCGCATCGGCGATGTGCAGGGTCCCGGCTGGGTACGCACCCTCGAGGACGGCGGACGGACCTTGGCTCAGTTGACGGCCAGTGGTCATGCTGCACTGGCCGACCTGCGCGAACGCGCGCCCGACGCCGGGACAGAGCACTGACGCGACTCGCCAGGTGCGCGCGCCAGGCGTCCGCTTCTCCCTCGGCGCCGGAGCAACGCTCGCGGCGCCTGGTGATCCGGGGAAGCCGCACTGCCCTCGGCGACCGCAAACATCGATGTCGGCGGCGGCGCGCCACGCATCGACCCTTGACCTTCGATCAGCAGCCCGATAGGCAGCGCGATGTCCACAAGCGGTGTGGATGATCCGATGACAAAGATGTGGATAAGCGCTCTGGCACGGCCTGCCATGCGGCGCCGGAAGTGCTGGTCAAATTTTCACCACGCCAGGCGATGGAGCCGATCATTCGACTTGATCCGCGCACGCGGCTGTGCAGTCGCGGACCTCGGGCGTATCGACGAACACGGCGCATGCGCGCGCGCAGCCTCATCGGCCGATCGGAGACGACAACGGGTCCGACTGTCACGACCGCCCGGCCTCGCGGCTGTAGCGCGGAGGCCGCCGAGCGATGCGTCGGGCGCACCGTATGCAGCGCGCCGGCGACACGATCAGCCGCTCCACAGCATCTCGAACCATCGGTTGATGCCTTCTCCCGGATGCAGGATCCGCGGCGCCAGATTGAACGCGTCCGGCGGCCCGGTCTGGGGTTCGACGCAGGTTGCATGCGCCTGCTCGTCGAACACCACCCAGTGATCGCAGTCCGATGTCAGGGTGACCCGCTGCGCTCCGCGATGGAGCACGGCGCCGTCGGCTCCGGTGAAGCAGTCGTCCCAGGGCGGCGGCGGCGGGGCGGACATCGGCAGGGTCGCGATGCCGTCCGCATCCCGCGGATACACCTGCGCCGGCCAGAAGTCGATGCGGTCGGGCTTGCGGAACCACGGATGCCAGCCGATTTCCGCAGGCATCGCCTGATCCTGTGCATGCACGCCCAGGGTCAGGCGCAGGCGCCTCGGCGTGGCACGGATGGTCTGCCGGGCGATGCCGCCGAACGGCCAGCGCGCACTGCGCGGCAACTGCAGCGACAGCACGATGCAATCCGCGGTGTGCAGTTCGACCTGCCACGGCATCGCGAAGCCCACGCCGTGGATCGCGTGCGCGCCGAGATTGGGTGTCAGCGTGTGCGGGTGGCCGTGGAAACTGAAACGACCGTTCCGCACGCGCCCTGCCCACGGCACCATCGGATAACAGCCCCAGGCGATGGCCCCCGGATGACCATCGTCGGGCCCGACCAGCTGCGGGACACCCTCGTAGGTGATCTGGGCGATGCGGCCACCGGCCGACGGCGCGACGCCGGCAACGAGCGCCGCACATCCGATCCGCAGCACGCGTCCGCTGGCGAGCGGCGCGTGCGCAGCATCGGGCGCCTCATCCGCCATAGGGGTCGATCGTGCGGATTCGCCCACACTCATCGTGATGCAGTTCGGTGACCTTGGCCGTCCGCAGATGGGTCACGCCGCCCGACAGCAGCGCGTCGTGGTAGTAGAGCCACCAGCGGCCTTCGAACTCGACGATGGAGTGGTGGGTGGTCCAGCCGACCACCGGCTTGAGGATGACGCCCTGGTAGGTGAACGGTCCATATGGACTGTCGCCAACGGCGTAGCACAGCAGGTGGGTGTTGCCGGTGGAATAGGAGAAGTAGTAGCGCCCGGCGTACTTGTGCACCCAGGGGCCTTCGAAGAAACGCCGCATGTGGTCATCGGCGCGCAGGGGCACGCCGTGCTCGTCGAGCACGAGCACTTCGCGCGTGGCCTCGTCGAGTTCGAGCATGTCGTCGCGCAACCTGGCCACGCGCGCACCGAGCGCGGGCGCGTCGCCCTCCGGCTCGACGTGCGCGGCGCTGTAGACGTTGTCGCGATACTTCTGCAGCTGACCGCCCCAGATGCCGCCGAAATAGATGTAGTGGTGGCGACCGTCGTCGAACACCGCCGGATCGATCGAGTACGTACCGGCGATCGGTTCGGGCCGGGGTTCGAACGGGCCCTCGGGCCGCTCCCCCACCGCGACACCGATGCGGAACAGTCCGTCGGCCTGCTTGGCGGGAAAGTAGAAGTAGTAACGGCCATCGCGATACGCCGCATCCGGCGCCCACATCTGCCGCGCTGCCCATGGCACGTCGCGCACGTGCAACGCGAGGCCGCAGTCCACGGCCGGGCCCTCGGGGGAGTCCATGCGCAGGACATGGTAGTCCTGCATGCCGAAGTGCCCGCCCTCGTCATCGAACGGTGCGCCGGCATCGATGTCGTGCGAGGGATAGATGTAGATACGACCTTCGAAAACGTGCGCCGACGGATCCGCGGTGTAGATGTCGGTGAGCAGCGGCGCGGACACGGCCTTGGCGGCCAATGCCTCCAGCTCCGCCGACAGCGCCGCATCGCCCGTCGCGTCGACCGCCTGCGAATCGGAAAGCGCGCTCATGCGCCCATCTCCGCCTGGATGCGGCGGTCGGCCAGTTCGCGTTCCAGGCGCGACTCCAGGGTCTTGTCGATGCGGTAGAAGAACAGCATCCCCACCGCCAGCAGGAACGGGATCGAGCAATACACGCTCATCGCGAGGCGGATGCCGTCGACCACCGGAGCCGCCTGGGCCCCACCACCGGTCTCGTAGCCGTAGCGCGCGAGGATCGCGGCAACCAGTGCGCCGCCGATGCTCAGGCCGACCTTGAGCCCGCACAGCATCGCCGAGAAGATGATCGCGGTCGCACGGCGGTGGTTCTTCCACTCCGAATAGTCGGCGACGTCGGCGATCATGGCCCACAGCAGCGGAATGCTGATGCCGTAGAAAAACCCGTGCAGGACCTGCGAACCGAACACCAGCCAGATGGCGTCGGGCGGGTACAGATAGAACGCGAGTATGAACAGCGTCGAGACGAACAGCGCGCCGCCGAACACGTCGCGCTTGCCGAAGCGATCGGCCAGCGGCCGCGACAGGCCGATGCCGACGATCATGAAGATGATGCCGCCGGCATTGAACAGGCTGAAAGCGGAGGTGGGCGCGTCTTCCGGCCACTGGAACCCCGCCAGGCCCATGCCCGTGAGCGTGGCGTTGAGTCCGTCGATGAAACCGTTGAATCCGGTGTTCTGCAGGAATGCGGCGAGCGCCACGCCATCGAGGTAGTACTGGAAGTAGTAGATCGTCATGCCGCCCCTCAGCGCGAGGGTCACGAATACCAGGATGGTCAGCGCCAGCATGATCAGCCAGGGACGATTGCGCGACAGGTCGGTGAGGTCCTGCATCACCCCGGACGTGCGGGTCTGCGCAGGCAGGATTCGCTCGCGCGTGGTGAGGAAGGTGATCAGGAAGAACACCGTGCCGACGACGGCGAAGATCGTCATCACCTGCTCGAAACCGCGCACGCGGTCACCGTCGCCGAGAATCAGCACCATCGGCAGCAGCAGCACCTGGATCACGAACTGCGCGACCATCACCGCGACGAAGCGGTACGAGGAGAGGCTGTTGCGCTGGGCCATGTTGCCGGTCAGCACGCCGCTGAGCGCCGAGTACGGCAGGTTGTTGGCGCCGTAGACCAGCACCAGCAGCGTGTAGGTGGTCAGGGCATAGATCACCTTGCCGCGCTCGCCGAAGTCCGGCGTGCTGAAGGCCAGCAACGACAGCACGCCGAACGGTACCGCCGTCCAGAGGATCCAGGGCCGGAACTTGCCCCATCGCGTGCGCGTGCGGTCGGCGAGGATGCCGATGATCGGGGTGAACACGAATGCGCCGAGCAGACCGACGACGAAGATGATCTTCGCGGCGGTGGCCGCCGGCAGTGCGTAGACATCGGTGTAGAAGAACGCCAGGTAGGTCACCAGCGTCTGGAAGATCAGATTGGCGGCGAGATCCCCAAGGCTGTAGCCGAGCTTCTCGCGGACGGACAGGACTTCGGTGGCGCTGGCGTGGGTGGAATGCGTCATCGTGGTGGGGCACCGGACAGAGGGTCTCGCCCGGGAGCGGGCGTGACCTGGAGTGCGGGACATCCGGCGATCACCCGCGTGCGGCGGCCCGGTGTGGACGGCTGCAGCGCAGGAGGTCGACGACGTACCCGCGGAAAGAACACGGCCCGCCCCGACGCCGGAGCGCCGGGACAGACCGTGGGGAGGCCATCAGCGTGCTGCAAGGGTCACGAGGTCCCGAGGAGGCCGGACTGGGTGTGGCGGCCCGGTCGGCAGCAGTCGGTATCGACGTTGCGGCGCGAGCTGGAGCAGCGCCCGGCTACGGTCACGCCGATCGGAGCGAGGGCGATCCACGGTTGCCAGGCCGGGTTGCCCAGCGTGCAGCCGGCCCGGAACCGCCGCTGCCAGGATGCCGATGCATCCGCGGTGCCGGGCGACGCCGGGCCCGGCGCATGGGACAACGTGCCTGGCGTGGTTCGGATCTGCACCGCACTCCCCTCCGTGTCTGGTCGCGTCATGGCGTCGCGGGAAATGCGCATCGCCGGGACGTTCTGTGATGTCGGTCGCCATCTTCGCCCCGCGCGTCAACGCGATCCTGGCGGGATGCGGATCGACGGTAGCGCTATCATTTCGCGCGCGCACGCTGCGCAGCAGCAAGAATCCCGGCAGCCGACGCGGACATGCCTTATCCGCTCGATTGCAGCGCAATCCGCTGAGCGCTCCAGCAGTCGCCCACATCATTGATGCAGCGCAGAACGGATTTCGTGCCCGGCCATGTTAGTGATAGCGCTATCACTCTACGCCGCCCTGGAGACCTCGATGCCGCCATGTGCATGCGCCCGGATCGCGCCGCAGATGCACGCCTGGGGATCCGGCTGCGCGCATCGAGGCGGAGCCGGTCACCGCGTTCGCCGGATCATCTGGGCCCGGCTCGCTGCGGCGGTCCGATCGCCGGATCGAACGTGCGACGGTCGCGTATGCAGTCCCATGCGGCGATGGGTTTGCTTGCCGTTGGCGTATCTCTTCGCTCCGCGCCCATCGATTCCCGCGCCGGTATGACTCGACCCCGCGCCAAGGACGTGAGCCTGCTCCCATCACCCACCCCGGCACCGCGCGCCCAGCGGGCCGCATCGCCATGACCCATGGAGGCGTTTTCAGCCTATGCGCACATCCCGCACCACGCCACTCGCGGCATTGATCGCCCTGCCCGTCCTCCTGGCCGCTTGCGGTTCCCGACAGCCGCCGGAGGACGCGACCTCGACGCCCCAGCCGGTCCCCGGCGTGCCGCTCGCTACAGGCCAGCCCAAGTTTCTGGGCGGGGCGCACAGTCCGCCGCAGGCGGAGGGCTTCGCCGACTACTGGAACAAGGTCACGCCGGAGAACGGCGGCAAGTGGGGCGAGGTCGAGGCCGAGCGCGACGTGATGAACTGGGACCAGCTCGACGCCGCCTGGCGCGTCGCCCGCGACAACGGATTCCCCTTCCAGATGCACGTGATGGTCTGGGGCAACCAGCAGCCCGAATGGATCGAGACGCTTGCGCCGGAGGAGCAGCGCGCCGAGATCGAGGAGTGGTTCGCAGCGGTGGCCGAGCGCTACCCGGGCATCGACATCGTCGAAGTCGTCAACGAACCGCTCAACGATCCACCATCGAAGGACGACGAGGGCGGCGGCAACTATATTGCCGCGCTCGGTGGAGACGGCGACAGCGGCTGGGACTGGATCCTCGAATCCTTCCGGATGGCGCGACGGCATTTCCCCGATTCCAAGCTGATGCTCAACGATTACAGCGTGACCAACAGCGAGGACGCGACCCGGCGTTACATCGAAATCGTGCGCCTGCTTCAGGCCGAGAACCTGCTCGACGTGATCGGCGTCCAGGGCCATGCGTTCTCCACCACCGAGGAGACGTCGATGGACGTGCACCGCGCGAACCTCGACGCCCTCGGCGCGACCGGGCTGCCGGTCCAGGTGACCGAGTTCGACATCGACGGGCTTGACGATGCCGTGCAGCTGGCCAGCTACCAGCGCGTGTTCCCGGTGTTCTGGGAGCATCCCGCGGTCACCGGCATGACGCTGTGGGGCTTCCGCCGCGGACTCTGGCGGGACAACCAGGGCGCATACCTGATCCGCGAGGACGGCAGCGAACGGCCTGCGATGGAGTGGCTGCGTGGCTACGTGGGCGGGCAGGACACCCGGTGACCCTCCCGCAGGCCGCGCGCGTCTGCGCAGCCGGGCGACGATGATCGGCGCGCCGCGCCGCAATCAGCGCAGATGCCGCGTGGCGTGGTGATGCCCTGCCCCGCAAGACCGACGGCGCAGGCGATCGACTCCGCCAGCCCGACCCGACGCAAATCCGCACCGGCGCAGCCGATGCAAGGAGTTTCCATGCACACCCGACTTGGCCTGCTGGCCACCGCCCTGCTGCTCGCCGCCGGCCTGGAAACGTCGCTGCTCGCGGCCCCGCCGGCCGCTCACTCTCCGGTGCAGCCCGGCCAGGCCACGCCGAGCCTGAAACAGGTCTACGCCGACGCCTTCGCGCTGGGCACCGCAGTCAATGATGACATCGTCGCGGGTCGTGATCCGCGCGCGCAGGCGCTGGTCATGCAGCATTTCAATGCCCTCACCCCCGAGAACGTGATGAAGGCCGAGGTGCTGCATCCCGAACCGGACCGCTGGGACTTCGAGGCCGCCGACGCCTTCGTCGCGTTCGGCCGGCAGCACGACATGTTCCTGATCGGTCACACCCTGGTGTGGCACAACCAGACGCCGGCGTGGTTTTTCGAAGCTGCCGCCGGCACGCAGGCCGACACCGCGACGATGCGCCAGCGCATGCGCGACTACATCCACAACGTCGCCGGTCGCTACGCCGGCAAGGTGCAGGCCTGGGACGTGGTCAACGAGATCATGGGCGAGGACGGCCAGTACCGCGACACGGTGTGGACGCGCGCCTACGGCGGCGATGGAGATGCCCTGGTGCGCGACGCCTTCCGTTTCGCCAGCGAGGCCGCGCCGGACGCCGAGCTCTACTACAACGACTTCAATGCCTGGCGCCCGGAGAAGCGCGACGGCATCGTGCGCATGGTGAAGATGCTGCAGGACGCCGGTATCCGCATCGACGGCATCGGCATCCAGGGCCATTGGGGCCTGAACTATCCGTCCACCGCGCACATCGAGGCCGCCATCGACGCCTACGCCGCACTCGGGGTGAAGGTGATGATCACCGAACTCGACGTGGACGTGCTGCCGTTGACGAAGGAAGGCCAGGTCATCGGCCAGGGCATGAGCCACCCGCAGTTCCAGCTGCCCGAGTTCGAGACCTTCCTCGACCCCTATCGCGACGGCCTGCCCGACCCGGTGGAGCAGCAGCTGGCCGATCGCTATGCCGAGCTCTTCCGCATCTTCCACGCGCGGCGCGACAAGCTGCATCGCGTGTCGGTCTGGGGCGTGGAGGATGGGATGTCGTGGAAGAACGACTATCCCGTCCCGGCCCGCACCAACTACCCCCTGTTGTTCGATCGCAATGGGCAGCCCAAACCCGCTTTCAACGCCGTGGTCGCCGTACCGGCCGGCCCCTGACCGGCCGGTACGGGCACGCATAGCGAAGCGGGCCGGGCATCGGCACGCCCTTCAGTCGGCCCAGGTCGAAGCGCCCGGTGCCACGTGCAACTCGGTGCTTGCGCGGATGTCGGCGCTGGATGCGCCCACTTCGACGTCATAGCGACCGGCATCGACCGCATAGCCGCCGGCGGCCTCGTCGTAGTGGCGCAGGTCGCGCGAGGGGGAGAAGCGGAAGCTCAGCTCGCGCGCCTCGCCGGGCGCCAGGTGCACGCGCTGGAAGCCGCGCAACTCGCGCAGCGCACGCTCGCGTGCGGGGGCCAGCGGCCGCAGGTAGAGCTGGACGACCTCGTCGCTCGCGCGCGCGCCAGTGTTGCGCACGGTCAGCGTGGCGGTGACGTTGTCTTCAGGCGCTGCGCGCTCGCGGTCCAGCCGAAGCCCGCTGTAGTCGAACGTGGTGTACGACAGGCCATGGCCGAACGGGTACAGCGCCTCACCCTTGAAATAGCGGTAGGTGCGGTTGGCCATGTCGTAGTCGTCGAACGCCGGCAGCTGCTCGTCGGCGCTGTAGAACGTGACCGGCAGGCGTCCGGCCGGGCTCACATCGCCGAACAGCACGTCGGCCACGGCGTTGCCGCCACGCTGGCCCGGGTACCAGGCCACCAGGATGCCCGGCAGGTTCTCCCTCGCCCAGTCCACGCCCAGCGCCGAGCCTGTGGTCAGCACCAGCACCACGGGCTTGCCGGTCGCGTGCAGGGCTTCCAGCAGCTTCTGCTGGGTCGCCGGCAGGCGGATGTCGGTGCGGTCGCCGCCGGCGAAGCCGGGATAGTTCACCGTCATCTCCTCGCCTTCCACGTCACCGGTCAGGCCGCCGACGAAGACCACCGCATCGGCATCCTGCGCGGCCGCCAACGCGGTCTCGAACGGCGGTTTGGCACCGGGCAGTTCCCAGGCCAGGCGCACGCCGGCATCGCGCTCGCCCTCGTAATACTCCAGGCGCAGGTCGTAGGCGCGACCGGCCTCCAGGTCGAGTTCGACGCTGTCGGCGCGCATGCGCTCGGTGTCCTCCCAGTGGTCCAGCACCGGCGTGTCGTCCACGTACAGCCGGAAGCCGTCGTTGGCGCCCACCTCGAGCCGGTAGCGTCCGCTCACCGGCGGCAGCAGCTGACCGCTCCAGCGGATGCTGAAATTCTCGTTGGGCACGGCGTTGTCGGGCCCGGCCTCGCCACGCGCCATCAGGTTGTCGGTGGGCGAGCCACGGTCCCAGCGGAAGCCGATCTGCGGGTCCACGCGCACCAGCACCGGCTCACCGGAAAGCGCCTTGTTGCGGAAGTACTCGCCGCGCAGGCCACGCTCGTTGGAACCGGGTTGCGGACGCAGGTACTGCGGCTCGATCAGCGGCATCGCTGCCGGATCCTCGCGCCCCTCCACCAGGTCGGTGCCGCGCGCGTACACCACCTCCGTGCGCGGCGACGCCTCGCGGATCCCGCGCAGGATCGTCACCGGATCGGCCGGGGTGCCGTAATAGTTGCCCAGCAGGGCCATGGTGTCGTCGGCGGTCGGGCCGATCACGGCCAGGCGGCGGATGTCCTTCGACAGCGGCAGCACGCCGTCGTTCTTCAGCAGCACGATCGATTGCTGCGCCGCGCGCCGCGCCAGCGCGTCATGGGCCGGCGCCTGGTTCACCGTGTAGGGCGTCCCCGCCCATGGCACCTGGTCCGCGGGGTCGAACATGCCCAGCTCCATGCGCGTGGTCATCAGCCGCGTCAGTGCGTCATCGAGCTCGGCTTCGCTGATCAGGCCCTTGCGCACGGCCACCGGCAGGTGCTCGGCATAGGTGCTGCCGCAGTTGAGTTCGGTGCCGTTCTTCACCGCCAGCGCCGCCGCCTCTTCCGGCGTGGCGACGATCTTGTGGTTCTTCCAGATGTCGACGATCGCCCAGCAGTCGGACATCACATAGCCATCGAACCCCCACTGGTCGCGCAGGATGTCGCGCAGCAGCAGCTTGCTGCCGCTGGCCGACTCGCCGTAGACGCGGTTGTAGGCGCCCATCACCGCCTTGACCTGGCCCTCGGTCACCAGCGCCTCGAAGGCCGGCAGGTAGGTCTCCCACAGGTCGCGGCGCGATGGATGCACGTCGAAGGTATGGCGGTCGGCCTCCGGGCCGCTGTGCACGGCGAAGTGCTTGGCGGTGGCGTCGAGCTTGCGGTACTTGCCGCCCTGCGATTCGGGCAGCGGGCTGCCATCGGGTGCCACGCCTTGCAGGCCGCGCACGAAGGACACGCCCATGCGCGCGGTGAGATACGGATCCTCGCCGTAGGTTTCCTGGCCGCGGCCCCAGCGCGGATCGCGGAAGATGTTGATGTTGG